>Ga0105152_10000005_pt1 | contig 45632 bp, 38 predicted proteins | sample LakBais05cmmetaG_FD_81534 | JGI IMG/M metagenome (GOLD analysis project Ga0105152, IMG submission 81534) | Lake sediment microbial communities from Lake Baikal, Russia to study Microbial Dark Matter (Phase II) - Lake Baikal sediment 0-5 cm | ecosystem: Environmental > Aquatic > Freshwater >...
ATGTTGGAAGGATCTGTGTTGCATTTTACAGAAAAGATGTTGCGTAATCGCTAAGTCATCCGTTGGATGCACATCCTTGAGCATACCAGCAGATTCATGGTTTCGCTGTTCTTTTCAATAACTGGATAACCCCGGAGAATAGCTTGACATTATTATTGGTATTTGAACTGGTAGCATTTATCTGGGGAAAAACCAAATTTGAATGCGAAAACAGGCAGTATTAAGGTATAAATTGGTAGAATGGAACATAATTGTGAATACCACCAGAGAATCTGGACACTCTTATGTATGCTAAAAGAGAGGAAGATATAGAAGGTCAAATGAAAAACCTGAGAGCAGTCTGTTATTCTAATTCTATGACCTCTCAAAGTCCGATGGCATATGTGCGGTTAATCGCACCCTTTAACCAAGCCGGGATGGAAATAATCAATGGTTATCATAATTCTTATTTAACGGTCGAAACCTTACACAATGCGGATTTTGTGCTCTTTCACCGAGAAATAGACATTCAGCATGATGATTACATTAAGGTGGTTGAGCTTGCCAGAAAAGAAAGAAAACCGATTGTACTTGATTTAGATGACTTGCTCTTCTTCATCCCGCAAGATCATCCCGATAGGCTGTATTATGATTCACTCCTTACACCTACGTTACAGGCATTGAAGGACTCAGATTTAATCACAGTATCGACGTCAAAATTGCGAGATGTGCTTGTCAATTTTCACAAAAATGTAGTGGTTCTCCCGAATTATTTTGATGATCATCTCTGGGTTTTAAAACCGCCTATGATCAGAGACTCTGCCAGCGATGTGCTGACGATCGGATACATGGGCACCAAGTCGCATAAACCCGATCTGGAATACCTGATTCCAGTATTGTTGGAAATAATCGAACAATATCCACAGAAAGTATGTTTCCTTTTTTGGGGAGTACAACCACCCGATGAACTGATATCTCTTCCTCAAGTGAAATGGATATCCCGATACTTAACACCTTACAAAGACTTCGCATCTTTTTTTCAAACCCAGTCGGCTGATATTTTCATTGGGCCCTTGGTTGATAATCTCTTCAACCGGTGTAAAAGCCCAATTAAGTTTTTCGAATATAGCAGCTTGGGCGCCCCAGGGATTTATAGCCGTCTTGAGCCCTATGAGGAGGTTGTGACACACGGAAAGAACGGATTGCTAGCTTCCTCGCTTGATGAGTGGAAAGATAGTCTCATTCAGTTGATTGAGGATAACGAATTACGACATCGGTTAGCAACCAACGCACAAGCATCCATTAAACAGAAGTATCTTTTATCAAAAAATGCATTTCGCTGGGCTGATACTTATAAAAGCATTTCCGAGACAGTAAAAAAGCATGATAAGGGTGATCCAAAAGAAAGTCACACGCGAACCATTCTACTCCAGATACTTGAAACAGCAATAGCACTTTCGGAGCAAGCTGCGGACAAGGACCATGCTATTCAGACTTTAACCACTCAATTAAGCCAAGCGGAAATAGAAATTGAACAATTGAGGGCAGAGGTCCTGAAATATGCCCTAAGTAAAAGTTGGCGCATAACGCGGCCTTTTAGAAAGCTCATGGGTAAGTTGGAGAGGTAATTTTGAAGATATCGATGTTACAAAAATGGGTTGATTACGTAATTATTTATAGAAGTGGATATTTTGATCCTGCCTATTATCTCCATAACTACTCGGATTGTAGGCGCGCTGATATCGATCCATTATTTCATTACATAAAATCCGGCTGGAAAGAAAAAAGAAACCCATCCGACAAGTTTGATACAGAGTTTTATTTGAGCGTGAATCCAGACGTTAAACAAGCCGGGATAAATCCCCTGGTCCATTATCTTCGAAATGGACGAAAGGAAGGTCGAGAGCCACTGCCAGGCCTAACCTCCTTACCGCCAAAGGCGTTTAAAAAAAACCGGCTATTGGATAGCTTGCTACATGTACTCTACAAAGCGGGGAGGAATGTTTATTGGTGGATTCCGTCAAAACAACGCCAAATAGTTTTATCGTGGCTACTTAAATATTTTGGGTTTCTATTTAAGGGGCTGCTTCATAACCGGAGCTTGCGTAACAATCAAGAATATGCGGCTATCAATGCTTTTTCTCAGCACCCGTTGATTGATATCAAAACCGTGCAACCTGCTATTGATGCAGGTGGGAGCATCGCGGTACATATCCATATTTTCTATCACGATTTACTTCAGGAGTTCGTCAAATATCTAGAAAACATGCCGTTTCCATATGATCTGTTTATCTCTGTATCCAACGATGAGGCTCTTGAGCAATACCAGCAGGCTTTTGCCCATTTACCATTTTGCAAAGCGATCCAGATTAAACAGGTAGCAAATCGCGGTCGGGATATCGCACCGATGTTTTGTACCTTCGGCGAGGAACTGGCTGGCTATAACTATATTGCTCACCTGCACAGCAAGAAGTCAACCTACAACAAGGGGGCTACTGAAGGTTGGCGCGAGTATCTCTGCAACAATCTGCTTGGAAGTCGAGACGATGTTCGACGGATCGTTTCTCTCATGAAAGGTGAGCAACCTTATGGGATCGTTTATCCACAGAATTATTCATTCCTTCCATATTGGGCAAACACTTGGCTCGCCAATAAGGACCTCGGCCAGGTATGGTGTGCGCGTTTAGGTATCAGAGATGTTCCACGTGGCTATTTTGACTACCCGGCAAGCTCGATGTTCTGGGCACGTGGGGATGCTCTCGCTCCCCTTTTTAAATCCGGCTTGACTCTCGACAATTTTCCTGAAGAAAGTGGACAGACAGATGGGACTCTTGCTCACTGCCTGGAAAGATTGTTTGTCCTTTGTTCACTCAAGCAGGACATGAGGCCTGGGATTATTAAAGATAAGACATACCCGAGTTGGTCGGTTTGGCGGATCGATCAATATACGAATCGATCGAACCAAGACGTTATGGATTTGATTACCTCTTCAAAAATCAAATTAATTGCCTTTGATATATTTGACACCCTGTTTTGTCGCCCCCTATTGGATCCTGAGGCTATCAAGACAATTGTGGCAAGACGAATTGGCGGCGAAGCTGGGCGACTATACCAGGAATTCCGCGCAATTGCTGAACGGCAGGCACGCGAGGTAAAAGGCCGGGATGTGGGGATGGATGAAATTTATTCGCATTTTGGTGAAATGTCTGGCATTTCACAGAATCGCCTTACGGAAATCAGGGCAATAGAAGAAGAGATCGAGGGAGCCAGCTTGGAACCTCGCCCCGAAGCGCTGAGTTTGTTTCAGAATGCGGTCCATACGGGAAAACCCGTGGTCCTAATGACTGATATGTTTTTACCTGAAGGCCTGATCGAAAAATGGTTAAGAAGAGCCGGTATTGACGCCTGGGATGGCTTATTCGTTTCAAACGAGATTGGTCTCCGAAAAGATAACGGCACTCTCTACAATCATGTGTTATCGCATTACGTAATTAAACCAGCTGAACTGCTTATGATAGGTGACAATGAACGATCGGATGTTCAGATTCCCTGCGATATGGGAGCTTCCTTTATACATTTCCTAAAACCAGTAGAATTCGCGCGGGGGTTACCACGTTTTTCTGATCTCATAGCGCAGCATGAACGCCGTGGGGATATCGATGCTGAAATAACCCTCGGATTGGTGATTCGCAAGAATTTTAACCCCATCCACCTTCAGGATATTGACCCCGTTTCATTAGTAAGGGTTACTCCCTATTATTGGGGTTATAGTCTGGTAGGCCCCTTACTGCTTAGTTTCTCGAATTGGCTCCTTCAGAAAACACGCGAAGACGGGATTGATCGGTTATATTTTCTCTCCAGGGAAGGTAAAGTTATCAAGCAAGTATATGACCAGTGGAGTGAAAGGGTGAAAAACGCACCCAAATCGGAGTATCTTGTCCTTTCTCGACGGGCTGCAGGTGTTGCTGCAATTACCACACTGAAAGATATCCTTGAAATTTCAAAAACAACCTATTACTCCAACACGCTTGAGAATTTCCTCTATACTCGATACGGCCTTACCTTGGGTGAAGAACGTTGGAGTGAGATTTCACAAACCTTGGGTTGTAATCGCAATACTGAAATCAGTGTAATTGATCGTAGGATAAATCACTTAGAGCCATTATTGCAAATCCTTGAATCTGAAATAATAACCAGGACACAAAATGAAGGAATTTCTCTTATTCGCTATTTAAAAGATAAGGGATTGAATCATGACGACCGCCAGGCTGCCGTTGACATTGGTTATGGAGGCACTGTGCAAGGTTATGTGAACAAACTACTGGAAAATAAAGTACATGGTTATTATATGATGACCGATGAGCGTTCTCGGAAGATTGCAGATGACTATAAAATATTAATTCGTGGATGTTATTCCGAAAATATCAAAAAATCATCCCCTCAACCCACCATGTTCAGGTTCAGTTTCTCATTGGAGAAGCTGCTTAGTTCTGACGATCCGCAGATAGAGTATTATGAGCTGGATACGACAGGCAATGTAAATGGACATTATCGTGATATGTCCGTCGCTGAGACCGAGTGTTCCGAAATAAGAAGACTCCTACAACAGGGAGCCATGGATTACGTCAGGGATGCCTGCAGGGTTCGCGAAACGATGCTCCCCGATTTTCAACCATCCTGTTGGACAGCGCAAATGCTGCTGGATAACTTTCTTGTCCAGAAATCTCCCAAAGAAACAGAATTATTATCAAAAATTGTCTTGGATGACCACTATTGTGGGCGAGGTTTGGTCTCGTGATGGATGGAAATGGTGATGCGATGGCACAATACTTCCCCTCTATATGGTCTGGCGAATATAGATCCAAGGCAGAATATGACGAAAACGCTCCACGGCTGGCTGACGCGTTTTCGGTGTTCGATTGGCTTGACGACCGTGTGCTTCATTCCCGTCATGCTTTTTCCTACCCCGCTTATTGTTCAGCATGCGGTCATGTTACACAGATAAGGATTGCTTGGTACTTTGGAGAAGCTGGCAATTCCCCCTCGATCCATCCTGCCTGGACAGAAACAGCGATATGCGATGAATGCGGTTTAAATAGCCGAATGCGTGCGATAATCGATTTCTTGAAAACACACTGTGATTTGAGTACGATAACGCGAGCCTATGTGTCAGAACAAATCACATCTTCTTTTCACAAACTTAAGGAGTTACTGCCTTCGCTGATAGGCAGTGAATACCTCGGAGCAGAATATCCCAGCGGCAAGATATTCGCTCAATGGGGCAAACTGCGTCGTCTCAGACATGAGGACCTTACTGCTTTGTCTTTTGCTGATAATCAATTCGACCTTGTAATTGCGCAGGATGTGTTTGAACACATCCCCAATTATAAAAAGGCGTTTACAGAATTATGGCGGGTACTATTACCCGGTGGGCGTCTGGTTTTTAGCATCCCGTTTTTTTACGATTTGGAGACCACGCGTATCCGTGCCTCAGTCGGGAATGAAGGTATTGTCCATCATTTACCTGCTGAAATCCATGGGAATCCTGTTTCCAAAGAGGGATCTCTGTGTTTTCAGAACTTTGGATGGGATATCCTATCTGATTTGCGACAGGCCGGGTTTAAAGAAGCCCTGGCTCATATGTACTGGGGTCCATGGCAAGGACACCTTGGTTACCCATTTTTTATCTTCTCGGCTTCGAAAGCCTTTACTTCGCAATAAATATCTATATCACTGTTTATATCCATTTGCATATAGAAAATGATCTTTAACATCTGGGATTGGTTTCAATGCGGCTTGATAAGGTGATACTCCCCTTTAATCTGGTCAAGTGAATTTCGCACTAAAACAGAAATGGCAAAAGAGCATCTCGACTGGTTGATAAGTTCACGCAGCTTGTCTGGTAATAAAATTGCAAGTCACATTCCCAACATGCCTTTTTCCATCAGCATATTGCATCATATACAAACACTTTACAATGTTGTAAAGTCATCATTGCCGTCAATATTCCGTGATATCCTTACCGAGTTAATATAAATCAAATATAATGAGTACAACAAATTACAAAGCAGAAAAGGGGCTAGAACATTGAAGACCTCACTTTTTTTACACAAAACCATCTGCCTAATTGCAGCTATGCTGTGCACGATTTATTTCAGTGCTATGCCGATCCACCGTGTATCTGCTGCATCAACCACACGTTATGTGGCTGCAACTGGTAGCGATAGCGGGACCTGCACTTCATCCGCAGAACCCTGCCGTACGATCCAGTATGCGGTAAATCAATCATCATCCGGCGACAGGGTCCTGGTGGCCGAGGGCACCTATACCTATAACGCAGCGACGGAGCGATGCAGTTCCCTTACAACGCGCGCCATCGTCTGTGTCATGGACAAGAGCCTGTCCATTTTAGGTGGTTATTCGACCTTCAACTGGTGGTCAGCGGATCCAGTTGTAAATCTGACCACTATCGACGGGCAAAGTACCTACCGGGGGGTTGCGGTGATCAAGTCTTTTGCGACAACCTTTTTGGATATGGAAGGCTTTACAATCCAGAATTCAAGGGCATTAGGTCCCGCATCTGGTGCAATGGGGGGCGGAATGCTCGTGCAATTGGCCTCTATTACTTTGAAAGATATGGTATTCAATAATAACCAGGCGGTTGGCGCGAACACCGGCGCCGGCGCCGGCGGTTCAGCCGATGGCGGCGCTATCCGTATCCAGGACGCTCCAGTTGGTACTACTTCCCTGCTCCAGCGGGTAACATTCAACAATAACCAATCGCTTGGGGGTAATGGTCCTGATCGGGGTGGAATCGCATTTGGTGCACTGTTCATCTACAATTCTACGGTGACGGTCGAGGATTCCAGTTTTACCAACAACCTCGCCCAGGCTGGCAGCACCAGCGGGAGCGGGGTGAGTGGATTATATGCGGATGCACTTGGCGGGGGCATCGCAGTGCAAAACAGCATCGTGACCTTACGGCGCGTAACTGTGACTGGGAACCATGTCACTGGTGGAAACGCCGGGACCTCCGGAAAGGGCGGCGGTGCTTTTGGTGGCGGCATCTTTGTGGAAGGAACAGACAATTCTTTTGGAACCTCTATCACTTTAACAGATTCAATTGTGGCGAATAATACCGCTACCGCAGGAAACGCTAATACTGGTGGAAACGCTGCCGGTGGTGGATTTGCTTCAGATTCCTGTCTGGTGAAAATCGAACGTACCCAAATAATATCAAATTCAGCCCTTGGTGGTAATTCAGCAACAGGTGTCAGTTCAGGGATTGGCTCAGGAGGAGGTCTAAATCTCTTTGCCGTTCGACAAAATGTACCACGCGCATCGCTGAAGAATATTGTAATCGCTGACAACTTCGCGGATCAGGGCAGCGGTACGCAAGGCTTGGGAAATGGCGGCGGCGGCGGGCTCAACGTGCAAGGTATAGGATTGGACATCACTCATGCCACCTTTGCCCGCAATCGCATTGGATCCGGGTTGGTCCTGGGGCAGGCTCTAATCGTCCAGCCGTGGGATCCGTGGGGAACGGCTCTTCCTACCGATGCCACACTCAGTTACAGCGTCATCTCTGATCATACAGAAGGACGTGCAAACGCCGCTGCTATTGTGGTTCAAAATCTTAACAACATATCCGGTACTCTGGCCTTCAATCACGGACTTTTTTCCGGTAATGAAAAAGATACCAACTCTGATAATTTGCCTGTTGCACATGGAACCATCAATGGTCTGTCTACAATGTCGACCTCCTCTTCTGTCGGTTACATGTCTCCTGGGGCTTCTAATTACAATTATCATCTTCGAATTGACTCTGTAGCCAAAGACCAGGCGATTGGAAGCACTACCGGCGATGACCTTGATAAACAAGATCGTCCGTATAACAATATTTCTGACTTCGGTGCGGATGAGTACACACCCTTTCCGCTAGCTGCAGGTGTGGGAAATGGCACACTATCAATGAATTGGAAGATGGGTGAGAACGTTTTAGCAGGTGGTCTCAGTTATTACGAGGTTGTCGTCACCTGCACACCAAGTGCCAATCTGCCAGACCAGGGTGACTGTGGACAGCCGATCAACGTTGGAATATCGACGAATCTTAAGCTGACCGGGCTAAGTAATTTCGAATTCTATACCCTGATTGTCTACGCATACGATGCATCAGATGTCAGGATCGCATCATCAAACACGCTGACCGTTTTCCCTTCGGATATATTTTCCTTTCTACCCCTAATAAAAAATTACAAATGATAATGCTTATAAGGAAAGACGGAGGCATACTCAGGATAGATTATTCATAATTCTTTAAGGGGATTTGATATTACAGTCAAAATAACGAGATCATCAGATTGATGCTCATCAACATGATCGATCATCTTTTTCTTCACCTCCTGGCAATATGATTTTATGAATCACTCATAGCCAATCTCAGTGAATCTTCCCAAGACGGTAACTGTACTCCAAAGGTATTTGTGAACAAATTGCAGTCCAAGGCTGAAAAGAGGGGCCGCTTTGCCAGAGTGTAGAATTCTGCTGTCAGAGCCGGTAGAATTTGTTTAACTTTTTGTTCATGCTCATGAATGTCCAGCTCCAGGATCTGTTTTGCCCACTCAAAACGGCTTGTATAACCGCTACCAGCCAAGTGATAAATACCTGGGTGCTCACGAATATCACCCATACATCGTACAAATAACTGCGTTGTGATCTCGGCAAGTGTGTGTGCCCAGGTAGGGTTAGCAATTTGATCATCAACAATCCGCATTACTGTTTGTTTGCGTGACCATTCTAGTACTTTATTGACAAATCCACCCTTACGCAAGGAATATACCCAACTGGTTCGGAAAATCCAATAAGCCCCCCCGATCTGTGAGATTGCTTGTTCTCCTTCCAACTTGGTCTGACCGTACACATTGATCGGGTTTGGTGCGTCTTCTTCTGTGTATGGGGCGCCCCTGGTACCATCGAAAACATAATCCGTTGAATAATGGATTAATGGTATTTTTCGATGAAGGGATTCTTCAGCCAGTATTCCTACAGATGTTGCATTAATCAAACGTGCTTTCTCTGGTTCGCTCTCCGCTTTATCCACATCGGTATAGGCGGCTGCATTGATGATCAATGCCGGCTCAACCTGACCGATGATCGGTCGTAGAGATTCTGGTTTGGTGAAATCAACCTCGGGAAAGTCATAAGCAATTACATTCCCGAGACAAGCAAGGGTTCTCTGCAGTTCCCATCCCAGTTGACCGTTTTTTCCAAATAACAGGATGCGCATATTTATTTATTGATGGTTTTCGCCAGCCGAATTAAATAGGAGCCATAATGATTGCTGGACATCCCTTCTCCCAGTTCCTGCAACTGTTTCAATGGGATATACCCCATCCGATAAGCGATCTCCTCGGGGCACGAAATCATCATGCCCTGGCGGTCTTCGACCGCCTGGACGAAATTGGCAGCCTGTAATAGAGACTCATGCGTGCCGGCATCCAGCCAGGCGATTCCCCGCCCAAGTTCTTCAACCTGGAGTTCACTCTGTTCTAGGTAGACCCTGTTCAGGTCGGTGATTTCCAGTTCTCCGCGGGCGGAAGGCTGCAATGCGCTGGCAAAGGCAACTACATCATTATTGTAAAAGTACATTCCAGGCACAGCATAATGCGAGCGCGGTTTGGCGGGTTTTTCTTCCAGGCTCAACGCAATTTGATTGGCATCGAACTCCACAACCCCATATCGCTCAGGATCTTTAACCGGATATGCAAAGATCACAGCCCCCTTTTTTATTGAAGCTGCTTTTCGGAGGATAGTGGGCAAACCCTGACCGAAGAAGATATTGTCGCCAAGTATCAATGCAACCTCATCTGTTCCAATAAACTCCCTGCCGATCAGGAAGGCATCTGCCAATCCGCGCGGTTGGTCCTGCTCAGCATATGAAAACTTCAACCCCCATTGACTCCCGTCTTGCAACAAACGTTTAAAAGCCGGTATATCTTCGGGGGTCGAAATGACCAAAATCTCTCGAATACCCGCCAGCATCAACATTGAAAGGGGATAATAGATCATCGGCTTATCGTAGACGGGCAGCATTTGTTTACTTATCGCCATGGTTAACGGGTACAACCTTGTCCCGCGTCCACCGGAGAGAATGATTCCCTTCATGATTTTACCTCCCTTGCCTTGTAATTGGCTTCCACCCAGCCTTTGAAATCCTCGCGACTTCGGATGGCATCCAGCCATTCGGCTTGATTTACATACCAATCAATCGTGTGCGTCAAACCAGTAGCGAGCGACTCACGTGGCTGCCAGCCCAACTCCGTCTTAATCTTGGTGATATCCATGTCGTAGCGTCGGTCATGCCCGGGCCGATCCGCGACATATTTGATCAGTTTCGAATGCGGTGCATGGGGTGAGTTGGGGAACTGTTCATCCAGTATCGCGCATATTTGATTGATCAGGGTCAGGTTGGTGGGCTGGTTATCTCCACCAATAGCATAGGTCTCACCTGATTTACCACCGGTCAGAATGCGATGGATGGCTTCGCAATGATCTTCCACATACAACCAATCCCTTACCTGCTGGCCGTCCCCATACACCGGAAGGGGTTTGCCTGCCATGGCATTGGTGATCATCAGCGGGATTAATTTCTCGGGATATTGATAAGGACCATAATTATTCGTGCAATTTGACAGGGTGATCGGCAGCCCATAAGTATGATGATAGGCTCTCACCAGGTGATCGGATGATGCTTTTGAGGCTGAGTATGGTGAGCGTGGGTCGTATGGAGTCATTTCACTGAAGGGCGGATCAGTGGGGTTCAAACTTCCAAAAACCTCATCCGTGGAAATATGATGAAATCGAGCATTTTCCAATGGTATCACTTTGTCATCCAACCATAACTTTCTTGCGGCCTCGAGTAACGAGAATGTACCCATAATATTCGTTTGAATAAACTGTGCTGGTCCAAGAATCGAACGATCCACATGGGTCTCAGCCGCAAAATGTACGATCGTGTCAATCTGATGGTGACTCATTATCCCGTTCACCAATGCCCGATCGCAAATATCCCCCGCAACGAAAATGTGCCTTTCTGGATCTGGTAAATCCTTCAAGTTTTCCATACTCCCGGCATAGGTCAACAAGTCCAGATTGACTATTTTAACTTCAGAGTCTAATTTCAATAGATAGCGAATAAAATTACTACCAATGAATCCGGCACCACCAGTAACCAATATTTTTTTCATCGATTATTCAAAGACCTCCGCTTTTTCGAGTGGGACGCCGTTGGCATCCTTCACTGACAACATAGGCAGCCTCCCGTCAATAAGTGGCCAATCCACAGCCACACTGGCATCATTCCAAAGCAGCGTGCGATCTGTCTGGCTGGAATACAATTCCGTGGTTTTGTATGAAACATGCGCCCAGTTACTCAGGGTATAAAAACCGTGCGCAAAACCCGGCGGGATCCACAACTGTTGTCTGTTCCGGCCTGATAAAATGCAACCCATCCACTTTCCAAAATAGGGTGAGCTTCTTCGCAAGTCGACCGCTACATCAAAAACCTTACCCTGCAACACGCGCACCAGTTTGCCCTGGGGTTTCACCAGTTGGTAATGCAGACCACGCAAGACCATCCTGCGTGACGTCGATTGATTATCCTGGATGAATTGGTAGGAGATGCCGTTCTCGGCGAATTTTTCCTGGTGGTGCACTTCCCAGAACGCACCGCGCTCATCCGAAAATACATCCGGAGTAATGAGCATGACACCGGGGAGATCACTGGGTATGAATTTCATGGTTGAAGCGTCCCTGATAGTTCATTTTAACCGACATCATCTGCTTTTACGGAGTGGTTTTCCTCAGACAGGCGCAATTCCGACGGCTTGATATTCAATACCGGCAGGCTGATCAGACCCAAGATCAGGAACACAAGGATACCCAACCCCTGGAAAAAGAGGATGAACGTAAGCGCCTCGCTTTTTGTCAGACCGAATACCGGGAGGATGGTTGTGGCAACGAATTGGTAAATCCCTACATATCCGGGCGTGGATGGCAAAGCGCTGGCAAGCCCGAGCCCCACCATTAATAATAAAGCCTGGGGTAATGTAAGGGATAGTGACATGGCTTTTGCCAGCTCCATGGTAATAAATCCGTCCAATAACCAGATGATCGGGGTCAGGCTTAAGAAGCCTGCCGCCCGAATCGGGTTGACGAATGCACGCGTGCCAAGCACGAACCGGCTTAGTATTTCAGCCAGCTTGCCTTTCCAGTTTTCAGGGAAAGGCAAGGCATAAAATACCCTCCGGATGAAACTTTCAATAAAGGGCAGCATAATCAGCACCAGCAAACCTACAAATCCAACCACTGCCATGACTCGTAACGCTGTAGGAACCCAATCTGGAAACCCAGACAGGCCTGGGAGAAAAATCAAGCCAACCAGTACAAGCACAACCGCATCCACGATACGCTCGGTAAGCGCTGTGGCAAAGACAAAACTCGTCCCGATCCCCGTTTTAATGCCCACAATTGCTGACCGGATGAGCTCCCCCGCTCTTGCCGGAAGCAGGGCATTACCCAGGTATCCATCGGCAGTTGCAAAAAACATGGTCAGGGGTTGCAGCCGTTTTTCGCCACTGAGTAGAATACCCCAGCGAATACCGCGGAAAAACAGGTTGATGGTTGTTAAACAAAATACGAGAACGAGTAAATCCGGACGACTGTGACGCGCTGTTTCGGACATTTCTGCCCACGAGACCCCCCGTAGAGCCAGAGCCAGCAATACGATGGCCAACGCCGCGGTAACAAACCAGTACCAGACAGGTTTTTTTCTCGCTTTAGGGACCGGGGTGATTTCCATGTTTATTGAATATACGGATTTTGATAGATTTGGATATCACCAATTTTAAATACCATCTGCCGGGTTGAGATAATCATATCTGCCATCTCTTCCACTTCCGGTATTGATGTAATGCAAAAGTTTTCCCAGACCGGATCGATGACGACATATTTTGCCTGATTGAGGCGGGTATCGTATGCAAACCGTTCGGTGGGCATATTTGGTGGAAAATGGGTCGTCTTGATCCCTTCATAGGCAACGCTTATCTGAAAATCGGCAGTCTTACATTTATTTAGATGCTGTGCAATATCGATCAGGGTGCCTTCGTCTGTATACCAGCCAGGATTATTTTCCAGGTAGGGATACCGGACGGTAGCTGCCAGCATGACAACCAGAACCATCGCCAGTATTTCTAGGAGAAGTAACTTTTTTGAGTTTGATGGCAGGGAAAAATCCATATTGTTCTTATTATAATGTAGCCGCTAAAAAATTCACAGAAAAACCTTACGGAAAAGTGGGCTATAATCCACTTTGGCATCATTCCTGCTTCTCAATCCTTTTGATATGAAAATATTGGACAAGGAAAAACCATGAAACAGGTCATCCAATTAATGCGCAAGGGCATCACTCTTGTGGCAGAAGTTCCTTCGCCAGCATTAAAACCCAATACGGCTCTCATCCAGACAGCCGCCTCACTTGTTTCCGCAGGAACTGAACGCATGGTGGTCGATTTTGCGGGGAAAACCCTGCTGGGCAAGGCTCGGGCGCGTCCTGACCTGGTGCGTCAGGTGATGGAGAAAGTTAGAAAAGAGGGGCTTTTTTCTGCGGTGGATGCCGCCACCAATAAATTGGATCAACCCATAGCGCTCGGCTATTCATCTTCCGGAATAGTGATTGAGGTTGGTCATGGATTGAAAGGATTTAAAGCGGGAGATCGCGTGGCTTGCGCAGGCGGGGGTTTTGCAGTTCACGCTGAGTATGCCGTCGTTCCGCAAAATCTGCTTGTTCCATTGCCGAAAACTGTTGACTTTGAATCGGCTGCATTTACCACTCTTGGTGCGATCGCCATGCACGGTTATCGTCTGGCAGGAGTTCAGGTGGGTTCCTCGGTGGCAGTGATCGGGTTGGGCCTGTTGGGTCTGCTCACGCTTGGAATCGCGCGAGCTTCAGGCTGCCAGGTGGTAGGAACGGATATCGACCCCGCACGTGTCTCTTTCGCCCGACAATTGGGCTATCAAGTATGCATCCGTAATCAGGCTGAGGAAGCTGCCCGGATGATCAGTCAGGGGCGTGGTGTCGATGCCGTCCTGGTTTGTGCTGACAGTAAATCGAGTGACCCACTTAAGTTGGCTGGAAACATTGCCCGGGATCGCGCGAAAGTGGTGGCGGTCGGCGCAGTGGGATTCGAGATTCCACGTAAGACGTATTATGAAAAGGAACTGGTATTTTTAACCTCGCGCTCCTACGGCCCGGGTCGGTACGACAAGGCCTATGAGGAAAACGGCGTTGATTATCCGATCGGTTACGTTCGTTGGACAGAAGGTCGCAATCTGGAAGCATTCATTAACTTGCTTGCCAATAAGCAGATGGACGTACGTCCACTCGTCACACATCACTTTGAAATAAAAGATGCGCCCCGGGCATATGATCTGATCACGGGGAAGAAAAAAGAAACGTACCTCGGTGTCATCCTCACCTATCCCCACCCAAAAACGAAGGTGGAATCGAGCCGACGTATTATTAACCCAACGGCCCCATCAGTGCTCCTCCAGCCAACCGGTCTGACCACTCTGGGAGTGCTCGGTGCAGGAAATTTCGCAAAAATGGTGTTCCTCCCTACCGTTAAGAAAGTGGGCGGGATAGCCCCGATCGCTATTGCCTCGGCTACCGGATTGTCTGCTCATCATGCCGCCCGCAAGTTCGGTTACGGCTATGCCACGACTTCAGATGATGATGTCATCAATGACCCGGCGATTAATGTGGTTGCGATCCTGACCCGTCACAATTTACACGCCAGGCAAACCATTGCAGCATTGAAAGCAGGCAAACGTGTTTTCTGTGAAAAACCGCTGGCGGTAAATTCGGATGAACTGTCACAAATTGCAAAAGCTCTGAAATCCGAGAAAAATCCCATGTTGATGACCGGCTTCAACCGCCGCTTTGCGCCCCTGTCAATAAGGCTGAAAACCTTCATCGACCAACGCAGCGAACCGCTCATCGCGCATTATCGCGTCAATGCCGGTTATCTCCCCAAAGACCATTGGTTAAATGATCCGGAAATTGGCGGTGGGCGTATCATCGGTGAAGCCTGCCACTTTATCGATTACCTGGCCTATCTGGTGGGTGCCTGTCCTGAGACCGTCTCCGCTCAGGTTTTACCTGATAACGGGATCTACAGCGAAGACAACATCATCCTGGATTTCATTTTCCCGGATGGCTCGCTTGGTACGGTCAGCTATCTATCCAACGGTGATAAAGCGTTCCCAAAGGAACGCGTCGAAGTCTTTTGCGGTGGGCGAGTCGCCGTACTGGATGACTTCCGCTCTCTCGAACTATACAAGAATGGATCAAGAAAGGTATTTCGGAAATATCTAAGACAGGATAAAGGTCATAGAGCGGCGTGGTCCGCTTTTCTTGCCGCGTTGAGCAGCGGCGGGGAACCCCCGATTCCCTACGCCGAGTTGCTGGGGGTTACTTCTGCAACCTTCGCGGCGGTCAGTGCAGTTAAAGAACGGCGGATAGTAAAAGTCACCTGACAGGACCATCATTCCTGCCGGTTTTCCCCATGAATATTTCCAATATCGTTTTAGCAATCAAGGAACTTGGGTTCCAGCCGGTTTTGCTGAACATTCTTTACCGGCTTGGATTGATGAGTGGATACTTCCGTTTACGCACATCAGCATATCCCTATACAGACAAACTTGTTCATATACAACTTGAGAAACAAGGGATTTATTTTATCGCGGGCCTTCTGGCTGCCGCTGAACCTGACAATGCTGGACGCCTGCAAATCATTGCTACCGCAGATGAAATAACCCGGGGAACAATACAACTTTACGGGGCAATCCCGACGCCTATTCAATTCAATCATCAACCCGCGAATTCTCACTGGTGCAACTACGAGACCGGCAGGATCAAACTCGAATCATTGGATGTTAAAGATATTTGGGAGCCGACCCGATTTTCGTGGGTTTTTCCACTCGGCCAGGCGTATCATCTCACCCATGATGAAAAATATCCGATCTGTTTCTGGAAACAGTTTGAATCGTTTCTGGAAATGGCTCCTCCAAATCTTGGGCCTCACTGGATGAACGGACAGGAAGTTGCCCTGCGCTTGATCTCTTTCGCATTCGCCAGCCAGATATTTGGTAAATCACCCCATTCGACATCCGAAAGAGAAACCAGTCTAAAAGCCGCCCTGGCAGCCCATGCCCGACGCATCATGGCTACTTTGATCTATGCCCGCTCTCAGCGCAATAACCATTTGCTAAGCGAAGCGGCAGGAGTGTATACTGCCGGATTGCTGTTACAGGGTATGCCTGAAGCAATCAAATGGAAACAGACCGGTTGGAAGTTGTTCATTGAAGGCATACGCGATCAAATCGCACCAGATGGCAGCTACATCCAGCAAAGCACTAGTTATCACCGGCTTATGCTTCACCTGGCAGTCTGGGTACAGGCTTTATCCAGCTTTCAAGGTGCCTGCGTTTACCCGGACGATGTGAGACCAAAGATCATCCTGGCAACGCGTTGGCTGGAAAACCTCGTACTATCTGATAATGGGCATGTGCCTAATATGGGCGCGAATGATGGGGCGAATATTCTGCCCCTGGGTGGTGGCGATGTGTTGGATTACCGACCCGTGCTGCAGTTGGCAAAGAATGCCTTTCTGTCAGCAACAACCCCAATACCAGCCAGCAAAGATATTCAACCAGAACAGATGATGATAATGAAAGATGGTGAGCAAACGGCATGTATGCGGGTGGCTCGCTATCGTGGCAGGCCATCCCATGCCGATCAGCTTCACCTGGACTTGTGGTGGCGGAACAGGAATATCGCGCTGGATGCCGGGACATACCGCTATAACTACCCCGCCCCCTGGGAAAATGCTCTGGCAATGACTACCTACCACAACACGATAACCATCGATGATTGCGACCAGATGATCAGAGCCGGACGATTCCTGTGGTTGAGGCGCGCAAATATCCGCAACCTTGTAATGCAACGCGACCCGCAGAATCATATTCGATCCACGAGCGCTGAACATGATGGCTATCGCCAATTGGGTATTACCCACAAACGTACGGTTGAATCGAAACCTGGAGGGGAGCCCGGCTGGTTCATTAAAGATGAGCTTCTTCCATACAGCAGAATGAAAGGCATCCAACCACATACCGCCCGGCTGGTATGGCTGCTCCCGGATTGGGAATGGGAACTGGATCATTTGATGTTCTGCCTTCATTCACCCGAAGGGATAATCAGGTTGAATTTTTCGATCAACGGGGCGGACGAAAAAGATATAGAGGTGTCAGTATTCCGCGCCGGTTCAGCGCTAAACCCCTCGAACGAGATACGTCCAACCTGGGGCTGGTATTCTCCGACCTATGGCGTCAAGGAACCTGCCCTTGCTTTACATGTCCTTGCCAGGGGTAATCTCCCTATGCAGCTAATAACCCGCTGGCAGTTGCCGAAATAATCCGATCGTATAATACGTTAAAATCAAGCTATGCACATCCTGCTGATCCACCAGGCATTTGCCACCCTCGATGAGGCTGGCGGCACGCGCCATGCCGAACTGGCGCTTTACTTGGCGGAGCAAGGGCACAGAGTGACCGTAATCGCCAGCCCCGTCAGCTACCTGACAGGCGAATCATCAGTAAAACAGAAGTGGGTAACTAAGACACAACCTGCACCCAACCTGACCATCTACAGGTGTTACACCTATAGTGCCCTGCACAAGAGTTTCATCCACCGGGTATTCAGTTTTCTTAGTTTCATGGCATCTTCATTTTTTACGGCGCTGCAGGTCAGGGCGGTTGATATCGTCTGGGGCACCTCTCCTCCTATTTTCCAGGGCGCCACTGTCTGGCTTGTTGCCCGTTTAAAACGGTCCAGCTTTCTCCTTGAAGTGCGCGATCTATGGCCGGCATTTGCAATTGCTGTGGGCGTCTTGAAAAACAAGCTGCTAATCAGGGCGTCTGAATGGCTGGAGCGCTTCCTTTATCGTCACGCAGACCGTGTGTTGGTTAATTCACCGGGCTTTATCGATCACGTTACCGCGCATGGTGCAAACCAGGTGACGCTCATCCCTAACGCTTCGGATGTTGACATGTTCGCTGCTCGGGCAGATCCTGTTGCTTTTAGGGACAGGTATGGATTGTTTGATTGCTTCCTGGTCGTGTATGCGGGCGCTCATGGATTATCCAATGACCTGGACGTTGTCCTGGATGCTGCCGATATTTTAAAATCAGATACAAAGATACGGATCGTTCTGGTCGGGGATGGGAAAGAAAAACCCGCTCTGATGGCCAAAGCGGAACTACAAAACCTCTCCAACGTGAGTTTCCTGCCACCCCAGCCAAAGCGTTCTATGCCGGATGTGTTGGGTGCAGCGGATGCCTGTCTGGCAATCCTTAAACCGCTCGAATTATTCAAAACCACCTATCCCAATAAAGTATTTGATTACATGGCTGCCGGAAAACCGGTCATCCTGGCAATCGACGGGGTGATCCGCCAGGTGGTGGAAGCTGCCGGCGGAGGTATTTTCGTGCAACCGGGCAATCCCCAGGCATTGGCGACAGCAATTAAAAATCTTGCCGCCAAGCCGACTCAAGCGAAAGCCATGGGGCAAGCCGGGTATCGCCACGTCAACAAGTATTTTAACCGCCTGGATATTGCCAGACAGTTGTTGGCACTACTGGAACAGATGTCTGGGAAAAAATATTAAATATCGGATTTCCGGAACGAGTGCCAGAAATAATATTTTTAATAGTTCTCCGTATATTGCAGATCCGAATTCATGTGCATAAAGCACAAAAATAATCCAGGCTGAATAATTATTATGGTAATATCGCTTTATACTCAGATGCTTAAAACTTATACGGTAAATCAACGGATTTTCAGGATTGGATGACCTGATGGGAAAAGATAAATGGTAATAGTTACGAATGGGTTATCCATCTTCTATAACCATTTCCGAGCTGTCAGAGATGTCAACCTCGTAATCAAACCCCAAAAGATTACTGCCATTATCGGACCATCCGGTTGTGGGAAAAGCACCGTCTTAAGAGCTTTTAATCGGATGAATGATTACATACACGGTTGCCGTGTAGAAGGTGAGATCCTTTATCGCGGAGAAAATATCTACAATCCCAAGACTGACCCGGTAATGATCCGTCAAAAGATTGGCATGGTTTTTCAGAAACCAAATCCGTTCCCTAAAACCATATTCGAAAATATTGCCTGGGGCGCCAAAATAAACGGCTTCAGGGGTAATCTGGATGAGCTCGTGGAAGATTCTCTGAGTCAAGCAGCATTGTGGGATGAGGTCAAAGATGACCTGGGCAAGAGTGGTTTATCCCTCTCGGGTGGTCAGCAGCAAAGACTCTGCATCGCGCGTGCTCTGGCGGTCAAACCGGATATCATTCTGATGGATGAACCCTGCTCGGCGCTTGACCCAATTGCCACACTGAAAATAGAAGAGCTCATGCGCGGTCTGTCAAAAAAATACACCATTATCATCGTCACCCACAATATGCAACAGGCAGCACGGGTTTCAGATGACACTGCCTTTTTCACCATGGATGAAGACCGGGCAGGAAAATTGATCGAATTTGGCGAAACCAGTCAGATATTTACCCGACCGCGCCAAAAACAGACGGAAGATTATATTACCGGTCGTTATGGTTAATTTGCATATAAAACCCTTTTTCTATCCACCGTCCCAGAAAAAACAATCTGGTTATAATGGGATTGGAACAATGGTGAATAAAATCGGAGAAAACGATCATGCCTCGCTTAACACTAGAAAATGATATCAGCCAGTTAAAAAATGAGGTGTTGATACTCGGTAGTATGGTGGAACGATCCATGCTGTCAGCCGTTGCAGCTTTGAGAAAGCGAGACCTGACCGCAGCCCAGACCATCTATCATTCTGACATGCAAATCAATGAAAAAAGGTATGCATTAGAAAACGCCATTATTATTCTGATTGCCACCCAGCAGCCGATGGCACATGATCTGAGAACTCTGGCAGCCATCCTTGAAGTCGCCGGTGAACTGGAGCGCATGGGCGATTACGCCAAAGGTATCTCTAAAATTGTTTTGATGCTCGGAGATGCGTCATCACCTATCAGCCTGGGTGATATTGAACTGATGGCAAATAAAGCCACCAGCATGTTGCACCGCGCTCTGGGCGCGTTTGTCAAGGAAGACGCCAAGCTTGCCAATTCCCTCCCGCTTGAAGATGATGAAGTGGATAAGCTCTACACAAAAGTGTATGATGATCTGGTCAAAGCGATGACGAAAACCCCGGCGATCATCGAACACACAACCCGCTATCTATGGGTGGCCCATAACCTGGAGAGAATGGCAGACCGTGTCACGAACATCTGTGAGCGCACTGTCTTCATCGCAACCGGTGATCTCATGGAGATAGACAGTTCAGATGATGAGGAAGCTGTTTAAAATCGTACTGCTCGGTAACCAAACAACAATAATAAATTTGGTTGTTTCGCGAAAACCTCCATATTCCATTTTTATGAGATAATCACTCCATGAAGAGATTGGCGAAAAGCCAAAGCGGGCGTCAGATCAGACTGACCAGCCTGGCATCCTGCGCAGGTTGAGCATCCAAGCTGAGCGCAGATGCGCTGGAGCAGGTTCTGACTCCGCTTAAGGAAACATTCCAGGAGAGCGACTACCCCCAACTTCTGGTTGGTTTGGATTCGCCGGATGACGCCGCCGTATGGCAGTTGGACAGGGAGAATGCCCTGGTGTTAACCACGGATTTTTTCACTCCTGTGGTCGATGATGCCTATGATTATGGTGCAATCGCGGCTGCCAACAGTCTCTCAGATGTGTACGCCATGGGTGGTGAACCATTCCTGGCACTAAATATCACCGCTTTTCCTGCCAACCTTGATATTTCGGTACAGCAAGCCATCCTGCGTGGTGCAGCCGAAAAAGCACGCGAGGCGGGTGTGGTGATCGCCGGCGGGCACACCATTCAGGATAAGGAGCCCAAATTCGGGTTGGTGGTCCTGGGGCGCATCCGCATCCACAACCTTCTTACCAAGCGCGCCGCACAGCCCGGTGACCGCCTCATAATAACCAAACCACTCGGATTTGGTGTCACCACCACCGCGCTTAAACAGGAGAAAGCTGATGCTGAGGACGTACTGGAAGCAGTCACATGGATGAAACAACTTAACCGGCTCAGCAGTCAACTTGCCCTTGAGTTTAATCTTAATGCAGCCACTGACGTCACCGGATACAGTCTGCTCGGGCATGGATGGGAGATGGCATATGCTTCCCAGGTCGGTATGCAGATTGACCATCATAAAGTTCCTTTCCTGACTCATGCACGTAAATATGCCGAAGCGGGCTGCTTCCCGGATGGCGCGAGCAATAACCGCATACACTATGGCGAGCATATCAGTTTCAGCAACGCTATCGATGAGATTACTCAGATGCAATTGTTTGACCCCCAGACCAGCGGGGGCTTGCTGTTGGCAGTCCCGGAAGAAATCCACACCGCATTCCTCAAGCGAGCCAGGAAACTGGACCAGTCTGCATGGGAAATCGGTTTTGTAGTACCCGGTAATTCGATCGAAGTTGTTTAATACCCACTATTTTTCTCATCTTAGTCTCATTCTTGGCTTGACACTCTTAAAAAAGCCATGTTATGATGATTATGGAGTTTATTGAATGCCTGTTAAAAAATTCCTGCCCCTGGATGGTTTTGATGAGGGGCGTGTGATTGAAGAAAGCCAATCCAAGACTTCCACCCATGAGCAATCCAGGATCAGCCTGTGGGAAAAATTGGTGCGCATGGGCCTGGGTGAAACCACATTAAAAGTCGGCACAGCAGTGGTCTCGGTGCTGTTGTTTGTCATCATTGCTTGGGTGATGAGCCAGTTCTACGTCAAGTCCCGGGTAAACGCATCGGATGGGATGGGCGGATCCGATAGTCTTCTTGGCAACTCACCCAAGCAGGTTTCACCGGATTCTCTGACCATCCCGTTAGTGGATAACCCAACTGATGGTGTGACCCGGCTGGCATCCCTTCACACAACCATCCCCAACCGTGGACGGACTGACATTGAAAAGTACACTGTTCAAAAAGGCGATACCCTGTTTGGGATCGCTGAAAAATTCAATCTCAAACCTGAGACGGTATTCTGGTCTAATCGCTACGTTATGGGCAACGATCCTGAAAACCTAGTGCCGGGCATGGAATTAAACATCCTGCCGATTGAAGGTGCCTATCATCGCTGGAGTGCCGGGGAGGGCTTAAACGGCGTCGCCAGTTTTTACAGTGTTACTCCTGAAGATGTCATTAATTATCCCGGCAACAACCTAAGCATTGATACCATTGGAGACCTGTCAAACCCAAACATCACACCCGGCACCATGCTGGTCATCCCGAATGGGTTTGCGACTTTCGTGAGCATTATTCCGAGCATTACGCGTAAGAATCCAGCCATTGCCAGCGGACTGGGCACAGGTGCCTGCGGACAGGTAATCCAGCAAGGTGCCACCGGGGTCGGCATGTTCTTCTGGCCAACGATACAACACGTCATCACCGGTTACAAATGGTCCCCCGAAACCAACCACAATGCCATCGACATCGGTGGGAAATCGGGCGATATGATCGTCGCCGCAGATAACGGTATCATTGTCTATGCCGGCTGGTCGAATACTGGTTATGGTTACATGGTGATCATCGATCATGACAACGGTTTCACATCGCTGTATGCCCACCTGCTCGAAGGATCGATCATGGTCGAATGCGGTCAAAGCATCTGGCAAACCAATGTGATCGGTGCCATGGGTTCTACCGGAAAGTCCTCCGGTCCTCATCTGCACTTCGAGATCCGCTATAATGGGAACCCGGTAAACCCCACCGATTACCTTCCTCCAGGCTAACAGATACTGAGTTACTCCGGGCTCACATCCGAGCCCGGTTTTTTTTATTAATGTTAGAATAAACTCATGACTACCGGGCAAAATCTCAGACCGTCTCCTATCGCAGGGACCTGGTATCCTGGCGAGCCCGCAACCTTGACCCGTTCGATCGACCGGTTTCTATCAGCAGCCCAACCCCAAAAGATCGATGGGCAGATCATAGCCCTCATCGTTCCGCATGCCGGGCACCGCTATTCTGGAGTGGTGGCTGCTTTTGCTTTTAACGCCATTCGCGGTATGCCAGTTAAAAACGTGGCTGTTATAAGCCCCATGCACCAGTTTCACCCGGCCAGACTGCTCACAACAGCACACGATGCCTATGTGACACCGCTTGGTTCCATTCCGGTAAACCACGAACTAGTCACACGGCTCAATAAGCTACTCAAAGCGGACTTAGGGGATGGATTGACACCAATCGTCGCTGATCAGGAACACTCGCTCGAAATCCAACTTCCCTTCCTTCAAAGGGTTTTCAGTGATGGTTTTGAGCTCGTGCCAGTTATGATGCGTGACCAGTCGCCTGATACAGCCCGGGCGCTCGCCAATGGATTGGCGAAAACCATGCCGGCCGGGTCGCTGCTGGTGGCAAGCTCGGACCTTTCACATTTTTATTCGGATGCCGAAGCCAAAGCCCTGGATGGCGCCATCCTGAAAGCCATCGGGGATTTTTCGCCTGAAAGCGTATATCAAGTGGAAGCTGAAGAGCGGGGATTCGCGTGTGGTCTGGGCGCCATCACCGCCATCCTCTGGGCAGCCAGGGAAATGGGGGCTGATAAGGTAACGATCTTGAATCATGCCACCTCCGGGGATGTGACCGGCGATCGCTCATCGGTTGTAGGATATGCATCCGCGGTGGTTTACAAAACAAAATGATCATCTGGAATATTGTATTTTTAATCATTCTGGTATTACTGAATGCTTTTTTTGTGGCGGTTGAGTTTTCAGCAGTTACCTCCCGCCGCTCCCGCCTGGAATTGTTAACGGGGGAGAATGGCCCTGCTGTCGCCACGGTTAAATCCTGGCTGGAAAATACCGAATCGCGCGATTATTTAATTGCAGCCTGCCAGTTGGGTATCACCATCGTCAGTCTTGCGCTGGGAGCGGTGGGTGAAAATACTTTCGCGACCATCCTCGATCCACTTTTTCACGAAGCACAACTCCCGCCCGGCCTTCAATTCATCAATGCCATCCTCCCGGCCTTGCCGCTTATCATCAGCCTGATCATCGTTTCAGCCATCCACGTTGTGTTTGGCGAGCAGGTTCCCAAGGTGGCAACGTTGCGCAATCCGGAAAAATTCGCCATCCGTGCTGCGCCGTACATGACCCTCTTCAGCCGAATATTCAAGGGATTCATCCAGCTGCTCAACTGGCTTACCAAGCAGGTGCTGCGCCTTATTGGAACCCCAATCAACAATCTGACGACCCACGGCTATTCTCGGGCCGAGATCAAACAACTTTTTTCTGGTCCTGAAGTTGAGGGCGTGCTCGATCCCACAGAGCGCGAGATGCTTTCGGCTGTCATCGAGCTGGGCGAAACCGTGATCCGGAAAGTCAGCATCCCGCGCACGGAGATCCTGGCAATTGAAGCAAATACATCCCTGGATGAGATGATTAAGACCATCATGGAAAACCCGACATCAAAATACCCGGTTTATGAGGAAACCCTGGATGCAATTGTTGGCATCCTTCATATCCGGGATCTGATCCCGTTGATCCATCACCCCCCCGAAAAGAAGGTGTATGCAAGGGACCTGGTGCGACCGGCCATATTCGTTCCCGAGTCCATATCCATCGATGACTTATTGTCGGTATTTCGTTCCAATCGGCAACATCTGGCCATCGTTCTGGATGAATACGGTGGAACAGCCGGTATGGTGACACTGGAAGATCTGGTCGAAGAAATATTAGGCGATCTGAAGGATCCTTTCGATACAACCACCCCTTCCATTCAAGACCGGGAGGATGGTTCGGTGCTGGTGGATGGGTTAACATTGATCGAGGAAATCAACGACCATTTGACTTTGAGCCTGGATGATCCCAATTACGATACCATCGCCGGTTATCTGATTGGGAAATTGGGTCGAATCGCCAAGGTGGGGGATGTCTATGATGATCTGGATCATGGTGTTTCCATGAAAGTCGAATCAATGGTCCGTTTAAGGATTGACCGGATCTCGATTAAACGCATCTGAGCCGTTGAAATTTACACATCCCATATGAGACCTGTGTTGCTCAAATCCTTCATAAAGAAATGGCTGCTGATATGCGCTACGTCTGTGCTGTTTGTCTCGGCAAGCGCCTGTCAGCCCGAAAAATCCGTCCCGAATCAGACACTTACCATAACCCATACAGCAACCAGTACAATTACCGTCACACCCCTGTCAACCGTCACCCCGCGTCCAAGTTTGACCCCTACACCGACCCAAACCCTACTCCCTTCCCCCACCGCCACACCCACCGAAACACCCGCAATTTTACGCCCGGCGCAGCTCTGGCCGAAGCGCGATGTCAATGACAAACTGATCGATTGGGGTTACAGCCATATTACGGATATCGGTTGGAACCAAAAAGGACAGGTGATCCGTTTTTCCGCCACGTTAAGCTTTCAGCTAATGGACCGCGGCATCCACCGGCAAACCATCGTCGTGATCGGTAAACCTCTTACTGTATACTATCTCAACGTCCAACGTCAAGTCGGGAAGGAACTGCAAACAGCTCATCTAATTGTAGGCGGAGCTTTCGGTAAAGACATCCCATTGGGTGTCATCCCGGCCGGTGGTCCATCCTACGTAAAATTGCGGTTGATGACCCGCAGGGAGCCGTTTGATCCCTACATCAACCACAATGATGCCAACCAGCCATATGCCACTCGCAGCGAGGAATATCCCGACACCCTTCTGACCGACCTCGAGCAGGTTCTGGCTCGGTTACCGGATCAGGTGATCCTGTTGGCTGACCAGGCGATCATCGTCGATCCTGACTCCATTCAGCGCTTCGAGTATGACATCCGCACGGTTCCTTACCTTGTTGCGCGCTATTACCCCTGGCTATTACTGGATGATTACGATCGTTTCACCGGCCCAAACCAGGCAGCCCTTGAAATGGCAGATAATTTGTACCTCAACAAACCCTTCACCCAACCAATCGAGTGGTACAGTGGTGAAACTCTGATCATCATTACCGGCACTCAATAACCCCCCGGAAATCCCCGTTTGTGATTAAATACTAGCATGCCTGTTTTTGTCGAAGTGGCGGTCAATATTCCCCAGGTTGCGGGTACCTTCCACTATCATCTCCCTATGGATATGGAAGGCAAAGTCTCCACGGGCAGCCTGGTGACAATCCCGTTTGGAAATCAGCGTGTCCAGGGTATCGTCACCCGCATCGTCAGTCAACCTGAAGTACCTGAGACCCGCCCGGTCGAGGAACTTGTCGACGACCTTCCGGTGGTGACTCCCGCTCAAATGAAGCTTGCCGGATGGCTTTCCCGGGAAACGCTTGCGCCGCTGTCAACCTGCCTGGATGTGATGATCCCACCGGGTCTCAGCCAGCATGTCGACACTCTGGTCACCCCCATCCCCGAGCGTATAAGCAACATACCGACCGGCCTTGGGCAAACCGAAGCCAGGCTGGTCAAGCTGCTGGTTGAACGGGGTCCACTCCGTGGTCGACAGATCGATGCAGCCCTGCCACAGCAGAACTGGAAAGCGGCAGTACGAATACTGGGGAAAAAGGGACTGGTAACTTCTGCCAGCTATCTGCCCCCACCTGCTGTCCGCCCGAAATATATCAAGACAGCCCAATTAGCTATTCCAGCCGAGGATATTCCGAATCACCTATCATCCCTGGGACGCCAAACAAACGTCATCGACCGACGGGTGGCAGTGCTTAAATTCCTCGCCTCTGAACCCTGGCCGGTCGATATTGCCTGGGTATATGCTGCATCGCGTGCCAATCTGGCGGATCTGCAAAAACTGGAGGAGCTGGGGCTCATCCTTTTAAGTGAGTCGGAGGTCTGGCGCGATCCACTCAAGGAATATGATCAAACCGTAACGGTTGCGCCTGAACTTACCAGCGACCAGGCGAAAGTCTGGGAATCCATCCAAGTTAGCCTATCTTCCCTTGGCGAGGGGAAATCAATTAAACCGATTCTATTAAATGGTGTGACCGGTTCCGGTAAAACCGAGATCTATCTTAGGGCGATACAAGCAATCATTCAGAACGGAGGTCAGGCACTATATCTTATTCCGGAGATTTCCCTTACGCCCCAGACCATCCGGCGGGTTATGGGGCGCTTTCCAGGTCGGGTCGGCATCATTCATTCCCGCCTGTCTGCAGGCGAACGTTATGATACCTGGCGGAGGGCACGCGCCGGGTTGTTGTCGGTAGTCATCGGTCCGCGTTCTGCGTTGTTCACTCCTTTTCCATCCCTGAAGCTGATTGTCGTGGATGAATGCCACGAGGAGAGTTATTATCAATCGGAATCCATGCCGTACTATCATGCTGCCAGTGCAGCAGCGATCTACGGAAACCTGGCAGGAGCCCTCGTCATATTGGGGTCTGCCACACCCAATGTGACCCAATCTTACCAGGCTGCGCAAGGGGAGTGGCTCGAGCTCAGACTGCCACATCGCATCCTCAATATTTCTCATTCCCTCCAGCATCCTGACCGCCAAACCGGCACAGGCAGCAACCCGAGTCCCTCTGTCGGGGAGAGTCTCGCGTCAGAACTGCCTGAGGTCCGACTCGTTGATATGCGTGAGGAATTGAAAAGTGGCAATCGATCAATCTTCAGCCAGAACCTGTTATCTGGTCTTGAGCGCGTGCTCAGCGCTGACCAGCAGGCGATCCTTTTCCTCAACAGGCGGGGGAGCGCGACTTACATTTTTTGCCGAAATTGTGGCCTGACGATAAAATGCCCGCGCTGTGATAAACCGTTAACACTTCACAGTCCACTGGGAGAACTGCTTTGCCACACCTGTGGGTATCGTCGTAAACAACCGCGCCAATGCCCGCAGTGTTCGAGCGATCAAATTCAAGCTCTGGGTATCGGTACCGAACGCGTGGAAAGTGAGATCAACCGCCTCTTCCCCCAGGCTAAAACGCTGCGCTGGGATTTTGATACCACCCGGCAAAAAGGCGCCCACGAAGTCATACTGGCACATTTCTCTGCTCACCGTGCCGACATCCTGATTGGTACGCAAATGCTTGCTAAAGGTCTCGATTTACCTTTGGTAACGCTGGTTGGTGTTATCCTGGCAGACATCAGTTTAAACCTGCCGGATTATCGCGCTACAGAAAGGACCTTCCAGATTCTGACCCAGGTTGCAGGCAGAGCTGGGCGCAGCCCGCTTGGCGGTCAGGTCATCATGCAAAGCTATCAACCAGATCACTATGCAATTCTGGCTGCCACGAAACATGACCAGGCTGATTTCTATCAAAAAGAGTTGGAGTATCGCCGCCAGCTCCATTACCCGCCATTTACCCGCTTGATGCGCCTTGAGATTCGCCACCGAGAGAACGACCAGGCTGAACTGGCAGCCAACAATATGGCCAATCAGGTTCTGTCATGGATCGAAAAAGCAGACAGGCGGGAAACCGATCTGATTGGTCCCACACCCTGTTTCTTCGGACGCGAATATGGGCTCTTCCGCTGGCAGCTTATCGTGCGCGGTCCGGACCCGGCTGGTTTTTTCAAAGACCGTCCCCTGCCGGGTGATTGGAAAGTGGAACTTGACCCTCCCAATCTGTTGTAACAAATCCACACAGAATTCATCTATGTTAATGAATATTTAACATGCATATGCTATGAATGCGGGTATAATAACAGTCCAAGAAAGGCCTCTGTATCGGTGAAGTAAGCTATGCCAACCTATACCTATCACTGCGATAATTGCGGTATTCGGTTTGACCGTTATCAAAAATTTGAAGACCAGGCGCTAAGCTATTGCCCGGAATGCAAGAAAAAGAGTTTACGGAAAGTATATGCGCCGGTGGGGATTGTATTTAAAGGTTCAGGTTTCTATGCCACGGATCACCGCTCGCCATCCGGAATAACCTCCACCACAGCCGACAAAACTGCCATAGCCGATAAAACAGCAGCGACGCCGGAAAAGGCTGTTGCCGAGACGCTGAAAACAAAAACCCCAGAGACGAATGTTGCAAAGAAGACGGAATAGATCTTTTTCGTTTTATCGTGCTCTCTGATGCTCCCCGTACCAGGGGAGTTTTTCTTGCAGGAGATCGCATTTTTATACAATCATCAAAGACTCGATAACCGCTATCTTCAAGCCTATCGAGTATAATACCAACCCGCAGCGCCACTTTTACAGTTGCCAATGTGATTGACAGAAACATATAGTAAATAAAACACAACAGTAATAATTAATGGATCTCCTCTCCCTCCTTTTTATCGCAGTTAGTCTAGCGATGGATGTTTTCGCTGTCTCTCTGGGGGTTGGGTCTTCCCGATTCGGGAATTCTCAACGCACCAGGATCCGAATGGCTTCCCATTTCGGATTATTCCAGGGAGGCATGACATTTCTGGGTTGGCTGGCTGGCACCCAGATCGCCAACTGGATCGCCGGTTTTGACCATTGGATTGCCTTCGGCCTGCTGGCTTTTGTCGGCATCCGTATGATTAAATCCGGGATTAATTCTAATGAGGAAAGTCATCCGGTTGACCCCAGCCGCGGCATGACACTGGTCATGTTGAGTGTTGCAACCAGTCTGGATGCCCTGGCGGTTGGTCTGAGCCTGGCATTCCTTGATAGCAATATCCTGATCGCAAGTCTGGTAATCGGTGTGGTCTCTGTAATCCTCTCATTGGTCGGGACAGTATTCGGGGGTACATTGGGGTCTCACTTAGGAAAACGCATGGAGATCATCGGCGGCATCTTGTTGATTGGCATAGGTCTGCGCATCGTCATCACGCACCTGACCTAGACACTATTGACCAGCCTTCGGGTTTACCTTACAATCCTGTCGGATATGCAACCGATTTCCCCGACTAATAATAAGGAATGACAATGACTACTCAATCGTTCCCTTCCCACCGTGCTCCATTCTACAGGGATATCCCCGGCAACCAATGGAATGATTGGCGCTGGCAACTCAGCCATCGCCTGAATTCTGCTGAGGATATCGGCAAAGTGCTGGAATTGACCGAAAGCGAACTTCGCGCCCTGAATGCCCACGATCTGTTCCGGGTGGATATAACCCCATACTTCATCTCACTGATTAACCCTGACGACCCTCAGGATCCGATCCGCAAACAGATCATTCCAACGGCTGGGGAAATCGTGCCGTTCACAGGCATGATGGCAGACTCACTCGCTGAAGACCGCCACAGCCCGGTGCCAGGCCTGGTGCATCGCTATCCGGACCGGGTCTTGATGCTTGTAACCACACAATGCGCCTCCTATTGTCGTTACTGCACCCGCTCACGTATTGTGGGCGACCCTGCGGAAACCTTCTCGCGAGCCGAATTCGAGTTACAACTCGAGTACCTGCGCCGAACGCCCCAGGTACGGGATGTGTTACTGTCGGGCGGCGACCCGCTCACCCTGGCACAGGGTTTGCTGGAGGAATTGCTCACGAAGTTGCGCGAGATCCCGCATATCGAGATCATCCGGATTGGTTCACGAGTTCCGGTTTTCATGCCACAGCGCATCACGGCTGAGCTGACCGATCTATTACAGCGCTTCCACCCATTGTGGCTGAATATTCATGTCAATCATCCCAACGAAATCACCGCCGAGCTGGCAGAAGCAACGGATAAGCTGTCGCGCGCCGGTATTCCTCTGGGCAACCAATCGGTTTTGCTGGCAGGCGTTAATGACTGTCCGCATATCATGCGCAAACTGGTCCAGGCCCTGGTGAGGATCCGCGTCAGACCGTATTACCTCTACCAATGCGACCTGGTGGAAGGTGCCGGGCACTTCCGTACCCCGGTCGCAAAAGGAATCGAGATCATCGAGGCGTTGCGCGGCCATACATCGGGTTTCGCCGTTCCTACCTACTGCGTTGATGCACCTGAAGGCGGTGGGAAAATACCGGTCATGCCCACCTACCATATCAGTTCTTCGGACCACAAGATCGTGCTGCGTAATTATGAAGGATTTATCACCACCTATGAGGAACCACTGGATTACACACCTCACGATCCAAAAAGCTGCAAGTACTGCCAACACAAACGCCTGGAGCCCGGGCAGGGTGGTGTCAGCGGCCTGCTGGATGGTGATGCAATGACCATCAAACCAACCGGTTTCGATGAACTTCACAACCGCGGTGGGGGAACCCATCGACTGCGGGCGGATGAATCCAAATGGAAACCGCTGGGAATTGGCGGTTCGAAAGCGGAAGAATAATTAATTCTCAGTTCCCCTTGTGAATAATACCGATTGTCACTATAATCCATTATTCATTCGATCAGGAGGATATTATGACTGCTGAATCTTTACCCCCCGTTGTTACAACTCCCGCCAGGAGTAACTCCGGACTCGCAATCGCTTCGCTGGTACTCGGTATACTCAGCTTCTGTGGAAGCGGATTGCCCTATGTCAATTATTGTTTGATCCTGGTATTACTGGCAGGAATCGTGACCGGCATCCTGGGCTTGAAAAGCTCCAAGAAGGGCATGGCAATCGCCGGTTTGGTGCTTTCAATTCTTTCCATCTGTGGTGTGGTTGCATCGATCATCTTCTGGACTGGTGTCGGTAACACTCTGCTTCAGGATCCAACCCAATGGCAGGATTTTCTTAATCAATTGAATTATTAGATCTCTTGGATTACTCACGCGTAAACGATATACTTGAGTAGATTTGTCTATCGTGTAAGCATTTAATCCGTTCACAATAATAAGGAGAGATAAAATGCTTGAATCGTTGCCCCCCGTAGAGACCGCACCCGTGAAAGATAAATCCGGTCTGGCCATCGCAGCCCTCGTATGCGGTATCCTCAGCCTGTGCTCATGGTTGATCCCATTCTGTGGTGGTCCAATCGCACTGGCGGGTGTCATCCTGGGTGTGCTTGGTATGAAAAGCTCCAAGAAGAGCATGGCAATTGCTGGTCTCGTCATGGCTGCAATTGGAATCCTACTCACGATCATCAATGCCGTTGCTGGCGCCATATTGGCACCAATGCTGGGCGGTTTTGATGTCAACAGCATACTAAACCAGTACATGCCATAAGAATTTCAATGGTAATAGGTGACCGGGGCTTCAATGGAAGCCCCGGATCTTTTTTTAATCGGGGGATAAATCATGCTACTCAAATAATGTAACTATTTACACGAGTTTTCGTTATATATGGTATGGAAGGTGCAACAAGGATAGTATAGCAAGGAGGCAGATATGGGCGCTGTATATGTAGCAGTTGCGATTGTCAGCCTGGTTTTCGGTGTTATGAGCTTTTTCGGCTCGAACAATGACGAAAAATAAAAATATAACCTCTCACCCCTAAACCCAACACTTCCCTTCCCACCCCGGGATTGGGTTCCTCACCCCCTGCAAGTTCACAGAAATCCGCTTATTGCGGATTTCTGTTTTCTCCAGAGTATAATCACAACCGGAGGTGGACGTGCAGATCCGAGTCGCTGTTGAAAATGGCAATGATGGTCGTTCCCTGGCCTGGGCGCTGGACCACCTCGGGCATATCCTGCAAATTCTGGCTGAGCACCATTGACGCCTCTAATGCCACATTCCGGAAAAATACTCACACCAAACAAACCCTTCCGACGACTCCCCGCCATCCTCTGGCTGGGTATTGCAGGGGCAGTCTGCCTGGTGGTCTATGCATTCATATTCACCGGATCGGCTTTCCTTTTCACATTTATAGACATACCCAAATACGACCTGCGATTGATGGTGGAAGGGGAGCCATATTTGCTATGGCTCTACCGGATAGGTTTTCTTGTCCTGGTTGCTATGTACATCCTGGGGGGCTGGTCAGCCGCTCATTCGCAGGGCTGGAAAGCCTGGGTGATTGTTTTGGGGGTAGCCTTCCTGTCTGCTGGCACACTGATTTTTCTTTACCCTTTCGATGCATCGGATATCTTTGATTACATCATGCACGGGCGTATGCTGGCGCTATACGATGCCAACCCTTATCAAGTTACAGCTGTGGCGTATCCACTCGACCCGATCTACCCCTATGTCGGCTGGGTGAAATCCACTTCTCCCTATGGCCCATTCTGGTTGCAGCTTAGTGCACTTATCGCCCGCTTTGCTGGTGATACAATCGTGGGGAATGTTATCGCATTCAAACTGCTCGACGGGATCTTCTACTGCATCTCTGTTGGTTTTGTGGCTGCCATCCTGCACAACCAAAATCCAAAGCGTACTCTGACTGGTGTTTGGTTGTTCGCATGCAACCCTCTTGTTTTATACGAGACCTTCGGCCATGGGCATAACGACATTACATTAACTGCCTGCCTGCTGGGTTCTGTCTGGTTCATGATCCACCGACGTTATACGCTTGCCGCCCTGGCGCTGGTCACCGGGGCTTTATTCAAGTATGTCACCTTGCTCGTGCTGCCTGCTGCTATTCTCTTCGCATTGATTAATCTTGATAATTGGAAAATAAGGCTGCGGTATCTGGTGGTTACAGGCCTTTCTTGCTTAGTCTTGATCGTTTTTGCGTATCAACCGTTCTGGGTGGGATGGAAGACCATCGACCTGACCACCCGAATGTATATGTATACCACCTCGTTACCAACCATTATACAAACTCAGTTCCGTGATACGTTCGGTATAACCACCCTCTCTCAAGCCATCAGTCAGGTCGCTACAGTTCTAACCCTTCTGGCATCTGTCTTCATCGCATGGCGATTATTCCGAGAAAAAAGCTGGATGAGTTATCCGAAAGCAGCGCTGGCAATCCTGTTATTCTATCTGCTTGTCACCTGCCTGTGGTTTCAGCAATGGTACGTGGTATGGCTGGTCGGTTTGGTGGCAGTGCTCCCTCTCAGCGGGCTCACCTTTATTGGTTTTTTGCTGAGCTTCTGGGTGATGACCAAGGTGTTGGTTTTTGCCCCACCGCTTTTATGGGTGCGCCCTCTTCCAAATGTTCAATACCGTGAATTCTGGCTTTCTGTGGGTGTGATGGGCCTTCCCTGGCTGGTGAGTCTCATCGTCCTTGCCCGTTATGGGATCAATGAAGTCCACGCGCTTACTCATAAAAAAGTCCCAAAACCATAGTCTGACGAGTGAATTACTGTCCGATGATTGCATTTCATCCGAAATTGCGCTAAACTTTGGTCATGATGTTCGACCACATCGTCTGGGTAGGTATCAATCCCACACCCCAGCCCGGCAAGGGGCGTGGTCTGTTGACCTATGCTGCCCTGGATAAAAAACTACACCTGCTGGCACTCAGCCAGGCCAGCATTGATGACCTGAAAGCTTATCTGAGCGGGCAATCTTCAGCCATCGCTGCTATCGCCGCGCCCCACCGCCCCAGCCTTGACCTTCCTCATAATAACCAGCAAGCGGCTTTATTCCCGGATACTCGTCCGACCAAGACCATCAGGGGACGGCTGGCTGATCGACAACTGCGCGAACACAATCTTGGACATCCTTTTACCCCAGGCAGCATCGACCTTTGCCCCGCCTGGATGCGGCGTGGATTCAAGCTCTATGAACTGCTGGACTCACTTGGTTATCGGGATTATCCGGCGGACCCCCAGCCGTTCCAAAAAATGGAGGTATTCCCCCACGCCACTTACACCCTGCTCTCAGGTAACCCGCCCCTGCCACGCAACAGTCTCGAAGGCAGGTTGCAGCGCCAGCTTCTCCTAAGCGACAAGGAATTGGATGTTCCGGACCCGATGCGTTTCTTCGAGGAGGTCACCAGTTACCGCTTGCGCAGCGGTATCCTTCCACTCAAAGATATATATCAGCCGGCCGAATTGGATGCCCTCGCAGCCGCGTATACTGCCTGGTTGGCAGTGACCAACCCGCAAAGTGTCATGTTGTATGGGGATGAGCAGGAGGGTCAGGTGGTGGTACCTGTCGGTTTGATGATGCCCAGGTTAACCCCAGATACTTCAAACAGACATGAGTATGCACTACTGGAAAACGATTGACCTGATTATAAATTATCCAATATAACAATCCGTCAATCCAACGATTGACACGAAAGGTCGATGAATGAATATAAAAATGTGGGTCAAAGCATTACAGGTTATCCCGCGAATTTCAAAGGAAGAATGGGACAAGTTGGATTTTATCTCCCGCTGGTTGATTGCCACGCGTGCGGCAGCCTTGGTGGTTACATTTTCTTCTGCCTTGATTGCTGGCTTGCTGGCGTGGCGGGACGGTCCAATCAACTACTGGTGGTGGCTATTGCTACTGATCGGGTTGTACTTCGCACATGGTACCAATAACCTGATCAACGACTGGGTGGATGCCCGCAAGGGTGTCGATGATAGCAACTACTTCCGTACTCAATACGGTCTGCAACCCGTTCAACAGGGATTGATGAGCAAACGCCAGACAATGACTTACATTGCTGTCACCGGCTTGATTGCTTTAGCATGCGGTATCTTCCTCGCCACACAACGCGGTGGCTTTTCCTGGTGGTTGCTTGCTATCGGGGTAGTATTCGTCCTGTTCTATACCTGGCCATTCAAATGGATCGGGCTGGGTGAGCTTAGCGTTCTGGCTGTCTGGGGACCTTTGATGGTGGGTGGCGGATATTATGTTCTGACCGGCAACTGGGACTGGATGGTAGTACTCGCCAGCCTGCCCGCCGCCATCGGCACGGCCATGGCAATCTTTGGAAAACATATTGATAAACTGACAGCTGATAAAGCTAAAGGCATCCATACCCTGCCCGTTCTGATAGGTGACAGGTTATCACGTGCAGTCGCTCTTGGGTTGATTGTCATTCAATATCTTCTTGTTATTTATCTGATGGTGATCGGCTATTTTACGCCAATCCTGCTGATTGTTTTTTTCTCCGTGACTACGTTACCAATGGTATGGAAGATATTCAAAGTCCCCAAACCCGCAAAGGAACCCGCCGGATACCCACCGAATGTCTGGCCTCTTTATTATGTCGCTGCCGGTTTTTACTTCGCTAGACGCTTTGCACTGTTGTATCTGTTGGGTGTCATATTGGATGTAATTCTCCACCTGACAGGAATTGTCGGCTGAAGATTTATAGTCACTGATAACCTCCCTTTATTGGGAGGTTTTTATATTAAACACAGGCTAAAACAAATTCAGAAACCAGCCCGGCATCCAAAATCCCCCCAGTTTGTACCCATAACTGATCACCAATGTGGCGATCAAAACCAGGGCACCGAAAGCCATGAGCGCGTAATCATGCCACTTATAGGTGAGTTTGATGATCCAAGTTCGTTTTCCGATGCCAAAGCAACGAAGATCCATGGCATTGGCGATATCCTCACCGCTAAGAATAGCATTCATGGTTACTGGTATGATCAGCGGGGCGACCTTCCGTACCTGGGCAAACAGCCCACCCTCAACACGATCAACCTCGTATCCTCTTGCCTTTTGAGCATCCAGGGTCACGTTGAAATCTCGCACCAGAGTGGGGATGAAACGGAAAGCAAGGTCAAAGGAATACGCCAGACGGGCAGACAGACCCATCCCTGAAAAAGTCGAACCATACAGGCGGGGGTCCATGGTGAAAGGCAAAACCAGGAACATACTGGTGATCGATAACAATCGTATGATCTGCGTAAGCGCAAACCATAGTCGTTCAGCTGTCAGGCTGAAATGGATAGCCCAACCGACGACCGGTACGCTGGCATTCCACACAAACACTTTATGTCCACCGGTTGCGACAGCCCCGATCGTGCCGGCACTGGTTATGAGCGTGTTCACAATCACCATCATGCTGATCAGGATCGTGATGAACAACCAGCCACGGTGGGTTTCCTTCCAGGACAGGCGTGCCAGGAAATATTGGGTGAAACTGATGGCGAAAAAGAACAGGAGGAATCGAATATCCCAAAAATATACGATGGCGGTCAGCATCAAAAATGAGAATATCCACCGCGCGCGCGGATCAATGCGCTCGATAATTGTGCCATGCGGTTGAAAGGATAACGGTACCAGCATGCAAAACCTCCTCCTCACCGGCTCGTATTAGCCGGTGAGGAGATTATCATTTAATTAAGCAGGTCAGCGTCCAGACCTTTTTACAATGGCAGAATATGCCAGCATCAGTAATGGCAACAGGATCAGTCCATTGATGGTATTGGAGATAAAAGCTGGAACGAAATTGGCAGTCATCGCAGCGACAAAGCCCATGCCGGAAACCCACATTTCACTGATTGCAGCGACGCCCATACCCACCACGATACCGACCAGCGCCATCACTTCGGCCATAATGATATCCTTTGCCGCACGGAAGGTGGTCATCTGGTTGACAACCAATCCCGGGATCAACCCCATCAAGCCATTGCCCAGGTCCCACCAGGGCCAGAAGCCATAGCCCGAGAACCAGTCCGAGAGGAAGTTACCGAGGAAACCAGTGATAAAGCCCACGATGGGACCGAAGGCGACACCGAAGAATATCGGAATGACCACACCCGGCCTGATCGAGACGTTGGCTGCCGCAGGGATCTGTAAAACATTGGTTGCCAAGGCGAACGCGCCGTACAAGGCGGCACCAATTGCTGCAAAGACCACTTCACGCGTACCAAATGTCCACAAAGATTTCTTTTTCATAAGGATCCTCCTCATCTAGAATAGTATAGAACCATAACAACCACTTTATCGATATTCCTTTCTGCCTTGATCACACCTCCTTCTCCGGTTTAATATGTCATTTACAATAACACAGCATAAATCATTCCGTTATTGCCGAACCTGGACTATATGCGCCAGCATTTCAGCCCGCATGTATTTATGAGTCGTCTTATAATATTTTTGGTTGAGTCGCAATAAAGATGTGGGGAGTACACGGCTTTTGGTCAATAGCGCATTATTATGCAGTACTTCTTCGGGCTTGCCATCTGCAATCAGCCGACCATCTGAAACCAGCAACACCCGATTGGAATAGATGACTGCCAAATCGACATCGTGGGTAATGAACAGGACAGCATCATAGCCTGGCATCTGCAGGATGGCATCCATGAAAGCGGTGTAATTCCAGTAATCCTGCCCGGCAGTAGGCTCATCCATCATTAAGATGCGCGAACGCATTGCCAGCACTGCCGCAATACTTATCCGTTTTTGCTGGCCAAAAGAAAGCGCCAACGGTGGGGTTTCCATTTCCTCCTCAAGGTTGACAGTTTTGATAGCCCATTCAACATTACGGGTTATTTCATCCGGTACCATGCGCAGGTTGCGGGGACCAAAACTCAATTCCTGCCTGACCGTGTCAGCAAAAAGCATCTGGGACGGGCTCTGAAATACATATCCCACCGTGTGGGCTGCCTGTGCCACACTGGTTTTCCTGGTATCCCTTCCTTCTAGGAACACCTGCCCATCCGTCGGTTTGAGCAATCCAAGGGTATGTTTTACCAAAGTGGTCTTACCGGCTCCGTTGGGTCCCAGAATGGCAATAATATCCCCCGGATAGATTGACAGATTGATCTTGTTCAAAACGTAAGGGCTATTTTCACCATAGCGAAAGTTGACGTTATTAAAAGTGACAAGTGGATCACGTGAGGAGGATGGTAAAGCAGACTTGAAGCTGGGTGGAGGATCCTTGCGGGCTCGAGCCATAACGATCTCAGCCGGCAATTTGATGCGACGATAATCGACAACCTGCATCAAACCTTTTGTGTCTCCATCGTACAACAATCGTCCCTGATCAAGATATAGCACCTCTTCCGGCTTGATCGCCAGCACGTCATCCACCCGATGTTCGACAATCAGGACCGCAATACCTTCATCAGCAAGGCGCCGGAAAAGTTGAAGCGCTTCTTTTGCAGAAGCGGGGTCCAGGCTGGCAAGTGGTTCATCTAGCAGGAGTATACGCGGTTGTGCGATCAGGATACCTGCCAGCGCCACTTTTTGTTTCTCTCCGCCCGACAGCGAAAAGGTCTCGCGATCTCGCAGATGCAGGATGCCAATCCTTTCAAGGGTTTCGTCGACGCAGGGCAGGATCTCTTCGCGTGGGATACTCTGATTCTCCAACACGAAGGCAACTTCCGTCTGTACATAGCTCGATACGATCTGCCTTTCCGGATCCTGGAGGAGCGTCCCCACGTTTTGCGAAAGCGTGGCCATATCCATACCCACTATAGATTGTCCAAACAGTTTAATGGTCCCGCTCAATTCGCCGTGATAGGTGTATGGGATCAAACCATTAATGCAGCGCATTAAAGTGGTCTTGCCACAACCACTCGATCCTGCGATCAACAGAACACGTCCAGGTTTTACCTTGAGTGATAATCCATCGAGTGCCAGTTCGGTGCGGCTCTGATACCTGAAGCTCAGGTTTTCAATGACCAACGGGAGTGCGGAACTGTCCTTTTTCAAAGAAATTGCAACTCCACCCGTTCCCCTATTGTCACCCCAAGGTTTTGCGCCCCATTGCCGTTGACAACAGCCACCTCAATGAAGTTTTCGCTATCCACCAGTGCAACTACATCTCCTGCCTTACCTTCGCCATAGGATTTAACCAATCCCTGGATACTCCGGCTGGCGATCTTTAACACTACATTTGTGTTCTTTTTGACCAGGTCTGCGTTCAGATTGGTGGCAATATTCCCAAAAATATCAATAAGAACCACCTGACCGCGCCAACCTCCGGGTATTTTTATCGGTTGGGGCATTCTGAGCCTTACCGGATCATTGATGGGAGTGCCCATTTTTTCCAACGGGATACCAACAGCCAGGTGGGCGGCAACCGGTGAAAAGATATCCCTGCCATGGAATGTATTACTAACCTCAGCTAGCCAATATTGCGGATTGGTAAGATGAATTATCGTTACCGGCTGACCTGCCTGTTCTGCCTGTTCCAATAAAGGAGTGAAAAGACCGTTATCCGGACCGACAAAAAACTGGTCGCCAATGCGGGCTGCCAGAGAGCGGCGGGAAGTCCCCACTCCGGGATCGACAATCGCGACGTGGATCGTGCCAGCCGGGAAATAAACTGCCGCCCGCCACAGGGCGATAGCACCTTCCATGATATTTTGAGGAGTAATTTCGTGAGTTATGTCGGCAATGTGGACATCGGGGGCTATCTTCCAAATCACCCCTTTTAATACACCGGAGAATCCGTTCTTTGATCCGAAATCTGTCAGCAGTGTAATTATTGTCATGGATTATTCTCCAACCTGCCAGGTGATAACCACCTTTCTATTAAAGACCAATTCCATCAGATTTGCTTTTTCCTCAGCCATTTTTTGCTCTGTCGGAATTGGTAGATCCACAAGGCAGGCTATCGATAGCTTGCGTGTCGAACATTTCACAATGATGTCTTTCACCAGTCTCTGATGATTGGTATCCAGTCCATCGGCAACCCGTAATATGGCTGATAATACCTTGACAACTTGGCGGTCGTGGAAAGACAGGGCATTGTAGTGGTCGTGCTGTTCATCTGGAAGCGCTTTGCGATGATAACGTGCCACGGAGCCGATCACCAGGCGTTCGCGGTTTGTGAACGGCAACATGGTCGTCTGAAGGATGATGCGCAGGCTGGATTTATGGTGGCCACGCCAGCCATCCACCCAGCCGATATCGTGTAGGATGGCGGCAGCTTCAAGCCAGAACTTCTCAGTCAACCCCAGGCGATGGAGAGTCTTCATCTGGTCAAACATACGCAATGCCAGGCGTGTCACCTGGTGAGTATGAGGTGCCTCATAGCTGCATGTTTCTGCCAGGCGCAATATAACCGGCAGTCTGACGTCATCCGTAGAGAGACCGGTCAACTGGGTGATTGAAAGATATTCGTTTATGCTGGTTGGTGTCGTTTCTGACTTACCCATATTATTTACCGGTTTGCAAATAAAAGGTGCTAATTTCATCGCTCCCGAGCCGGAGCCTGTCCCGTATCCTCTTTTGCTGGTGAAATCTGTTTTCGCAGCATATCCCATATTTTTATCCTGCGCAGTTCACTCCAATATTGAACAAATGCGGCATAAGACTCGTTACGCTGTGTACGGCGATACTCAAAAAAGCAATCCAAACCTGGTATCAAACGATCCAACTGCCGGTCGGTGCCGAAATATTTAATGGTGCGCCGGCGCTCATCAACAATGAAATCATCCTTGCTTGATTCCCAAATATCACAATCATGGATGATCCCCAATTGTTCCTGGATTTTTCGCAATGCAGATAAATATCCAGCCAAGCCATCCTTGTAGATTGATGCAAAGCATTCGAGTGTGTAGCGCAAACTTTTGGCAGCCAGACGCATGGCATGTAGTTCCTCAACTGCCTCGACATGTTCGACGTATGGATCATATGATAGGAATTTTTTCAATCTCGGAATGATTGCCTTACTGGCAAATGCAGTCAATTCTACATAATTCACATCAAATTGTCCCCGTTTAGTTTTTGCACGCGCCCGGGATTTTATATCAATTGCTGTCAGAGTCTGATGCCTGTCCAACTCATCCAACACGGTCAGCATTTTTTTCTGCGCTCTCTGACGTCTCTGTATGATACGCAGTAATAACCGTCTTACGCCCGGCCGTTTTGCGGGTTCTGATAATCCCTTGAGAAAATCTTTAACGCATGCGGCCTGGATATCCAGATCACGCGCCTGCCCCAAGATGCGAGTTGCCTGACGGACATCCTTTTGCCAGACTCGCATCCGTTTGTCATGGTAATCGTTATGAAATATTACCAAAGCGGTGTTAAGTCTGCGCGAAGCCACGCGTATACGGTGGACGAACTCAATATCGCGGGAACGCAGAAGGCCAGGGTATTCCTTGCGAAAGGCGCTGAGGTATCTTTGGATGACTTCAGCACCGTAAACACACACCGCAGGACAATTATTTGCAGCCATACTCCCTTAGAGTATTAACTTTACTATGCTCTTTTTTAATTCTTCGAACACCTGGTTTACAGACTGGTTGGCATCCACAACCACAAATCCAAATTCCTTTGTCATCAAGTCATACTGGTCAATTAGATGCGACTGGTACCGACAGAAACCATCATACAGGTTATCTGCAAAGCGGATATCCATACCCGATTCCCAAAAGTTAAAACCACGCCCATGTACCATGCGCGTGACCAGATTAGGGATATCCGTGCGCAGGTAAAGAACAAGGTCCGGTACCAAAGCAAAACCATATACTTTGCGAGCCCATTCCGGGTTGGCGCCGCGGGTGATATCACGGGCGATGATCGAGAAGAAATATCGATCAGAAAGCACCAGGAAACCAGCTTTTAAAGCCGGTATGATCTGATTTTCAAGTCTGTCTGCGAAATCGGTGGCATAGAACAAGCTCATTGTCAGTGGATTGAGTGTATGCCCGAGCTTGGCAGCGTCCAATCCGGGCTGGGTCATCGGTGAGCGCCTTAGACCTGTGTCTGAAACCGCATAACCTTCTTTTTCCAGCCATTGTCGTAATAAAGTGATTTGGGTTGAACGCCCGATCCCGTCTGTCCCTTCCAAAACGACAAGCTTGCCCGGGTATTCTTCGAAAGGGTTATAGGGAAACCCGGCACCAAAAAATCTAGCTTTGGTCATGATTTCCCCTCCTCGAGATCGATGTTCTTCCCCAGCTCCATGGCTTTGCGCTGACGGGCTTCCCTGCGGACCGCTTCGATCGGTGTTGGCAATCCTTCCCAACCCTGTAATTGTTTTTTAATGATTGCCCGGACGGTTTTTTGCTGGATCTGAACGGGTTGTGTCCCATCCACGACCGTAAAATTGTATTCATTCACCATCTGCTCATACTCATCCACGATGCGCTGTTGGAACAGGCGGAAGCTGGTGATTTTATTATCCGATAGCCCAAGATCCATGCCTGCTTCATAGTATTTGATCTTGGCGCGTGTGGAAGTGATCCGTTCCACCGCCACATCCAGCGGAACGCGGAAGTATAAAACCAGATCCGGTTGGATGGCAAATGAGTACAAGTTACGCACCCACTGGGGATCTACACCGCGTGACACATCGCGGGCGAAAGCCGTGAAAGCATAACGGTCAGCCAGGACGATCACGCCAGCTTTTAACATGGGCATGATGCGATTTTCCCAACGATCTGCGAAGTCTGTGCACTGCAGCAAACTGAAGCTGGTGGGCGTGAACATATGCTCCTGTTTGGCAAGCCGGGTTGTACTCTTGACCAGATCGGACGAATTCCATTCACTGAAATACACCGACTTCCCGATTGACTGCAGCCATTTATTTAGCAAGTCAATCTGAGTGGACTTGCCACTGCCGTCGATGCCTTCGACGACAATTAATTTACCTTGCAGGGTATTGGATTGCACAGTATCGTCCTTCCGAGATCAATATAGATTAACCATATTATAGCATCTCGGATAAAATAAAAGATGGGCTGGTTGTTATCCAGCCCATCCTCATTATACTTCGTGGAACTCGCCTTCCACGACCTCACCATCCGGGGTGTTGGGTGGCGGGGTGCTTTGCCCTGGTTCAGCTCCCGGTTGGGGTTGCGCATTAGCCTGCACACTAAGCGCATTCAACGCATTCTGTATATCACTGGTGAGTGAGCGTAACGCATTGATATCATCACCATTCAGGCTCTGGCGCACAGCGTCAATTTTCCGTTGAATGTCACTCCGGGTGGCGGCAGGAACTTTGTCACCCAGGTCATTCAACAACCGTTCCGCCTGGTAGGCAATTGAATCAGCGGTATTTTTCGCATCTGCCAATTCCTTGCGCCGGCTGTCATCCGATTGATGCTGTCTGGCTTCATCCACCATTCTCTCGATATCGCTCTTCTGCAGATTGGTAGAAGCGGTTATGGTCACCTTTTGTTCCCGACCGGTAGCTTTATCCTTGGCAGTTACATTTATAATGCCGTTCGCGTCAATGTCAAAAGTGACTTCGATTTGTGGTGTACCGCGTGGAGCAGCTGGTATTCCATCCAACCGGAACCTTCCAAGGGTCATGTTATCTGCCGCCATCGGGCGCTCGCCCTGCAACACGTGGATGTCCACTGCCGTCTGGCTATCTTCGGCAGTCGAAAACATTTCGGTTTTTTTAACGGGTATGGTAGTGTTACGCTCGATCAATGTCGTGCGAACGCCACCCATGGTTTCCACTCCCAGCGATAGCGGGGTTACATCCAAGAGCAGGACGTCTTTAACTTCACCACCCAATACACCGGCTTGAATGGCCGCACCGACCGCAACCACCTCATCGGGATTGACTCCCTTATTGGGTTCCTTGTTGACCAAGGAACGAACGAGGTCCTGGATCATCAGCATGCGGGTGGCTCCTCCGACAAGAACAACCTCATCTATTTGACTGGCAGGTATGCCTGCGTCTTTAAGCGCCGACTCAAATGGCTTCCGGCATCGTTCCACCAGATGGCGGGTTAGCTGTTCCAGCTTGGCGCGGTTTAGTTTCAATTGCATGTGCTTCGGACCGGCTGCGTCAGCGGTAAGATAGGGCAGGTTAATCTCGGTTTCAGACATACTCGACAGCTCAATCTTGGCTTTCTCAGCCGCTTCACGCAAACGCTGCAGTGCCTGGCGGTCCTTCCGCAAATCGATTCCCTGATCGCTTTTAAACTCATCCGCAGCCCAGTTAACGATCTCGTTATCCCAATCATCGCCGCCCAAATGGGTGTCACCATTGGTTGCTTTGACCTCAACCACACCTTCTCCAACATCCAGAAGGCTGACATCAAAGGTGCCACCACCAAGGTCGAATACCAGTATGACTTCGTTTTTCTTTTTGTCAAGGCCGTATGCCAGCGCAGAGGCAGTCGGTTCATTAATGATGCGTAGTACTTCCAAACCGGCTATCTGTCCGGCATCTTTTGTGGCCTGACGTTGACTGTCATTAAAATATGCCGGCACAGTGATCACTGCCTGCGTGACAGGTGTTCCGAGATAGGCTTCAGCATCCGCCTTGAGCTTGCCAAGGATCATGGCAGAGATCTCCTGGGGTGTGTATTCCTTACCGGTGACCGGCAATTTAACACGCGCATCCCCGGCAGGACCTTTTACTACCGCGTACGGAACCATTTTTCGTTCCGCCTCAACCTCATCGTAGCGCCGGCCCATGAAACGTTTGATGGAATAAACCGTGTTTTCCGAATTAATAACAGCCTGACGTTTGGCAGGGATGCCCACTAGGCGTTCTCCATTTTTATTGAATGCAACCACAGACGGCAGTAAACGTGGTCCCTCAGAGGTCGGAATGACCACCGGGTCGCCGCCTTCCATAATAGCTACCACACTGTTCGTGGTTCCCAAATCAATACCAATTATTTTTCCCATAACGCTCTCCTCGAAATACGAAAGTATCAGGGGTAATAGTACTCCCAGACCACAAGAATAAGATTAACAAAGTATCGGATTAATGTATGAGTAAATATTAGAGAACTATATCCCGTATCCCAGATTGTGACTCTACTTGATGGTTTCGAACTTTGTGCCCGCTGCACCGCAGACCGGGCATTTATCCGGCGCCGGTCCCTTGTGGGTGTAACCACAAGATGGGCAAACCGTGTACTCATAGGTATCTTTGGATTCCATATTATCCA
>Ga0105152_10000006_pt1 | contig 45122 bp, 34 predicted proteins | sample LakBais05cmmetaG_FD_81534 | JGI IMG/M metagenome (GOLD analysis project Ga0105152, IMG submission 81534) | Lake sediment microbial communities from Lake Baikal, Russia to study Microbial Dark Matter (Phase II) - Lake Baikal sediment 0-5 cm | ecosystem: Environmental > Aquatic > Freshwater >...
GTTCGATCCCTGTTCGTCCCGGGGACCGATCGTATAGATCTCATAGCCGCGAATATTTCGTTCGCCTCCCAAAAAGTACCGTTCCCAGAATGGGACCTCCGAGTTCCGGAGAGGTTTGACATAAGAATATTCGATATGGAAACCCAGGGACTGGCCTCTGATGATCGGCTGAAAGTGGGTGAATTCGAAGCGGGGCTTGATCATATGGATCTCCCCGCCGAGGAAGGTCCCGGCGTACTTGAGGGAGACCATGTACATCGTGCCTCTCGTGGGCGTCAGGGGGCTGTCCACCGTGGAGCGGTAAAACGAGGGAGAGACAGAGCTAATGATATAGTGCCCCCACCCCATTAAGCCCTGAGAATAAGGATCATAATACGAGGAGTAGAGACCGCCGGAGTCGAGAGTTTCCGTTTCCCCCGATTGCGTTTCGGGTCGCGAAATATCCACAAGCTCATAGCCGTAGGTGAGGCTTGACCTCCAATACCCGATGATCCGAGCACCCAAGGTTAAATCGATACCCTTCCCTTTCCTGTTGTAAAGGTAGGGATAGACCATATATCGGTCATAGATGTTGAACCCGACGCTGATAGGATAATCGAACAAATACGGCTCATTGAAACCGAAGACATAATTCCTGATTCGTTTTCCGACTTGGGCTGTGAGCTCGAGGTTCTCTCCGGCCCCGAGGAAGTTCACCGTGGAATAGCTGGCCGCGACGAACATGCCCTCGTATCCGCTGTAGCCGGCCGAGAACTGGATGTTGTTCCTCTGGAGCTCTTTGACGTTCATCGAGACATCGAGCTGGGTCGGGTCGTCCTGCGCGGGCTTGATGTCGGGGTCTTTTTCGATGTCCACGAGCCCTAACTGCTTGACGCGCAGGACGCTGTCCTTGAAGAGAGCCAGCCTGAACACTTCCCCTTCGCTGATGAGCATCTCCCGCCGGATGACCTTGTCTTTCGTGAAGAGGTTGCCCTTGAATTCCAGTCTCCGGAGAAAACAGATCTCGCCTTCATACAGGTTGTAGGTCACATTGACAACTTTGTTCTTCGGGTCAAGATTCTCAACGGGGATGACCTGCCCGTAGAGGTATCCGTAGTTGGTGAACACCTCTTGGATGTCTTTGACGCTCTTTTCCCGTATCGACGTCCTATAGATCTCCCCTTTTTCAAGCTTGATGAGATCCTTGAGTTTTTCGGCCGAAAACGATTTCGCCCCTTCGATCTTGACCTCGCCGAGGCGGTAGAGGTAGCCGGCGTTAACCGGGATGACGATCTTCATCATCTTCTGCTTCTTGAAGAAAGGAAACGATCGCTTGGTGACCTCTTCGATCCTGGGCTCGCCGATCGTCGCTTCCATATAGCCGTTCTCCTGGAATTTCTTCTTGATATTGGCCAGATCGTCCGGGAGCTTGTTCTGCTTGAAAAGGCTTTTCCCCGTGACCCAGGAGAGAAGATTGAGCTGCTGGTTCTCCTTCATGGCTTCGCGGAGCGTGCTTTGAGGGAGCTTGGGCTTGCCGATGAATTCCACTTCGCCCACCCGGACCTTCGGGCCTTCGTCGATCTTGAACTGGATATCGACCTCGCCTTTGCCCTTTTTGCTCGTCTCGACATCGACTTTGGCGGCATGAAGCCCTTTTTCCGCGAGCAGGTCTTCAATGGTCTTTGTAATTTTTTGGATCTTATGAGGATTGTAATAAGAATAGGGGAGGACGTATTCGTCTTTCTCCTTCAGCTTATTGACGATATCATCTTCTTTGACTTTTTTTCCGGTTTTATAAGCGATGGTCTTGATGACGGGATTCTCTTCAAGATATATCTTTATAATCTTTCCTTTTGCTCCCGACGCTTGTTCGATCCGGATATTCGAAAAGAAGCCCGTGGACCAGAGGACCATGAAATCCTTTTTCAGCAGCTCATCGCTGTAATAGTCCCCCTCCCTGGCGGAGAGGTAAAACATAACGGTCTCCGGGGTGACCCTTTCGTTGCCGACGATGGCGATCTTCTCGATCAGCTCCTGGCCAAAGCTCAAGAGCGGGACCACGAACAAGAACAGGCCGACAATCCACTTTTTCATATCATGTTCCTTATACCATAAGAGGCACAATTTTTCAAAATTCGCTTACTCCCACAATGTCAAACGACAGGATCAGGCCAAAAGTTTCAATTCTCCCCGCTCCATGACATAGAGCTTCCGGCAGAATTGAGCCACCTTGTCATTGTGGGTGACCAGAATGGAGGACAGGCCTTTTCTCTGATGCAAGTCCAGAAGGAGCCTCAGGATAAGCTCGCCCGTCTTCCAATCGAGATTCCCGGTAGGCTCATCGGCCAGGAGGAGCTTTGGCTCGTTGATAAGGGCCCGGGCGATGGCCACTCGCTGCTGCTCTCCTGCTGAAAGCTGGGCCGGCCGGCAATGGGCCTTATCTTCGAGAAAGACTTCCCGGAGGATATCCAGGCCTTTTTTCAGAGCCTCCAGCCTGTCCAATCCGCTAATCATTAAAGGAAGACTGACATTTTCAAGGGCGGTGAACTCGGGAAGGAGATGGAAAAACTGAAAGACGAAGCCGATCTTGCGGTTGCGGATCCGGGCAAGCTCCATCTCGTCCCGGGCGAAAAGGTCCTCGCCGTCCAGATAGACTGTCCCTTCGGTCGGCCGGTCCAGGGCGCCCAGAAGGTTGAGGAGCGTGGTCTTGCCGACGCCAGAAGCGCCCATGACGGCTGCGATGTCCCCCGCCTCAAGCTCGAAGTGGAGGCCGCTGAAAATACGGAGGACGCCCTTGGGCATGGGATATTCCTTCCCCAGATTTGAGGCGCGAAGAAGGTTACTCATATTTTAGAGCCACCACGGGATCGGTCTTAGAAGCCCGGTGGGACGGGAACAGCGTAGACAGGAAGCTGATCAGGAGTGAAACGCCGATGATGAGGCAGAGGTCCAGGGGCTTGATATGAAAGGGCACATGCGAGATTTGATAGATGTCGACCGGAACTTTGATCAATTTGAACGTGTTTGCCAGGACGCACCAAAGGAGCCCGAGGATTGTGCCCAGGGCCGTGCCCACAATGCCGATGAGCGACCCTTGCAAAAAGAAGATCTTCCTGATGCTTTGCCGCGTCGCTCCCATGGCGATAAGGATGCCGATGTCCCTTGTTTTTTCCATGACCATAAGGATCAACGTCGCGATGATGTTGAGCGCGGCGACGAAGACGATGAGGGTGATGGTCAGGAACATAATGTTCTTCTCGAGTTTCAGCGCCGAGAAGAGCGATTTGTTCAGTTCCATCCAGGTCGTCACGTAGGCCAGCGGCGGCAGGACAGACCTGAAGCACTCTTTGTATGCCGGCGCCGCAAAAATATCGTCGATCATAACCTGAAGGTAGCTGACGCTGTCCCTGAGGCCGAAAAATTTCTGGGCCACGGGCAGGGAAACGAGCGCCGTCGAGGAGTCGAACTCGAAAAGCCCTGTGGCAAAGATCCCTGTCACGACGAATATCTTGCGCTTGGGAACCAAGCCCATGGGAGATTGCCTCCAGGTATCGGTTAAAACGTTCACGGTATCGCCGATGCCCACGCTGAGAGTCAAAGCCAGGTCATGGCCGAGGAGAATGCCCTCCCGCTTCGTCTCGGCGGGAAGTTGGCCGCTCTCAAGCTTTTCCAGCCAGCTCGACTGTTTCCTTTCAAGTTCGAGGTCCATGCCCTTAAGCATGGCCGGCTGGTTTTTTGAAGGACTGGAGATAAGGACCATGTCAAAGGCAACGGGCGAAACGGATTTAACGCCTTGAAGCTCTTTGATCTTGGCCATGATTTGGGGATAGTCCTTTAAGCCTTCCCCCGACAGGTCCTGAACCATGAGATGCGAAGTGGCCCCGAGGATCTTGTCCCGGACGTCTTTCTGGAATCCGGTGATCAAGGCGATGGCGATGATGAGGGCCATGACGCCGATCGTGATACCCAGAATAGAGATAAAGGTGATGACCGAGATAAAGGCCTGTTTGCGCTTCGCGGTCAGGTAGCGCTTAGCGATGAAGAATTCGTAACTCATTTCGAATGTCCTAGTTAATTGTCATCGCGAGCTTCTTGGCGTGGCAATCTCTCCTTTATCGAATTCCCCCTCACCCCCCGTTTAGATAAGGGGGTAAGGGGGCACCTTTTACTCTTTTGGCCTCAGCAGCGGGAAGAGGATGACCTCGCGGATCGACTTCCGGTTGGCGAAGAGCATTGTCAGCCGGTCGATGCCGATCCCTTCGCCGCCGGTCGGCGGAAGCCCGTATTCGAGGGCCTGGATGTAATCCATGTCGATCGGATGCGTTTCCTCATCTCCCTTTTTACGCTCCTCGGCCTGCTCGTCGAACCGTATCCGCTGTTCCGCAGGATCGGTGAGCTCGGAGAAGGCATTGGCGATCTCCATGCCGGCGACCAGGAGCTCGAAACGAGCCGCCTCGTCGGGATTGTCCTTGGCCGCTTTGGCCAGGGGCGACACTTCCTTGGGCGGGTTGATGACGAACGTCGGCTGGAGGATGTGCGGTTTGACGTGCTTGTCGAAAATGACATCCAGGGCCTTGCCGAAGGTGAGCGGCTTTTTTTCAGGGGCCAGGGTCTCGGCAAACTTAATGATGGCCGCCTTGTCGTCGAATCTCTCGGGCGCCAGGCCGCTATAGTTCGAAAGGGCCTCCATGAATTTGATCCTCTTGAAAGGCCTCTGAAGCGAGATCGCGTGGTCTCCGTAAGTCAATTCCTCTTTGCCCAACAGGGTCCGGCCGAGCTCGCCGAGAAGCTCCTCGGTCATGGCCATCATGTCGTCGTAATCGCAGTAGGCCGCGTAGAACTCGAGCATCGTGAATTCGGGATTGTGTTCCGAGTCGATGCCTTCGTTCCGGAAGTTCCGGTTGATCTCATAGACCTTTTCCATGCCTCCCACGACGAGCTTTTTGAGATACAGTTCCGGCGCGACCCGCAGGTAGAGGTCGACATCGAGGGCGTTGTGGTGGGTGATGAACGGCCTGGCCAGCGCGCCGCCCGGGATGGCGTGCATCATCGGCGTTTCCACTTCGATATACCCCCGCTCGTCAAAGAAGCGGCGGATCTGGGTGACGAGCGCGCTGCGCAGCCGGAAGACCTCCATGGCGTCGGGATTCACGATCAGGTCGAGATACCGGCGGCGGTAGCGGATCTCGACGTCTTGGAGACCGTGCCATTTCTCGGGCAGCGGATGGAGGCACTTGGCGAGAAACGTATAGCCGTCACTGTGAACGGTCAACTCCCCGGTCCGCGTCTTGAACAGCGCCCCCTCGACGGCGATCATGTCGCCGATATCGAAAAGAGCGAACTCCTCATACCTTTTGGCGCCGACCGCGTCCTCCCGGATATACACCTGGAGCCTGCGCTTCCCATCCGATATATGGAAGAATGTCGCCCGCCCCATCTGCCGGACGGACATGATCCTCCCCGGGACACGGACCCGAATCTTTTGGGCTTCGAGGTCTTCCCTGGACAGGGTGGCGAATTGCCCGACGATGTCGGAGACGCCATGCGTCCTCTCGACCTTGTGCGGGAAGGGATCGATTCCCTCCCCGACGAGCTTCCGGAATTTCTCCTCGCGAGCGACGTCCTGGTCACTCTTTTTTGCGTCGTCCAGCGGAAAGGATGGCTCGTTTTTTGGCGGGTTCTTTGGTTGGTTCATCGTCGTTTACTTTCAAAGGAGGATTTTTTTTCTCTATTTTTTTCCAGACCGCGTCCAGAACCCCGTTGACGAAAACGGCGGCTTCATCGCTGCTGTAACGCTTTGCGATCTCGATGGCCTCGTTGATGACGATGCCCGGGGTTAGGAATTTCTCTTCGAGGAGTTCGAAGGCCGCGATTCTGAGGATATTGCGGTCCACGAGCGCCATCCGGGAGATCCGCCAGTGCTTGGCTGAGTTCTGGACGATCTTATCGATCTCTTGGCGCTGGGCCATGATGCCCCGGACGAGCCTGCCGGCGTATTCTTCGACGGCCTTTTCGGTTTTCTTTTCCGCCCAGTGCCGGGTCAGGACCTCCTCAGCGCCGACATCGTTGAACTCGAGCTCAAAAAGAACCTGCAAGGCGTTCTCCCGGGCTGCTCGACGTTTTCCCATGGTCGTTATGGAAACGGAGACGCATCACTTTTTGCCGAAAGTGATGTGTCCCTGCTTTTTCTATAGCTTCGAATCCTTCATCAGGTTCAGCGTCTCGATCAGGGAGAACGCGGCGTCCCAGCCTTTGTTGCCGGCCTTGGTTCCGGCGCGTTCGATACCTTGTTCGATCGTCTCGACCGTCAGGATCCCGAACGAAAGAGGGATTCCGTCCTCGATCGAGATCTGGGCCAGCCCCTTTGTCACCTCAGCGCTCAAGAAATCAAAGTGCGGCGTGTCGCCCCTGATCAGCGCGCCCAGGCAGACGATCCCGTCGACCTTCTTGGACCGGGCCAACTTTTTGGCAACAAAGGGGACCTCGAAGGAACCGGGGACCTTATAGATCACGATGTCCGCGTCCTCGGCGCCGAGCTTTTTGAGCGCATCCAGGGCCCCCTCCAGAAGCTTGCCCGTGATGAACTGGTTGAACCGGCTGACGACCAGGCCAACCTTGAATCCTTTAGCCTGTAGTTTGCCTTCATATGTTTTCATGCCCTTCTCCTCTCGTGACACACACGCGTGTGTCACCGATCTCTTTAAGCGATCTTCTTTTCGTAGAACCTGTATTTCTTGTAGACCTTCCCGCCTAGGGAGGCGGCAAATTTATTGACGGCATCGTTATCCTCGAGAGCCCAGGAAAGCTCCGCCCATTCAAAACCCTTTTGTATCCCCTGCTTTTCGACCTCTGCAGCGAGGAGATAGCTGATCCCGGCAGCCCGGTATTCTTTGAGGATCCCGAAGACGAGCATTCTCATGCCCTTGATCTTCTTCCGGCCGAGGAGGAATTTTAAGAAGCCGAACGGGAACAGCCGGCCGTTCATTTTGGCCAGGACTTCATTGTAGTTGGGAAGGCCGAAACAGAAGCCAACGGGCCGGCCCTTATCTTCGGCAAGGACGACCAGGTCGGGATCGGCCAGCGACTTAAGGCTCTTGACCATGTGCTTCATTTCATTCTCGGTCCACGGCACGAATCCCCAGTTCTTCTCCCAGGCGTTGTTATAAACGAATTTGATTTTTTCCGCTTCTTCCTCCCAATTCTTCAAGTTGATGGGCCGGCAGGTCACGGTCGTCATAGTCTTGATTTTTTCAACAATCAATCTCACTTTTTCGGCGGTCGCGTGGTCGCGGGTCATAAGGAACGCATAGAGGTCTTTGGCCTTGACCTGTCCGTTTTTCTCCATAAGTTCCAGATAATAGCGGGGATTATAGGGCATCATGACGGCCGGCGGCGAGTCGAATCCTTCGACGAGAAAGGCGCATTCGTCGTTCAAGGAAAGGCTGACCGTGCCGCGCAGCGTGTCCATGCCCCGCTCTTTTCCCCAGGCCGCAACGGCCCCAAGGAGAGCGCTGGCCGTATCCACCTCGTTCAGGCTTTCATACATCCCGTAAAAGACGACTTTCTCGTTATGAAACGCGTTGTGGTTCCGGTCAATGATCCCCACGATCCGGCCGGTGATCTCATCGCCCTTATAGGCCAGGAACAGCTCTCGATCCGCGTGCTCGAAGAACGGGTTCTTCTTGATGTCCAACTTCTCTTTAACGTCCCTGATCAAGGGAGGAACCCAGTTAGGATCATCGCGATAGACCTTCCAGGGGAAACGGATGAAATTCTTCAAGTCTTTCCTTGTTCCCACCTTTTTGACCCGAATATGGCTCACTCCGTTCCTCCAAGTTTATGTATTCTAACAAAATGGGCCTTTTTTTGCACGATTTTTGTGGAATGATAAGGAAGGCGAGCGGAGCGAATTCCTCTCAAGGCTCTCCAGACCCAAGCGACGTTGATTTATTAGTAAGCAATTCTTTTTCCGGAGTCAGGCCAATTTAGGGCGGGGTCCTGTCGCGGCTCTTCCCCGGCCGTGCTCGCCGCCAAGCCGCTACGCGCGGGCGGGGAGCCCCTTCGCCGCGCCACCCCTGCTCGACTTAGCGGCACCCCGGAAAAGAATTGCCTACGATTTATTGACCTTGCTTGTTTTTATCTTTTTCTTGTGATAATAAATTTGATAATCAATCTCAGACCAAGGAGACAGAGATGAAGGTCAAGACGGATTTTGAAGAAGTCCCGCTCGAACAACTCCGGTGGACATGCGACCTGGCGGCAATCCCGTTCGCGACGAGTGAAGCGTCCCCCACCTGCGAGGACATCATCGGCCAGGAGCGGGCTCTCAAATCCCTGCAAACCGGTCTCTTCATCCGGAGCCTCGGCTATAACATTTTTATCACCGGCATGATCGGCACGGGGCGGACGACGACGATCAAGCAATTGCTCGAGAAGCTGGAAAAAGGAGACCAACCGACGGACGACATCCTCTACGTGAACAATTTCAAATATCCCGATGAGCCCACCTTGATCCTGCTCCCGCCGGGAAAGGGCCGGCAGTTCGCCGCGGCGATGGACAACCTGATCGAGATGCTCAAGCACAACATTCCCGATCTTCTCAAGAGTAAATATTACGCCGAAAAGCGGGACGACATCATCCAGGGACAGCAGCGCAAGCAGAAGGAGATCCTCCAGGGTTTCGAGGAGGAAGCGGCCAAGGAAGGCTTCTCCGTGATCCAGATCCAGATGGGGATGTTCGTCAAGCCGGACCTCATCCCCATGATCGACGAAACGCCAACGCCGTTCACCAAGCTCGAGGCCATGGTCCGGGAGAAGAAGTTCCCCCAGAAAACCCTCGACGGGCTCAAGAAAAAATACGAGGAGCTTTCCGAAAAGCTGGAAGGCCTCTTCGAGCTGCTGCGCGAGATCGATGAAGAAACGCGGACGCTGCTTAAGAACTGGGACGCCGAATCAATCTCGCCCCTGATCAAAGGCGCCGTGTCCGAGATCAGCGCCCGGTTTCCCTATCCGAAGATCCCGGAATATCTCGCCGACGCCGAGGCCACCCTCATCGGCAACATCGAGCTTTTCAAGAACCAGAAAAAGGACGAGGAAAAGAAGGAGTTCACCGACCCCTTCCTCGAATACCGGGTCAACCTTCTCGTGGACAACTCCGAGCTGAGCTACGCGCCCGTGGTCATGGAGACGAACCCCAATTACATCAACCTCTTCGGCTCGATCGAATCGACGGTCAACCGCTTCGGCGTCCTGCAGAACGATTTCACGAAGATCAAGGCCGGTTCCTTCCTCAAGGCGAACGGCGGCTTCCTGGTCATCAACGCCCTCGACGCCCTCATCGAGCCCGGCGTCTGGCTGACGCTCAAGCGCACCCTGCGCAATCAGATCTTTGAAATCCAGAATTACGCCTCCATGTTCTTGTTCTCGACCTCTCGCCTGAAACCCCAGCCCATCAAAGTCAACGTCAAGGTCGTGATGATCGGCGACGAAGAAATCTACAACCTTCTCTATTTCGCCGACCAGGACTTCAAGAAGATCTTCAAGATCAAGGCCGAGTTCGACTCGGACATGCCGAAAACCGAGGACAGCATCGCGGATTACGTCCGTTTCATGAAGAAGATCTGCAACGAGGACGACCTCTTGCCCTTCGATAAATCCGGCATGGCCGCCGTCGTCGAATACGGGACGCGCATCGCGGGACGGCACAAGAAGCTCTCGACAAGGTTCCACGTGATCGCCGACGTCGTCCGGGAAGCGAGCTACTGGGCAAAGAAGGAAGGCAAGAAGATCGTAAGCGCGAACCACGTGGAGACGACGATCAAGGAACGGTTCGAGCGGGTCAGCCTCATCGAGGACAAGATCCAGGAGATGATCGACGAGGGTTCGATCATGATCGACACGGAGGGCACGGTCGTCGGCCAGGTCAACGGCCTCTCGGTCTATAACATGGGGCAGTTTTCGTTCGGCAAGCCGACGCGGATCACGGCCCGGACAGCGGTGGGGCGGGCCGGCGTCATCAACATCGAGCGCGAGGCCGACCTGAGCGGCAGCACGCACAACAAGGGCGTGCTCATCCTCGGCGGATATCTGCGCGGGACGTACGCCCAGGATAAGCCGTTTGCCCTTTCAGCAAGCCTCGCCTTCGAGCAATCGTACGGCGGAGTGGACGGCGACAGCGCATCCTCAACAGAGGTCTATGCTATTTTATCCAGCCTGTCAGGGCTACCGCTCCGGCAGGATATCGCCGTGACAGGATCTTTAAACCAGAGGGGCGAGATCCAGCCCATCGGCGGCGTCAACGAGAAGATCGAAGGCTTTTTCGATGTCTGCCGGGCAAAGGGGCTGAGCGGAACGCAAGGCGTCATCATCCCCTCTCAGAACGTTCAGAATCTTATGCTCCGAACGGATGTCGTCGAGGCCGCGGCGCAGGGAAAATTCCACATTTATCCCATTCGATCCATCGATGAGGGAATCGCGATTTTAACCGGTGTGCCTGCCGGCGAACGCCGGGAGGACGGGACATTTGAAGAAGGGACCCTCCATTTCCTCGTGGACAAGGAGCTTAAGCACCTCGCCAGCGTCTCAAAGGATTTCTTCGAAGAAAAAGAAGAAAAAAAGGAGTAGAAGCGGGGAGTTCTGTCGCGGAAACCGGCGCTCAGGGATCAACCTGGCTCGCGTCTCGCGAAGAGCTTATAGGCTGAGATGAAGAAAAGGATATGGAAGATGAGCATCGGCCAGAAACCGATGGCGAGCAATTTCCACTCGAGCGCCGCTGGTCCTTGCCCGTGCCAGAAATCCGGCCGCCCGTTCTCGTGCCAGATGTCGGTGAGCGCGAGGTAATAAAGAATCAGAATCAGGAATGAAATAAAGCCCAGAACGATGGTTATCCAAAATATTTTCTTTCTTGATTTCATCTGCGCCTTCTCCTTTGTGATGATATCGTCAATTCCCTATTACCTCGCTAAGAATAAGCAGCCAGCCTTTGCCGGGCTCAAAAGGGATGGGGCATGAGGGGTCGAATGTCGTCTCGAATTGAAAATCCGGAATGGCAGGGGCCTGGAGCTTCGCTTTCTTCGGATCGAGCCCTAAAGCTTTCCAATCAATCTTCAGCCGGCACATGACCGGGACTTTGGCCCAGCTCGCGAGCGAAAGAAGGACCCGGTCCTTCCGGACATAAGCCGTCGCCAGGACATCCGGATTGTCTGTCTTCACCGGATTTCTCGGGACCCAATAGCCGATCATCTGTGCGTCCGCCATTCCGAACTCGTCCCAGACCTTCCAGATATGGGCCGGGTTCTTTCCCGACCACGGCAGGCGGTTTGTCATCCCGTAGATCATCCCGCGCCATGGGTTGCCGCCGTCCTGGAGCATCTCCCCCATCAGGCCGAAGGGAATTCCCGAGATCTCAACCAGCCAGTAATCGGGCGGCGAGCCGAAATAATCGAAATACTCGCCGAACCAGAGGCGGTTGACATAGGGAAAATGCTCGAGATACAAGTTGGCGCTCGAAGCAAAACCGTCGCGCGGATTATATTGATTGGCCGAATGGAGGTCGATGAGCGCGCCCGGCCGGTTGCGGTCGAGGACCTTGCGGACGCGTTTCATCGTCGTCCGGTCGAAGGCAACGTCGTCGATATAAAGACCGTCGATGCCGACGTTCTTCGCCACCCAGTTCAGCCCCTCGATGTAATAGTTGTGCCAGCGCGACATGCCGCTGTTGATGATGGCCGCGTCCTTGAGCTGCGGGACGAACCAGGCGGCGATGTAATCGCCGCTGAGATGCTCCTGGAGCCAGGAATAGCCGCCGCCAGGACCGTGGGAGAAAATTTCCGCTCCGAGGCTCCGCAGGGCGAAGATCTCAGGGGCGCGGTTCGAAAGCTCGCGGATGGTGTTGTAAATCTTGACCTTAAAGCCGCACTTGTGAGCCTCGTCGATATAGGCCTTCATCTCCGCCGGACGCAGAAACGGATAATTGATGTAGGGATTGATGTCGTTGGCGTGATGGATATTGATCGTGTTCGCGCCGGCAGCGGCGACTTCATCGAGAGGCTTGAAGGCGTGAATGAACCGCGTCGCCCACTGGTTCTTCGGGTCGAGCGTCTTGAACGGTGTGAGGAGCAGAGTGAAATTGAAGAAGAAATCCTGGCCGGGCTTGAGCGTCCGGGCTCCGCTAGAGGCTTTGAAGATGACTTTATGATCTGCGGCCGGCTTGACCGCGCATCCCCCCTTGCCTTCGTTAAACCATGACGGCGGCATAGGAAGCGGCTTGGAAAGGTAAAAGTTCGTGTTGAGAGGCCGGGAATAATTTTCGGCGCGCAAACTCACCTGCAGGCCAGCGTTGACGTCGCCGATCCAAAGGGTATCTTGATTTTTTTTCTGGTCCCACGACCACTGGAATTCGGCCGGACGGCGCCCGCCTTTGAAGCCTAATCCCATCATGTATTTCGCGGCATCCTCGACAAGCGGAATTTCCAGATAGATATCCTTGACCTCGAGCACCGCCGAGGGAGACATTTTGACCTTGAACTCGAGATAGCCGTCCATTTCCATCCGGGCCTGGATTGCGGCGGATAAAGGTCCCGCTTGGCGGGAAGATTCCCACGCAACGGCGCCAGGCTTTTGTTTGACGAACGTGACCGCGCCGTCATTCCAGGTCAGTTTTGCCCCGGCCGCGTCTTCGACGACGAGCTCGAACGGCGCGGCTAAAAGATCGCGGCCGTCTTTGACGAGGTGCGTCATCTCCGGCGCGAAGAAGCTCTGGATCTGTTTCGGCAGTCCGGATTTGCCGAGAATAACGCTTCTCCCGAGACAGCTGACAATATCGCCTTCAACTTTTAACGGCGTAAACGGGACGACGATTTCATCATCCGAAGCGAGCCTGGAATCGAGCCAGCGAAGCCGCGACATGCGATAAGGATCTCCGTCGCCCGCGTCGGCCAGGACCTCGCCCGTTACTTTGAGCCTGAATGTGACCTGGCTTTCCGGCAAGCCTTTGGGATGAACCCGGATCATCCCTTCATAATCGCCCGGCGCCGCATCCGCCGGCACCTGAACACCGCACCAGAGCGGCTGGATCTTGCTTTTGGCAATCGCAATGACTTTTTTCAGGGGCTCCCCGTTCCAATCGACGCCTCCCGTGTTGATGCAATTGAACGCGGCCGCCGGAATGGCCTTGCCCGAAGCCCCGTTCTTTAGATCGCCAAAGAGGACGGTCACATCCGGGATATCCTCGCGGCCGGCATAAACGCCAACCTGAAAAGAATAATATTCCCCCCGCGCGGCTTCACCCCGAAACACCGTCTGCGGCCCCTTCTGGATCCAGCGCAGAGGCAGATCGTCCGTCATCCGGATGGAAAATTTCCGGTCCTCGGGAAAGAGGAGATATCGAGCCTCGGGATATTTGGCCAGAAGGCTCTTCGTTTCCTCGGCCGTGGCGATGACTTCCATGGGTTCGAAGCTGTTGAATTCGTCGATCGACTGAAATTCGACGACAGCCGCTTGGGAGTATTTTTTAAGGTCTAAACTCTGAATTTTTTCGGGGGTGATGCCATTTCGCGCCAGCCATTCCGATTCCGCCGTCTTCTCCGGCGCCAGATAGACTGCGTTGGGATAGTTCCGGCTGCCGGCGAGCTTGTAAGGCATATAGTACGCGAAGTAATCGCCCGGTCCTGATACCGGCTGAAAAACGAGATCCCCGTATTCGCGATTGACGTTGACCGGAAGGGCATTCTTCACTCTCGCGCCCGTCCGCCCATCTATAAGAATGATGTTCTTCTTGCCAGGATTTGCATCCTGCCGCCGCCAGGGAATATGGGCCCATACGGCGTCGGCCTTGGCTTCCACGCGGATGACGGCCCGGTGGTTGCCAAACTCATCGCCGTTCCATTGGCCTGTTCTATAAGGAATGTTCTGGCCTAAACAACCACCCGTAATATAAATGAATAACAGAATTGAAAATAATTTTTTCATCTGGCCCTCATGAGGCCGTTTCCGGATCTTCTCCGATCATCCTTAACCCACACAATAGACAAGCGAATCATAAAAGATATCAATTGAAAATGGCAATCTCGTTGATCGACCAATGGCGCGCCTCATGGGCGGCGGTCAGCATGATCCGGATGTACCGGACGGTGGACGGCTCGAACGGAATAGGCACGATATATTTCGTAAAGTCTTCGATCATGGACTTGTCCAGGGCCGGGAAAAATCCCGCTTTTTCGTAAAGCCCGGCCCACGTTTTTCCGTCCGTCGAGCCTTCGACCTGAAAACTCCGCGGAAAATCCAACGGATTATTATTGAGATACAGCACGATCTTCTTCAGCGGAACGGCTTCGCCCAGGTCGAGCTCGAAGAAATCATCTTTCCGCTGCGGATAGCCCGTGCTCCAGCCCGTGCTCAAGTCGCCGTCAAAGGCCAAATCCGTCCCTGTTTGGTTCAAACTTGCCCGGGCATTCCATTTCGTTTTATCGCCCGTTCGAGAGAGCTTTTCTTCCGCCGCTTTTTCCCTCTTTTGAGGAATCAACCGGCAGAGATAATCCCCTTTTGCCTCGGCCACACGCTCGACGCGGGACACATGATTCGTGAGCCTCCCGACGATCTCCTGTCCCTGATCGCTCCGAACCCCGCCCGTATGGACCAACACATAACTCACTCCAAGATCTTCTAACAATCCGAAAGTCGCATCGGAGGGAAACTGGTCCATCGCCTCCCGGACGATCCTGTAGCCCGGCGGCGAATAGCCGCTATAGCCGTTGACGATGTTTTTGCGGTGGAAAATCGAATAATAGACAGCCGGAGCTTCCTCATATTCCTCATAGTCATGAGCGGGCATGGGAAGCTCGATGATCGACGCCCCCTCGGGAAGTTTTCGAACGGCCGCATAGATTTCCGGAATCTGGTCTTTCGCCGGCACAGAGACCAAGGGGATAGGTACGGACAGGTATTCCAAAAGGATAAGAGCTCCGACCGCCGCAACGACACGATTTTTCGCCCGGGAGGATTCCCAGCGGCTCGAGATCGCCAGCACTCCCCATCCGCTTAGGACGGCAAGGCCGATCATCATCATCGCCGCGAAACGACCGGGGACTCTTAAGTTTTGGAATCCGGGAATTCTGTCATACAAAAAAGTATACGGGCTGTCGATGATCTCTTTTCCGAGACAGCGGATGACGGGGCCGAACGAAAGAAGCCCGGCCAGGGCAATCAGGAAAAGATAGTATTTCTCCGCAGGACGAGTGGTCCGCAGGAAACCGCTGAAACGCCGTCTGATCTTTGGATCAAAAATCAATCTCAGACACAGAGAAACGAGAAGGAATGCCGCCGGCTTAGAGAGTGTATGCGCCGACAATCTGAAGATGCCGGCTTGGAGTTCGAAACCTCCGGATATCCCGACATAAAGACCGAAGACGAAAACGAGAAGGTTCAGGATGTCCCAAAGAATAAAAATCTTATGGCTTCCTGCCGAAGCCGCTGGTTCGGCCGCGGCCTTTTGCCCGGCCCGCCCTTTCAACACCCAGAAAACCGCCAACAAGATCGGGACAAGCCCCGGAAACAGCTGCCACTCATGAGCTCCGAGCTTTCCCGTGAGCCAGCCCCAGACGATGTTGAAGGGAGGGACGGCGACAAAGTGTTGAAGCTCGGCGGAAAAAAACTTCACCTCCCACAAGGCCCGGACAAACAGCATACGCTGATGGACTTTGAAATAGGAATAGACGTAGGGAAAAAGCGGTATCGCGCTCAAAATAAAAAAGATCCCCATGGACACCCAGAACCGGCCTTCACGTCCATATCCCTTTTTCATCATGAGATACAGAATCATCAGCCCGGCAAAAAGAGTCAGGTATTCGCCGTAGTAGGCGCAGCTCAGCACCTGGAGGACATAAAAGACGGCCATCCCTAAAAGGTTCTTAACAGAAGGCATCTCAAAGAAGCGGTGGATAAACAAAAAGCAGAGCGGAGTCCAGCCGAGGAAGAGGAGCTCCAAGTGGCTGAGGTGGGCGAAATGGTACGGGAAAAAAGCAAAGACGAGCGCCGCACCAAACGCCGCGTTCCGCGAGGACGTCAGGTGTTTGACCAGGAGATACATCCCACCCCCGCAGAGAACGAAGGAGAAGAGGAAAAGAATGTTGTACACTAAGACCAGATTGCCGCATAGAAGGTAAACCGGCGCTCCAAGGGCGGCCAGGACCGGAAGAGCATCCGCGTAAAAGAGCGTGCCCTGATGAGGAAAGAAAATATTGGTATCGCCGAAATGGGAGAAACCGTTCCCCGCCGCCCGGATATCCCAAGACATAACCCACATGGAATAAAAAGGATCCCTGAGGTCCGCGGCAACATGGTCGGACAAATGGAATACGAGCGGATAGGTCATGGCCAGAGAAAGAAAGGCCAGGGCCAGGAGGGCCAGCCCATCGCGCCAGCCTTTCCTAACGAATGTTTTCATCGTCGATCGAATATTAGGCCAATCCTACCAGATGTTTGAGTCTGCGGATTTCATCCTTCTTCAAAGCGCGCCATTTTCCCGCGGGCAGATTCTCGAGCCGGAGTCCCGCAAAACTCATCCTCTTTAGCCTGACGACATCGTGGCCGACGGACTCGAACATCTGCCGGACCTCGCGCTTCCGCCCTTCATGGATCTCCACCCGGAGGACGCTCATTTGAGGATGCGATTCCAGAGCCGCGACTCGGGCCGGCGCCGTCTTCCGCCCTTCAAGGAAGACGCCTTTTTCAAGCTTCGCGATCTCCAGCGCCGTTACTTTCCCCTCGACGCGAACGATGTAAATTTTCGGGACTTCGTAGCGCGGATGCATAAGGCGAAAAGCCATCTCGCCGTCATTCGTCAAGAGCAGACATCCTTCGCTGTCCTTATCCAGCCTTCCGACGGGATTGATCCCATCCGGAAGCGAAGGGATCAGATTCCGGATCGTGGCCCGTCCCAGGGGATCGCTCAGTGTTACGAGAAAGCCCTTGGGCTTATTCAAGAGAAGATACACAAGCTCGCGGCCTGACCTGACCTTCTTGCCGTCGACAACCACGCGGTCTTTTTCTCCGTCGATCTTGCTGCCGAGGTCCTGGACGACTCGGCCGTTGACCGCAACGCGGCCTTCCTTGATCAGCCGATCAGCCTGCCGCCTCGAGGCGATCCCGCGCTGGGCCAGGTATTTATTGAGCCTGATGTTCATTAAAAATTGATGTTGAGGCCTCCGCAGAGGGTGAAATTCCCCAACGAGATATCGATCGCTGCGATGTTCACGGTGACATGGTGATATTTACCCTCGACGAGGAGCGAGATCTTCTTGCCTAAGGAGACCTCCAGCCCGGCGCCGAAGTTGTAGCCGCCTTCGGTGTCCTTGTCGATATTGTGGATGTCAACGGTGTAATAACCATATCCTCCGGTCACGTAGGGATGGAAGATCGCCAGCGAAAGAATGTACCTGAGGTTAAGGCCGATATAACTGTAGTCGCTGACCCTTTCGTTCCAGTTAAAGAGTAAGAAGTCGTTCATCTCGATGTTGTGCATCGCCGAGAAATAATTCACCTCGAGGGCCAGCATCAAGAACCGGATGCCGCCGCGCAGGCCGTAGAGGAACGTCGTGTCGGTCGTAAACTCGGCTAACTCGAAACTCGGTTTCTGGGCGGAGTATCCGGCGTAGTCGCCGATATAGATCCCGACCTGAGAGAAGGCATTGGAGGCGGTCAGGAACAGAACAAAGAACAGGACAGGTCCAACGAGTCGTTTCATTGTTAGCTCCTAAAAAAAACGGGGGCACGGACCGGAGTGACATGGTCCGAATTTCTTAATTTGGCGCGCCTCCCCCAGAACTGCGACCGTGTCTCCATTTATTTTATCCCATCCGGGGTTTGGCTAAGATCTCCATGACGCGAAGGTCGAAAAATGTCTGAGCGTTGGAAGGCATGAGCAGGAGGGCCGTATCCGCCCCTTCGCCCGTGCCCCCGATCGATAGGCAAGGTTCGCTCACCGGCACCAAACCCGCGTCCACGGCCATGAGGGCGATCTCGATGGCGACCTTCGTCCCCTGGCCGAATATCCGGAGCGTATAGGCCATGATCTCCTCGAGCTCATAGGTTCCGAGTTTCTTGCGGACGGCGCGGCCCACGCCGCCGAAGGCATGCTGGCAGGTCAGGATCTTGGCCCCGAGCGCCTCGATTTTTTTCCGGTAGGTAGGCCTGAGTTCCTGGTGATCCCGTTCAGCAAATCCCATGGAGTGCGTTACGACGACGACGTTTTTGCCTTTGAAGACTTCAGCCGCGAGTGTCCCGGTCTTTCCCGACGTGGTCGCGACGAGGATGTGCTTGACGCCGAGCTCCTCGGCCCTTTTCGCCGCCATAAGGAGCGTTTTCTCCGTGTTGTTTTCACCCGTTTTATGAAAATACAGGCTTGGGATCAAAATATCCGCCGCTCCTTTTCCCGTCATGCGCATGGTCTATCTTTCTTTCTCATTTTGTCCTCTTGTCTTCCTCTTGTCAAGAATAATGCAAGGGCTCGGAGAGGGGGGATTCGCTCCCTGCGGAGATCTTGACGCCCGGCGAGCCTCTTCTCCGAGCCTCCCACAAAACCTTTCCTTCGCTTTTTCGTATGAAATTATGTAAAATATTTCGCTTGAATCATGGCCAAGATCAATATCGGTGAATCATTTGGGATGGCCATGGGGTCCCTATGGTCCAATAAGCTCCGGACCTTTCTGACCCTGCTGTGCATCATCATCGGCGTATTGACCATCATCGCGGTGGTCTCCATCATCCAAGGCTTGAACAACTATGTCTATACGAAGATGTCCTTCTACGGCGCCAATGATTTTGTCGCCACCAAATTCGGGATGGTGGGGATGTCCCTTAAGGACTTCAAGGAACAAATGAAGCGCAAGGACATCACTCTCGAGGAGATGTATCTCCTTCGCGGGCGCTGCAAAAACTGCGACCTGATCGGCGCCAGCGTCGGCTCGGGCGCGACCGTGAAATACGGCAGCGAACAAGTGAAAAACGCCGAAGTCTCCGGCGTGACCTCTGTCGACCACATGATCGGGTCCGTGATCGAGCTCCAGGGCGGCCGGCACCTCCAGGAAGAGGACGAGGACCATTCCCGCTACGTCTGTATTATCGGCGCCGATATCGCCAAGAAACTTTTCCCCTTCATCGATCCCTTGGGCCGATGGATCAAGGTCGGCCGGCAGAACTTCCTGATCATCGGCATCGGCAAGGAACGAGGAAAGATCCTTGGCTTCAGCCTGGACAACTATGTCCGTATTCCCATCACGACATTTCAGAAAATCTATGGTTCCCGTCGCAGCATAAACATCAACATCCACACGGCTTCGCAAGAGCAGATGATGGCGGCCCAGGAAGAGGTCCGGACGATCCTGAGATCCAAGCGAAAGTTGACATTCAACAAGCCTGACGATTTTTCCTTCCGGACGTCGGAGACATTCATCCAGTTTTATAAATCCGCCACGTCCGGCATCTACTTCGCGATGATCGGCATCGCCTCGATCGCCCTCCTCGTCGGCGGCATCGTCGTCATGAACATCATGCTCGTCTCAGTGACCGAGCGGACCAAGGAGATTGGGGTGCGCATGGCCATCGGCGCCCGCCGCAAGGACATCCTGTTCCAGTTTTTGATTGAATCCGCGACGATCTCCGGGATCGGCGGCGTGATCGGCATCGTTCTCGGCTTCCTTCTGGCCAAGATCATCTCCGCCGCGACGTCGTTTCCTTCGAGCGTCGAACCGTTCTCCATCCTCCTGGCCATTGTCATGTCCACGTCGATCGGCCTCTTTTTCGGTATCTACCCGGCCAACAAAGCGGCCAAGCTCGATCCCGTCGAGGCGCTGAGGTCCGAACAATGATGCGGCACGGCATTCTCAAGGAGATCTTCGCGATGGCCTTCGACTCTCTCAAGACGCATAAACTTCGATCCTTCCTCACCCTTCTCGGGATCATGATCGGGGTCATGACCGTCATCGGGATGGTTTCGATCATCCAGGGATTGAACAAGTCTTTTCTGTCGGAGCTCGAAGCCGCGGGTTCGGACTTGATCATCATTCAGAAATACGAGGCCGTCCAAATGGGCGAGATGTCCGAGGAAATGCGGAAGCGGAAAGATCTGACCTGGGAAGACGCCAAAGCCATCGAGCAAGGGGCTCCCCTGGTCCATGCCGTCGCGGCCAACATTAACTCCAACATTTTCGATGAAATTCCGGTCAAATACCGGAACATCAGCAGCGACAACACCCTCATCCTCGGATCGAACGAAAAATTCCAGGTCGTCTATAACATTTACCTGCCGAAGGAAGGCCGATTCCTGACCGAATCCGAGATCACCCATTCCAGCCGGGCCGCCATGCTCGGGTTCGAGACGGCCGAGACGCTCTTCCCTCATACGAGCGCCGTCGGAAAAGAAATCCGAATCGGCCCGGAAAAATTCACGGTCGTCGGCGTTCTCAACAAGCGGGGCCAGATGTTCGGCCAGAGCCGCGACAACTTTGCCGCCATCCCCATTACGACGTTCATGAAATATTTTGACTATGATAAGTCCAGCCTCCAGATCGGCGCCGTCCCCAAAACGCCCGGCACCATCCAGGAGACCATCGATCAGATCCGGAACGTGCTGCGGCAAAGACGCAAAGTCGGTTTCGGCAAGCCCGATGATTTCGAGGTCTTCACCCAGGAATCGATGCTCGACCTTTACAATCAAATCACGGGCGCGGCCTACCTGGTGATGGTCGTCATTTCGTCGATCGGCCTGCTCGTCGGCGGCATCGGCGTCATGAACATCATGCTCGTCTCGGCCAAGGAGCGGACGCACGAGATCGGGATCCGCAAAGCGCTCGGCGCCCTCTCCAAAGACATCATGAAACAGTTCTTGATCGAATCGATGTTCCTGACGGGAATAGGCGGGATCCTGGGGACCCTGATCGGTTTCGCCGTCGCCCTTCTCGTCCGGGCCGTCACTCCGCTGCCGGCCGCCGTGACACCCTGGTCCGTGTTTCTGGGTTTATTCGTCTCGATCTCGGTCGGTCTCTTCTTCGGGATCTTTCCGGCTCAAAAGGCGGCCAAGTTCGACCCCATCGTTGCCCTCCGCTACGAATAAATAGCGGGATCAAACCTTCATCTTTGGAAAAAAAATTCGGTCATATGTTTAGAATTCTCTGGAATTCGGAGATGAATGCGATCAAAATCATGAAGGGGGTGACTCATTTCGTGCCTTCTTCAGGAAATCGGCGGCTCTATGAAGGGCGGCCGTGAGATCCGCGGCGGGATCGCCGGCGATCTCAACGAGCGTCGGGCCTCCGCCTCCCCGGCCGTTTATCAACGGCGAAACGACGGGGACGAGCCGGCGCATATCGAGCTTGAGGCTTTCGGAGCAGGCCAGGATCACGTGGCTCCGGGATTCGGACATCGCACCGAAGAGGCACACGAACTCCCCTTGCCTGATGATATTGAGGGCTAAGAACCGCGCCCCCTCAGCCGATTTCTCGGGGAAAATTTGTTGAATAATCTTCCCTTCGGCCCTCTTGATGAATTCCTGCGCTTCGAACACAGCGAGGGCTTCCTCACTTTTCCGGGCTTGTTTCTTGACAGCCTTCATCTCCTCCGTAAGCTTCGCGACCGATGCGGCAACATCTGCCTCCTTGACGTTGAACTGGTTGACAAGATGACGGACGACGCGGTTCTTCAAGGCGTAATCCCGGAGCGCCCGGCCGCCGCAGACAAATTCGAAACGGAGATTTCCCCGGATGCGCTCCGATTTCGTGATCTTGATAATACCGATTTCGCCGGTCCGGCGGCAGTGTGTCCCGCCGCAGGCCGAGTAATCGAACGTGTCCGCCTCGACGACCCGGATCAGACCCGACACTTTGGGCGGCCGCCTCAATGGGATTTCGGCGATCTTCTCTTCGGGCACAAAATACGTCTTGATCTCCCGGTTTTCGAAAGCAACCTCGTTCGCCCGGCGCTCGACTCGCTCGATATCTTCTTCGGCTGCTTTGGCCAGCCCGATTTCCAGGGTCGAGACGTCGGCGCCGAGATGAAAGGACTTGGTCTCTCCCCTCAGCAGCTCAAAAAAAGCCTGGGAGAGCAGGTGTTGTCCTGAATGCTGCTGCATATGGTCGAAACGCGTCGCCCAATCGATCCACCCCTTCACCCGGGCCGCCGCGACATCCCGGGCTAAGACATGAACAATCCTCTCTCCATCTTCAACGACTTTTATGACCTCGACACCGTCGATCGTCCCTTTGTCCCATGGCTGGCCGCCGGATTCGGGATAAAAACAGGTCTGGTCGAGAACGAGGGCCGGCTGATTTTCAACGATCAACCGGTCGATGACCTCGGCCTCGAATTCCGTCAAATAAGCATCGTCGAAATAGAGTCTTCTTGTTTCTTTTTTATCCCTGTCGTTATTCATCGATTTCCGCCTTCATCGAATTATCAGGTTGTCAAGCTTTCGCTTTATGAAATAATTATGGACGAATTCATGCCGGATTGCCAGAGAGAAAATCGCAGCCGGCATCTTTTTTGCTTTTTTTGTTTGTTTACGATAAGCTTTTACGTCCGTTTGGGCGAGTAGCTAATACAAGCGCAATAAATAAAGTGACAATGTATAGGCGGCGCTTAGGCCGCCCGAACGGGGATGTCACTTTAATTAATGCGTTGAAATTAATGGACAAGAAAGGTTCTTTGAATCATGTATAAAATTGTCGCAAAAAAGATTCTGGCTCAGAAGATCAAGCTCATTGAGGTTTTTGCGCCGGCTGTCGCTCACAAAGCTCTGGCCGGTCAGTTTGTGATTCTCAGAGTCGATGATAAGGGCGAAAGGATTCCGTTGACATTGGTGGATTGGGATCCGTCGAGGGGGACCATTACCCTGATTCTCTTAGAGGTCGGGGCTTCTACCGAGAAGCTGGGTCAGTTTGAGGTTGGCGATGCCGTCGCGGATATTTGCGGGCCGTTGGGGATTCCGAGCGAAATCAAGCCGTATGGCCTTGTCTGCGTTGTCGGGGGCGGCGTGGGGACGGCGTCTGCTCTTCCGATCGTGAAGGCCATGAGGCAGGCCGGGAATAGAGTTGTCTCAATTATTGCGGCCAAGGCGGCCGATATGCTGATTCTCGAGGATGAGATGGAGAAGGCTGCGGATGAGCTTTTCATCGCCACGGATGATGGGACGAAGGGTCAGGAGTGTTTTGCCTGTGATATGGTGAAGATCCTCCTCGAAAAGGGATATAAGTTTGACGTGGTCTATGCGATCGGCCCGACCATCATGATGCAGACGGTGGCAGAAACGACACGGCCCGCCGGCATCAAGACGATTGTGAGTTTGAATCCGATCATGGTTGATGGCATGGGCATGTGCGGAGCTTGCCGAGTGAGTGTCGGCGGCAAGACAAAGTTTGCCTGCGTGGACGGCCCTGAGTTTGATGCTCATCAGGTTGATTTCTTGGAGCTGCGGAAACGTCAAGCCGCCTTTCTTAAAGAGGAAAAACTGGCGATGCTGCGGCTGCAGGAAATGGGGCGTAGGGGCCATCCGTAAGCCGAGGTCAAATCCAAAACGACAAAAAGACGCTGGGCCGATTCCTTCCCCGGCCGAAGCCTGATGTGGGCAAGCGCAATTTCCCGGATGCGCCCTTAAGACAATACGCGGAAAATAACAATGACCAGGACTGCGGCTGAAAAGACAACGCTCACCGGCCAGATCAAGATCCTGTAGACATCCTTGAGCTCGGCCTTAAAATAATCCGCGGTCAGGGCCAGGCATAGATGGGCCGGCGAAAGCAGGATCCCGCAAAATCCGCTGACATAGGCAAACATCAACAGGATCATATCCGGCTGCCCTTTGCCGATGATCGGCAGAAGAATCGGAAAGGCGATGGCGACAAAGGCCTGATTGACACCGGTCAACAACCCGACGAAAAACGGAGCGGCAAAAAGCAGGATGTAGGCCGTGACACCGTGCGGCGGAAAAACGCGCACGATGGAATCCAGCGCTCCGGACACTTCCAGGATCCTTTTGAAGACCATAACGGCTGACGTGAGAAGGATGATCTTGAGAGAAACGCTCTGGAGGATGATTCCCCAACGCTCCTTGAGGCTCATCCTGGAGAATATCTGGGTCAAGACGCTGGAGATTCCCAGCGCAACGAGCATGTTCAGCTTCAAGACAAAGATCAGGAGGATCGTCAGGAAGATCGGCCAGATGCTCCAAAAGACCTTGCCGACATCGCGGAATCTTCGTCTGCTATTTTCTTCAGGAGGAAGATAAGGGACATTCTTGAAGAGCATGACCAGCCCGGCCGAGGCGGCCAGGATCGTGAACGGGAACTGATAGAAGCAGATGCGCTTGATCGGCACTTGGATGATAGCCGCGGCTAAGATCAGATTGATATAGAGCGGCCAACTGTATTCCCAGATATGACGAAACCAGTAATTGAAAAACGTCTTCCAGGCCGCCGTCAATTTCCAGCGCCCCGCCGCCTCCTCGACGATCGGCGCGCCCATCATCGCCCCGGCCATCATCGGCAGAAGCCCGATGAAGGCGGACGGGATGGCCAGAATCAGGCGAGGATCATGAACGAGGTTTTTCAGGGCATCCACCATCCTCCGGAAATTGCCGCCCGCCTGGAGGAAATGTCCCAGATAGAGCACAAGGACGACGATGCCGATGAGGCTCAGGGTCTCGCCGGAGATGAGCGCGCCTCCGACATTTCTCGCGAAATCCCTGATATTCAGCTTGAAAAGGACCGCGGTCAAGACCGAATCCAGGAACAGGACGAGACCCAGATCCCATTTTTTCCTGATGAGAAAGAGGAGGACCAGGATGATGGCCGCGATCTTCAAGAGAATGGCCATGTCAGATGACCTTCAGCACGCGTTCGGTGATCTTGAAATGCCTCTTGGCGACTTTATCAAGAGCCTCGATTCCGTTTTTCCTTATGAGAGCGACAGCCGCTTGCTCGACCTGCGGGCCAGCTCCTTTCGGCAGGTCCTGGCCGCATTCTTTCCCTAAAAAATAGAGCCGCTTCAAGAATTCGGCTCGGGCCAGAATGGACGCCGCTGCCACGGCGAGGTCCGCCTCGGCCTTCGTCCGCTGGACGAGCTCGATCGTCTTTCCCTGCTTCATCAGGGCGTTGAGGACGAACTTCTCGTCGCCGAACTGGTCGGTGACCGCCATGGAGCACGGCACCTCGGCCAAAATATTTTCGATGGCGCGCGCGTGTCCCCAAGCCAGCATCCGGTTGAGGTTTCTCATCTTGTCGTACAGCCCATTATACTTTTCCGGTCCGATGACGACGAGCGTATGGACGTAACCTCTCTTCAGAATATCAGCGATCTCCCGACAACGGTTATCGGACAGGGTCTTGCTATCCTTCACCCCAAGCTCCTTGACGACCCCTTTCTGCCTGTCTTCAAGGAAAAAGCCCGCGACAACGAGCGGCCCGAAATAGTCTCCCTTGCCGGATTCATCAGTCCCGATATGTCCTGCGACCGCCGGGAAAAGCTCGGATTGTTGCATCGAATTTCCCTCCGAGGAGGGTTTCATCCCCATGAAGGATGTCTTTTGTTTTTTAAATATTTATCGATCTCCGCGGCCGCAACCCGTCCGTCGCCCATGGCGAGAATGACCGTGGCCCCGCCCCGGATGATGTCGCCTCCGGCATAAACTCCTTCCAGGCTCGTGGCCATGGTGTTCCAATCGACATCGACATTTCCCCATTTGCCCATTTTGAGGCCGGGGTGGCTCTGAGGAATGAGAGGATTGGGGCTCTGACCGATGGCCACGACGACCAAGTCCACTTCGGTCATGAATTCAGAACCCTTGATCGGGACAGGACGCCGGCGCCCGGACGCATCTGGTTCGCCGAGCTCCATGCGCAGGCACTCCATGGCTGTCACGTGGCCTTTATCGTCCCCCGTGTAGCGGATCGGCGTCGTCAGGAAATGGAACTCGATTCCCTCCTCCTCCGCGTGCTTGACCTCTTCCTCCCGGGCGGGAATTTCGTGGCGGGAACGGCGGTAGATGATGACCGCCCTCTCTGCGCCGAGCCGCTTGGCCGTCCGCACAGAATCCATGGCTACGTTGCCGCCGCCAATGACGGCCGCGCATTTGGCTTTAAGCACAGGCGTGTCGTAATCCGGAAACTCATAAGCCCGCATGAGATTGACCCGGGTCAGGTATTCATTGGCCGAGAAAATGCCGACAAGGTTCTCTCCCGGAATTTTCATGAAATTCGGCAGGCCCGCTCCCGACCCGATGAAAAAGGCTTCGTAGCCATCCTTCTTCAGGTCTTCAAACGTCGCCGTCTTGCCGACGACGAAATTCGTCCGGATTTCAATCCCGAGCCTTTGGAGGTAATCGACTTCGGCCTTCAAGATGGCCTTGGGAAGGCGGAATTCGGGAATACCGTAGACAAGAACGCCGCCGGCGATATGAAGCGCTTCAAAAATCGTGACTTGATGCCCCAATTTAGCCAGGTTGCCGGCCGCGGTTAAGCCCGCCGGACCGGCGCCGACCACGGCCACCTTCCTCCCTGTTGGCGGCAATAGCGGAGGAACCGTCACTGTTCCGCTCAATCGCTCAAAATCGGCCACAAACCGTTCGAGATTGCCGATGGCCACAGGACTGCCCGTGGCTTTCTTCGCGGTGCATACGGCTTCGCACTGAATCTCCTGAGGGCAGACCCGGCCGCAGATGGCGGGCAGCGAATTTGTCTCTTTGATCTTCCAAACCGCTTCGCAAAATTCGCCTTTTTCGACGAGCTTGGCGAAGCTCGAAATGTCGATGCTGACCGGGCATCCCGTCACGCATTGCGGGTTGGCGCAGTCAAGGCACCGTCGGGCTTCGGCCATCGCGGCTTCGGCCTCGAGCCCGAGGTTGACCTCCCTAAAATCACGATTCCGCTCTTCGGGCTCGCGTTCCGGCATTTTCTGGCGCGGCATCTTCATTCGTTCTTTGGCCGGAATAGCCTTGCGGAGTTCCTTCCGCCAGTCCTTGTCATACTCCGCTTTGAGCCGGGCTTTCTGTTCGGGTGAACTGACTTTTTTCTCTTCGGTCATTTTTCCTGCTCTGAAAACGTTAAAAGAGAAAAATCATATCAAATTCACCGCCGGAAGACAATTTCTCCATTCATGACCGTCATGATGACTTTGGCGTTCTGAATTTCATCGGGCTTGATCTCGAAAAAGTTCTTGTCGAGGACGACGAGATCGGCGAGCTTTCCGGTTTCAATCGAGCCCTTGATCTTTTCCGCGAATCCTGCATAAGCGCCATTGATCGTGAATCCTCTGATCGCTTCCTCAAGAGAAATTTTTTGCTCGGGAATCCAGCCGTCCGGATTTTTTCCGTCCAGCGTCCTCCGCGTGACCGCGGCGTAGATCCCCAGGATGGGGTCCATCGGCGCCACGGGCCAGTCCGAGCCGCAAGCGAGCGTCACGCCGTGGTCCAGGAACGATTTGAACGGGTATGTGGTTTTCGCCCGCTCGGGGCCGATCTTTTTCTCGGCCCAGCGGCCATCGTCGATGGCATGGTAAGGCTGGACCGAAGCGATGACGTTGAGCCTGCCGAAGCGGGCGATGTCCGCGGGCTTGAGATGTTGGGCGTGCTCGATCCGGAAACGCCTATCCCTCGCCTCATTCTGCGCAACCGCCTTCTCATAAATATCCAGAATGATGGAATTCGCCCGGTCGCCGATGGCGTGAATGGCTGTCTGCAGGCCAGCCTTGTCGGCGGCGAGCACCCGTTTTTCCATGATGCCTCCCGGGAACATTTCGGCGTGGAGAAGCCCGCTTATCTTCGGGTCATCCGCGTATGGCTCGAAGAAATAGGCTGTCGCCGAGCCGAGCGACCCGTCGGCGAACCCCTTCAGGCCGCCGAACTCGAGGAATTCGTTCCCGAACGGCGTTTTGAATTTCATCCGCAGGACGAGATCACCCGAGGTGATGGGAATATAGAAGAGAATCCTCGTTATCAGCTTGTGGTTCTTGAGGAGGTCCTGATAGACATCGAAGCCCGTTTCGCCGGACACGTCGTGGACGGACGTGACACCTTTTTCCGCGGCGTATTTCATCGCGGCTTCCGCCGCTCTCAGGTTCTGCGCTGCGGTCGGCTCCGGGATGCGGCTGTAAATCAGGTCCATGGCGGCGTCCTTTAAGATCCCCGTGGGTTCTCCGGTCGGAGGATCCTTGACGATTTCCCCGCCTGGCGGAACGGGCGTGTTTTTCGTGACGCCGCCGAGCTTCAGGGCCAAGCTGTTGGCCAGGATCATGTGGCCGTCGAGGCGGTTGACGCAAACAGGAGTTTCCGGCGTGACAGCGTCGATCCACTCCTTGTTCGGCAGCTCGACGGGCTCGAATTGGGTCTGGTCCCAGTCGCCATTCAGGATCCATTCGCCCTTGGGAAGGCTCTTGGCCTTCTCGGCGATGCGGCGGATGAATTCCTCTTTGGACCGTGCTTCCCGGAGCTGGATGTTCATCAACGAGTAGCCGCCGTTCGTGAAATGGACGTGGCTGTCAATGAATCCGGGCAGGACGAACTCGCCCTTGACGTCGATGACCTCGGTTTTCCCGCCGGCCATCTTTTGGATATCTTTCGTCGAGCCGACGGCGATGATCTTATGGTCCCGGACGGCGACCGCTTCAGCCCAGGGCTGGCGGGGATTCACCGTCCAGATCTTTCCCTTGATCAGAATTTTATCGGCCATTGGAATTCCTCCACCGCATGAAACAAGCGCCATCGTGGCCAAACATACGAATGAAAAAAGCGCCGCGCAATTCTTCATAAGATCCTCCTTACCGTTTATTCCCTCCTAATTGATTAGGGGGGTTGGGGGGTTAATATCACTAAGGAAGATTCTTCCTTCATGCTTTATCCTAATTCCCCCCTAATTTCCGGAGACACGTTTTAAGACTCTTAATTTTTGACATTAATCCCCCCTTCCCCCCTTGGAAATCAAGAGGGTCCAAAAATAGGTCCATGTCTCCGGATTTGTGGGGTAGGGGGAATAATACGCAATTCAAAGTCTTTGCTCAGGCTTTATCATAATTGAATTTTGTCAAAATCTCTCGGAATAATCAGCCGTCCCGCATAGCTTTGCCGGATCTCCGCTTCGATCTCGGCTAAAGAAAATTCGACCTCGCCGAAGAAATGGATGGGGATCAGGGTCTTGACCCCGGCCTCTTCCGCCAGGCGCCCGAGCTCGGCCGAATCGGTATGCATGGTCTTGAGTACGGGAACCTGCTCAAAAAACCGGGAGGGCGCGCTGCTGTCGTGGCAGAGGACTTCGAAGTCTCCCGCCCGGCGCAAAAGGGCTGAATCAGCCGGCGTGTCGCCTGAATACAGGAAGGTCAGCCCTTCGGCAAAATGAAAAAGATAGGCGAGAGAAGAAGAATGATGGCGGACCTTGAACGGCCTGACGTCCGCGACATCGCCAAGACAGAAAGACTTTTCCGGATGAACGGTGTGGAGTACCGCTTGGGTTCTGACCTTCGCCTCCCGCAAGCCAAACAGATCGAGATACCGGGCGCAGAATTGAACGGTCTCCTCGGAGCCATAGACATGGATCAACCCCTCATGAAGCATCAGGCTGTGGAAGACCGAAGGCAGACCGTAGACATGGTCAGCGTGAATGTGCGTCATCAGGATCGTGCCCAGATCGAAAGGGTCGAAGCCGAGCTTTTGAATCCTTTGGATGACGCTGCCCGGCGTATCGACGAGGATAAGATTTTGTCCCGTGTTGAAAAGAAAAGACGTGTTATCCCGCTCCGCGATGGAGAAAGACCCGCCCGTGCCCAGAAATCCTAGCTCGATCATTTTGACAATCCTATATAATGAATTTCGGGCCGAAAATCAAATTTAGTGAATGAGACGAGGGGGGTCTTTTGATCCATCCTTTGAATGAACGGAGAGATTTGGAAAGACAGAAACGGACATAAGTGATTCCGCCCGACGAATTTCGTCTATTTCGGGAAGCCGGCATTTTTGGAGGGAGCGAATCCTTTCCAAACCTTTTCTCCCTCACCTCACCCGTTGACAGTTCATCCCACTTCGGATAAAACATGGGTTGTGAAAAACATCGAGTTGCGCGTTTCGTCGCCGGGCCGCATATGCCTTTTCGGCGAACACCAGGACTATTTCGGCCTGGCCATCATCGCCGGCGCCATCAACCTGCGGATATCGATCAGCGGAAGCCGGAGAGCGGACACAACATTCCGGATCGACCTGCCGGACATCGGCGAGAAGGAAGAATTCTTGTTCGAACGGGAAATCCTCTACGATAAAAAACGAGATTATCTCAAGAGCGCGGTCAACATCCACCGGCGAGCAGGACTTCCGATGACCGGCTGGGACTGCGAAGTCCGGGGGACGATCCCCATCAACGCCGGCACCTCGAGCTCATCAGCCTTGGTCGTGGCCTGGAACAAATTCCTTCTCGAGGCCGCGGGAGACTCGCGCGCGCGGAAGCCCCATGAAATCGCCGAGCTCGGGTACCTCACCGAGGTCGCGGAATTCAAGGAGCCAGGCGGCAAAATGGACCATTATACCTCGGCGCTCGGCGGTGTCGTCTGGATCCGGTTCGACGAGCCCATGAAGCTCGACCAGCTCGAAAATCCTCTCGGAACGTTCGTCCTCGCTAATTCGCTCCAAAAAAAGGACACGACGGGCACTCTGGGCTTCATCAAGAGCCATGTCCTCGAAGGCGCGGCCATGGTCGCCAAGAAGATTCCCGGCTTCAACCTGAAGAGCCCGCTGACCGATGACGTGCTCACAGAGATCGAAAAATTGCCGCCCGACAACAGACGCCTTCTTAAAGGGACGCTCATGACCCGGGACCTGACCAAAGAAGGCGCAGCCCTGTTCCGAGCTAAGCCCTTCGATCATCAAAAATTTGGAACGATGCTCTCGGCCCAACACGCGGTGCTGCGCGACCATTTGGAGATCTCCACGGAAAAGATCGAGCGGATGATCTCCAGCGCTCTTGACGCCGGCGCGTTTGGGGCAAAAATAAACGGCTCGGGCGGCGGGGGATGCATGTTCGCCTATGCTCCCCGCGATCCCGAAAAAGTCGCCGCGGCCATCGAAAAGGCCGGCGGGCAATCCTTCATCGTTCACATCGACGAAGGGGTCAAACGAGAAATCTAGGTTGGAGATAGACCGATGCTCGACACCACGAGGATCCGTAAAGGAATGATCATCAAGAGGGAGGACGGCCAGCTCTGGCGCGTCGTGGAAATGCAGCTGATCACCCCCGGGCGGTGGAAGGCCATGGTCCAGACGAAGCTCCGGAGCTTAAAGGACAACACGGTCACGGACTACAGGTTCCGTTCTGAAGAGCGCGTCGAACAGGCCTTCTTAGAGCAAGTCGAAATGGAATTCCTCTACCAGAGCGGCGACGATCACGTCTTCATGAACCACACGACGTATGACCAGCTCTCTCTGACAGCCGAGGTCATCGGCGATGCTGTCAAATATCTCATCCCCAACGTCATCTTCGTCATCGAAATGTACGAGGGGAAGCCGGTCAACGTCATTCCACCGATCACCATTCAACTCAAGGTCGTCCATACCGATCTCTTCCTGAAGGGCGCCACGGCGTCCGCTTCCTTTAAGCCGGCCACTCTCGAGAACGGCATGGTCGTCAACGTCCCGCCGTTCATCAAGGAAGGGGACGTGCTGAAGATCGACACGCGCGAAGACAAATATTTGGAACGCGTTTAATCAAGGGGAGACACAATGCCTGTTTCCCTTCTATGATGGCGAGACGCAAACCCCCATCTCATTCTTTCTTTTATTCTTCATCGCAACCTCGATCTTTTGAACCACCCTATTTCTTATCTCGGGGACAAGGATTTCTCTATGAGCCTGAATTATTCATGAATGACGTTATCTCTCCCGGTCGTGAATTTGCAGACGGGCGCCGAATTCGGGGACATGACCCAAATTCTCCGGAATTTGGGATCGTGTCCCCCTCTTTTTGAATTCGGCGCCATCTGCGAATTCTCTTCTCGAGGAAACGGCGCAATTTATGAATAATTCAGGTTAGAAATAAGAGTTCTCTTTTATCTTGTGTGGGTAAGCGTGATCGGAGGAAAAGATCAGGAAACGGGTATTGTATCTCCGATTCAAAACGTCTGTTTGATCGTCGCCGTATTTCTGCAGGCATCCTTCACAATAATCGTGATCATCTTGTCCGACGCGACGTCGAGCGCCGCTTTGAATTTGAAGCTCTCCTTGTTCGAATCACAGATCCCGTCTTCCGGGAAGACGATGTGCCATTCATCGGGCCGGATCAAATATTTCACCTCTTTGATGGGCGAGAGCGCGTCCTCGGCCTGAAAACTCACGCTGAGCTGATTCCCCTCCCTGAGCGTCTGGACGTTTTTCAGCCCGGGTGCCGAATTGTCGATGATCAAGGCGGGGCTGATCTTCTCAGTCTTTTTTTCCAGGCCGGGAGGATTGGACGGGAGATCGGAAGCCGTCACCTTGACAAAATAAACACCGTCGGGGAAATTCAAGGTGTTGAACGTCAGGAGATTCTCGGTCCATCCTTCCTCGATCGCACGCCAATCCTTCTCCCCTTCTTGCTTCAAGGAAAGCATATAAACAAGCGAATCGCCGTTCTCATCCTCGGCATCCCACTGGATCGTCTGATAACCTTTTCGTTCTGTTTTTTTGGACAAGGCAAACTTGAGCCCGTCATCTTTTTTTGCCGCAGTATCCGGGTTCCTTTTTTCCAAGCCTAAGATGCTTTCTTCCTGTTCGGGCAGCTTAAGATAGACCTCGTTCGGGGCGAGAACTTCGAGGCGAGTGATCGTCGGCGGCACGTTCGCCTGGAGATAGAAGACTCCAACCCTGGAGAGGACAGGTGACATCTTCCCTGATTGTGCCTTCAGCAGCACCTTGAACTGCAAATACCGGGCTTTCGGGCTCAAGACCGGCTCGCCGTCCTTTTTTTGATAAGGGGGAGACCAGTCGCTCCAAGTTGGGCCGGGCTCGTAGGAATTGCCGCTCCTCGTCTGGAACTGAAGAATGGCGCCCTGGGGAAGTTCGGCATCCCACGTCATTTTCCCCCAACTCGCGATTACTTTCGCGTCCAGGACCGGCCCGACATATTCGCCGCTCAAGCGCTGCTCCGGATAGATGACGCTGAGCTGGGACGGATTGCCGGACAAAAGATATGTCCTCACACCGATGGGCACGAGCTCGTAGATCTGCTCGGAATTCTTTTGAAGGACGAGCGTCGCTTTCTCGTCCTTATCCATAGCGTAGACGCGGCCTTTCGGACCCGTGCCGAAATAGACTTTTTTTTCGGACTCATTCCAGAAAAGGCTGTAGATCATTTCCTCCGAAGACGCCCACAGCCTTTTCACAACACCGTCGGGCGCGATCTTATAAAGAGCGCCGGGCTCTTTCGAGGATGGCGCGATCGCACCGACCGTTTTCGCGGGGGCCTGAGCAGCCTGGAGCGTCTGCGCGGCCACGACAGAGACCGCCACATCTGCATCGCGTCCCAGCGAGGGAGGGGCCAGATCGTCTTTTTTTCCCCGGGTCGTCGTCCCGCCGGCTGCCGCATAGATATGGCCGTCGAGATCGAAGGCCAGGCTGCGGACTTCTTCGTACGGGGATTCGAAAACAGCCATCGCTTTCCCCGTCTTTGCGATGCGGTACACGATGCCGTTTCCGCCGCTGCCGGCGATGATGTCCTTGTTCTTGTCGAATTTCAGGCAAAGGATGTGGTTATCCTGGGCCTTGAAGACCAGCCGGCCTTCCCCCTGAGGATTGATTTCATAGATGCCGCCGTTTTCTCCGACAGCGGCGAGCAGATGGCGTTCCTCTTCGAACAGGAGACTCCAGATATATTTTTCATTCGGGTTGAAAAATTCCGTGCTCTTGCCCTGGCTCGTGATCTTGTAAATCTTGCCGTTGGGCGATGTCCCGGCATAGAGAATGCCCTTATTGTCCATGGCCAGGCAGGTCACGTCCATTTCGGACGTCTGAAAATAGAGCTCGGACTTTCCTTCCTTGGTGATCTTATAGATCTTCCCTTCGTGGCCTGTTCCCAGATACGCCACGCCTTCGGGCGTCATGAGAAACGAGAGGTAAAAATCGTCCGTGGGACCGTCGATCTTGTCCTCACGGGGAGAAAGGGTCAAAACGCCGTCTGAGGAAACAGAAACGCCGTCGAATTTGCCGCGGAGGAAATCGTCATAGCTGCGAAACGTCCACTTCTGGGGGACGACGGCCAGGACGGCTGAAACGACGAAGAGAGCGACTGGGAGCGAGGCTAAAATTGTTTTTCTCATGCCCTTTCTCCAAAAATGAATCATCGTCGGTTATTTTCTTATGCGGATCGGGATCGAGGCCTGCCCTTTAAATATAAAAGGAACCGGAAGTTGGTATTCGCCCAGGGTGGAGCTGTTAATTTCGATCGGCGGCGATGAGGCCGCGCGCGGCGACGAGAAAAGCGCCCTTATGGCCGGCGGCAGGTTGGGCATCTCTTCGCCCTTGAGAAACAGCCCCGGCTTGGAGGCGATGATCTTGAAATAAATGCGGTTGTTCTTGCGCAGGTTGTTGAGGAGCCGGACAAGCTGGTTCAAGCTCCTCGGGATGATGCCCGCCGCCCGGTACTGGCCCATTTCCACTCGTTGCATCGAAGCCGCATCTCCAACGATCAGCTGAAACTCGGTCCCGGCGGGCAGATTCGGCGTTGCAACGCCGACCTCTTCGACAAGGCTCTCGCCCCGGAAGGTCCGGTAATAGACCTTGATCGAGATGGGCTCTCCGGGCGAGGCCTCGTATTTGTCCAACCAGACCCTTTCAAGGAAGGCTGATTTCATCTGCTCCGAGGATTTGACGGCCAGATCGATCCGATGGATGCCAACGTCCTGGAATTCGTTATTGGTCAGGAAGAAAACGACGGCCGTGAGAAGGTTTGTCAGCTCCTGGACAGAAGCATCAAAGTTCCCCGAATACAGATCTTCCAAATGAATTCTCTGGACGCTCGGACCGCTGTCCAGATAAATGTCTCCTTGGAACTCGAGGGTGAGATCGCCTATGGCCCGCTCCTCGCTCTGGAGCAACGTTAAAAGCGCCATGTTGGCGAGCACGGGCGTTAAGATCTTATCGTTGACAACATTGAACTTGAATTCCTTGAGGTCGTTCGTCGCGCCAATGATGCGGATATTGAAGGGGACGAGGCGGGGCATTTTGCCGATCTCGCCCAGCGCGCCGGACGTCCTGTCCTGGGTGAACGCGCCGATCATATTCCCGGTCACGGAAAGCTTGAAGGAATTGTCCAATGCGGGAACGACGGTGATGATCTTCGCCTTGGCCATGGCATAATCCACAGCGCCCAGGTTATAGAGCGGGTGGCCGAAGGCGAGGATCTTGTTGCCATCGACGTAGGTCACGGTCCCGACGGCCGAGAGGTCCAAATCGCCGTTCACGAGCTGGAGCGTGACCGGTTCGCCCTCGCGGAGGGTCATGTCCAAGGCCGACGGTTTCTCAAGAGATTGGACGCCGCCGCCGGATTTCACGGGATAGAAGCCCAGGCGGGAAAAGAAAGGCCCGGCTTTTTCCATCACGCGCGGAGAAAATCCGCCAAAGACAAGAGGAATCTTAAGCGGGCTGAGAGCCTGTCCTTGGGCGACAAGGCGTTCGCGGGCGGGGAAAACGTCTTTTTGGATGTCCAAGAGCTGCTCGAGGGTCAGAGAAGGTGTGAAGGGAATTCCGGCAGAGGAAAATGGTCCCTGTTTCGTTTTTTCCGAGGAAAGCGTCATCATCTCGCCGATGGGCGTGATCCCCGCGATGGCCTCTTTGGAATAGGGAAAGCTGAAGGCCACGGCGCCGATGAGCTTGCCGTCGATGTAAACCGGGCTTCCGCTCATGCCGGCGATGACGCCGGTCGCTTCCAGATTCTTTCCCTTGAGCCGGGCGATGATGATGTTTCTCTTGGGCTGAACATTGTTCAGGACGCCCAGGATATCCACGTCGAATTCCTCGATCTTGCTCTCTTCGAAGACCGTCCGGCCTTTTCCCTTCTGCCCGGCTTTGATCTGGTCCAGGGGCATGATGGGAGTCTGGGCTGCCGCGAAAGACAGGACGGCGCACAGGCCAAGAAGCGAGAGCAAAACCGGCCTTATCTTTTTTGCCATCGGACAGCGATTGAACGATCTATCAGGGAATGATGCCCAACGCTTTTCCGCCTTCCTTGAAGCACTGGAGCACATAATCAAGCTCTTCATCCGTATGTGTCGCAGAATAGCTCGTCCGGATGAGGGCCTGTCCCTGCGGGACAGCCGGATAGATGACCGGATTGGCGAATATTCCGCGCTCTCTCAGGGTCTTCCAGAGCATGAACGCCTTCTCGTCGTCGAAAATCATGAGGGGGATGATGGGCGTCTGGCTCGGGCCCGTATCGTAGCCCATCGCTCGTAACGACGTTTTCATCTTTTCGGTGATCTGCCACAACCGGGTGCGGCGCTCGGGTTCGGTCTCAATGATATCCAGAGTCGCAAGAACGGCAGCCACGGAGGCCGGCGTGATGCTGGCGCTGAAGATCAGGGCGCGGGCAAAGTGCTTGATATAGGAAATGACCTTTCTGTTGCCGGCGACGAATCCGCCCAGCGAGGCGAAGGACTTGCTGAACGTCCCCATCGTGAGGTCGATGTCGTTCTCGATGCCGAAGTGCTCACATGTGCCGCGGCCGTTCTTGCCCAAGACTCCGATGCCGTGGGCTTCGTCCACCATCGTCTTGGCGTTGTATTTCTTGGCCAGCCTGACGATCTCGGGCAGATTGGCCAAGTCGCCTTCCATGCTGTACACACCGTCCACAACGATCAGTTTGCCCTGGTCGTCCGCAAGGCCCATCAGGATTCGCTCCAGGTCGGCCATATCGTTGTGCTTGAATTTATGCACGTCGGCGAACGACAACCGGCAAGCGTCGACGATGCTGGCATGGACCATCCGGTCGCAGATGATGGCGTCGCTTTTTCCGGCGATCGTCGAAATGATGGCCTGGTTCGTCTGGAAACCGGTGCTGACCGTCTGGGCGGCTTCTTTATGCATGAACTTGGCCAGCCTCCGTTCCAGCTCCTCGTGGATGTCCATCGTGCCGTTGAGAAACCGGGAGCCGCAGGTGGCCACGCCGTAGTGGTCAATGGCATCCTTGGCGGCCTGTTTCACTTTGGGATGGTCTATGAGGCCCAGATAATTGTTCGAGCCGACCATGATCATCTCCCGGCCTTTGACCTTGACCTTGTTCCCGTACACATCTTGAATGGGGGTGAAGAAAGGATAGAGATCCGCGGCCATGACTTCATCGGCCCGGGTGAAAGAGAAACACTTATCAAATAGGTCCATGAGCTCCTCCTCTGGAGTGGATTGAGTTGGTCAGAGCACCGAATTCAAAGGTCGGGTTTGACCGCTCGAAGGGATTTTCATACAATGATCCTTCCTCCATGAAAGTCCTGATCACCGGCGGCACGGGTTTCATCGGAAGCCATCTCGTTGAATTCCTTCTGGCTAAGAATGCTGAGGTCTTCGCCCTTGTCCGGGACCCCGGACGCCTCAAGTTTCTCAAAAGACATGATGTTCATCTGCTCAAGGGCAATCTCTTCGACATCCCGGCCCTGCCGTCCGACCTGACCTGCGTCTTTCATCTCGCGGGATTGACCAAAGCCCTGAAATCAGTCGATTATTATACTGTAAACGGGCGCGGGTCGGCAAGTCTTTTCGATGCCCTGGCCCGCCAGCGCCTTTCGCCCAAGATCATTCACCTCTCCAGCCTGGCCGCCTGCGGCCCATCCATGGGAAGCCGCGGCCGGAAAGAGGGCGACCCTCCGGCGCCCATAACGCCCTACGGCAAGAGCAAGCTGCTCGGCGAAAAAGAAGCGCTGGCCCGAAAAGATCTTTTTCTTATAACGATCATCCGGGTCGGGGCCGTTTATGGTCCCAGGGACGCCGATTTCTTGAACTATTTCAATTTCCTCAAGCGGGGCCTCATGCCCATCTTTGGACTCAAGAAAAGGCCGTTGAGCCTGTGCTATGTCAAAGACCTTGCCCGGGCGCTTGCGCTCGCCGCGGCGACGGACCTCGAAAGCGGAGAGATCGTGAACATCGGCGATCCTGTCTCTCATACCATGGAGGACATCGGCCGGGCCGCCGGACGCGCTTTAGGGAAAAAGCCTTGTAAGATCATCGTCCCTTTACCTCTGGCCTACGGCGGCATACTCATCAAAGAACTCGCCAGCACCTTGACCCGGCGGCCGAGCATCATCAACCGGGACAAGTATCGGGATTACCGTCAGGCGGGATGGGTGGCCGACGTCGAAAAGGCCCGTGAAAAATTGTCGTTCGAGACAGCCTATTCGTTGGAGGAAGGCATCCTGGAAACGATCCGCTGGTACGAGGAGAACGGCTGGCTCTAAGAGCCCTTCCAGACGACCAAGGTACGCGCCGAGAACTTGACCGAGCTCTTGAGGCACCATCCTCCCTTGAGAGAGCAGGCGAAGTATTTGATCCGGCCTTCAAGAACATGGACTCCCCGCTTCGCTCTGGGATTGACTGTGAAGCGAATTTCGACCGGCTTTATCAGGTTAAGCCGCTCTTTCCCGTTCTCTTCTAGGACTTCGATGTTTAAGTCCGTGGCCGTGAAAAAATTCTTTGGGAAAATGAGATCCTCGCTGGGACCGAATTCGATGATGAACGACGGCTGGGAATTGATCGTGATCCCTTCCTTGACGTTGATCTTCAGGACGACCTTGCCCTCTTCGCCCCGGCCAACTCGCAGGGGGTTGACGCTCGCTTCGATCTTGATCAAGTCTTGCTCGGAGGCTAAGAACGCGGCTAAGCTGAGGAGAAGGGCCAGCCCGGCAAACAGGATCTTTTTCATCGGAAATACCCAGGGCCTTTACTGAAGGCAAGGCCAGTTTAGGCCTGTTTGACGGGCAAAGTCAAGACGCACATTTTTCCTTTATTTTTTGTTAGGGCTTGACTATAATGAAGCCCAGACAAAGGCGGTACTCATGAACCGACGAGCCATCATCACAGGAACAGGTCATTACGTCCCTCCCAAGGTCATCACCAATTTCGACCTTGAAAAGGTCATGAACACGACGGATGAATGGATCCAGCAGCGATCCGGGATCGTCGAGCGCCATTACGCCGAGAACGGCGTCGGCAGCTCCGACCTAGCCTATGAAGCGTCCCTGCGGGCGATTGAAGCGGCTGGAATCGACAAGTCAGAGATCGATTTCATCGTCGCCGCGACGCTGTCCCCCGACCATTATTTTCCGGGGATCGGGGTTATGGTCCAGGCCAAACTCGGGATTGAGGGCATTGGCGCCCTGGATGTCCGCAACCAGTGTAGCGGTTTCATCTATGCCTTGTCCGTAGCCGACCAGTACATCCGGACCGGAACATTCAAGAAAATTCTTCTTTGCGCCGCGGAGGTCCAGTCCCACAGCCTGGATTATTCGGATGAAGGCCGAGATATAGCCGTGCTCTTCGGCGATGGAGGCGCGGCCGTGATCCTCGAACCCCATGATGCCGACGACGGCCGGGGTGTCCTTTCGACCCATCTCTTTTGCGACGGCCGGCACGTCCAAGACCTGTGGATGGAAAATCCGAGCTCGCGGCGAAGCCCGACATTTTCAGTTGACCTCTTTGAACGGGGCGGATTCTTACCCCGAATGGACGGGAAAAACGTCTTCAAGAACGCCTCCGAGCGCATGCCCGAGGCGGTCATGATCGCCCTCCAACACAACGGCCTGACCGTCGCCGACATCGACCTTCTTATCCCTCACCAGGCCAACGACCGCATCTCTCAGATGGTTGCTCGACGGCTCCAGATTCCAATAGAAAAAACCGCCCGGAACATCGACCGATTCGGGAACACAACCGCGGCGTCTATCCCTATCGCCCTCGACGAAGCGGTCCGCGACGGCCGGCTGAAAAGGAACGACTGCGTGGTGCTCACCGCCTTTGGGTCCGGTTTCACCTGGGCTTCGGCGGTAATCCGGTGGTAAGAAATACAGGGACGCATCACTTTTTTCAAAAAAGTGATGCGTCCCTGTATTTTCATTTTTGGCACAAAAATTGCTTAATTATTATTAAAGAAGAATGCGCGGAGAGGGATGAAGAAGTTGGCAGAACGAATTTTGGGGAATTTTCCCGAGGGAATTGCATTTATCGAGAAACCTATGTTAGGATTCAAAATCCTACCAAGGACAGTGGATATAAAATAGCTTTACAAAGAGGAGGATGAAATGAGAAAAAAACTCATCCCCATCATGCTCGGTTTCTTCATCCTGGCAGCCTTTACCGGATTGCAGTCCCAGCAGAACGCGGAAGACGCCAAATTCAACAAGACGGTCGATACGTACCTGGATGCATACTGGAAGTTCTACCCAACGGCCGCCACGTTGGCCGGCTACTACAAATACAATGACAGGCTCGAGGATTTCGCCGAGTCGAATATCGAAAAGTATCTGGAGTCCCTGGACAAGTTCAGCGCGGAATTGGTGAACAAGATCGCCAAGGACAAGCTCAGCCCGGAAATCCAGATCGACCTGGACTTTCTCCGCGACGCGCTCGATCTCGATATGCTCAGGCTCGAAAAGATCGTCCCCCAACAGCTCAATCCGATCTATTATAATGAGATTATCCTGCGGAGCATCCGCGGCTTGCTCGCCAAGGAATTCTCCGCGCTCGACCTTCGCCTGAAAAGCGCGACCGAGCGGGCCAAGGCCCTTCCCGGCTTTCTCAAACAGGCCAAAGAGAACCTCAAGACCCCGCCCAAGGAATATACCGAAGCAGCCATCAAACAGTTCCTCGCCATCCTGGATTTTTATAAGACCGAAGTGCCCAAGCTCATCGAGAAGGGCGGCGCCGACGCGAAAGCCAAGTTCCAGGCTGAATGGGCGAAGCTCATCCCGGCCCTCGAAGATTACCAGAGATTCCTCCAAGCCGATCTCCTGGCCAAGTCCACGGGCAACTTTCGGCTCGGCGAAGCCCATCAGCGGATGCTGCAGTTGACCACGGGCGGATCGGTAATGCTGAACGAGCTCCTTGATAGAGCAAAAACGGATACAAAAAATCTCCGGCGCGAGATGTTCCTTGTCTGCATGCCATACTACAAGATCATGGACCCCAAATTCGACATCGAGAATCCGCCGGCTAACCTTTCCCAAGACCAGAACTTGCTTTTCAACAATGTCATCCCGCATGTCATGAACAAAATCAAAAGCGCCCAGCCCGCGAAAGAAGAGTGGTTCAATAAGATCAAGGCCGCAGCCGATGATGTCAAGGCCTTCATCGAAAAGACGAAGCTCCTCGAAATGCCCCAAGAAACTTTGGCCATCGAGCCCATGCCCGCGTTGGACCGCGACAGCATGTTGGCTAGGCTCGTCACGCCGAATCCCTATGATCCTGCGGGTTCTTACACTGTTCACATCAATCCTTATCCCGAGAGCCTGCCGGCCGATCAGACTCAGGCGTTCATGGACGAGTATACGAATTATCTCCTCCCGATCTGGACGATCCAGAGAGTATATCCGGGCACGTTCTTCCCGTCGGCCTTCACGCGCAAGAACGCCACGCTGATCCGAAGACTGTACCCCAACCAGGCTCTCATTGGAGGCTGGCCGCTGTACGCGCAGGACATGTTTATCTACGCCGGCTACGACAATTACGATCTTAAAATACGCCTGAACGAACTTAAACTGAAGCTCCGGGCATTGATCGATTTTCAGCTCGACGTGAGCGTCCACGAGGCCGGCTATACGAAAGAGCAGGCCATCCGGCTCATGACGATCACCGGATTCCAGACCCCGGCCGAAGCAGAACGGAAGTGGAACACGATCGTCCTTAATCCTGCCCAGGTGTCCTATCCGTATATTGGATACCAGGAAATCCTGGACATGGAAAAGGACTACAAGAACGTCAAAAAAGACGCCTTCAGTCAGAAGGAATTCCTCCAGAAGCTGGTCAGCTTCGGCCCGCTGCCGCTGCGGATATTGAAAACGAAGATCGTCCAGTAGTTAAGCAAGAAAGAATCCTCCTTCTGATCCCCTATGCGAAAGCGGGATCGAGGGGGATTTTTTTTGGAAAAATTTGGGGCCATGGACTGCAATTATGAAGCCTGAAAAATGACTTTGAAAATGATCAAGGGAAGATAAAAAAGGTCGACCCTGTCTCCTTAATGTTGGGATCACAGAATGAGTTCAACAAAAGAAATCATTAGCCTCGTCGACTCCCACGCCCATCTCGACATGGAGGAGTTCGACCATGACCGGGACGAAGTCATCTGCCGGGCTTTCGACGCCGGCATTCAACCGATTCTATGTCCCATCGACGTTTCGAGCGAACGAAGCATCCGGATCACATCGGATCTGGCGGCGAAATACCGGATGATCCATGCCGCGGCCGGTCTACACCCTCACCAAGCCAAGCTGAACTCTCCGGCCTTTTTCGCGGCCATCAAAGAACTGGCGGAAGCGAGAAAGATCCGGGCGATCGGCGAGATCGGTCTCGATTTCCACTATGACTTTTCGTCTCCCGATGAACAGCGGAAAACTTTCCGTGAACATCTAGCTCTCGCCCAGGAGCTCGGGCTTCCGGCGATCATCCACAGCCGGGATGCCGGCCGCGAGATCGTCCAGGCCGTCCGCGAGGAAGGGTTCTCGCAAGGCGGCATCCTCCACTGCTTCACCGAGGACTGGGACTTCGCCAAAACCATGCTCGATCAGGGCTTCTTCATCTCCTTCTCCGGCATCATCACGTTCCCCAAAGCCCAGGTTTTGAGAGATGTCGCTCGAAAGGTCCCCTTCGACCGCCTCTTGATCGAGACCGATGCGCCTTATCTCGCGCCCGTCCCCTATCGCGGAAAACGAAACGAGCCGTCGTATATTCTCGAAACGGCAAAGATCATCGCCGAAATTAAAAAATTGTCGTTCGATCAATTCGCTAAAACGATTGGCTGTAATTATCATTCGCTATTCAACATTCATTCATAATGAATGGGGGACACACTCCGGCGCGGATGCCTGAGCGCGTCTTGAAGCGAATTCATCGCCCCCGATAAAATAGAGCATCCGTCAGCGTCAAGAACTTCTGAAGGAGCGAGTCCTATCGGGAGAGTTCCTTCGAGCCCCCCCTCCCCGAGCTTTCCCTGTTTGAAAAATCATCTCCTTCAATGCTAAGATAGGCAAGCCATGACCGATGTTTCCAAGTTGACTCCTTTTCATGACATCTATAAGACCATTCGGACCGATCTGAATGCCGTCGAAAACCTCCTAAAGGAGATCGGAGGCTCCTCAAATCCGCTCATCGCCGAAGTCAATAAATACCTGTTCCAAAAGGAAGGCAAGCGCATCCGGCCAGCCCTTTTGATCCTCTGCTCGAAGCTCGGCGGATACAGAGGAACGGACCACGTCTTCTGGTCGGCGCTCGTCGAGATCATCCATACAGCCAGCCTGATCCACGATGATATCGTCGACAACTCGTTCCTCCGCCGCGGCCGAGACACCGTCCATGCCAAATGGGGGCCGAACATCACCGTCCTCCTGGGGGATTTTCTCTACATCCAATCGATCGCCCTGGCCCTCAGGACCAAGAATCATGCCATCATCGATATCCTCGCCGATGTCACGGTCCGGATGATCGAAGGCGAGCTCATTGAATACTCGATAACCGGCAAGCCCGAGCTGAGCGAAGATCTCTACTTGGAGATCCTCGATAAAAAGACGGCTCAACTCTTTTCCGCCTCGTGCCGGATCGGAGGAGTGCTCGCTGGGTCTCTGCCCGAGGAAGAACAAAGGCTCTGTGAATTCGGCCGGAACCTGGGGCTATCCTTCCAGATCATCGATGACCTCTTGGATTTCACCGGAGACGAAGCGACGCTCGGGAAGCCTATCCTCTCGGATTTCCGCGAAGGGCGCATCACGCTCCCTCTCATTCATGCCCTGCGACGGACCAAGGGACAGACTCGCGTCGAGCTGCTCCATCTCATTCACAACAGGAAAACGGAAAAGAACGCTGGAAAGAAGATCCTCGCCCATATCGTCTCCCACGGCGCCCTGGATTATACTTACCAACGGGCCGCCGCCTTCTCTCAAAAGGCCAAAGACATCCTGGCCGCCTTTCCGAAATCCCCGCACCGCGAATCCCTCAACCGGATGGCAGACCTTGTCCTTCAAAGAAGGAAATAAGGTGTTCGAGATCGAGGTCAAGGTCCTGGTCGCTGACCTCAAGCCTATCCGGGACAAGCTATTGGCCATGGGCGCCGTTCTCGTCAAAGAGCAGCACAACGAAGTGAACACCCTTTATGATTTACGAAACCGCGCCCTCTACGGAAAACGGCAAGCCCTTCGGCTGCGGATAGCCGGCAAGAAAACCTACCTGACGTTCAAAGGAACACCCCGAAAATCCCGGAAGTACAAGGTCCGCGAGGAATTCGAGACCGAGGTCAAGAATCCCAGACATCTCCAAAAGATCCTCAAGGCGCTAGGATTCGTCCCGGTCTTCCGGTACGAAAAACTCCGGACCGTTTTCAAGAAGGGACCGCTCAAGATCTGCCTGGACGAGACGGCAGCCGGAAATTTCATCGAGTTCGAGGGCGAAAGGCAAAAGATCGCCCAATTCTCAAAGCGGCTGCGGATTCCCAAGAAAGATTGGATCAAGCTGGACTACATCCAGCTCATACAGATGGCGGGAAAAGAGGGGCGGGCTCCCTATCCGTCTTCTTTTTCTTCTCCGGCGCCTTCGTCGGGGAGCCCATCGTCATAATCGGCCTCGACGACGTCTTCGGTTTCCACGTCCTCTCCGCGCTCCTCGTCATCGACAGCTCCCTTGCCGGATTCTTCCACATCCTCCGCACCGTCATCGACGCTCAAGACCTGCTCTTCGACCTCGAGGGCGTCCTCGCGCTTGGGTTGGAGGATCTCATAATCGATCAGGCCCTCTTTCATTTCGATTTGGGCGATGCGGATCGGGTTCTTCGATTTCGATCGGATCTTGACCTTGGCGCCTCTCAAAATCTGCTTGGCCCTTTTAGAAGCCAGGATCACAAAGCGGAACTTACTATCGATCTTGCCGAACGTCTGCAAAGGTTGAAATCTCCTCGCTTACGGAATTGAAATAA
>Ga0105152_10000007_pt1 | contig 42648 bp, 34 predicted proteins | sample LakBais05cmmetaG_FD_81534 | JGI IMG/M metagenome (GOLD analysis project Ga0105152, IMG submission 81534) | Lake sediment microbial communities from Lake Baikal, Russia to study Microbial Dark Matter (Phase II) - Lake Baikal sediment 0-5 cm | ecosystem: Environmental > Aquatic > Freshwater >...
CAACGCTATGAATCGGTCTTTGGTGAGATCCGCCTGCCGGTAGAAAACAACCTGGCCACTAAATTGTTTAAAGACATCCACCCTCCGGATAAACCTTCCGAGGATTGAACAGATGGATGCCCTCACTACAATCGTCGATCGGATCAATAAATCCCTGGAGGCACGCACCAGCGCTCGCGATCAGGCGCTGGTGCATGCCCGGGCAATAACACGCCACTCAGCCAATGCGATCCGGGCGACTCACCGCGGTGAAAAAGACCTTACCAAAGAACATCTCGTAGAAGCTCGCAAGTTGGCAAAAGAGTTGAAAAGCAATCTTTCAGAATATACCGACCTCTATTTTGCGGGGTATACGCAGGATGCACTGAAGGAGTATTCCGAAGCAAGTCTGACTTATGCCATTATTGAAAACATGCCCATTCCAGACCCCGAGGAACTTGGGGTTGAATATGCCACGTATCTGAACGGCCTGGCAGAGTGCGTAGGCGAACTTCGGCGGCGCTGTCTGGATATCCTGCGGCAAGGGTATTCAAAAGAAGCGGAACGGCTCTTGAATTGGATGGATGAGATCTATTCAATACTGGTCACGATGGATTATCCGGATGCCGTGACCAACGGGTTACGGCGACAGACAGATCTCGTTCGCGGAATTGTTGAAAGAACCAGAGGCGATTTGACCATCAGTTTACGGGAACAACATCTTGAAGATACAATGCGCACGTTGTCCATACAATTCAACAATAAAACCGGTACCAAGAAGTAATATTATATCTATGCGCATTTAATAAGTGGGTTGTATGCCCCCCTCCAAAGTCCCCGATTTTCACAAATTAAACCTCCGTCGCGTAATGGTTGTCTATCACCCGGCTCTCAACGACGCGCGCCTTGAAGGCGAAAAAATATCTGCTTATCTGGAAAGCCATGGATTATCAACCGCCTGCGCACCATTTTCTGATCATGACTTCCAGGTCTCCGTCAACACCCAAAAACCAGACCTGATGATTACACTTGGTGGGGATGGAACGTTGTTAAGGGTTGGGCGTTTCTGCGCTCCCCGTAACCTGCCCATCCTGGGCGTAAATGTCGGCAGGATGGGTTTCCTTTACGAAGTCCATCGCAATGAATGGAAGGAAAAACTGGATGCCCTGCTGACCGGGGATTATCGTATTGAGCATCGGATGATGCTTGATGTGGAATTACTTAACAATGACCAGAGCCAGGGAAAATGGAGTGTCCTCAATGACGTCTTTGTTGGTCGCGGTGAACTCGTCAGGCCAATCCAGATCACTGCGCATGTCGATGATTATCTCTTGACCTCCTACATGGCGGATGGTCTGATAGCTGCCACCGCAACCGGATCGACTGCCTATGCACTGGCGCCCGGCGGGCCGATCCTGCCACCAGATTTGCGAAATATTTTAATCATCCCGGTCGCGCCCCACCTGTCCATCGACCGTGGGATTGTTCTGGGCGAAGGCGTTTCTGTTTCTATCAGTGTTACAACTACCCATGGGGCCGTATTAAGTCTGGACGGGCAACCTTCGATTATTATTTCGGATGGCGATCGTGTAATGGTTACGGCTTCAAAACATGTCCTTTCCCTCATCCGTTATGAGGGTCCTGGTTACTTCTATCATATTTTATCCAAATACATGGAAAACAATCCAATCACAGGAAATCATCGATGACCAATTCAGATGTGAGCCCTCAATTTTGTTACAAACACCCGAATATCGAAACCGGCTTGCGCTGCAATCGCTGCGATCGTCCGATTTGTTCCCGTTGCGCGATTCACACTGAAACTGGTTATCGTTGCCCGGAATGTATTCGTGACCAACAGAAAATATTCGATACCGCAAGGTGGTATGACTTCCTTCTTGCAATATGTGTATCCGTCGTGCTTTCATTTCTTGGAAGTCTATTGGTAACCTTCATAGGTCTGTTCACGATCTTTTTGGCACCCGTGGCAGGTATGGCGATATCAGAGGTGGTGCGGTTTGTGACCCATCGACGACGAAACAGGGGGCTTTTTAAACTTGTTGGCGTAGCTGTTTTTATCGGCGGAATAATCACAGCCATACCTACGCTTATTTCATTCTTGGCTGGCACAGCTGCCGGAGCATCCGGGTTATCTTTTTGGGGTTATTCATTACTTTCACTGGCCTGGCCGATTGTTTACTCCTTCTTAGCATCAACCACCTGTTACTATCGACTTTCTGGTTTACATCTGCGATAAAATTACCAAACCATGCTTCTTGAATTACGTATAGAAAACTTTGCCATCATACCCCGGCTGGAATTGAAATTTGGAAAGGGGTTGATCATCTTTACCGGAGAAACCGGCGCCGGAAAGTCCATCATCCTGGATGCGCTTGAACTCGTGATAGGCGGTAAAACCGACCCCACCAATGTCAGGGCGGGTTCCGACCACGCCAATCTTCAAGCGGTATTCCACATCCCGGCAACCAGTCGTGATATCGTTCATGCCATCCTACACCGTGAAGACTTGTTCGATGATCCTAATTACATCCTGCTGGAACGTGATGTCCGCCTGGAGGGTAGAAGCACTGCCAGAGTGAACGGGCATAGTGTCAATATAAGTCTTCTCAAAGAGATAGGCGCTAATTTTGTTGATATCCATGGTCAATCAGAACATTTATCCTTATTGGATATCCGCCAGCATCTTGGTCTATTGGATCGTTTTTCAGACATTAACGAACCCAAGGCTCGTTATGGAGAGATATATCGCGAATTGATGGATGTGCGAAAAGAACTCATAGGTTTGAAGCGTAGCGAACAGGAGATTGCCCAACGAGTTGATCTCTTGTCATTCCAAATAAAGGAAATCGAAGCGGCTAAACTGACCTCAAACGAGGAAGAAGACAACCTGCGAAGTGAGCGCACGCGGTTGGCAAACGCTGAAGGACTGGCAACACTGGCTAACGAGGCGATTGCCTTGCTGGATGGAAGTAACCCTGACACACCAGCTATCAATGAGCTGCTTGGCAGATTGATCCAGGCAGTTAACGGACTGGCCAAATTGGATGCCAGTATGGATGGCCTGGCGGAGATGGCCGAGAACGGCGTGACCAGCCTGAATGAATTAACCAGGGATTTAACCGATTACCGGGACCGAATTGAATACAATCCAAAACGGTTGGAAGAAGTTGAAGAACGACTGGAATTAATCCAGACTCTAAAAAAGAAATACGGTGGCGAAATAACAGAAGTCCTGCGATATCTCACTAAAGCCAAAGCGGAATTGGATGGCATCACCCACGCTGAAGAACGAATTTCGACATTGGAACAGTCCTCAGAAAATCTAATAACAGCTCTTGCCAGCGTCAATAAAGAACTGGCGACCCGTCGCAGATCGGCTGCCGAATCACTCGCTAAATCCATCGAGGCTGAGCTTGCTGATCTACGCATGTCTGGTGCCAGATTTGAGGTTGACTTTAAAACGGTTGAAGACCCTGATGGGATACCACTGGATGATGGCAAGAGAGTGGCTTTTGACTCGACTGGTACGGATAAAGTTGAGTTCCTGGTTGCGCCCAACCCTGGCGAAGGTTTGAAATCTCTGGTTAAGATCGCATCCGGCGGAGAAACATCGCGGTTAATGCTGGCGCTGAAAAATGTCTTGGCTCGGGCAGATTCAATTCCAACCCTGATATTCGATGAGATCGATCAGGGGATCGGTGGGCGGGCAGGTATGGTTGTAGGGCAAAAGCTTTGGAACCTGGCAAGGCAACACCAGGTATTTTGTGTCACCCACTTACCACAACTGGCTGCCTATGGTGACCAACACATCAAGGTATTGAAATCAGTAGTGTCTGGACGCACGACAACTTCGGTGGAAGTTCTGACAGACGACAAGCGCCGTCAGGAGCTGGCACAAATGTTGGGGGGGATCAGTCAGGGTACGCTTCAGTCAGCCGACGAACTCCTCGCTTCAGTCATTAAACCCCAGTAATAATCAATTGTTTCACGTGAAACATTCCATCCGCTATGGTTGTTTCAGTCTTTCCCATCGGGCATCAGGTAAGCGATCGCCTGCCCTTTTTCATCATCCATCGTAAGTTCCAGGTGGTGCTCCGGTTTGTAATCTGATACATCGATCAATCTAATAATAGATTTTTGATTTTTTTCCATTACATCAAGGCTGGAAAGATGATTAGGTGTTTCATAAAAGAACTTGTTGTTCATAGTTGCCTTTGTATCATCAAGATTCAGTGCCAGTGGATATATTTGCGCTTCCAGGAGATCCTGAAAAAAATGAGTCCCCAAAGACGGTTCTGGCACTGCTCCGTACCCTTTCCCAGTGATTTCCACCAGTGCTTTAGCATTATAAATATCAGCATAGTTCACATAAATACCAAGATCAGGATTGGAGGTACCCCACCTGCCTGGCCCTACACAGATGAACGCTTCCTTTTTTAACAGCAGGTTTAGTTTGCCGATTTCCCTACCTATATCACTACGTTCTTGTAAGTTATCTATCTTGAAATACTCTTCTGGTGGTACAAATAGAACATAACGTATCTTTTGGATATGTCCTCTTGGTACCATAAACCAGGTGGAGAATACAATATCCGCTTTGTTCAGATTGGTTGGAATTCTCACCTCTTCCATTTCCTGCAACCGGCTTTGAGGCCTGCATTGTACGATGGCAATATCCACCATTGGAGTGTCCGTCTTGAAATCCTTTATGTGGGCAGTGAACTCCATATCCACCGCCGCGCGGTAGTTCCATTCCAATAAACTTAGGATTTTCCGCATTCTGGTAACAAAATTGGTACGCTTGAGAAACTCCTCAAAAGTAAAAATAAGATTGGGAATGTCCATCGCCTTGACATTTCCATGCAGACTTTGAATAAACCCATCCTGCTCAAGTTGGGCAAAGAGCCGGATTCCATCATACTCTGGTGAGATGACCTCCCTCATCATTAATGTGCAAAACTGGTTCTTTTTCAAATCAATCAGGTCGACAAATTGTTGTGAGTACTTACGCATTGACTTGATCGAGCTTGATGGGTAAAGAAGCGGGTGACTTAGTGCAATTAACCTAGGGTAGTCATTACCCACCCTATCGACCGCGCGTGTGCCCAATCCCCACACCAAACGAACAAAACCGGCTTCTGTCTGGATTTGGGGAGACCAGCGAAATTGGTTATGACTGAATGCAACTCCCGCGGTCTGTGGCAGGAAGTAATCTCCGTGCTTTTCACCAACCACCACCTGGATTAAAACCGCCATCCTTTCATCATAGTCCAACAGTCCTCTACTGCGACGGTACAACAAGGCGTCTGGATTTAATGTTGTCGCATATACGCGGGATATTGCCCGTGTCAGTTCTCGAAGATTCTCCTTTAATGATCTTTGATTTGGACAAAAAATGCTTTCGTACTTACCGGCAAACGATGCACCAAAATTATCCTCCAGCAGGCTGGAAGATCTCACGATCAATGGGCTCTTCCCAACCGCAATTAAGAGCAATTCCAATTTTTCGATGATTTCGGGTGGGAATACACTTGCTTCAAAACCGTTTACGATCTGCTGGTAATCTGTACGCATTTGCTCTTCGGTCTTGTATTTTTGATCGTTCCAGTGGACCAGATTATTGATTGACATGAATGTATAAAACAGATCTGAACCAATGAAGTATGATTCCGGGGTTTTTACACACTTTTTTAGGTCTGTGTCTCCCTCGGATTGGATAATCCGTGCCGCAAGCAGCATCCCGGCAGCTTTTCCGCCAATGCGTCCCGGTCCAATTTTTCGCTTGCGGATTTCCTCCAGGTCTGAAATCGTAAACCACTCCTTGGCAATGTTGATATAGGGAAGCTGGTCGCTGATTAAATTTCGGATAAGGACCACCTTGATTTCCTGCAAGCGCGGATCCATCCGGACGCGCTCTTTGGTCTGATAGCCTTCGATAATCAGGGCTTGTTCGAAAAGAAGATCCTGAGGTGCAAGTTCTGGATTAATTGACAAGATTGATTCTTCTCGCTCCACCCCCCGTTCGCAAAGTACTTTACTCACAATTATATTAAACCGTTCAACGTTGAAGTGTTTCGAGAAATACAGGTCAGTCAGTTGGTCGCGTATTTTTTGTATACGCAGTTCCCAGGTGTCCGCCTGTTCTTCCAGGAATGGATTTTTTAATCCTTCCCTTTCCTGCGATTTTATTGCCTCCTGCTTGACTTCTTTTTCTAATTCCTGTTCATCCAGCATTTTTTGTATAAATAATTCGCGCCGCATTTGGGCGCGAATTTTTTTCGAAAGGGTGGGGTACTGGCTCAAAGCCAGGGTTATGCTCAGTAACTGGTCTCCCTGGTTTGCATCGGTATTCATCGTCATCCAAGATGCATGGGCATGATCACATGTGTAAAACGGTCATCTCCGACCATTCTGAGCATTGCTGGCGTGTTGGCTGCATTGGTTTCCAGTGATACATTGGGGGATTTGATAACTTCCAAAACTTCCCTTAAATACCGGACATTAAATGCGATCAACAGCGGTATGCCATCGATGGATGCATCAACAACTATTTCGCTTGATCCGGTTTGTTCTGCGGTGGCAGATAACTCAAGGGTACCCGGTTGCGATTCTCCGGTTGGATTGATGCTAACCCGCGCCACATTGGTTCCTTCGCGGGCGATGATTTCTGCTTGTTTGCATGCTTTCAACAGTGTCTCTGTTGGTAGGATCGTTCGGGTTTTAAAGGTGTGGGGAATAATAGCACGATAATCCGGAAAGTTTCCCTCTATTAACTGCGATACGACTTCAACATCCTTCAGATGAAATATTACCTGTCCCCTCGACTGTGGGAGCACCATCGTGATGGTTTCATCCGAATCAACTGCCACGCGCGCGAGTTCTCCCAATGCCCGCGCAGGAACCGTGATAGATACGGCCGAAGGGGCTGGTTGAGAAAGGGCTGATTTTTTAACAGATATCCTGAATCCATCTGTCGCAACCATGGTCATATCATTACCTTCCAAAGTGATCAATACACCGGTCAAGATGGGTCTTGATTCATCTGATGAAGCAGAAAATCCAACTTGCTGTATGCTTTCTTTAAAGTCAGCTACATTCAACTGATAACCGGTATCAAGATCAGGCGTAGGAATGGGAGGGAATTCCTGAGCATCTATGCATTTAATATCGGTGTTTGCTGTTCCGCTGACGACATTCAGGGTCTGTGTCGTTTGATCGAGTTTCATTTGTAGGGGGGCATTTGGTAATGTAGTGACAAGGTCAGTAATTGTGCGCGCAGGAACTGTCGTGGATCCTTCCTCTTCGACTTGCGCACCAATCCAGGTGGTTATACCCAGTTCAAGATTGGTTGCCGATAGGCGCAACCGCCCTTCATCTGTCGCGACCAAAATATTTGAAAGCACTGGTAGGGTACTTCGTGATGAGACAGCCCGTGATACGATGCTCAGCCCGTGTGCGAATTGTTGTTGTGATACATTTACCTTCATTGGACCCTGCCCTTTTTAAATGAGTATACAACATGAAAACAAAAAACACCAGACTTCTGCGATCATTATATTTTATTTATTATTTTTATGACTATATTCTATTTAATACAATTCTACTGATGTAGTAATCAGTGCTTGAGGAAAGTGGCATGTTATAATCGCCAAATGGTATATTCTCCGCGCTCAGATCCCACCCGTCGAATGAATAAAACCAAAAAAATAAAGCCCTCTTCAACCAGCAAATATCTATATTTTGCCATTCCCATGGTATTTATGCTTGGTTTGGGATTGGGTTATCTCATCTGGGGGCGCGCTGGAGATACTTCACAAACGAATTCTGATCAAGAAACTGAAACAGCACCGGTGCGTTATACCGTAACAACCGATGATGACCCCTACATCGGTCCTATGGATGCCCCTGTAACAATCATCATGTTCAGTGATTATCAATGCACCTTCTGTCAGAAATGGTATTTGGAGGTAATGCAGCCTCTGATGCAAAATTATGAGGGTAAGATACGCTTCGTCTACCGCGACTTTCCGCTTTCCACAATTCACGCCAGTGCCACCACCACCGCTGAAGCGGCAAATTGTGCTGGTGACCAGGGCAACTACTGGGATTTTTTCGATGCCGTTTTCTCCGGAACAGACCCGCTAAGCGATGAAACAATTCAACAATATGCAACCGCGATTAGTCTTGATATCGATCTGTTCAACCAATGCCTATCAACTCACAAATATCAAGACGAAGTAGAAGCTGATTTTTCGTATGCCGCCGCATTGGGTGTTCAATCGACCCCGACCTTTTTTGTCAATGGAATCCCTGTTGTCGGTGCTCAACCCTATGCGGTATTTAAATCTCTGGTTGACCAGGAGTTATCGAATTAATTCATCGAAGCCATTAATTGGTTTATCGGTATTGTATTATTAGAATTTTTGTGCTATATTATAAATATCATATTCTGGAGGGTTGGGCATGAATAAATTTATCGCCATTGCCGGTAATATCGGTGTGGGTAAATCCACTCTGGTCGAACTTCTCTGTCAGCAATTAGGTTGGACTCCATTTTTTGAACCGGTTGCCCAAAACCCTTATCTATCTGATTTTTATAACGACATGCAGGCTTGGGGATTCCATTCCCAGGTATTTTTCCTAACCCACCGTTTAAGGATTCATCACCAAGTCATCCAGTTTAATGGCTCGGCGATCCAGGATCGCAGTATATACGAGGATGCAGAAATTTTTGCAAATAACCTTTATCAGCAAGGGACTCTCAATGTCCGCGACTTCGAGACCTATCAAAATCTGTATCGGATATTAACAGAATTTCTTCCTCCGCCGGATCTTGTGATCTATCTTCGCGCTTCTGTGGAAACCCTGATTAAGCGCATTAATATGCGCGGCCGGGATTTTGAGAAATCAATTGCCCCTGAATATTTATCACAGCTTAATTCGCTCTACGAGATATGGATAAAAACATTTACTCTTTGCCCTGTTTTAATGGTTCCGGCTGACGATCTCGATTATGTGGCTCACCCTCGTCATCTGGAGCTTATCGTGAAAAAAGTACAGGATAAATTAACCGGAAAAGATGAAGTGGTATTTGCCCCGGAAGAAGTTGCAGCATTAAATCAAGATCCGCCTATCGCGGGTCAACAATAATTTTTATTGCCGTTCTGATCTTGCCCTCGATATCAACATCTACAAATTCCGGAAAGCAAATGATGTCAATCCCATCGTTTACCAAATACCCCTTTGCTAAAATGACTGCTTTGACCGCCTGGTTAACTGCGCCTGCCCCAATTGCTTGAACCTCTGCGTGTCTGCTCTCCCGGATCACCCCGGCAATCGCCCCTGCCACAGCAGCGGTGCGCGATGTTGCTGATACCTTGATGATGTCCATATTCTCACTCCATTCCGTATTCCCTGTGCAAAAATGAATTTCCAGGAGTTCTATGGTTCTTTATTTCAGGTCATCCATACATTCTACAGGAGATTTGTCTTATTTTCAAGTAATAAAATATCTTATCTTTCAGTAAATATAATAATTAGTAATAATAATAGGTACTGTGGATATGTTAGTATAGCGGATTATTCTTAGTCATAACACCACAGGTGGTAGTCTTTTGATTGGACAGCCTATATATAGGGTTTAAGCAGATGTAATCTGACACAGATACGCTTGTGGATAATTGTGAATAAAAACCACAGATTTTATTGTTGCGAGTAATTTGTAAAAATTCTCCACTGACAAAGGTATATTATGAACAAAAAACCATGCTTATCCACAGGTTTTCAACAATTTATACACACGGCAATTTTTTCTTATGCACCAGCCTCTTGTGCCCATAGGTTAATGATATCCTCGTCAGCATCGAGGAATGAATCCAGAGAGGCGACTTTCTCCTGAAAAGAACCCTTTTCAAATCCAAGTACTGATAGAAATACAGGATAATCTTTTCCTCCAGTTGAACGACTGGATAAGTAAGATGACAGTGATGTCCAGGTTTTCAACATTATCCACAGGCAGGATTCCAACTGGCCATCTTCAAAGTAGGATTTTACAGCATTAATATAATAAAGCTTGCGATATGGATGAACGCCAGGTGGTATAGATGATGGGTTGTCGGATGCTGATAACGCGGCTGACCATCTATTGATCCATTCCTCCAACGACGAAAAATCAAATGTTGAAAATCCAATCAGGGAAGCCAGGGCAAGCGCAAATTGCGGGCTTTCGACTGCCTGACAGCGCTCAGCCAGGCCAAGCATAAATCGGCGCTCTGTGAGGGGCAAGCCGCTGATACTCGCCATGGCATTGGTAGCATGCTCCACGCTTTCAATAAATGAAACCATCTCTTTAGGTGTGGAGTTTTCTTTGCCCTCTAGCTGCCACCATGATGCCCGAGCATCCGCAGCCAGTTTGCGAATACGTTCTGCATGGTAGTCGGCTCTGTCAAATTGTGCAGTAATGATTGCCTGGGTATATTCAAACCAGTGCTGAGTGTCATGCAGAATGATTCGAGTCGAATTAATGGGCGGACCCAGAGTAGGATCAACGCGCAACAGCCGTGGTTGTTCGTAGATGACCTGATTGTGATGATAGAGATCTAGCGTGATCTCGTCCGTGAACCTGTGGATCTCACGCGGTACAACCGGTATCCGGTCGTGAACAAACACAAGATCGATGTCTGTTGTGCCTCCCAACAGTGGATTATCAGTTAACAGTGATCCGGTTAAATAGACAGCCGTTATGGATCGATCCGCTTTTACTGACCTGGTCACAAAATCCCTGGCGGCATTAAGGAGTAGATCGCGAGTGATGTGCATAATTCACACGAGGGGTAATTCTGTTTGGTAGGGCGGTAAATGCAAAGCTTGTTTGATCCGGGTATCGATATATACCAGGTCTTCTGGTTTGCTGATGATATTCAACGAATTTGTGTCTATGATGAGCACATTGATTCCCTCGGGTGGAGACACGGAGAACTCATCATATGCCTGGTTGAGTTGCTCGATATACGCCCGTTCCATCTTGCGTTCATAGGGTCGGTCACGAGAGGCGATCCTTTGCATCAGTATTTCTGTATCCGCTTTGAGATAAACGATTAATTCCGGGATGGGTATCTTTTCCGCCAATGCCTGATGAACACGATAGTACATTTCGAGTTCATCGCCTTTGAGGTTGATGCGTGCAAAAAGAGAGTCCTTTTCAAAGGTGTAGTCGGCAACCAAGTTCAATCCCTTTTTTAATATGACAGATGTAGCCCGGTTTTGCTGGTGGTATCGACTCAACAGAAAGAATATTTGGGTCTGGAATGCATATCGTTCCCGATCTGAGTAAAAATCACTAAGAAAAGGGTTCTCTTCAAAAACCTCTAATAGCAACTCCGCAGAATATGTTGGCTGAAGCATCCGTGCCAGTGTTGTTTTTCCAACCCCAATCACGCCTTCAATTGCTATATACATGCAGTCTCCAATATTTATTTTGCTGAAATACTTGACATTAACAGAAATCAGGCTAAACTAAATATACCATATTTGATTTAAGCAGTTTCAACACAGACGCCATCACAGCCAATCCAAATCTCTCAGGAGGAGCATATGCCGTCATTGAACAGGATTCAACTGATCGGAAGGTTGGGGAAGGATCCAGAAACTCGCACGACACCCAGTAGTAAACAAGTATGTACATTTTCCGTGGCAGTCGGTCATCGCTGGAAGGATAAAAAGGGTGAGGTAAAATCCGTGACTGACTGGTTCAATATAGAAACATGGGGTAAGCTGGGTGAGATTTGCCAGCAGTACCTTCACAAAGGGCAGCTGGTCTACGTAGAAGGCAGAATGAAAACAGACAAGTATGAGCAAAACGGTGAAACCCGTTATTTCACAAAGGTCGTACTGTCTGGAATGCAAATGCTTGAGCGACGCGAAACAGACGAGGAAGAAGAACCACACGTAATCGCGGAAGAGGAAGCAGAAGAAGAGTAAATAAGCTAGGCTTAACCCGACTTATCTATCAATAGTTTGACCGAATAAATAACTGCATTAATGCAGGGTGGTTGGAGTATATAAATGCATATATTTGCATTTAACAAGTATATAATTCAACTTTCAAACTAACATTGCCTGAGGAGTCATAATGGATTCATTCATTGATCGAATAGGTAAAGGAGAAATCCTGATTGCGGATGGAGCTACCGGTACAAATTTACAAGCGATGGGATTAAAACCCGGAACACCGCCCGAGGAGTTGGTAATGGATCAACCAGAAATGCTCCTCTCTCTGGCTGAGATGTTTGTTGAGGCTGGGTCGGATATTATTCTGACATGCACCTTTGGTGGAACACGTTTGCGAATGAAAGAATCAAAGTATGCCGATAAACCAACCGAGGTCAATACACGTGCAGTAGAAATCGCTCGTAAAACAGCTGGAAAAAGGGCAGGCGTTATGGTGGCAGGATCCATGGGTCCAACTGGACTCCTTATGAAACCTTTTGGTCCGTTGGAACCGGAGCTGGCACGTGAAAACTATGAAGAACAAGCCAGAGCCCTGGCGGATGGGGGCGTTGATTTGTTGGTGATCGAAACCATGTTCGCTTTAGATGAAGCCGATGCAGCGTATAACGCAGCCCGAGCTGTAACAAATCTGCCTATTGTGGTAAGTTTCAGCTATGACCGTGGCGTGCGAACCATGATGGGGGTCAAACCTGCTGACATGATCCGTCATTATTCAGAAAAGGGTGCTGATGTTGTGGGGGCCAACTGTGGTTCGAGCCTGGAACACATGGAAAAGGTTGCCCAGGAATATCGTACGGTTGAACTGAAGATGCCGTTGTGGATAAAACCAAATGCCGGATTGCCACATACCGAAGCGGGAAGCAATCACTCTGTATATGATGTTACCCCTGAGATGATGGCCGCATCCGCTGTGAGATACGTTACATTGGGTGCAAGGATTGTGGGAGGCTGCTGCGGTACCACGCCTGCGCATGTGGCAGCCATTTCCAAAGCTATTAAAAATATGCTTTGAGATGAAAATACAACGATAGGTACGAGTATATTCATCCCTGTCTGGTTTTAATCCAGAGCGGGCAGCTGTTTCAAAGCTGCTTTTTTTGCCAGGGTAGAAACCAGTTTGTTTAACTCACTTTCCAGCTTTTTATCCAACTCTGGACGGCGATAATCCTTCAGTAATTGTTTGGTTCGCTCTCTGGCGCGCTGAAATGCGTCCAGACTTCCTCCTGCCTGCCACCCACGCAACGAATCACGGTTAATCACATCAGTAGGCAGGCTTTGTTCGCTCATAAAAAGCTCGCGAGTGATGCGTTTTTTCAGGAAATCACTTTTAAAATCGAAATCATCATAGAATGTGGTCAGTATATTCCCTTGAAAATCAGTTATCCCATTTAACAGACGTTTGGCACTGGTAATTGATTCAGAATCCAGCACCAGTTTTTCCGGGCTCTGACAGGCTAAAAAGTCCAGCATGCCCGCGCCTGAGATCATATTGATCCCGGCCAATGCTCCAACCAGTGCAGTTGTGCTACTCTCCATCCCGGATTGAGCGTCGATCACTTTTGAATCACTAGCACCGAGATACCCATGTGTCGGTAGGTTCAAGGCTTTACCAACCTGTGCACAGGCAGCGTTAATCATGGCTGTTTCTATGGCGCCAAAAGGGGTTTCACCCTTACGCATGTCAAAAATAGCCGGTGCGCCGCCCCAGACGATCGGGGCACCAGCGTTTGCAGCTTGATGGATTGCGATACCCGCCAGGCTTTCTGCAGCATGCTGGGTTATCGAACCGAGCAAGGTGACCGGCGCAGCCACACCTGCCAGCGGCATGGAAACCATCTCCGCCGGCACCCCTGCTCGCGCAAGATCCAACAGATTTTGAGCTCCGAACTCACTCCAAATCAATGGAGGAGTCGGACAGACATCAAATACTGCTTGAGGTTTTTCTGCCAGTTCTCTCCGCCCTCCGGAAAATAACGCCAACATTTCAATCATCACATCCAGGTTTTTGATGGAGAAAGAACCAGTCACAATGGGTTTTTTGGATAGCATCAGTACTACGTACAAACGATAGAGATCGCTGATTGTCTTGGGTACCTCGTTGCATACAAGCGCGGTTGATTGGGCGTCATACTGCGACAGCATTTCGGCTACTTTGACAACGCGCACCAGGTCACTGGTGAGCGATGGCCGGTGTTCCAATGTATTCGGATCGAGAATGTGAACGCCTGATGAACCCGGGTCAAAGTGGACGTTGTCTCCACCATACTGGATGGTTGGCTTTCCCAGCCGGTCGTGCAGGTAAAAAGTGGACGGTGTTCTTTTCAAGGCTGCATCAACCACTTTGTCTGGTATGTGCACGATATCGTTGCTTTTATTTACCTCTGCTCCCGCAATGTATAACAACGCACGCGCTTCCACCGATTGGACTCTGATCCCCACCTTGGTAAGCAACAAGTGTGCATCATCGAGAACCCGATGGATCTGTTCCTGGCTCAGTATCTCAATGCTTGGCTTCATGGGCGATTCCCATTTCTAGCGAGGAGATCATTTTTTCAAGTTCAGCTTCCAATTTTGGGTCAAGTGGATGTGGATGATGATTTTCAAGTTTATTCAGAGCTTTTGCAATCGCCCAGTCACGAGCATTGTCCCCCTTTTCTTCCCAAACGTTGTAGGGTCGTCTATCCATGAATTGTGGCAGGAAGATTTTGCGCATGTGCTTGAGAGTGTGTTTTTGAGAGAGGAAATTACCCCCCGGACCGACGGCAGCTATCGTATCGATTGCCAGACTCTCGTCATCTACCGCGATACCCTGCATCATTTTATGAACAATCGCGAAAATCTCGCAGTCCAACATCATCTGGGCATAGGACCAGATGCGGCTGCCATGCAAAAAACCGGCACCAAGCAGCATATCAGACATGGATATGCAGGCCATAAAGGATGAGAGACTGTTCTCTACGCCTGCCTGCCAGTTTGGTTCCTTGGCTCCGGTGGCAAAGGCGCCCATCGATAGAGGTATATTGTAAAAATCCGCCAGCCGGTTGGTGGCTGCTCCGTAAAGGAAATCCTCCGGACCACCACCGGTGTACGCCCCACTGCGCAAATCCGAGGCAGTCTGAGCAGCCGCGTAAAAGACAGGTGCTCCGGGGAATGCCAACTGAATCAAAGCGAGAGCCGAGATAACCTCGGCATTACCAACTACCAGGTTGCCGGACAGGGTGGCAGGGCCGGTGGTCAGGTTAGCTGCCATGGTCATGAAACCGGTTGGGATACCTGCTTCGGCTGCTATCAGTGCTGCATCTAGGCTTCCGCCATCCTGACCGAGCGGTGATGCGGTACATTGCATCAGTGACAGTACCGGATGGTTACGCAACTCCTGTTTACCGCCTGCAAGAGCAACCGCCATTTCCACTGCTATGCGTGCTTCGGTTTCATGATAGATGCTTTCGGTCTGGACATGTTTGGTGGAGTTCGACCAGACCGCTTTAATCTCATGCAGTCCGCGGGTTTCAGCCGGTTTATCTTGGGCAGAAAGAGCCACCCAGTGAAAACCGATTTCCTCCGTCCCATCGGCTATATGAGCAATATCTGCCACGTCCTGGAGCGAGGATACCCGCCGATTGCCTGTATGAATATCAATAACCTCAACCCCACAGCCATCCGTTGCCAGGAAGACGTGGTTGCCATCCAGCGGACAGTCCTGTTGAATATCCTGTGCACCGAGTGTAAAGATCGGAGGTGCATTTTTTAGTGCCTTTTCAATCGTATCCGCCTTTACCCGTACGACCATTTTCTCATGATCAACGGTTGCACCAAATTCTTCCCAAAGCGCGAGTGTCTTTAGGGAGGGGAAGCGTACCCCCACTTTTTCAATGATCTGTAAAGTGGCCTGGTGGATTCGCTGGACTTCTTCGTCCGAAAGTATATTAAGACTGATCTTCGGGTTGGTGATGGATTTTATCTTGTTAGTCATCAGTCATGTCTTTTTCTAGGCGCCGACAAGTTGCTTGGCGACACTTACCGCACCGATGGCATCCTCGCTGTACCCGTCGGCACCAATTTGTTGTACCCAATCGCGTGTGACTGGTGCACCACCCACCATGACCTTGACCGTCTGGCGCAACCCGGCATTGTTTAGTGTTTCTATCACTTCGCGCTGTTTAACCATGGTTGTGGTCAGCAGGGCACTCAAACCAATAATATCTGCCTGCACTTCCTGTGCTTTTTCGATGATCTTAGTCGTGGCCACATTAACTCCCAGGTCAAATACCTCAAAGCCGGCTGCGGAAAGCATCGTACCCACCAGCGATTTGCCAATCTCGTGGATATCACCTTCCACTGTTGCGAGCACCACCTTCCCAAGGGTTTTTCGTTCGGTTCCCCGCCGTTTCATTTCGGGCTCAAGCGTGGCAACCGCTGTTTTCATTGCCTCACCCGCCATGACAAGTTCAGGCAAAAAGGCTTCCCCGTTGGTGAATGCTTCACCTACCTGGTTGACACCTGCCACATACCCCTGTGTGATCGCTTCGAGTGGATCCAGACCAGCGGCAACAGCCTGTTGGGCAAGAGCAGCGGCAGCTTCGCAATCGCCGGCAACGATGCTTTGAGACATTTTAGTGTAGAGTTCGCGCGACATGGGCTTTTCCTTGTCTGATTGAGAGTATGAATTCACGACATAACCCGGATCACTATCGGGATACACTTTTATTGTTTTATGACCTGCCTACATCAACATTTCCTTTTTCCTGTTCCAGCAGCGCATACAATTCTAACCTTAACTCATTGATGCTACGCATTTCCCCGGAAACAGGATCTTCGTAGAACCATTCTTCCCAGCCGTTGCAGGGTGCCTGGAGAATCTGGCGGGCGACCATGTGAATGGATCCCTGGAGGTTATCGCAATGAATCGTTCCATCCGAATGGACGGTTGCCATTTTACCGTTTTTCCCACCGAGAAAGAGTTTTTGGCCAGGCAGGAGTAAGCCATTCTCGAGCAGGCTGCCGAAGGGAATACGCGGGCGACGGCGTTTTTCCGTCAGGTTGAAAACCAATGGATCGAAATCTGTCTGGTGGGTAGCGTCAATGCGCTCGGATGAAAGTTTGACATATTCGAGATTCTTTTCGATACCGATCCAGTGGCGATGCAATTGCTTAGCGACAATCCCACTTGTTCCCGTTCCAAAAAAAGGATCCAGCACAATATCACCCGGCCGGGTACTTGCCATCAAAATACGATATAGCAGAGCCTCTGGTTTTTGGGTCGGATGAGCCTTTTTACCACCCTTTTTTATACGTTCTTTCCCGCAGCATATCGGTAGCAACCAGTCACTGCGCATTTGTAAATCGTCATTCAACGCTTTTATGGTCATGTGGTTATATCTGGTCTTTGCATCACGTTGTTTTTGCGCCCATATAAGGATCTCATGTGCATTTGTGAAACGCACGCCATGGAAATTAGGCATGGGATTGGTTTTGATCCATATAATATCGTTTAGAATCCAAAAATCCAAGTCTTGAAGGATTGTACCGATGCGGTGAATATTATGATATGTACCTATCACCCATAATGTGCCTTCGGGTTTAAGCAGCCTGCGGCATTCCAATATCCACTGACGGGTGAACTCATCGTAGTCCGAGTAATCATTAAACTGATCCCAGGTTTCCTTGACCGCATCGACACGGGTTAGATTCGGGCGCCACAGGTCGCGGGTGAGTTGTAGATTGTAGGGTGGGTCTGCAAAAACCAGATCGATGCTTTCTGCAGGCAGGGTTGGCATGATTGTCAGACAATCTCCCTGGATGATCTGATCTAGGGGGAGGGAAATATTTTTATCAGGTTCGTTAATGGATTTGATCACGCGGATTCTAACCAGCTTAGATATCATGAGGGAAAAGCTACTTTTCACCTGCTGCCTCTGCTGCCAGTTCAGAATAATACGCTACCAGAAAGTCATGTCGCCTGGCTGCGATCTTCCGTGCAGTTTCCGTATGCAGGGTATCCTTGATTTTAACGAGTTTAAAGAGGTACTCGTGGTAAGAACTGTGAGGTTCGCCGGGTTCTTCAACCCCGGTCGAAAGGAATTGCTGGGAAGGCTGGGTATAAAAGGGTTGACCTGCAAGGGAAGCATAAGCAATTGTTCGTGCAACCCCCAAAGCGCCCAGAACATCCAGTTTGTCGGCGTCGTATAAAACCTTGGCTTCCAATGTGAGTGGACGATCGGTCGTATAGCGAAATCTGTGGGCAAGGATGCAGTGTTGGACTGCATGGATTTTATCGAGAGCCCAGCCTTCTTGATTAAGAACCGAGGCTGCAAACTCCGCAGAGCTATCGTGATGGTTATGCCGCTGTTCCTTCGTCTGGCTACCCGGAGCACTGCCGACAGCGTCATGCAGGAGCGCAGCGGCTCTGACGATCTCCAGATCAGCTCCCTCAGCTTGAGCAATTCGTTCAGCCATGCGGTAAACCCGCATGACATGATCGAAATTATGCACCGGGTCGTGATCGGGCATCCAGGCGCGGGCTTGTTCAGGTGTCGGCATAGAATGACCTTTTAAATAGGATGGACTCGCCCTTTCTTGATAACATGGCGGACAAGATTAACCCCAAAACGATAAGCCAGCTGACGGTAATCATCCACATCCAGGACGAGCAGATCTGCCTGTTTTCCAATTTCCAGCGAACCAATATCACCTGATTTTTTGATTGCTGCGGCAGCATTGATGGTAGCTGCGGCGATTGCCTGAGCCGGGGTTAACTTCATGTATCTACAAGCCAGGGCGATGACGAACTGCATGTTACCGCACCAGGCGGTGCCAGGGTTTAAATCGCTGGCCAGTGCAAACAAGCCGTCTGCGGCCAGGATTTCACGAGCAGGGGAATATTCCTGTTGGGCGAGACCAAACGGTGTGCAAGGCAGCGAAACGGCCACTGTTCCGCTGGCAGCAAGTGCCAGAATGTCCTGTGGGTTGGTCTTCACAAGATGGTCTGCTGAAGTCGCCCCAAAGCTGATTGCCAGCCGGGTACCGCCCAGATTTTCGAACTCATCTGCATGGATTTTTAAAGGGAATCCGAGCTCGCTGGCTGCCTTGAAGATTGATTCGGTTTGGGCAACTGTGAAAGCACCTTGATCACAGAATACATCCACGAAGGGGAGGGACTTTTCCAGATGGTCAGTTTTCCACCATTCTGCCAACTTTGGGAGCATATTATTACTGATCAGATTGACATAGTCATCGGGACGCCCATCGTATTCTAATGGGGTAGCATGCGCGCCCATAAAAGTAGGGATTAACTCAAGAGGACCTTCCTGGTTTAGCGTCATCAATACTTGAAGTAGGCGCATCTCACTTTCCAGTGTCAGCCCATAGCCGGTTTTGGCTTCAGCGGTAGTTGTTCCGTGTTTAAATATCGATAATGCACGTTGCCGTGATTCTTCTAATAGTTGTGTATCGCTGGCCTGGCGGGTGGTGGTAACCGTACTGTTAATTCCCCCACCCGCTGTCATGATTTCAATGTAGCTTTTACCCATCAGGCGCATTTCGAACTCATTGGCGCGGTCGCCCACCCAGGGTAGATGTGTATGCGGGTCGACCAGACCGGGCATAACCACACATCCGTTCGCATCGAAGCGGGGCTCATCGGGATATTCTTTGAGTAATGATCGACTTTCCCCCACGGCTGTTATAGTCTCACCCCGTATCACAACAGCGCCGTTTTGAATTATGCCAAGTTTACCAAGCATCCGCCCTCTCTGTGGAGGACCCGCGATTGTCAACAACTGAGAAGCCGAATGGATCAACATTGTCATTAATTATCTCATGGATGGTGGGCATTGTGCAGAGGATGGTTGGGTTTGTGTTTTAAAAGCAGTCTTTTAACCTCATGAAGAAATCTCTTGTTAAATAAAATCTCCCCCGGTTCAAACGGGGGAGGTAATAGCAGTAATAATAGTTACCGACTGATTTTTACAAACTGGGAAAAATTTGTTACTTTAAGTTTATTGACCAACTCCGCCTGTGTTTCACACCAAATTGGGCGCAACGGGCAATCATCTCCGAATTGACAGGCTGCAACAGGCCCCGTGCATTCATTTAATGCTATCGGCCCATCAATGGCTTCCACCACCTCAAGCAGGGAGATTTTTTCGGGTGAGCGTGCCATTGCAACCCCACCTCGTGCGCCGCGAGAGGTTTGAATTAATCCGGCAATGGATAACTGTGAAATGATCTTTGCCAGAAAGGAGGGTGGTATGTGTTGTATTTTGGCTATATCGCTTGTCGCAGCACGTTGATGCGGATCCAGGCGGGCAAGAAAAAGCATCGCCCGCAAGGCATAGTCGGCTTGTCGTGTAATTTGCATGATAATCTACCTTTTTTGGTATTAAGGGTAATATAGGTTGCTTTAGTATAGTTTATCTTGGCTTATCTTACAAGTGATAGAGGTCATTCAGTCCGAATGACCTTTTACCGTGGGAGAGCTGCCCCGACAGCAGGTATAATGAACTTATGGTGCAATATAACTTCTATCAACCGATCCAAATACGCTATAACGACATTGATGCCCAGGGTCATGTCAACAATGCCAAATATGTGACCTACATAGAATTCGCGCGTTTCAGGTACATAACCGAAGTGGGACTATGGGATGGTGACTCTTTTATGGATTTGGGCTTGATTGTGGCCGATGCGCATGTCAGTTACCTTGCTCCGATAAAGCTCGGCCAGATTATCAAAGTAGGGGTCAGGGTATCAAGGATTGGAAATAAAAGTTTGACTTTTGTTTATCATATTGAAGACTCAAATAGCGAACAGATAATGGCTACCGCTGAAACCGTCATGGTGTCTTTCGATTACAAAACCCAGTCCACCACTGCTGTTTCGAAAAAATGGCGGGAGTTGATTTCTAAATTTGAAGGTGTGCAATTTGAATGATGCACAAGGCAATCCGGTCCTTTGATGTCATTGATATCAACTTAAGGGATCAAGTCTGGACTTGCCGATATTCCCTTAACGCTTTTCTAATAGACATTTGGTAAAATCAAATCAGAGGAAATATGTCGGGAATGAAATAAGCCCGATTGCATAGGCATCGAATGTTTTTTTTGGATCTAATAGGAGATATTAATTTTGTCAGGAATTGAACGGTTTACCCAGCGTGCGCGACATGTCCTCAGTCTTGCCCATCAGGAAGCCGAGAGGTTGCAACAGGCACAAATCGATACAGAACACATCTTGCTTGGGCTTATGATGGAGGAAGATGGCGTCGCCGGGCGTGCGCTGAAAGAATTGGGTATTGAACTGGATCGTTTATTGGAAATGGTCGAACGTCTGACGGTTCGAACGGAAATCCGTGTTCCCAAACTTGAGTTATCTCAGGATACACAAAGATCATTGGAGAATGCCTTCGACGAAGCACGTCGTCTGGGCCATCACTATATAGGCACAGAGCATCTCTTGCTTGGCTTGGCGCGCCTGACAACCAGTAAAGGAGGGGAAGTCTTGCAGCGTCTTGGTATCACCCCGGAGCAGATTCGCCGACAAACCCGACGCATCCTGCAGGAGTCATCCGGTCTGGCAGCTGCGGGTTCTCCCGCAACCGGTAAAACCGCAACCCAGAAACAGGAAACCCAGAACAAAACAAAATCTCCTCTTGTGGACCAGTTGGCAGTCGACTTGACCTCGCTGGCGGAGGAAAACAAGCTGGACCCGGTTGTCGGTCGACAAATGGAAATTGAACGCGTCATTCAGGTTCTGGCGCGACGGACAAAGAACAACCCCGCTCTAATAGGTGAACCGGGAGTCGGTAAGACAGCCATCGTGGAAGGCCTTGCACAGCGTATTCTGGCCGGAGATGTCCCCGGTCCCTTACTCGGTAAGCGAGTCTTACAATTAGATGTTGGTTCTCTGGTCGCAGGAACGATGTATCGCGGTCAATTTGAGGAACGACTGAAGCGGGTGATTGATGAACTAAAACAATCCGGTGCCATTTTGTTCATAGACGAGGTTCACATGCTGGTGGGGGCGGGTGCTGCTGGATCGTCCGTCGATGCAGCGAACATCTTGAAGCCAGCTCTTTCACGTGGTGAGCTTCAGGTGATTGGTGCCACCACCATAGAAGAATACCGTAAGCACATCGAAAGCGATGCAGCGCTTGAGAGGCGCTTCCAGCCCATTATTGTCAATGAGCCATCCATTGACGAGACAATAAAAATCCTGTATGGCATACGAAGCGCATACGAGGAACACCATCGTTTAACAATATCCAATGAGGCATTGGAGGCGGCAGCAAGACTGTCAGCGCGTTATGTAAACGACCGATTCCTTCCCGATAAAGCTATTGATTTGATCGATGAATCATCCTCGCGGGTAAGAATGTATAAGAGCCCTGCGGCAAAGACCATAAAGGAATTGATGCTGCAGCTACGAGAGATTCGTAAAAAACGGGTTCTGGCAATCGAAGAAGACCGCCAGGAAGACGCTTCAGGACTTGCCAGTCAGGAAGCAGCACTTGAAAATCAGTTCAGCAATCTTCAGACAAACTGGGATCGTGCATCCAGTCCGGTGGTGAGTGCAGACGACATTGCCGAATTGGTCGCCATGTGGACCGGCGTGCCGGTCACACAAATTGCAACAGCAGAATCCGAACGCCTGCTACAAATGGAAACCGAAATCCAAAATATGATCATTGGACAGGAGGATGCCATCAGTGCGGTTGCCAAAGCGGTCAGGCGGTCGCGCGCAGGTTTGAAAGATCCGAAACGGCCAATTGGCAGTTTTATTTTCCTGGGTCCTACCGGAGTGGGTAAAACTGAACTGACCAAGGCTTTGGCTCGTTTCCTGTTTGGAAGCGAAGAAGCGCTCATTCAATTGGATATGTCGGAATTTATGGAACGGCATACGGTAAGCCGGCTGGTAGGTGCTCCACCGGGATATGTTGGCTATGATGATGCCGGTCAGTTGACTGAAGCTATCCGCCGCAGACCATATTCGATCGTTGTTTTTGACGAAGTAGAAAAGGCGCATGCAGAAGCCCACAACATGCTGCTTCAGATCATGGAGGAAGGGCATTTGTCAGATGCCAAAGGACATAAAGTGGATTTCAGGAACGCCATCATCGTCATGACCTCCAATATTGGAGCAGATGAAATCCGTCGCCAGACAGCCCTGGGATTTGCTTTCAAACGGGATGAGGTGGTGGAAGAGCAAAAAACCTATGAAGAGATGCGCAAAAAGTTGCTCGTATCCCTTAAAAAGGTATTCAGACCTGAATTTGTCAATCGTCTCGATGCAGTTATCGTCTTCCATGCATTAAGTAAAGAGCATATTAAACAGATTGTTACCCTGGAATTAAAAAAGGTATCAGACCGGTTAAAGGATCATCAAATTAATATTCAGGCTTCCAACGAAGCAGTCCTGCAACTGGCCGAAGAAGGATATGATCCGGACATGGGTGCACGTCCCCTAAGGCGCGCTATCCAACAAAAGGTGGAAGATCCATTATCTGATGCAGTGCTAAGGGGCGAGTTCAAGGATGGTGATACTGTTTTGGTAGATGTGAATGACGAGAAGGAAATTATCCTGTCCCAAATCAAAAATAAAACGCCTGATCCCAAGCTGGCGGGCATAAAAGCTTAATCCGGTATATACTATCAGGGCATTCTTCGCCCTGATTTTTCTATTATGCCAAAAACATTTACCCATTTCGTTTGTCAGCAATGTGGAAAGGCAAGCCCGAAACAACTCGGGCGCTGCCCCGCGTGTGGCGCCTGGGACAGCATGCTTGAAGAATTCATTCCATCAGCAGCTCCTGCTTCTACAAAAAAGAACAACTTTGTTGGAGCAAGCCTTTCACGCCCGAAAAAGATCCAGGATATTGAAGGGGATGTAGATGAACGTCTTGGCTTGCCAATTGCTGAATTTGCCCGCGTATTGGGAGGGGGTATTGTCCCAGGTTCCATTGTCCTGATTGGTGGCGACCCTGGAATTGGAAAATCCACACTTGTTCTGCAGATGGCTTTGCAGTTGGGAAAGACTTTCCCGGTACTGTATGTGTCTGGCGAAGAATCCGAGCGACAGATCAAAATGCGCGCAGCCCGGTTGTTGACTGGTTCAGGGACTCTACCTGACAAATTGTTCCTGGTGACTGAGACGAATCTGGATATTATCCAGGGGCACATGGCTGAAGTGCAACCTGCCCTTGTAATCATCGATTCTATCCAAACAACCTACCTGCCAGAGATGGATTCAACAGCAGGATCTCTTTCACAGGTCAGGGAATGCGCATCCAGATTGCGAGAATTCGCCAAGAGCAGCGGGGTGGCCGTTTTCCTGATCGGGCATGTTACCAAGGAAGGTGTGATCGCTGGACCGCGGGTTCTGGAACATATTGTCGACACCGTCCTGTATCTTGAAGGGGATACCTTCCAGACATACCGCCTCCTGCGGTCTGTAAAGAATCGTTTTGGCACTACAGCAGAGGTGGGTGTGTTTACCATGGGTGAACGCGGACTTACCGAAGTCCCCAACCCTTCTGAAGCATTCCTGGCCGAGCGGTTGGTGAATTCCCCCGGCTCTGCCATCGCAGTGACGATGGAGGGCACGCGACCTCTCCTGGTTGAGATTCAGGGATTAACCAGCCGAACCAATTTCGGAAATGCACGCAGGACATCCAACGGGGTGGATCTGAATCGCTTGTTGATGGTGGTGGCGGTACTCTCCCGCAGATTGAACATATCTATGGGAGAACAGGATGTTTTCGTCAATGTGGTAGGGGGCTTGAAAATATCAGAGCCGGCGGTCGACATGGCTATCGCTGCGGCGGTCGCTTCGTCTTTCCGGGATGTATCTCTTCGCGCGGATACCGCGCTGATAGGTGAAATTGGTTTATCAGGTGAGCTGCGAATGGTAAGCCAGGCAGGACCACGAATTAAGGAAGCAGTTAACCTGGGTTTTAAACGAATCGTGATTCCAAAACGATTGAACCACAAAGCGAATTGGCCAGCCGGCATAGAGGTCCTTGAAGTCCGAACGGTTCGCGAGGCACTTGCTACTGCATTTACATCAGAGAAAAAAGGTTAGACTTATAAAACAGGGTATGCTCTTATGAACAGATCGAAGAAAATGTCAATTATCTCAAGAACCCGCCGAAATCATGGCTTGGAACATGCGACCATCAATATTTTGTCAGAACGCTATCCCGGGCTACGGCTGGCAGGATATTCCAGCCCGTTTGGTTTCTCTGTCATTGGACCGGTGTCGATGGGAGCATTGGTAAGCGCCATCGAGGAAGCGCAACACCGTATAGCGAACGGAAGACGCAGTCTCGTAATACATGAGCATTGTGGAACCAACTATGTGGCCGGCGGTATGTTGGCGGGTCTTGCTGCCTGGCTGGGTATGCTTGGTGTCAGGCGCGGGCTTCGTTCCCAACTTGAGCGCTTGCCACTGGTCATTTTTCTCGCCACCCTTGCCTTGATGTTTTCGCCGGCATTAGGGGTCTGGCTGCAACAAAAGGTCACGACTTCCAGTGAGGTGCAAGATCTGGATGTAGTAAAAATCACCCAGGGGAAATTCGGGAAACATCCATGTTTTCATATTCAAACGCGCAATTAATTTGTCATGGAAGAATCCAAACCGATTGTCTACCTATTGCATGGCGATGACCATTTTGGCTTAATGGGTTTCATTGAAACCCTGATAGGGAAAATGGGAGAACCTGCCACTGCACAGATGAACATCAGTCGATTGCAAGCGGGGGTCGATTCGGTTGGTGATATTAAATCTGCTTGTCTTGCGATCCCATTCCTCACCGAACGCCGGTTGGTCATCCTCACCGGATTTGTTGAGAGATTAAAAAGGCCAGATGCAGATACTCAATCCCGCAATGGGACACCGCATCGCGGTTTGGAGCAGCAAAAAGAGATTATAGAATTTTTTCAAAGCATCCCGGCGACTACTGCTCTGATTCTGGTCGTTGAAGACGAATGGGTCCGCGAAAGGGGCGAATGGGGTTGGAAAACCATGTCGGATAAGCATTGGCTCAGCACTTGGGCGAAAAAGAATCCATCCGTAGCCTGGTATCGTGTATTTACCTTGCCGCGTGGCAAGGATATGGTGACTTGGACTGAGACCCAGGCTCGAAAAATGGGAGGGCAAGTATCGCCAGCAGCCGCCCAGGCTCTCTCGCTGGCGATTGGAAATGACACCCAGCTTGCGCATCAGGAATTGGCCAAACTGTTGACTTATGTTGATTATCAGCGGACCGTTGAGTCAAGCGATGTTGAATTATTGACAGTGTCTGTCATAAAACAAAATGTCTTCGACATGGTCGATGAAATCGGAAGACGCGATGTAAAAAAAGCCCTTATTGCGCTGCATGAATTATTGACTGAATCGGCTCCGGAAGAATTGATGGGTATGATCATCCGGCAGTTCAGATTGCTGATTATGATAAAAGAAGCACTGGGAACCGCAATGAGCTTGACTGACTTATGTGGGTTGGTCCGATTACCTGCCGGAATTGTCGAAAAGTTGATGAATCAGGCCAGGGGATATAGTATGAATGAGCTGAAGGGGATTTATCATCACCTGTTGGACCTTGATCTGTCGAATAAGACCAGCCAGTTAGCGACGGATGTGGCGCTGGACACCTTTATTGTATCGCTGGCAACGCAGGTAAAGACTAGCTAATCTTCCCAGACCCCGGCAATCACTTCGCCACAAAAGGGACATTTCCCAGCGATTATCTTATTATTTATAACAGCATACCCCACCCGCTTTATAAGAAGTTTTTGGCAGTTTGGGCAATGGGTATCCTCGAGCGATCCAACCCGCCCTGGAATGTTCCCGGCATAAACATAATGCAGACCTGCTTCCTGACCGATCTCAGCCGCACGTTGAAGGGTGGAGATCGGTGTGGGAGGAGCATCCTGCTTCTTATAATCTGGATGGTAGGCTGTCACATGCCAGGGAATATCACGCGAGATTGATGCAATAAACCGGGCAGCATCCCACAATTCTTCTGTTGAATCATTTAAGTCGGGAATGACGAGTGTGACGACTTCCAACCATATGCCCATTTCGTGCACCATGCGGATCGTATCAAGCACATTTTTAAGCATTCCACCCATCGTTCGATAATTCTTTTCCTGCATGCTTTTCAGGTCGATCTTGTAAGCTGTGAGATAGGGTTTTAGCATTTCCAGGGATTCTCGGGTCGCATACCCATTGGAGACATAGACACAGCGGATGCCCGCTTGAATAGCCTGTTTAAAAATATCCACCGCCCACTCGGTTGTGATCAGTGGTTCGTTGTACGAAGATGCAATGACAGTTGCACCAACCTGCTGAGCTATACTAATGATCTTGTCAGGAGTTATTTTTTGGATATGTCCGATGGATTCATTTGCACCAGAGTCGCGTCCATATTGGGAGGATAACCAGTTCTGACAGAACCCGCAATGAAAATTGCACCCCAGCATTCCAAATGTCAATGCAATATTGCCCGGCAGGACATGGCTGAAAGGCTTTTTCTCAATCGGATCGGGGTGAATTCCGGCTACATATCCCCAGGGTACGAGTAACGATCCGGCACGATTAAATCGAACCTTGCAAACACCCCGCTTCCCAGGAGGAATAAGACAACGATGTGCACATGCCAGACAACGGATTGTGCCTGCCGAATCTTCGACGTGGAACAAACTCCCTGCGCGGGTCAGAGTATCAAGAGAATCGATAAAAGTAGTCATTGACCTCTCTCGATGTTTATTATACACAACCTGTAAAATCTATCAGATTCGATTTATGTTACACTTGCCGCGAGATGGACGAGAAAACACTGAAAGTATTGGAATATTCAAAGGTTATCGATAAGCTGGCGAGTTATGCTTCGTTCAGCGCGTCGGCTGATTTAGCACGGAAACTTAAGCCCATTTACGACTTTGAATTGTTACACACCCTCCAAAAACAAACGGGTGAAGCCCTGCTCCTGATCAGCACAACCGACTTTTCCGGTATTGGCGGCGCACATGACGTAAGAGCCCCCGTAGATCGTGCCAGTCGAGGAGGGGTTCTCGAACCGACTGAAATTATGGATGTAAAATCCACACTGATTGCCGGCAGGGACTTGTTACGCGTATTTGAACGCAAAGAATCACAATTTCCACTCCTGCTGGCTATCCTGCGTCAAATATCGCTACCGCTCGGTTTAATTGAAAACATCAATCTGGTCATTTCTGACCAGGCAGAAGTACTCGACAGTGCCTCGATTAGACTGGGTCGTCTGCGGTCCGAGTTAAAAATTACTCACGAACGCCTGTTTTCCAAACTGCAAAGGATTATTGCGGATATCAGAACAGCACCTCTCCTTCAAGAGGGCATCATCACTCAGCGGGACGGCAGATATGTTGTGCCACTACGAACCGAGTTCAAAGGCCAGTTTAAGGCGATAGTCCACGACCAATCCAGCTCTGGCGCCACATTATTTGTGGAGCCGCTTGTGATCGTCGACTTGAATAACCGCTTGCGAGAGCTTGAGCTGGAAGAACGCAATGAAGTTCATAAGATTCTGGGCGAACTCAGCCTGAAGATCGGCGAGAGGGCGGTTGAAATTACCGGAAGCGTGGATGCATTAGCCCACTTTGACATGGCAATCATGCGAGCGAAATATGCTCTGGATCTTAAAGCGATTGAACCAGTTTTTAGCAATAACAAGAAAGAAGAAACCGCTCCTGTTGGTTACATTAAACTTTTACAAGCGCGCCATCCGTTGCTTGATCCGGGTAAAGTTGTTCCGATTGACGTGGTCTTTGATCCAGGCACGTACTGCCTTGTCATCACCGGACCCAACACTGGCGGCAAGACCGTGACACTTAAAACTGTTGGATTGCTGGTTCTCATGGCACAAAGCGGGCTGTATATCCCTGCCCAATCCGGCTCTGAGCTTGGCATATACCAAAGAGTATTCGCCGATATAGGCGACGAGCAATCGATTGAGCAATCCTTGTCAACCTTCTCAGGGCACGTGAAAAACCTCGTTCATATTCTTGGTCAAGCAGATAACAGTTCGCTGGTCCTTTTGGACGAACTGGGTGCTGGTACCGATCCCCAGGAAGGATCAACGCTGGCAAGGGCGATCCTGGAGTATGTCCTTGTAAAGAAGATCACCAGTTTGGTGGCAACTCATTACCCCGAATTAAAAGCTTTTGCATACAATCGGGCAGGGGTTATGAATGCCAGCCTCGAGTTCAATCTAAAAACACTCCGCCCGACCTATCATTTGATTTTGGGCATCCCTGGCAGGTCAAATGCCCTCATAATTGCCGAACGATTGGGAATGCCATCAGAAATTATCGAGAATGCCAGGACCATGCTTAAACCAGATGATCTGAAGACCGACAACTTACTCGATGAAATCACCAGGCAGCGGGATGCCTCTAAAAAAGTGCGCTCATCAGCTGATAGAATGCGCTCCGAAGTGGAGAAACTTCAAAAGGAATTAAGAGAACGTCTGGATGATATCGAGAATGAACGCACTCAGATTGTTTTAAGCGCAACAGAGCAGGCAGAAAAGGATGTGGAAGACCTGCTGAGCGAAATAGAAATGACTAGGCGCGAATTGGTAAAGGCCCGCCAACCGTTGAAGCAGGTTACCCAGGTGAAGAAATCTGCAGAATCTATTCATTCGTTGATCAAAAAACCGCTGGTTGAAGTGGGTATATCTGTTGCTTCACCCGCAAAAAATGCTGCATCCCCCCATCAGATAGGGGATAAAGTGTTTATTTCATCGCTGCAGATGCACGCGGTGATTTCAGATATCGGAGAAGATGATGTTGAAGTGCAATTTGGTTCATTAAGGGCGCGGACGGTGCATGCGGATATTCAAAAAGAAGAACCTTCAAGTAGTCTTCAGTCCGAAAAATTAGGTAAGGTTGTATTGAAGAAGGCATTGACACCACCGCGACCAACGGTGTTTCGCGAATCACCTGGCTTGGAACTCAGCATTCGTGGACAAAGGGTAGATGATGCTCAGGCGATGGTGGAACGCTATCTTGAAAATGCCTATATGGCACGCCTGCCGTTCGCCCGCATCGTGCATGGAAAAGGTACTGGAACCTTGCGCAAGGTTGTCCAGGAGATGCTGATGGCTTCGCCATATGTGGAAAGCTGGGAGATTGCCGGAGAAAAGGAGGGCGGAGCGGGAGTTACTGTGGTTAAGTTTAAACCAGATTAAGATCCTGTGAACTAATCCTAATAGTTTGTTTTATGGGTGGGATAGAGACTCCCCGTGAATAGAATTGCAGCAAGAACCAAAAATATCACGGCAGGAAATTGAGCGCGGTCAAAGGAGACACTCAAGAAACCCAAATAATTGTCTGGTTCCTGGAAATATTTTGTAACAAACATAAATAAAGGTATGAGGAAAGTACCAAGGGCGGCAAGGGTAACAGTAAGCGCGACAACTTTCTCCCTGTGTAATAATCCGACCATGAGACCGATGATGATAATTAAAGTAAGGGGGACTACATAACCCCAATTGTTAATAGTGGTGAACTGCTCCCAGGAATATGCCAATGTCATCCAAATAGGACTAAACGAAAACGAACCGGTTTTAATTGCCTGGATTAGACTTCGAAGTGCGTAGCCGATTTCGTCACCTTGAATGTAACGAATCCCTAATATCATCCAAATACCACTCAATGAGATAGAGGACAACAGAAATATAACTATTGTTGACAGCTTCAATCGATTCCTTAAGCCAAAAAGCCCGACAAGGATTGCTAAAAATAATGAAAAGCCAATCCCCTCAGGGCGGGTCCATCCTGCAAGGGATAAAACCACACCACTGGTATATAGTAATTTTGTTTGCTTGGTTGTTATTCCATAAATACTGAGAAGTGTACCGATCACAAGATAACAGGCGAAGGGGATATTTGCAAAACCGAGGGTGGCATAATAAAAAATTATCGGCGTACTGATGATCAATAAAATACCAAGAAAAGCGAGCTTCCGAGGAATGTTGTGCTTCCTAAAAAACCAGTAGCAGCAGGTCAGCATGGAAATGAATAACAGTATATATGCAAGCTTAGAACCTGGTAGAAGATCCATATCTACAAGAAAGAATGAAGATATAGCCAGGGGTAAGTTTAATGGATATGACAGCCCATGCCCGCTGGCTTGACCGGCTGCGAAGAGGTCGTTTTTAAAGGCCATATAGTAACCCTTCAAACTCCAGATCGCCATATCATCAAATGTAGAATACCCACGACCTACTGCAATATAAACCAGCATTAGGATAAAGAGTATGATAAATATTCCAATCAATAGAGTAAGCGGGTTGATTCTTGACCGTTTAATCCCCGACCAATACTTTTGGAATAATTCCAGTACGCCAGGAGATGCTTGCCGAGATTGCAGCGCGAGGATTCCCAATGGGATTATTAGTAAAATATAAACAATGATCAGTGTCCACATGTTTAATGGTGCGCCGGCAAGACAAGCAAGGAAAACACTCCAAGTGAATACCCCCATCCCCAGAGGGAAGGCAGGGATGAGTGTCAACGGATGGTAATATTTCCTGGTTATGACAGCAAGGATTACCCAGCCGAGTAGAAACCACCCTAAAAGGATCCCAAAATCACAAAGTGCCGTAAGGGGGATGTTATATTTGTCAGGATATATCGCACCATACTCGCCGGCGGCATAATTATCAGCAAGATAGACACCCTTGTAGGGGTATAGTTCATTGATTTCTGGATAGGTTATGAGAGTCTTGTTGATGTCACTCTCATCAGGGGGATAATTAAAAGTGGCGATAAGAAATTTATCCCGTTTTGACAGGCACTCAATCTGATTGACCCGCGGGCAACCAAAAATTGATTGGTCCATCATAAAAAATTGCATAATGCTCTGTTCAGAGAATGGTCCTGCAAAAAGAGGAATTACTACCTTGCTGTTCGGAGGAATGACCCCTTGTATAAATTTTAAAAATCCCGCTCCCTTGGGCGTCAATAGCAATTCAGCACTTCTGGCAAAAGAGGTGCTGGTGCGCATCCGCCAAATGGGCATACGCATATACCTTACATAGTCGTTAACAGTATGGTACATCTGAATAGCGACAACCATGAAAGCAGTAATGAAAATCAGACGGCCAATGACTCTTTGAATTTGTGAGCGAGTGATCATGGGTTCTCTATGTTCTTGATGAAATGATAAATTCATGAAACAAGTAAAGATGCTTTCAAGAAACGGGCGCATTGGATTAATGCTCATCCAAGTTTAGCACTCTTTCCGATGCTAACTAATTATTCTTGAAGATTAATAATCGTTTTATACCTTCCGAATGCATATTCTTTCTATAATAATCCCTCCTTGACCCCCCCATATATATAGATTAAAATCGCACTGCTTTTGTTCGCCCTCGTAGCTCAATTTGGATAGAGCGCTTGCTTGCGGAGCAATAGGTTGCGTGTTCGAGTCACGCCGGGGGCACCTTCTGGAGATGAGAATGCCGCTGCCAAATATGTGACAGCGGTTTTTTAGTACAGTTTGATTTTAGGCGGACCAAGATATCTAAGATGAAAGAAAACATTAAACCACAGATATTATTAACCAATGATGATGGGATCCGATCGCCGGGTTTATGGGCAGCAGCAGAAGCCCTGTCTGCTATTGGTTACGTACATGTTGTTGCGCCCCGCGATCAATCCTCCGGCACGGGACGCAGTTACCCGATCAGCTCAGACGGGACCATCTCTCAGCAGACACTCGAAATCAATGGACAGGACTGGCAGGTCTATGCGGTTGGAGGGACGCCCGCCCAGGCTGTTTTGCATGCCGTCCTGGAGGTATTACCACAGAAGCCAGACCTGGTTGTTTCGGGTATCAATTACGGTGAAAACCTGGGCGAGAGCGTTACGGCATCCGGTACGGTGGGTGCGGCGCTGGAAGCAGCCAGCCAGGGTATCCCGGCGTTGGCAATATCACTGGAAGCCAACCTCAAAGACCAGATGGGCTACTCACGTCAGGTGGATTTCTCCGTCGCCAGTCATTTTGTTGCACTTTTTGCAGAGCGGGTTTTGAGAAAGACCCTCCCGGATGATGTAGATGTTATAAAAGTAGATATTCCGCAGGATGCCGGGGTGGATACCCCCTGGGTGATCACGCAACAGGCACGGCATGGATATTATTTCCCTCGCCGCCCAAACCGCAACCACGAGGATTGGACAAAACCAATTATCATTGACTATGATATCAATGTCGATCCTCGTTTGCTTCCTGAGGATACAGATATCTATACCGTTCTCGTTAAACGGCAGGTTTCTGTGACTCCCCTATCTCTTAATCTAACTTCCCGGGTGAACCTGGCTGATTTGAAACAAATACTGGAATGAGGATTTATAGGTTAAACCGAATCGTCAATACATCTCCATCTTTGACCGTGTAATCTTTCCCCTCCAGCCTTAGTTTCCCTTTTGCGCGTGCTTCTGCGAATCCACCAAGCGTAATCAAATCATCATACGTAACCACCTCAGCCCGAATGAACCCTTTTTGCATATCCGTGTGAACAACCCCGGCGGCTTCAGGTGCAAGCGCACCTTTATGGATGGTCCAGGCGCGTACTTCGTCCTGCCCGCCTGTAAAAAATGATTCAAGGCCTAATAGTTCATAAGAGATACGGATCATTTTACTCAGACTTGGTTCCTCAATATGGTATTCCTTTAAAAAAACCACAGCCTCTTCAGGAGTCAGTTGGGTGATTTCCATCTCCAGTTTTGAAAAAACTGGAACCACCCGACTGCGTTTATGATCGTAGACAATCGCTGGAGCAGTCTGGGATTCAGATAAATTTAAAGCAATCACCACGGGTTTAAGACTGAGCAAGCCAAACCCGGAAATCGATTTTTCTTCTTCTTTGGTGATGTCAAGGTCTCTCAATGGCGTTTCGTTGTTGAGTGTTTGCTTGAATCGCTCGAATAATTCAGTCTCCCGCTCAATGGTTGCCTTGTCCCGTCCTCCACCTTTTGTCTTCTCCTCCCGCAATCTTTCCAATTTACGTTCTACGGCAATCAGGTCGTTCAGTATAAATTCGTCATCCATGGTTTTCAGGTCACGGACAGGATCGACACTGCCAGTTTGATGTGTAACATTATCATCTTCAAAGACGCGCACAACGTGGATCAAACCATCCATTTGTGTAAGCTGATTGAGCAGGGAGCCGGATATACCCTCCTTGCTTTGTGAGCCATCCAGCCCGGCAATATCTGCATAGGTCACCTTGGCATATGTGGTCTTTTTAGGAGAAAATAACTTCGACAAGCGATTGACTCGCTCGTCCGGCACATCCACCACGGCGGTATGTACCTCCACCTTGCCGGCAGATATACCCGTTGGTGTATTACCGTGCGTTAATGCATTGAACAGGGTGGTTTTTCCTGATTGGGGTAAGCCGATGATACCTAAACGCATATCAATCCTTTTTTATTATTTCTGTCTTGACCGTCATGGTGGATTTCGTTATACTACGTTGACGATGCCGGAGTGGCGGAATTGGCAGACGCGCACGACTCAAAATCGTGTTCCCTCGGGAATGTGGGTTCGATTCCCACCTTCGGCACTGCGATTATAACATGCCCCGCCAGATGATTTTTGGCAGGGCATGTTCATTATTTTCGGATAGAATAAATACAATCGACAACGGAAGATCATGGAAGGAGTGTCGGCATGCCTACCACAGATGATATCCTGGCAGTAATTCTGGGTGGAGGAAGGGGCTCGCGGCTTTATCCCCTAACCAAATTACGTTCCAAACCGGCCGTTCCCATCGCAGGTAAGTATCGGTTGATTGATATCCCGTTGAGCAATTGCATAAACTCGAATATCTATCGCATTGCAATCTTGACCCAGTTCAACTCCGTCTCGCTCCATCGACATATCTCCAATACTTATAATTTTGATAACTTTCATACCGGATGGGTTCAGATTTGGGCTGCGGAGCAAACAAACCAGAATGTTGATTGGTATCAGGGTACTGCAGACGCTGTGAGAAAGCAACTGCTTGAAATCCAATCAGCCCGTACCAGTTATGTACTGATCCTGGCTGGAGATCACCTTTACCGGATGGACTACAGTGAAATGGCAAAATTTCACTGGGAGACGGGAGCTGATATCACGGTAGCGGTTCAACCAGTATCCTATACCGATACACCACGTCTTGGTATCCTTAAACGGGATCCGAACCTGGTGATCAGCGATTTTGCCGAAAAACCCACAGACCCAAGTGTTTTGAAAAAGATGGTCAGTCGGGATGATCAAAACAAACCATTTCTGGGGTCAATGGGTATCTACCTCTTCAACACGGATACCTTAATCGATATACTTCAAAATAGTTCTTTTGATGACTTTGGCGGACATGTCATCCCCGCCTCCATCCACACGCATAAGGTTTATGGTTTTGATTTTGAGGGATACTGGGCGGATATTGGGACCATCCGTAGTTTTTATGAGACCAATCTTCAGCTTACCTTACCGAATGCTAAATTTAATATATTTGACCCCGAGTATCCAATCTATACACACGCACGGTATTTACCTGGTACGCGGGTTGTGGATAGTCATCTTGAAAACGTTCTGCTGGCAGAAGGAGGGTGCATCGAAAAAGCCGATATCATCCACTCCGTTGTGGGCTTGCGCTGTCAGATCGGCGCTGGGTGTCGAATCGTTGATACGATATTGATGGGGTCAGATTATTATATTGACCCGGTTGATCGGGAGAGCATCCCGATCGGTATTGGAAAATCCTGCACAATAGAAGGTGCCATTATTGATAAAAATGCCAGGCTTGGTGAACGGGTTATAATACAACGTTTTCCTGTTGGATTTGATCTTGATCGAGCAGACTGGGTGGTTCGTGACGGGATAGTGGTCATTCCGAAGAACACGGTCATTCCAGCCGGTACGATCATAAAGCCAGATTAAAGAAACAAATAGAGGTTAGTTGGAATGGATTGGGTAATAGTTTCTGTTATCTTACAGTTGATTTTCCTGGAAGGTATTTTATCCATTGATAATGCTGCGGTATTGGGCGCCATGGTGACTCACCTGCCGGATGATCTGCCCATCATCTGGCCGAAGGGTATGAAAAAGCTTGGCGATGCACTCCATGTCGTACTCGGTAATCAGCGCACGGCAGCCTTGCGGGTTGGGTTATTAGGTGCCTATCTCGGACGTGGGCTGATGTTATTGCTTGCACATTTTGTCATTGATAATCCGTGGCTGAGAGTCGTCGGAGCCGTATACTTGTTGCGGCTTGCATTTAATAACCTTGGCGAGGCAGAGGAAGATGAGGCTGATGCACACGTCCACCCACTGGAAGCCAATCGCTTTTGGGGGATTGTCCTGGCGGTGGAATTAACCGATCTTGTTTTCAGCCTGGATAATGTGGTTGCCGCAGTTGCTCTATCTGAACAGATCTGGGTGATTTTTATCGGTGTTGCGCTGGGAATATTGTTCATGCGCTTTGCGGCCGGGTGGTTCAGCTACCTGGTCGAGAAAGTACCGGTACTGAAAAAAACCGCATATATCCTTGTTCTAAATATTGGTGTGGAACTTCTTGTTGAAGATCTGGCAAGTGTCGAAGTGAAGCCTGGCATACGCCTGGCAATAACCGGCGCGACAGTTCTGCTCAGTCTGGCATATTATTACTTAAAACCACTTCATGTTCTTAAACCCATTCTCCTGTGGCTGGCAGAAGGATTTGCCAATGTCAACGAGTTGATCGATTGGTTGCTGGTACCGTTCGTGGCTTTACTCAGGTTGTGCTGGAAAGGCATTAAGGCGCCTTTTGTGAAACTATCCCATTCCGAAAGGGCTTGATCATATACATGAATAATTCCAATACTGAAAATGTGCCAGCCTCGATAGAGAACTGGCACAGTCTACGCGCTGAAGATACTATTAAGAAACTTGATACAGAATGAAATCAGGGGCTTTCAAGCCAGTCAGCCAGAGAACGTCTTGATAAATATGGGCTCAACCAGCTTCAGGAAAAATCTCGCCCGTCTTTCCTGGCGCTTGTACTCAACCAATTGAAGAGTTTTGTCATCGGTGTTTTGCTGGTTGCATCAATCATCTCTGCGCTGCTGGGTGATTACGTTGAAGCCGGCGCAATCATGGCGATTGTGGTCTTGAATGCCGTACTGGGTGTGATCCAGGAAAGACATGCAGAGGAAGCGCTTGCGGCGTTAAAGAAACTGTCGGCTCCAGAGGCGCAGGTGCTTAGGGACGGGCACCGGGTGACGGTGCCTGCCCGCGAGCTAGTTCCGGGGGACATCATCTACTTAGAGGCAGGTAACTATGTGCCGGCTGATATTCGCCTGATCGAAACGGTCAACCTGAAAGTTGAAGAGGCTGCCCTCACGGGGGAATCCCTAGCAGTCGAAAAAGATGCAGCCAGTGTGCTGGATCACAATGTACCCATTGGTGATCGTCGTAACACCGCGTTCATGGGAACTCTGATCTCGTATGGGCGCGGGCGCGGCGTGGTGGTATCAACGGGTATGCATACCCAGCTTGGTCTGATTGCAACCATGCTCCAGGCAGTCGAAGAGGAAGAAACGCCCCTGCAAAAGAAACTCGACCAGCTAGGTAAGATATTGGGGTGGGGGACACTTGTCATCTGCGCAATCGTATTCGCTGTCGGTATCATCCGGACACATGGCAGCCTTCAGGAAATTGTAGATATGTTCATGATCGCTGTCAGTCTGGCAATAGCAGCCGTCCCCGAGGGGTTGCCCGCCATTGTCACCATCAGTCTGGCTTTGGGAATGCGCGAAATGGTCAAGCGACATGCATTGATCCGCCGGCTGGCTTCGGTGGAAACTCTCGGCTCTGCAACCATCATCTGCTCGGATAAGACAGGCACGCTAACCCAGAACGAAATGACCGTGACCCGGTTATGGGCTGATGGCCATTTTATTACTTTGACCGGCAGTGGATATAAACCAGAAGGTGAGTTTCTACTCAACAATTCGGTTGTGCAGCTGGAAAACTACCCCGCAATTAGCACAGTATTATGGGTTGGAACGCTCAATAATGATGCGCAATTGGAAGCAACCCAACAGGATGAGGGGGGACCAGTCTATAGAATAATCGGGGACCCAACTGAAGGTTCCATTTTGGTTGCGGCAGCCAAGGCGGGCGTGGTGTCAAACACTTTAACTGGAGCGTATCCACGAGTTCAGGAAGTTCCATTTGACTCGGTTCGTAAGCGGATGATAACGATCCATGCGGTAAATAAGCCTGACAAGGAAGATTTTTCCCCATTCATCGATGACACATTTCTCCACCACCATGCGATCGCCATCAAAGGCGCACCGGATGTGATTTTAAAGCTTTGTTCTCAGTACCAGACGGCAGAGGATACTCCCCACCCGTTGGATGAACGTATGAGGCAACGGATTTTGGATGCGAATGATGTAATGACGAAAGACGCATTACGAGTCCTTGGGGTGGCATATCGGATAATTCCAGACCTGCCGGAAAAGATTGATGCCGATGATCTTGAGCAAAACCTCATTTTTGCCGGTTTGATCGGCATGATCGACCCGGCGCGTATTGAAGTCACCCCGGCCCTTGAAACGGCGCGAGGTGCGGGGATTCGCACGCTTATGATCACCGGCGATTACCCCAATACCGCCAGAGCGATAGCCGAATCCATAGGTCTTTTGAAACCCGGGCGCAAGGTCATGTCGGGTGAGAATATTGCCCAATGTTCCGATGAAGAACTCCAGAATATCGTACGGGATACGGATGTGTTTGCGCGAGTATCACCGGAACATAAATTGCGTATTGTAGATGCTCTGCGGACAAATGGTGAAATCGTTGCCATGACAGGCGATGGGGTAAATGACGCTCCTGCCATTAAACAGGCGGATATTGGTGTGGCGATGGGGATCACCGGCACGGATGTCGCAAAAGAAACAGCCGATATGGTACTGACAGATGATAATTATGCCAGCATTGTGTCGGCTATTGAGCAGGGCAGGATCATCTATAGCAATATCAGAAAATTCGTATATTTCCTGCTATCGTGCAACATGGCTGAAATATGTGTCATCTTCCTCGCAACGATCTTTGGCTGGAAGTCGCCGTTGACTGCCATTCAACTGCTCTGGTTGAATTTGGCTACCGATGGAGCGCCTGCCCTGGCTCTTGGCACAGAGAAGGGTGACCCGGATATCATGCAGCAAAAACCAAGGCCTGCGAAGGAGCCCATCATTAACCGCTATATGCAGGTAGGAATTATCATCCAGACCGTGGCAATAACCGCGGTTACCCTGGGAGCGTACTATATTGGCCGATTTACTGATCCACAGCATATCGAATTTGCCGAGACGATGGCTTTTGTCACCTTATCCTGTTCCGAATTGCTCCGCGCTTATACTGCAAGGTCTGAGTACTACCCCATCCTCAAAATCGGGATATTTGGAAATAAGTTTATGAACTATGCCATCCTTTCATCGCTGGTTCTGATACTGCTGGTTGTATATGTGCCATTTCTTCAACCCATATTCAATACGCAGTCGTTAGGATGGGTGCAATGGTCGGAAATTCTGCCTTTGTTAATATTCCCGTCATTGGCGGCCGAAATCACCAAATTGTTGTTTTCGCGCAGATTAGCAAACCGCAAATAAAATCCACTTAACGAAAAACCTCCCCGGAAACGGGGAGGTTATATTTCCATTACCGTAATATTAGATCCAGCCGCGTAGTTGCATGGCTTTAACCACACGATCGATCGCCACCATATAGGCGGCATCGCGCATGTACACTTTCTCTGACTGAGACATTTCGAGTACGCTCTCAAAAGCTTGGGTCATTTTAGAATCCAGACGACTGAGCGCTTCTTCCTTCGACCAGTAGTAATTCATATCATTTTGGACACCCTCAAAGTACGAAACGGTAACGCCACCGGAATTACATAAAAAGTCCGGGATCACAAAGACGTTATTGGCTTTTAGATATTCATCCGCTTCGGGAGTGGTTGGGCCATTCGCACCTTCGGCGACAAGGCGGACTTTCTTGCTGATCTTTTTTACGGTCTCACCGGTAATCTGACTTTCCAGGGCAGCCGGAATCAGAACATCTACATCCTTGCTTATCCAGGCATCGCCGTCTTCAATCGCGTAGCCAGCTTCCTTGGCTTTTTGTTTATTAATAGAACCGTATTGGTCGGTAATGGACATCAGGAACTTAGGGTCAATTCCGTCGGCCTGGCTGACGGTATAGGATTTGCGGTCATCCCGGTCCCAGTAGGATACGCAGATCACCTTGCCTTTAAGAGTATCCTTGAATCCGATGGCTGCGTACTGTGAAACATTACCAAAGCCCTGGATCGCCGCTGTACATTTCGCGGGATCCATTTTTAAGAATTTCATGGCTTCGCGGATATTATAAATAACTCCGAATCCGGTCGCTTCTGTTCTTCCAAGCGATCCGCCGCTACCGAGTGGCTTGCCGGTAATAACTCCTGGAGTATACTCGCCGGCTAGCTTGGAATACTCATCCATCATCCAGCCCATCATCTGGGGTGTTGTACCAACATCCGGTGCGGGGACGTCCTGGCGCGGGCCGATGTTCTTCCAGATGGCTTGAACGAATCCACGACATAGGCGCTCTTTTTCTGAAGTTGAAAGAGTGGCCGGGTCAATGATGACTCCGCCTTTGCCGCCGCCCAGCGGGATGTCTGCCACGGCGCATTTCCAGGTCATCCAGGTGGCTAATGCGCGCACCGTATCGATGGTTTCTGCTGGATGAAAACGAATACCGCCTTTATTGGGGCCACGGGCATCATTGTGCTGGACGCGGTAGCCCTCGAATACACGGATATTGCCATCATCCATGCGGACGGGGATGCGGAAGTGGAATTCGCGCATCGGCCAGCGCAGAAGCTCGCATACCTGCGGATCAAGTTTCAATAATTTCGCTACTTGATCGAATTGCTGCTGCGCCATCTCAAATGCATTGGTTGTTCCTGACATTTTCTTCTCCTCTATACTTTTAAAGGATTTTGATTAAATAATAAGCGGGCAACCTCGGTCCTGTGCCCGCAGTCCTGCATCAATTTGTAAAACCTTATTGGTTTGTTCACCGGTTCTCAAACCATTCAGTAAAATCGACATAAGTGTATTGTAAAACGCTATTATGTCAATGTTATTTTTGCCACTATCTTAGTGTTGATTCTGTCACTGATTATTTTTCGATTTGGTTTTCCAAAACACTGCGAAAGAATATTCTTAACTGGTTGGGATCAGCTTTTCCGTGCGATTTCTTCATTGCCTGACCGACAAACCATTCGAGCAGGCTGCTTTTTCCGGCTCGATAACCTTCTACCTCTCGAGGTGATTGGGAAATCAGCTCTGCTACCAATGTCTGAAGTTCGTTCTCGTCTTCGATCATTACAAACCCACGATCTTTGATGATCTGTTCCGGTGATTTACCAGATACGAGGGCTTCATTGAGGACTTGTTTGCCGTTGGCGCGGCTTATTGCTCCGCTCTCAACCTGTTCGATGATGGTGCCAAGCCCGACAGGAGTGATTTGAATATCGGAAATGGACGAACCGGTTTGGTTGATATAAGCAAAGACATCGCCCGTGATCCAGTTGGCAATCTGCTGGGGAGCAATAGAGGGGTTTTGGTGAATAGTTTTTTCAAAGTAAACAGCCACATCCGGATCGTCACATAGCAAATTCGCATGGTACTCTCCCACCTGGTAGTTACGCATATAGCGGGATTTTTTTGCATTCGGCAGTTCTGGAAGCTCAACTCTGATCTTATCCACCCAGGCAGCATCAATGGTCAAGGGAGGCAGATCCGGCTCCGGGAAGTAACGGTAATCATGGGCTTCTTCCTTGCTTCTTTGGCTTACTGTCTGTCCCCCGGTTTCATCCCATCCGACGGTTTCCTGTTCGACGACACCACCATTCGAGAGAATTTCGGTCTGACGTTCGATCTCATACTTTATCGCCCGTTCCATGGCGCGAAAGCTGTTTAAGTTCTTTATTTCAACCCGGGTGCCAAGTTCAGGACTGTCACATCCCCTCATCGATATGTTTGCTTCAAATCGGATGGCACCTTTTTCCATATCACCGGAACATGCCTTTATACACTTCAGGATTGCCCTCAATCCGATCGAGTAAGCTTTGACAGACTCAAGACTGAATAACTCGGGTTTGGTGACAATTTCCAATAGAGAGACGCCTGCCCGGTTTAGATCAACCAGCGAGTATCTCTCCTTTTTATCGGTGACATGGGTTAGTTTTCCAGTGTCCTCTTCAAGATGGATACGCTGCAAATGGATGATTTCTTCTCCATTGCTGGTAGTAATTGGCAGGCAGCCACCGGTCGCCAGTGGATATTCATATTGAGATATCTGATAACCTTTCGGAAGGTCCGGATAAAAGTAATTCTTGCGGGCAAAAAGGCTGAACGGCGCAATCGTGCAATTGAGCGCCAGGGCAACGCGCAACGCATGTTGCACTGCTTCACGGTTAATTACGGGGAGCGACCCCGGCATGCCGGTGCACACCGGACAAACAGAGCTATTTGCTTCTGCCTGGGTTGTATCGACCACTGCGCAAGC
>Ga0105152_10000008_pt1 | contig 41842 bp, 40 predicted proteins | sample LakBais05cmmetaG_FD_81534 | JGI IMG/M metagenome (GOLD analysis project Ga0105152, IMG submission 81534) | Lake sediment microbial communities from Lake Baikal, Russia to study Microbial Dark Matter (Phase II) - Lake Baikal sediment 0-5 cm | ecosystem: Environmental > Aquatic > Freshwater >...
TAAAACCATATAGATTTTTATCCATAATACAATAATTTTGACAAAATAAATGTCTATTTAGCCAATTGCGTATAGCTTATACCATCTTTTTGGCCACAGATGTCAAATTTAATATATCTAATCTTTAAACAAGCATATTCACGCTAAAATCATTCTCTAAATGTTGAGAGACGCCATGATATGTACATGTTTTCATAAAATACATCATTTCTTATCAAAAATATCCCAATATCCGCGGTCCAGTTCATCATCCGACAGGTGGGCGTAGCGTTGGGTAACGGAGATATTTTTATGCCTGGCAAGCTCATGGGCAAGCTTGAGATTTCCCGATGCCCTCAGGACAACCGTAACGAAGTAGTGACGGAAGGAATGTGGAGTGATGGTACCCACAGCATCAGCGCCTAAAGCTTCTCCAACGCGTTCTGCAACGATATTACGCCCGGTGGTAGTCGTAATGGGTTTAATTTTTTTGCCAGCGCCTTTATCATGGCGGGCAAAGAGGGGCAAAGCTTGCAGTGGTCGACCTGAGGTGCCGTCAAGTGTCGCACGCCGGGCAAGATATAACTTTAGCGCATCCAGCGCCCTGGTTGAAAACCGTACGACAGCCTGACGATTGCCTTTTCCGATGATTATGGCACGCCCCTCATTCCAATCGATGTCACCACGTCTCAATCCACAGGCCTCATGAACGCGCAGACCTGAATCAGCCAGGGCGATCAGAAATGCCCGGTCCCTGAGTGATCGCAGGTATTCAGTCGCATCCTCAGGTACGTTATTAATGATGTTATTCACATACTCTAGTACTTTTTCGATCGCTTCGCGTGGGAATTGCGGCAGGCGTTGCCCGGGCCGCCTGGCACGTTGCTGGATGAGCAGTTTTACCCGTGGCAGGTTAATATTTGTCAAATTTTCAGCTGCAATATACTCATACAGGCCGCTTGCGGCAGTCAAATATAGTCTTTCGGTGGTGGGAGCGAACGCTTTCAATGAATTTGCAAGCCACACAATGGCATCTTCTTTTAGCAGGGCAATGCTTGATTGGTCAGGATTCAGTTCATTATCAATTAGCACTGACTTGAAAAATTCCATGCCATTGTGGTAGGTACGGGCTGTATTCTCACTGCGCGAAAGCGTGACGCTATCCAGATAGGCATTCATGACATCTGTGATGGTTATATTTTCCCCATTCCTATCAGCTACGGTATACATCTTGGCAATCCTCTATGTTATTGATAATCGCACTTATCGAAAGCATAAAGATTTTAATGGGGTTTTCCCAAGTTGTCAAGCCCCTTCCCTCATTGCAAGAAAATTTATCATTACTAATGATAAATGATAGTTCCTTGGTTAATTTAATAAATCTGTTGAATTTAAATTGGGTTTTTTCAGGATATGCAAGAATATGGTCAAAACCGCGCATCCCCTGCCCATTTACTTGCTTTATTTGCGGGGAATCAATATCAAAAAACAGTAAACACATAGGCAACACATTGATCGTATTGTGTAAGTGGAAGAATATATTTTACAGCCCTTGAAAGGCACTAGAGAGATATAACTACCTAACGTTTAGGAATAGTCGGCAAAGGAATACGACTATACGAAATTAATTTCTTCTCGTATAACAAATCCGTTACCTTGGAAACGGATTGATACGATACTCCCAACTCCTGGGCTATATCAGCCACGGTATGTTCACCATCGCAGCGTTCCATGATCTCAAACAAGCGGCGGTGACCTTCCGGATTGGTGCGGTAATCGATCCAGATGCCATAGCCCGAGCAGAATATTTCCCCTTTGAAATGATTAACTATGTACTGATTGTTCTCCCACGCATTGATCAACGCCATGACGAGTTCACGGGATTGCTCCAGTCTTTCCTGGGTCACAATGGAAGGCGTATCCATATTGCTATGGTATTCACGGTACGGTCGGGTGGTTGATTCGGGTGGCTCCACTCGTGACAGTGAAAGCATGGGAACCCGTACTCCGGGTGCATTGAATTGACGCTCATCATTATTGATAATTGAGCGCCATGGACCTACATAGGCGCCCTCATCCAGTGCGGTCAGTGCAGTTCTGAACACTTTGTCTGGATGACTTTCCTGAATAAAGGATTGCTGCAGGGCATGAGGAGAATCATTGCCCAGCATCTCAAGGAATAATCCACCCACCATATAAGGAATCAGATCTTCATTGTGACTCAGGTAAGCCACTGAACCAATCGTTTCGGGCAGGAAGAGGAAACGATATGTGAAAAATGGTTTGGGACCGGCCTTCAGCTTTCTGGCAACGTCCAACGCCACCACCACCCCGCTCAGGTCGTCATTGACCATGCCAGGATGACAAAGGTGTGTGACGATCATAAAACATTGTTTGCTCTCACCCTCGACAACGAATTCTCCGAGTTTTAATTTTCCCGATTCAAAGCGGGTGCGAATAACCACCTTGTAGCGGGCCTCCTTCAAGGTGTCTCGCAGGGTTTGACTGCAGCATAATCCCCAATCACGCTCGTAGTACTTAAAAACATAGGGAACTGCGTCTGTCAATCTTGAATGGATGTGGAGATGCTTGAGCAGTTCCTCTTTTGAGACCTCTCCTTCAAAAGGCAGGCTATACGAAACAACATGCAGAGGGTGGTCCCGATAATCGATCAGGCGCCTTCCACTCAGGGTTTCGAGGTAAGCTTCATCGCATGACCATTTTTCGGGGACCTTCCAGGTCCAACAGGGTGTTCCGGTAGGATATTCGTGAATCGTCAGAGGGATTTCGGCAGCCAGCCCAGCCAAGGCTTTATCAAAATCGTCAGAGATGATGTCCCGTTTGAGCGTCCATAATTCCTGGATCAGTTCCATCATAGCTGCCATAACCTGTTCCTCTCCTAATTATTTTGAATACCTACGGGAAAGCTTATCTTGTGCTTCGGTACGATTTTCAACCAGTATCCAGGGATCAAAGGTTAGCAGAGCATCGCCTGCATTGACAAAATCATTCAGACGGCAGCAAGCAACTTTCCCATAGTTAACTTCAACCTCATGCCATACACCCTGACGAACCAACTCGGTTTTAATGGGCTCGAGTTTCAATCGCGGATCGATCTCCACTATACGGGCATACATTCGATAGGATTTATCCATCCAAAGCCCATCCTGCCGGATCCTCCCTGGAAAATCCTTCCATTGCCGATAAGGAACCTGTGCCCTCGCTTCACAATAATGTACCATTGAAACAGCATTAATATCAGCACCCAGCAGAAGCAGCTTAAAATCCAATTGCAACATACGCTCAAAAACCGACCCAGGCTCAAAAGCAGATAATGTATCTCTGCCTGTTAGATCCTCTGCTGCAGATCCCAGCGCAGCTATAGATTGAAGTGGATGACGTGAACGTCTGGCATTTGGATCCTGACGGATATATTCCGAGAAATTACCCATTCCTTCCGATGGAGTATTTCTGTAATCAAACTCACCGGTCTTAGGATAATTCAAGGTAAAGGTCGGTACGACCAGGGTGCCACGCACGCCGATAGTTTTTTGAATGACCTGCTTATATAGCGCGATACCCCCCTCTGGCTTTCCGATCATCTGGATGGCTGAATGAACCAACAAACCATCTCCGGTTTGAATACCAAGCTGAATAAGAGCCTTTTCAAGATGCTCATGAGTCAATTCAAGCATTGTTGATTCCCGTTTTGATCATGCGACGGACAAGGATCACATCATTCTGAAAACCAAGTGATTTCCAGAAAGCTAATCCCGCGCTATTTTGAGCCATGATCTGAACTTCAATTGAATGTATATTCAATTCTTCAAACTTCTCAACGGCAGCATCGACAAGTTGCCTGCCTGCCCCCTGCCCTCGCAGGTCCTCTCCTAGGTAAAGGTCGCTGATTTCACCGACCATGACTCCCCCCAGATATGCCGGTGTGCGTTTCAAACGCCCCAGTAAAAAACCCCTCACAACACTTTTTTGCTCCGCCACCCACAGGAAACTGAAACGATCCAGCGTCCGCTCAAAAGAGGAGATCCATTCTTCGACTACCGAGTCACCAGCCGGGAAGTTCAACCCGACAGTGTGATGGTAATCGTTTAATTCGTTCCATAGCTGCCCAACTACCCGCAGGTCATCAACTGTACCGATCCGGACACAGGCAGTCTGGTTCACCGAATTCCCTCCCGGACTGCCAACGGCCAATTGGTTTTCTCCAGACCGTATTGGGAAAGGAATGCATACGCAATGCGTTCCAGACCAAATGCAATACAACCGGTATGGATCGGCGAACCATCCGGAAGGGTGATATTCAGATGCCGGCCAAAAAAGTCCTGATGGTAGTTATAAGAACCGACCGCCAGGGTCTTTCCGGAAAACGGAAGGCTGGCGCGGATTTCATATTTCAGCTGAAACGCGGATTGAAAAGCAGCCTGCTTCCGAAATTCACCAATGAAGAAAGGATCATTGGCGCTCTCCACCCGGTATGCCAGGCCACACTCTTCCAGGATATGTGTCATGCGCTGGCGGCCAATTTCACGTTGTTCCACCACATAATCACCGTGACCGATAAAAATGATTTCCCGCATGGTGAAATTCCATAATCGTTCCAGGCTGGTGAGGTTCGACGATTCGTATCGGAAGCAATTGCCAACTGCCGTGCCGACCAGGTGATCTTCTTTGAGCTGCTTGTCTGCCAGTGCGAAATACCAGTGGTAACAGACTGCCGGGGAAAGAAGCGCTTCAATTTGAGAAAAAGACTCTTTACTGGTGTTTAATGCCTCCCCTTCCCAATGGGTGTGCTGAGCAAATTGATCGATGTTATCCAGGTCTTCCCTGAGATGCGTAACGAAGCTCAAGGAATGTGGGAAGGCTTTGAAGTAATTGACACGATCCAATAACTTGGCAGATATTAATGTTGGAAAACGGTATGGGCGCGCAGAATAGGATTCTGCCAGCTCCAGAAAACGTTTTTCGAAATATTCGATCAAAGATGTAAGCAGGGGACCCAACGTATATATCCCCCGCCCTTCTTTGGATACCTCCTGTAGAGAAATTAGCTCCCCCATCGGATCAGATTTTCCTGGAACAGGGCGGTCCAGGTAATCCTCCAAAACCTGAGTGCGCGCTTTGATGACACCCTTAACCATCATTTTGATGACTTCCTGAACTTTTGCAGAGATATGAGTAAGATCGGGATTTACAGCCGATGGTTTCAACGTAATGGTTATTTGTGTCCCATCGGGTTCAACGCTGGCGCCGGCAATAGCCTCATCGACATATGCAAGCTTGGATTGCACCTCCTCCACCATGAATTCAGGAATACAGATCTCCGGGGTGATAACAAAAGTTGACTCAGGCATGATCGTGGTCCAAAAGATAAGCGGTGATCGCCTTGATATTAACTAAGCTCGTGATGATCTCGGTCGTGATCTGGACGTTATACTTTTCTTCCAAAGCCATCATGATATTCATGTGTCCAAGCGAATCCCACTCTGGCAGGTCGCCATAAGAAAGCCCTTCGGTTATTTGATCTGCAGGGACTGCAAGCGTCTGAGCAATCAAATTTGTGACCGAGTTTATTAAATCATTCTGCTGGGAGTTAGCTGGCATCTTAAAAAATTATACCATGCGTACTATATGCGCTTTCTTTCACCCGATTCGCGCATAAGGCTAGCATATGCACCCCGCCACGGTTCAATGGCTGGTTTCCGCACCGGCAGTTTAACAGCTGCAAGCTTCTGGGTGATCTGCAATACCTGAGGAATGATGCTATCCCAATCCTGGGCGATCAATCCTTTGTATAATAGATCGCTTTTTGTTTGCGACCAACCCCACTCCATTCGGAAGCGATCCGCTTTGACCCAATATCCCCGTTTTTCCCAGGCAGCTACCGAACTGTCGATCGTCGTGGCAATCTGCGCCAGTGCCGTAATGATAAATGCTACCAGGTCGCGGCTCAATTCGATGTCCTGATTACTCTGGCTTAACTCCCGTATTGCCATGAGGACATATTTGGCGAGCTGGATTCGCTCTTTCCCGGCATTTTCTATACTGATTACACGGCTCAATTGATTTCTCCATCGATACTCAGAGATAATATTAATGAATTTCTAACAGGCGAGGATTATATCCGATTATTGACGCGACCATATCATGCGCTTATAATTTCTTGTTCCGGGGAAGTGCTGGAACTGGCAGACAGGCATGACTTAGGATCATGTGTGGAAACACGTGAGGGTTCAAGTCCCTCCTTCCCCACACCATATTTATAATAAGGAAGATAACTTGAAAATAGAAACAACCCCGCGCGAAGACCATCAAGTAAAGATGGCTGTTCATATTGAACCGGATCAATTTGAGAAAAGCATGCATCAGGCAGCCAGAAAGATCGCCAACCGTGTCAAAATACCTGGATTCCGACCAGGCAAGGCTCCATATGATATGGTAATCCGCAACGTTGGTGAAGATACGATAAAAAGTGAAGCCATCGACCTGTTAATCGACGAGGTATACCCACAAGCTCTAAAAGAGTCCAATCTGACACCCGGTGCAATGGGCAAACTGGAAAACATTTCCAAAGAGCTCCCACCTGTGTTTGATTTTCTGGTGCCACTCGCCCCGGAAGTGAAACTGGGCGATTACCGCTCGATTCGAAAGGAATATCAAAAACCGGTTATCGATCAAAAAGATGTGACCGATTTTGTTGATAAGCTGCGTATGAACTACGCAACAAGCGAACCGGTCGATCGCGAAGTCAAACCCGGTGACGTTGTCTACCTGACTCTCTCGGGAAACCTGATCAATCCGGCCGAAGGTGAAAATGCAATGCTGCTCAAGGAAGGCTCTTACCCGGTTCTCGTCCCGGAGAAAGGTGCCAGTGATAATGACTGGCCATTCCCGGGTTTTGGCGAGACCCTGATTGGAAAAGCTTCCGGAAGCGAAGGCAGCGCAAACTATAATTACCCGGATGACAGCAACCTTGAAAACCTGCGCGGGAAAAACGTGGAATTCAAGTATAAAATTGAATCCGTAAAACAACTGGTGCTTCCGGATCTTGATGAAGCATTTGTCCAGACACTTGGTGAACATAAAACGGTCGAAGAGTTTCTTAAATCTGTGAGAGATCAGCTTGAAGCCCGTGCGGCATCTGAATACGATCGGGATTATTCCAATGGTTTAATTGAAGAAATGCGCAAACAAGCCACGGTCAAATACCCACCCCAGATCGTTGATGATGAAATAGCAGATATGATCCAATCACTTGAGCGCGACCTGGCCAACCAGAAACTGGATCTACCCACATATTTAAAGACCAGGAGTATGGAGAAAGACGCATTCATCGAAAAGGAAGTAAAACCAGCGGCAATCAACCGGTTGGTACGCTCCCTGGTGATGGACGAGTTCACCCACGCGGAAAACATCAAACTGGATATGTCCAAATGGGATGAGGCAGTGAATGAGACAGCCCGCGACCTGTCTTATTCAACCGATCTGACCAAACTGCGCAAGAAACTTTCAAGGGATCAATTAACTCAGGCGGTCACCTATGAGACTGCCAATCGTATAATGAATCGGCAGGTTTTCGATCGCATGAAAGCCATTGCAACAGGCACCCATACAGATCCACCAGCAGTTCAAGCCGTTGAGGAAAAGAAACCAAAAAAGAGTCCTACGGCAAAAAAAGCACCAGCCAAAACAAAAACTGAGACAGATGCTGCGGATAAATAGAACCGCAGATAAACGGAGGAAAACACAATGTCTGAACACAATTTTAAATCCGTCATCCCGATGGTCGTGGAAACTTCGAGCCGGGGTGAGCGTGCCTATGATATCTATTCGCTATTGCTGAGGGAACGTATTATTTTCCTGGGCACACCCATCGACGATCAGGTCGCCAATGTCACCGTTGCCCAGTTGCTGTACCTGAACCGCGAAGATCCTGACCGCGATATTCAGATGTACATCAACTCTCCCGGTGGCCAGATTTACGCCGGTCTGGCAGTATATGACACCATGAAAATGCTGCCCAACAAGATCAGCACCTTCGCCATCGGTGTGACCGCTTCCTTTGGAACTGTATTGCTCGCTGCTGGTACCAAAGGTCAGCGCTATGCCCTGCCGCATGCCACCATCCACATGCACCAACCGCTGGGAGGAGTCCAGGGTCAGGCTTCGGATATTGAAATCCAGGCAAAAGAGATCCTGAGATTAAAGGACCGTCTGAATTTCATCCTGTCCGAGTCGACCGGCCAGAAAATCGAAATAATCGAACGCGATACCGAGCGCGATTTCTACCTGACAGCAGAGCAGGCAGTTGACTATGGTTTGGTTGATAAAGTACTGGCTCCGCCAGAAAACTAAATCTCGTGGAAAGCAACCTTACCAGCCGGGAAATCCAAATTTCCCGGCTGGTTTTCACCATGATCTGATTGAATTTAAATGCCCAAATTATTGGAACTGTACCCGGATTTAAAAGCCATCATCCTGGACATGGATGGAGTTCTGTGGCGCGACCAGCAGCCGATCGGCGATCTGGCAGCGATATTTACACGCATCTCGGACCTGGGCTTGAAAGTGGTGCTGGCCACCAACAACGGTACAAAGAACGTTACAGAATATCAGGAAAAGCTGAATGGTTTCGGTGTATACCTTGAAAATTGGCAGATCATTAATAGCGCGATGGCTTGTGGCTCGTACTTGCAGGAGCAATTTCCCCAGGGTGGGAAGCTATATGTCGTCGGATCACCAAGTTTAAAGGACACCCTTCAATCCTGTGGATTTGATATTGTGGAGGAGGGTGAACCGGTTCTTGCGGTTGTTGCCGGACTGGATCGGGAGATCAGTTATGCCAAACTGCGCAATGCCACCATCCAGATTTATCACGGCGCCCTTTTCATTGGCACCAATCCGGACCGCACCTTCCCCACGCCTGATGGGCTGGTCCCGGGGGCGGGTTCAATCCTGGCGGCTCTTGAAGCCTCCACCTATACAGCGCCTGTGATCGTCGGGAAGCCAAGTCCTTTATTGTACGATCTTGCTATCGAAAGACTTGGAACCACCCCACAGCAGACCATCGCGATCGGCGACCGTTATGATACCGATATCATAGGGGGAAAGCGAGCCCGGTTAATAACCGCCCTGTTACTTTCCGGTGTCGAGGATGCATCGAAATCCTCCGAATGGGATCCAGCTCCTGATATCATCGCGCAGAACCTGACTGAACTGCTTTTCTAAACGTGGAAGAGAATCGATCCATATTAGATCTTACTGAAAATGAGCTGAGGGAAGCTCTGAACAGGCTTGGTCAGCCAGCCTACCGTACCATGCAGGTATGGGAGGGTCTGTATAAAAACCTCTGGCAGCAATCCCTAGAATTCACCAGTCTTCCAAACCTACTGCGAGAAACACTTAATGCAACCTATCGCTTCATGCCTCTTACGCCCAATCGGCGTTTGATTTCCAAAGATCGCCAGACCAACAAGGTCCTCTTCGATCTGGTGGATGGTCATTCGATTGAGGCTGTCCTGATGAATTATGAAAATCGACGAACGGTATGCATTTCCAGCCAGGTCGGTTGCGCCATGAACTGCTCATTTTGCGCAACCGGACAGATGGGGTTCAGGCGAAACCTCGCTGTTGGAGAAATCATCGCACAGGTTTTATTTTTCGCGCACGAGCTGAAGCAACAAGGAGAAACCCTGAGTAATGTGGTCGTGATGGGCATGGGGGAACCCTTTCAAAACTATGAAATGGTGCTCGGTGCCGTTGACCGCCTCAATGATCCGCGGGGCTTCAATCTAGGTGCCCGGCGTTTCACGATCTCGACAGTTGGTCTGCCGGACCAGATCAGGCATTTTGCAGATGAAAAGCGGCAAGTGAACCTGGCAGTCAGTCTGCATGCTTCTGATAACACACTGCGTGATCAGCTTGTGCCAATCAACAGAAAATATCCACTGGAAGCAGTCTTGGATGCCTGCCGGTATTATTTCGATCAAACCAGCCGTCGCTTAACGTTTGAATGGGCTCTCATTTCCGGGATAAACGATTCACCCTCACAGGCTACACAACTGGTAAAGCTGACACACGGATTAAGCTGCCATGTCAACATCATTCCGCTCAATCCAACAACACGATATCCCGGTCAACCTTCAGCGCGCGAATACGCACAATCCTTCAAAGCAATTCTGGAACAACATGGGATTCCCTGCACGATCCGCTTGCGACGCGGGGTGGAGATCCAAGCCGGTTGCGGGCAACTCGCCAGCCGGCAAACCTGACAGCCAGGAAAACCCCAACCAATACTGATATAATCTGCGCGATGCCTGACCTGATTAGTAAATGGAAGCAGGGACTCACCCGCACCCGTAATGCCACTTTTGGACGGATTGCGTCGGTTTTTGGCGCCAGTCAGTTGACATCTGCAAGTTGGGATGAACTGGAGAGTGTCCTCATCCAGGCGGACCTGGGTGTCGACGAGAGCACGGCTTTGATCTCAGCCTTAAAAAAAGTAGCCCGTGAAAAGGGCATAACACAGTTGGCGGAATTACAGGCTGAACTGCGCACCCATTTGCTCGACCGTCTGGACGACCCCTCAGACCTTATTATAGAACCTTCACCATATGTCATCATGATGGTGGGTGTAAATGGTTCCGGAAAAACTACGACGATCGCCAAATTAGCCAGCCGGATATCGAAGAGCGGTAAAAAGGTCATGCTCGTCGCAGCCGATACATTCCGAGCCGCGGCGGTCGATCAGTTGCAGATTTGGGGGGAACGCCTTGCACTGCCGGTCATTGCCGGTCAGCAGGATGCCGATCCCGGGTCAGTTGCTTACGATGGCATCCAGGCAGCCGTTGCACGTCAGTTTGATGTCGTGCTGGTTGACACTGCCGGACGCCTTCACACACGCTACAATTTAATGGAGGAATTAAAAAAGGTCCAACGGGTGATCGGCAAGGCGTTACCCGGTGCACCGCAAGCCACCTGGCTGGTGCTGGACGCATCCACCGGACAAAATGCAATTGCACAGGCGAAAGCGTTCACCGAAGCCGTGCACGTCACCGGTATTGTCCTTGCCAAACTGGATACCTCCGCCAAAGGCGGAATGGTATTTGCAATCCAAAGGCAACTCGGTATCCCCATCCTTTTTGCAGGACTCGGTGAAACTGAGGATGCGCTTGAGCCATTCGATCGGAAAGCTTTCATAGATGGCATACTGGAAGGTATGCCCACCACTTCTGGAGGATAGATGGAAGATCTTTTGCCACGATTGGAATCACTTCACGAAAAATCGCATGCTCTCCTGGAGTTTCTTTGACCTGCCTGCCAGGCTTGCCCATATTACAGACTTACAAAAAGAATCCGAAGATCCAGAATTCTGGAAGGATAATGAGCGTGCCCAAAAGGTGATGAAAGAGCTATCAGAACTTCGCGAGGAAGTCACCGATTGGGAAAAGTACACCCACTCCATCCAGGATGCACGCGAACTTGCCAGACTGGGAGACGAAACCCTTTTCAACGATCTGGAAAAAGAAGTCACCGCGCTTGAAGCAGAATTGGAACAACGCGAATTAACTGTCCTTTTATCAGGACGTTTTGATTCCGGTAATGCCATCCTTGCCATTCATGCCGGCGCCGGCGGAACCGATTCACAGGATTGGGCTGCCATGCTGGAGCGTATGTATCTGCGTTGGATCGACCGCCAGGGGTATCAATCCGAAATTATTGACACGACTGAGGGCGAAGAGGCTGGTATTAAGAGCGTAACCATTGTTGTCAGTGGAAAATACGCTTATGGGTACTTGAAAGCTGAGAAAGGTGTCCACCGCCTGGTCAGGCTCTCACCTTTTGATGCCGCCCATCGTCGGCATACATCGTTTGCGCTGGTCGAAATCCTGCCTGAGGTTGGTGGTGATACAGATATTGAAATCAATCCGGACGACCTGCGGATCGATGTTTTCCGCTCATCCGGTGCTGGTGGGCAGAATGTACAGAAAAACGCCACCGCCATCCGACTGACCCATATTCCCACTGGCATTGTGGTTACCTGTCAGAACGAACGCTCACAAATTCAAAACCGAGCCAATGCCATGCGCGTTTTAAAAGCCAGATTGATGGATATCAGGCAACAGGAACTCGATAAACAATTAAAGGATATACGCGGTGAGTATGTAAAAGCGGAATGGGGCAGTCAGATCCGTTCCTACGTGTTGCATCCATATCAGATGGTCAAGGATCACCGTACTGAATATGAGACCGGGAACGTCCAGGCAGTGTTGGACGGCGATCTGAACGCATTTATTAAAGCCTATTTACAATCAGCGAAATAAAGGTCGATAAACGTTTAATCCAAAACCCTCGCCAGCTCAAACAGGTTGAGATCAAGGGGCTTTTTGGTTTTCACAACCACATCCAAAGGTGTTGTGGTGATTTCACCTTTCAATAGTCCCACCAATACACCGAATTTCTTTTTTGCAATACACTCCACAGCCTTTGCCCCGAATCTACTGGCCAGGATGCGATCAAATGCACCCGGACTCCCACCCCGCTGGACGTGCCCCAGGATTGTCGCGCGTACTGCAAATCCCAATCGCTCGCGGTGTTTTTCAAAGTAAGCCACCAGCTTTTCTGCATTGTAGGTCGCTCCCTCGGCAACTACAATGATTGCGTGTGATTTTCCTCGTTCGTAAGCTATGCGCAATGTATCTGCCACCTCTTCGGGATCGATTTCCCGTTCGGGGATGACAACCGCCTCTGCCCCACCGGCAATCGCCGACATGAGAGCCAGGTAACCGCATTTCCTGCCCATCACCTCGATGAGGAATGCGCGTTGATGGGAGGATGCGGTTACTTTCAAACGATCGATCGCCTCCAGGGCGATATTCAATGCTGTATCCACCCCAAGGGTCATTTCAGATCCGTAGAGATCATTGTCGATGGTGGATGCTATCCCGACCACCGGGAACTCATGACCGTGAATCGCATGTGCTCCTGATTGGGAACCGTTACCCCCGATCACCACGAGCGCATCAATGCCTTCCTGCCTTAACGCACGGATAGCCTTGAGCTGCCCCTCTTCTTCCATAAACTCCGGACAGCGTGCGCTGCCAAGTATTGTACCTCCGCGTTGAATAATGCCACCCACATCCCGTGCGCCTAGTGGAGCATAGATACCGTTGATCAATCCATAGTATCCCAGTTTCACACCAACGACTTCCCACCCATTATCGATACCTGAACGGGCAACTGCTCGTATGGCCGCATTCATTCCTGGCGCATCTCCGCCGCTGGTTAATACTGCGATTTTAGTCATTGGTTGCCTCCGCTGTCATAATCCATATCTTACCATTACTTAAAATATTATTAGTAATTATATACATTCATTAAAAGAATGGTGAACATGCGTATGATTTGGTAAAATCAGAGCTTGGCACTGTGGGTTGATTACCACATTAAATAGGTTAATATGACAGACTACCGTATTACAAAACATCCAATACTGAGTCCCAAATCGGAAAACTTCATAGAATTTAACTGGCAGGGCAAACCACTTAAAGGTCTTTCGGGTGAAACAATTGCATCTGCCCTCTTTGCCAATGGTATTCATGTTTTTGGTCATCATCATAAAGACGGCTCTCCACAAGGCATATTCTGCGCAAACGGGCAATGTTCGCAATGCCTGGTGCTGGCGCAAGGTAGTCCCGTAAAAGCCTGCATGGAGATCCTTCAGCCTGGCATGCAGGTCGAACCACTCGACGCTCTGCCAGACCTTCCCAACCTGGATACCCTGCCGGTAACAAAAGAGATCCCCGAGATAGAAACTCCGGTGTTGATCATCGGCGGCGGTCCAGCCGGCTTATCGGCTGCCATCGAGCTGGGTAAAGCGGGCATTACCGCTGTATTGATCGATGATAAACATCGCCTGGGCGGCAAACTGATTCTACAGACCCATCGGTTCTTTGGATCGGTATCCACCGTCTATGCCGGTACCCGCGGGATCGATATCGCCACGAGGCTTGAAAAACAAGTCCGCCAGTATGAAAGCATCTCGATCTGGCTGAAGAGCACCGCCCTGGCGGTATTCAGTGATCAAAAAGTTGGAATTCTGAAGGAAGGCAGTGAGTATGTATTGGTCAAGCCAGAGGTACTGTTCGTTGCGTCTGGAGCGCGTGAGAAATCACTGGCTTTCACCGGTAATACCCTGCCAGGCGTTTATGGCGCCGGCGCATTCCAGACACTTGTCAACCGTGACCTTATAAAACCATCTGAGAAATTATTCATCGTTGGAGGCGGAAATGTTGGCTTGATCGCCGGATATCATGCCCTCCAGGCAGGAATCGACGTGGTGGGATTGGTTGAAGCCCTGCCGGTGTGTGGTGGCTATAAAGTCCATAAGGACAAACTTGTTCGCATGGGCGTCCCGATCTACACATCGCACACGGTCCTTTCGGCCAATGGCAAGGAGAGCGTGGAGTCTGTAACCATCGCCCAGGTGGGTCAGCAATTCCAACCTATCCCAGGCACAGAGAAATCCTTCACCTGCGATACGGTTTTAATTGCCGTCGGGCTCGATTCGGTCAATGAGTTTTACCTGAAAGCCAGAGATTTCGGAATGAAGGTTTTTGCCGGTGGCGATGCGGAAGAGATTGCTGAAGCATCAGCCGCCATCTTTTCAGGCAAGATCCGCGGGCGGGAAATTGCTAAAGCACTGGGTATAAAGGAGCTCGATGTACCACCTGCCTGGTACGAAATGGGACAGGTTTTAAAATCAAAACCCGGCCATGCGGCACCTGAAGATCTGCCAGATTATGAGGATGGTGTATTCCCGGTCATCCACTGCACCCAGGAAATACCCTGTGATCCCTGTTCTGCAATCTGTCCGCAGGGGCTGATCCATATCGAGGAAACCGACATCCGCAAAACCCCCGTCTTTTTAGGAAACAATTATTGCTGCGGTGGTTGCGAACAGTGTGTATCCATCTGCCCCGGGCTGGCGATTACGCTGGTGGATTATCGCAACAATCCGGATAAACCCATTGTATCAATTCCATTTGAATATCTGCGCGACAAACTCCCAGGAAACAAAAAAGTGGTTGTTACAGACACACAAGGCATGGAGCTTGGTGAGGTCAATATTGTCGAAGTGGATAGTATTCCCGCCAGCGATCGAACCCTGATTGTACGCGTGGAAGCTCCCAAGGCAATTGCCCAGAAAATTGCCGGCATTCGAGTACAAACCCAACCGGTCACCCAGCCCATGGATCATTTCGTTAAAAATATCGAGGACGATACCATCATCTGCCGTTGCGAACGGGTCAAAGCGGGTGAAATCAGTACCCTGATCAAACAGGGGATGCGCGATATTAACGAAATCAAAGCAGTGACGCGCGCCGGCATGGGAGCTTGCGGGTCAAAAACCTGCAATACCTTGATCTACCGTCTATTCCGCGATGAAGGCGTGGCCTTTAACGAGGTGACCGACCAGACCAAACGACCGATTTTCATTGAGGTTCCTGCTGGCATCTTTGCCGGAATGACTTCGAGAGGCAGCCATGAGCAGTAACCCAGGCTACGATGTCATCATCATTGGCTGTGGTTCGATCGGTACTCCTGGTGCTCTCTTTCTGGCGCAGGCAGGGATTAAAACGCTGGTCATTGACAGCACAGCCAGCGTCGGTCAGGGATCCAATAAAAGAGCGATAGGTGGAGTGAGAGCTACACATTCTGACCCTGCAAAAATCTCTCTCTGTCTGCGCAGCATCGATATCTTCTCCTCCTGGCAGAAAATGTATGGCGACGATATCGAGTGGGTAACCGGTGGCTATTCATTTGTTGCGTATCGCGAAAAAGAAGAACAGACGCTTAAGAATCTGTTGAAGGTACAACTGTCCTATGGTTTGGATATTCAATGGCTGGATCAGCAATCCATCAAGGACCTCCTGCCGGGGATCAATCCGGTCGAACTGATCGGTGGAACTTATTCCCCCGGTGATGGCAACGCATCCTCTCTGCTTGCCATCCACGCCATGTACCACCAGGCGGTTAAATCTGGTGCCACCTTTAAATTTCTTGAAACAGTCACAGGCTACCAAATCGAAGGAGACAAGATCCAGGGTGTAACCACAGACAAAGGCAGCTATAACGCGCCGGTTGTCGTAAACGCCGCCGGCGGGCATGCCCGGCCGATGGCTCAGCTTGCCCATCTGGATATACCCGTGACGCCTGATACCCATGAAGCGGCCATCACAGAACCTGTCAGCCATTTTCTCGATCCAATGGTGGTGGATATCCGTCCATTCCCGGGGTCTTCCAATTTCTATTTTTATCAGCATAAGACCGGACAGATTCTGTTTTGCATAACACCCAATCCGAATATCTGGGGTGATCTGATAAACGAAACCAGTGAATTCCTTCCCATGGCATCCCGTCGACTGGTCGAGTTGATGCCCAAACTCGTCAATATCCGCATCCGCCGTTCATGGCGGGGCTTGTATCCGATGACGCCGGATGGATTCCCGATCATCGGTTGGGCTAAAGAACTGCAGGGTTACCTTTATGCGGTTGGCATGTGCGGTCAGGGCTTTATGCTGGGTCCTGGAGTGGGCGAATTACTTGTGCGCATTATCAAAGACCAGTTAAGTGAAAAAGATCATGAGATACTTTCCTATCTCACACCTTATCGCGAGTTTGCTGGTCAGGAAAAGTTAAAATGATGGAACACTATAGATCTATGAGCCGCCAACCGAGCGGCTTTTTTCATAAAAAATAACCTGCATGATAAAAGGGTTGATTTTTGACTTTGATGGCTTGATCATCGATACCGAGGTGGGCGATTACCAGGCATGGCTTGAGATATATCAAGAATATGGTCTGGATTACCCGTTGACTGAATGGCAACAACTGATTGGTATCTATACCACCGTCCCAATCCCACTGGACAGGCTCGACCGATTGAAAGGTCCCATTGATCACGAGGTGATCGACTCCCGGCGTCGTCAGCGTTCAACCGAATTATCCATTCATCGACCCTTACTGCCGGGTGTCATGAAATATCTTCTTGACGCGCAACAGCTGGGTTTGAGGACAGCCATTGCGTCCAGCTCCCCCCGGGTTTGGCTGGATAAGTTCCTGGAGCCACGCAACCTCTCATCGTATTTTGATATTGTCGTAACCGGCGACACCGTCAGTCAGGTAAAACCCAGCCCTGAACTTTTCCTGTCTGCCATCAGGCAACTTGGAATTACTGCACCCGAAGCATTGATACTGGAAGATTCCTTGAATGGTCTGATGGCTGCCCGATCGGCAGAGACTCGTTGTGTTATCATACCCAGCAGGTTGACCCGCGGGTTGGATTTCCACGAAGCGAACCTCGTGCTTGAGACTCTCGACTCGCTGCCTCTGATTGACTTGCTAAGGCATTTCGGTGGTCACTGCTCCAAGGAGGAGGAACGTAATGAAAGCCAACAGTAATACCTTATTCCCTGAGGGTTTCATCTGGGGTGCTTCAACTTCTGCCTATCAAATAGAAGGCGCATGGAATGAAGATGGAAAAGGCAGATCGATCTGGGACACATTTTCTCATACACCTGGAAAGATCTATAAAGGACAGAATGGCGATGTCGCCTCAGATCATTATCATCGCTGGCAGGAAGATCTTGAGCTTATTAAAAAGATAAATCTAAATGCCTACCGTTTCTCCATAGCCTGGACGCGCATCCTGCCGGATGGTGCCGGTGCTGTCAATCAAAAAGGGCTGGATTTCTATGAACGCCTGATCGACCGGTTGTTGGAATTGGGAATAGAACCCTTCCCCACCCTTTTCCATTATGACCTGCCTCAGGCGCTTCAAGACCAGGGCGGATGGCCCAATCGCGCTACTGCCTTACGTTTCGCAGAATACGCAGATGTCATCGGTAGAACATATGGGGACAGGATCAATTATTGGATTACACACAATGAACCATTCGTCACTGCAGCTGCCGGTCATTACACCGGCATTCATGCCCCGGGCATCAAGGACCTGCAGGCTACATTGCAAAGTGTTCATCATCTGTTGCTTTCCAATGGTTTGGCGGTAAAAGCCCTGCGAGGATGCATCAAGAAGGGTGCACGCATCGGGGCAGCCATCAACCTGTCACCAGTCGAACCTGCAAGCAATGATGTAAAAGACCAGCGTGCGGCTGTCATGTTTGACGCGCTTCTCAACCGTATGATCCTGGATCCGCTCTTTTTTGGTCGATACCCATCCGAATTGGAACCTTTCTTCCAAATGAATTTGCCTGGTGATCTGTCAGGCGATCTGAAAATCATCTCCACCCCGATGGACTTTTTAGGGGTCAACTATTATTCGCGAACTGTCGTCAAATATGATCCGGATGTACCCTTTCTCGAACTGGTCGAGGTAAATCCCAGGGGGAACGAGTATTCAATGATGTGGGAAATTTACCCCGAAGGCTTATACAAATTATTGATGCGGATTAAGAAAGATTACAACCCATCTTCCATCCTTATCACTGAAAATGGTGTCCCGGTTCCGGAAGATGTGGATTTTGATGGGCGGATCAGGGACGAGCGTCGCATCCACTACCTGCGTAACCACATCCTGCAAGTACGGCGCGCGATGAGCGATGGCGTACCGATCCAGGGATATTTCGTATGGTCTCTTCTGGATAATTTTGAATGGGCACTTGGATACCGTCCGCGTTTCGGTTTGATCCACGTCGATTTTGAGACACAAGAACGTATTATAAAAGATAGCGGTCACTGGTTTGCTGAAGTCGCCCACAATAATAGTATCTCATGGGATTTACAGGATAAATGACAATCAAAGGTATCATCTTTGATTTCGGTGGTGTTTTGGTTCTTAATAGTGATCCGAGCGCCAGGAAGAAATGGGCGACCCGGCTGGAAATGGACACCACTGTACTGGTTGACAAAATATTCAATTCAGATGCTGCCAACCAGGCATCCATCGGCAGGATTACCGAAAACGAATTATGGGAACTTTACAGAAAACTGTTCAATTTAAGCCAATCTGATTCTATTCAGTTTCGAGAGGATTTTTTTAGCGGCGATAAGTTAAATGATGATCTTATTAATTTCATCTCAAAACTTCCCGCCACGTTTAAAAAAGCCATATTGAGCAATGCCTGGTTGGGTGCCAGGCGTTTATTCACCGAGAATTTCCATTTCGATGAACTTTTTGATCTGATGGTCATCTCAGCCGAGGAAGGCATCGCCAAACCGGATGACGAGATATTTTATCGGACGGCACAACGGCTTAACTTGAATACATGGGAGCTGATATTCATTGATGATATGCTGGTCAATGCCCAGGCCGCAGCCAAAGTCAGCATGGCTGCCATCCACTTTCAGGATACTGCATCAACCATCCGCCAGATTACGACATTATTGAATTCTCAGGGTGTGGCAGTTGTCTGATTCATTCTAATGTTTATCAGACAGGTGTATGATAAATTACCATTGCTTGATGTGCTGATTGATTTGTAACGCGAACAATGAAGATCGAACAACTTCTTTCCTCACTTCCTGAAAGGTATGGACCGGTCGAAAAGGAATACATCGAACGGGCGTATGAGTACGCTGAGAAAGCCCATCACGGCCAAAAACGAGCCTCAGGTGAGCCATACATCACCCATTGTGTTGCGGTTGCATCAATCCTGTCTGAACTGCATGTGCCTGCCATCATGATCGCCGTGGGACTGCTGCATGACACGGTTGAGGATACCAGCATCACTCTGGCCGACTTGCAGCGGGATTTCAGTGACGAAGTAGCCAAACTGGTGGATGGGGTAACCAAACTCACCAATCTGCCCAACCTCTCACGCGATGATCAGCACGCCGAGGATATCGTTAAAGCAAAAAAAACAGTCTCAGGCAAAACCCGTCCTGAAACCGTGGAAGTCCCATCTGTAACCGATTCCACCAGCCGCCGGCGTGATATGGCTTCCGAAACCTTGCGCAAAACATTCCTCGCCATGGGCGAAGATGTGAGGGTGATCCTGATCAAACTCGCAGACAGGCTTCATAATATGCGTACTCTCGGTTACATGCCCGAAGAAAAGCGCAAACGCATCGCCCAGGAAACCATGGAAATATTTGCCCCGCTTGCCAATCGGCTGGGTATCTGGCAGGTCAAATGGGAGCTGGAGGATCTTGCCTTCCGTTATATCGACCCCGAACAATACAAATCCATTGCGGAGAAGCTCGCTGAACGGCGGGTGGACCGGGAAAAACAGATCGGTGAGATCATTAACCGCCTGCAATCTGTTTTGAAACAATCCAGCATCGAGTCAGAGATAAACGGGCGCCCGAAACACATCTATTCCATTCATAAAAAGATGATCGAAAAGGGACGCCCATTTGAAATGGTACGCGACCTGCGAGCTGTGCGTTTGATCGTTGCGGATATCCCGACCTGCTATGCCGCCCTGGGGGTCATCCATACGACCTGGCGTCCCATCCCGCACGAATTCGACGATTACATCGCCGCGCCCAAAGATAATTTTTATCAATCACTTCACACGGCTGTAATATTTGACGACGGCAAGCCGCTCGAAGTGCAGATTCGCACACCCGAAATGCACCAGAGTGCTGAATACGGTATTGCTGCTCATTGGAGATATAAGGAAGGGACCAAACCCGATCAATCATTTGACCAGCGTGTGAACTGGTTACGCAGTCTGATGGAATGGCGTCAGGATGTGGATGACGCCCAGGAGTTTGTCGATGGTATGAAGACGGATGTCTTCCAGGATCGGGTGTATGTCTTCACCCCTCGTGGGGATATCATCGACCTGCCGACAGGCGCAACACCGATCGATTTTGCGTATCACGTCCACACCGAAATCGGTCACCGCTGCCGTGGAGCCAAAGTCAGCGGGAAACTGGTCACATTGGATTACACACTAAAAACCGGCGACCAGGTCTCGATTTTGACTGCCAAAACAGGAGGTCCCAGTCGTGATTGGTTGAATCCCACGCTTGGCCTGGTTCATACCCAGCGCGCCCGCTCAAAGATCCGACAATGGTTCAAATGGCAGGACCGCGAACAAAACCTGTCGCAGGGCCGTATTCTATTGGAGCGTGAATTCAGGCGACTAGGGCTCGAGAGCATCAATGTCGACGAACTTGCCAAAGAACTCGAGCAGAAAAACGCAGAAGACCTGTATGTTGCGTTGGGTTGCGGCGATCTTCATATCGGTCGTGTGATCAATAAACTGGCAGAGATCGACAAGGAAAAAGTTGACGAACTGCTGGTTACCAAATCACCAACCGAGAGCAAGCCTACCACAGATGCCATATCAGTTCTCGGTCTGAAGGGTATTCTGACCAATATCGCTCGATGCTGCAACCCCGTGCCAGGGGATGATATCATCGGCTATATAACACGTGGACGCGGTGCCACTATCCACCGGCGTGACTGTCCGAACGTTTTACGCCGAAAAGATCGGGAGCGGTTGGTAAGAGTTTCCTGGGGAGAAGTTCGTCGTACTTTTCCAATACCTATTGAAGTCAAAGCATATGATCGTCAGGGGTTAATGGGCGACATCTCAAACATTCTCAATGATGAAAGCGTCAACCTTGCGGATATCAATCTCAAGTTTCACCAGAATCTGGCCGTGATCAATATGATCATTGAAATCACAGACATCAACCAACTCAGCCGGATCTTGACCAAGGTGGAAAATCTTCCTAACGTGTTGGAAGCGCATCGCCTGAAACCGGGTTAATTTCATGCTTTACGGTTTTTCCCGTCTGGTGTAAAATCGCTGCCTAACAAAACCATATAGTGAAGGCAGAACTAATATCAGGATAATCCTTATTATGAAAAACATTCGCATCACTGCGATCGTGACAGCATTCATTGGGTTGGCAGTATCCGCTTATCTTGCATGGGCAAAAGTTACCCACCAAAATGTGGTTTGCATCGAGTCTATGGGGGATTGCAATCTAGTCAACACCAGTTCATATTCTGAGTGGCGGGGCATTCCCATCGCACTGTTTGGAGTGATCGGTTATGCCCTGATCCTGGCCCTTATCGTGGCTTATACAAGCAATAAGAAGGTTAAAAACATTATTCCACTAACTCTTTTCGGTATCACCTTATTTGGCGCATTGTATTCTCTCTACCTGACTTACCTTGAACTATTCCTCATACACGCTCTCTGCCCATGGTGTCTTATTTCTGCCATCGCGATGATCATGCTGTTGGTAATATCGTCAATATTATTAGGCAAGTCCAAAATAATCGAAAGCATCCATTAGGAGGATCAAATGCCACGCATCCGTTGCCACTACGTTGACTGCGTCTTTCTGGATGATAGCTATTGCAGCGCTGCTGCTGTTGAGTTCGATCCAGATACAGGGTGCATGACTTTCTCACCAGTGTCTGAGTCAGGTGATGAAGACAAGTGGGATGAAGAAGATGAGCTTGATGAATGGGAAGATCTTGAAGTTGAGGAGGAGGAGGAAGACCTCTGGTCCGAAGGCGAAAACGATGATGAGATCTAGTGCTACAAGCTCACGACAATCCAATGAATTAGATAAGTATGAATTAGGGATTGGCGCCTGGTCTTGGGGGGATAAGCTATTTTGGGAATTCTACAAGGAGTATGGGGACGAAGATGCTTTTTCTGTTTATAAAGAAAGCCTGAATCTGGGTATTACATTCATTGATACCGCCGAAGTATATGGATCTGGTGAATCTGAACGGTTGATCGGTAGATTTATTGCGGAAACAAAACAACCTGTTTTTATCGCCACCAAATTCATGCCCTATCCCTGGAGACTGACAAGATCCAGCTTGATGAGCGCACTGTCAAAAAGCCTCAAACGACTCGGTCTGCCCCGGGTTGATCTCTATCAAATCAACACGCCTAACCCACCTGTACCGACGACTGTCTGGGTCGAGGAGATGGCAAAGCTTCAAATGAAAGGATTAATCGGGTCGGTCGGTGTATCCAATTACAATGTCACCCAAACCGAAAACGCCATCCTTACTCTTAAAAAGTTCGGTATGAAACTGGCGTCAAACCAGGTTGAATATAATCTTCTTAATCGCTCGATAGAAAAGGACGGACTGTTATCCCTTTGTCGTCAGGAAGGGATCAGGGTGATCGCATATAGTCCGCTGGGTCAGGGTTTATTGACCGGGAAGTATTCATCAGAAAACCCACCCAGTGGGATCCGGGGGATGCGTTATCACAACCAGCTAAAAACAGTCATTCCTTTGATTACTCTACTCCGGAAACTTGGTGACCAGTATGGTGGAAAAACACCAGCCGCAGTCGCTATCAATTGGACCATCTGCAAAGGCACTCTTCCCATTCCGGGGGCAAAATCGGTTCAGCAACTTACTCAGAATGCTGGCGCTCTTGGCTGGAGACTCAGCGCGGATGATATCGCCCTGTTGGACGAGATGAGTGAGGCAGGCTAATTGGGTTTATAATGCTGTTTGTATGCTGATGATTGAAAGGATAACAAAATCAATTATCCAGGCATATGAATGGAGTAAAAATGACAGATACCTATGGAACGATCGGAAAGACCACCATTGCTCCTGAAGTCTTGTTAGGCATTGCCAGATTAACCACCCTGGGAACTCAAGGTGTGAGCCGGTTGGGGTCTACCCCTGGCAATGTAAATCGCCTTTTGAAACGTGATCCCAATCATGGCGTCATGATCTCTGTCGAAAACAATACAGTCTATGCCGATATCTCCGTCGTCCTGGAAAATGACGTGAATATCCGGGAAGTCTGTAGAAATATTCAGAAGCAAATCGCCAGAGCTGTGTCTGAAATGGTCGGCATGGAAGTTGGACGCATCAATGTCCATGTTGATGATATCGATTACGGACCAAGACAAGAAATCCTCTAAAATATGAAACCCCGTACAAAGGCACGCAGTATCGCTCTGCAAGCCTTGTTTGAAATCGACCTTACCGGGCACCTACCCGGTATCGTTTTAGAACAACGCCTGGCTGACAACCCGCTGCCTGAAGATGATCTGACGGATTTTGCACTTGAGATTCTTCAGGGGGTTATTAAATATCGTATAAACCTGGATGACTTGATTGCTCAATATGCCCCCGACTGGCCTTTAGACCAGGTCGCATCCATCGACCGAAATATCCTAAGAATGGCACTGTGGGAAATGGCGCTGCACACAGATACCCCAATTAAAGTAGTTATTAATGAAGCTGTGGAGCTTTCCAAAATGTACGGTTCAGAAAGTACTCCGCGCTTTGTCAATGGAGTCTTGGGCAGCCTGGCTGACCAGGTAAATGAGATCCGCCAGAATTTCAAACACTTGATAAGTGAATAAACACCGCATGACCAGATTTCTGAAAATCACCATCATTGTTATTCTTTTGGTTAACAGTCTGTCAGCTTGCTCCGGCATTGGGAATACCACATCACCTGCATTATCAACGGTGGACGTCCCTCAAGCAGAAGTGCTATTTTTAGTGGAAGTACCGGATGTGGATACTTCTCCCGGCGCTGTCATGCTAAATATCGTTGACGAAGTAACAGGTCTGGCATTAAACCCTACCACGATCAAGATGCAAAAACGGGATAATACCCATTTTTCTTTAAAACTTCCTATAAATGTTGGCACGGTGCTCAAGTATCGCTACTCGCGTAGCGGTGCTTTACCTATCATGGAAACCAGCACGGATGGAGACAACATCCGTTACCGCATGGCGGTTGTCGATGCCCCTTTAACGATTTATGACGTCGTTCCTGCCTGGGAGGATAGTACATATCAAGGTGGTACCGGGAAAATCACAGGCTCGGTTTTGGATCTACTCACCAATACACCGGTTCCGAATGTCCTGGTGACTGCCGGAGGTCTTAATAGCTTTACCTCGTCGGATGGAAGTTTCTTCATTAGCGGCTTGCCACCTGGTACCCACAACCTGGTAGCTTATTCATTGGATGGCAGCTATCAGTCATTCCAGCAGGGCGCGAATATTGAGGCCGGATTGACGACACCTGCTGACATCAAAGTCATTCCCAGGCAATCAGTCAACATCACCTTTTTATTGAAAGCGCCACAGGAATATGATGGCATCCCGGTGCGTCTGGCCGGTAATATCACCCAGCTCGGGAATACCTTTGGGGATCTTTCCGGGGGTATGAGTGTAATCACAGCACGGATGCCGATCATGGCAGGCCTGGAAGATGGCCGCCGTTATGTAACCATCTCGGTCTCTGCCGGAACTTATATAGAATATAAATATACGCTCGGCGATGGTTTCTGGAATTCCGAGCTTGATGATCAGGGGAAATTCAAACTACGTGGTTTTGTCGTCCCAACAGTAGATACCATCCTACAGGATGAAGTGACCACCTGGCATACAAAGGACATGGAACCGATCAAATTTGAAGTCGATGTACCAGCCACCACTCCACAGGGAGACAGGGTTTCGATCCAGTTCAATCCCTTCGGTTGGATGGAACCCATCCCCATGTGGCAAGAGGGCGATAATCACTGGTCATTCATCGTATACAATCCGCTAAATCTGACAGGTAATTTTACATATCGTTACTGTCGCAACGAACAATGCGGGATCGCAGATGATTCTGCTACGCCGGGTCCCGACTCTAGCGGAAGGTCACTACCGACCAATACAAAACTCATTCAGGATACAGTTGAGAGCTGGCAATTTCTTGGTAATAATGAGGCCATCACACTGAATGATGCGGTCGTCCCATATGATCAATCGTATCTAACCGGTATAGAATTCTCTCCAGATTATCTTCCAGGCTGGCAGCCATACATGGCGTCCGCTCTGAGTGAGGTCAAATCCACCGGCGCAAATACAATCGTATTAACTCCTTCATGGACCTGTTCGGATCCGGCAAATCTGGAATTCGACTTAATTCCAGGTAAAAACCCCTCCTGGCAGGATACTTATGAGCAAATTTGGCAGGCGAACCAGCTGGATCTGAATACCATGCTATATCCAACTGCGCGTTTTAATACCGCAGTCAGTGATTGGTGGATCAAAGCACCACGCACTTCGGAATGGTGGCAAGCCTGGTACATGGAGTACAAGCGCTTTATCACTCACTTTGCCGACCTGGCACAACAAGCCGGTATTGATTATCTGGTGATTGGAGGGGATTGGATCCAACCCTCCCTGCCTGGCGGGAAGTTGTCAGATGGTACGGATTCCCAGCTTCCTCCCGATAGCATTGTATATTGGATGGATATCATCAACACCGTCCGTTCACATTTCTCAGGATACCTCATCTGGGAGATGAATTATCCCAATAGCCTGGATAATCCCCCACCCTTTCTGAGCTCGATGGATGCCATCTATGTAACCTTTAGTGGACCTGTCGCCAGTTCATCCACACCCAGTTTGACCGAACTGCAAGATGGTTTTGCAGGAATCATAGATACTTCGGTCTACCCTTTGGTCGAACTGTACGGGAAATCCGTATTCATTGGACTTGACTACCCTTCATCAATCGGCAGCGCTGGTGGATGCAAGCAGTCAACGGATACGCCATGTGGGGATTTAGACGTCGTTATTCAAACTGAACTCTATCGTGCTGCTTTGACCGTAGTAAATTATCGAGACTGGTTATCAGGCTTCATCAGCCAGGGTTATTATCCACCTGCCCGCCTGATAGACGCCTCCAGTTCCATTCACGGCAAACCGGCGCAGGACCTGTTGGGCTATTGGTACCCTTATATCACAGGGACAGTACAATAATCTGATAATCCTCATTGGGAGTCGACCATTGAACCCGCAGCAAATAATAAACTCAGACCTGATATCTCTGGGATTCAGTAAAACACAAAAATATCACTACTGTCTGAGCCCTGCAGAGTTATCCGAATTTATCATACGTAATCAAGAGGGGCTTTTTTCAATAGACGGCGCGCTGGTCGTGAAAACCGGTCAACATACCGGCCGGTCACCAAATGATAAATATATTGTGCAAACCGAGACCGTGAAGGATCTGTGGTGGGGAAAGATCAACCAGCCGATTTCGACCGAGGGTTATCAATACCTGCAGAGAACGATGATCGACCACTTGAAGGGAAAAGTGTTATTCATTCAGGATGTATATGTCGGGCAGGACGCTGCGCATCGTCTGGGGGTGCGTTTGATCAGCTCGCAAGCCTGGTATGGGCTGTTCTGCCGTGATCTATTCATCCCCGTGCCTGATGACAAGATATCCAGTTTTAAAGCCGATGTAACGATTCTACACGCACCCGAGATGCAAGTCGAACCTGAAAAAGCAGGCATCCGTTCAGCCACATTCATTGTTCTCGAGTTGATTAATAAAATGATCCTTATCGGTGGAACGGCCTATGCCGGAGAGATCAAAAAATCCGTCTTCAGCCTGATGAATTATTTGATGCCAAAGGTCAATGTGTTTCCAATGCATTGCTCCGCAAACGTCGGCGCGCGTGGCGATGTAGCGCTATTTTTTGGTCTATCCGGTACAGGCAAGACCACTCTCTCATCGACTCCCGATCGTAGGTTGATCGGCGATGATGAACACGGGTGGTCAGAAACCGGCATCTTTAACTTTGAGGGTGGATGTTATGCCAAAACCATCCGCCTGAGAGCTGACTTGGAACCGCTGATATGGCAGGCAGTTCATCGGTTTGGAGCCCTCATCGAGAATGTCGTCATCGATCCTCATACGAGGGAGATTGATTTCGATTCCGACCAAATCACAGAGAATACTCGGGCTGCTTATCCGTTGACTTTTATTGATAATCATTACATGGAACCGGTCGCCGGTCACCCCGAAAACATCTTTTTCCTGACTGCCGATGCATTTGGGGTGCTGCCGCCAATCGCCAGGCTAACTGCGGAACAAGCCATGTATTACTTTCTGGCAGGCTATACTTCCAAGCTGGCAGGTACCGAGGTAAATCTGGGGTCTCAACCCCAGACAACTTTCTCATCCTGTTTTGCAGCCCCGTTTTTACCACTGCATCCGATGGTTTATGCGTCCATGCTGGGCAGTCGCATCAAACAGCATCACACGAATATCTGGCTTGTTAATACTGGCTGGTCAGGTGGCATGTATGGGGTCGGAAAACGCATCCATCTCCCCTACACGAGAGCCATGATCAAGGCAGCCTTGGAAGGACAATTAGCGAAGGGTGATTTCATCCCTGAACCATTTTTTAACCTGGAGATCCCAACCGGTTGCCCGGATGTGCCGGATGGAATGCTGGATCCACAATCAACCTGGCAGGATAAAACTGCTTATAGACAGCAAGCTGGGATACTGGTGACCAAATTCATTGAAACTATGGAACAATACCGGGATCAAGTCCCACCTGCAATCATTAACGCGGGACCAGTATCAGCAAAATAATCGTCGCCAGGGCTATGAATGGTGCATAAGGAATTGCCGAATAGGTATGATACTTATTCCTGGTCAACAAAAAGATCATTGCAAACAGACTGACTACCCCTCCCAATACAATCGTTAATACCAACCCGGCGACCACCCCCGGCCAACCAAGAAATACTCCCATTACTCCACTCAAGGTGACATCACCGAATCCGATGGCTTCATCGGCATCAGCCATCTCGCGTTTGCGAGAGAGCAACCTAACGAACCCGATACCCAGATAATACAGGATCAGCATGATCGCAAAACCGGCCATACCCCCGATCAAGGTCATTACAATACCATGTTGCCGGATGCCAATTCCCAAACCGATCAACGCGCCGGAGATACTGACCGGATGCATAACAAGACGGTGTTCCAGATCGATTACAATCACTACGCCGAAGTACATTACAACCAGCAGCCCCAACCAGAATCCAATTGCAGGTGGGAAGAGCCATAAAGCTCCTGCGATAAGAATGTATATTAGGTAAACACAGATTGTCCGGAAAGAACGCTTTTTATGACATGCTTTACACGGTGTGTTTAGTATATAATCAACCCAGTGGATTGGTTCTTGGCAGGACTTGCATTCCGGCCACGTAAGCTTCCTTTTGACAGGCAGCACATCAGCGATGTAATTTATTAACAACGCTGAGAAATAACCAAAAACAACAGCGATCAATATACTGATATCCATTCTGTGATTATATCCTGAACAAATCACGACGATACTTACCGGAGGTAAACAATGGAACAGTTCATCATAGAAGGCGCAGTACCATTAAAAGGTGAAATGACCCCGGCAGGCAATAAGAATGCCGCCCTGCCTATGCTGGCTGCGTGTCTCCTGACTGATGAGCCGGTCAAACTTTATAACGTTCCAGAGATCCGGGATATTATCAATATGCGCTGTCTAGTGGAGAGCCTGGGAGTGGAGATATCAACCATCGAACCGCATACCTGGATGGTTCATGCTCGTGAAGTACGCCCCGCAGATCTTGATCCCGACCTGTGTCGGAAAATCCGTGCTTCGATCCTGCTGGCAGGTCCCATGATTGCCCGGACCGGCGAACTGCATCTCCCGCCACCTGGCGGGGATGTGATCGGACGCCGCAGGGTGGATACACACATCCTGGCTTTAAAAGCACTGGGCGCTAATGTCACCTATGACCGAACCTTCCATTTTTCCACCTCGCAACTTCATGGAGCCAATATTCTTCTGGATGAAGCCAGCGTAACCGGAACTGAAAACGCTATCATGGCCTCCGTCACAGCCAAAGGTACAACTGTATTACATAATGCTGCGTCAGAACCGCATATCCAGGAACTCTGTCACCTGTTGAGTGCCATGGGTGCCAGAATCACGAACATCGGTTCAAACACGTTAACGATCGAGGGTGTGGATAAATTGCATGGTGCTGAATACACAATCGGCCCTGACTACCTGGAAGTAGTCAGCTTCATCGGTGCAGCTGTTGCCACGCATGGGAGCATCCGCATACATAAAGCTGCTCCACAATATATGGATATGATCGCCCTGGTCTTCAAACGCATCGGCGTTGAGTGGGAGGTGACCGGAGAAGATATCATCGTGCCGGTAGAGCAAAAATTGGAAATTGAACCGGATCTGGGAGGTGCCATTCCTGAAATCAGCGTAATGCCCTGGCCTGGTTTTCCCTCCGACCTGATGAGCATCGCGATTGTGATGGCAACCCTATCCAAAGGTAGTATTCTCATGCATGACTGGATGTATCCCAGCCGGATGTATTTCACCGACAAGCTGGTCGGGATGGGTGCCCATATCGTGCTGTGCGACCCACACCGTGCCATCATACAAGGTCCAAGTCAATTATATGGGGAGAAAATGGAAAGCCCTGATATCCGGGCGGGTATGGCCTTGCTGCTCGCCGCCCTATCAGCACGAGGGAAATCCATTATCCGTAATGTAGGTCAGATCGATCGGGGATACGAACGTGTCGATGAAAAACTCATCGCTTTGGGGGCTAATATAAAACGGGTGGATGAATAAAGAAAACAAAAACCGCCAATTTGGCGGTTTTTAGTTGTCAGTTAATTAACAGCCTGTTTGGGGCTGTTCAACACATCCAGAAACTGGGTAACAACCTCACGCAGCATGGCTTCTGGGAGAGCACCGACCTGTCGATGGACTATCTTTCCATTAGAGATTAACAGCATGGTTGGAATACCCTGAACGCCGTACTTTGTTGCCCACTCGCTATTCTCATCTGTGTTGATTTTGGCAATAATTATTTTTCCTGCCAATTCACTGGCAAGTTTATCCAGTACGGGAGCAACCATGCGGCAGGGGCCACACCAGGGCGCCCAGAAATCCACAATCACAGGCAAACTGGATTGAAGGACGCTTTTCTCAAAAGCGGCATCTGTCACGTGAATAGGTTCATTCACCATTTGAATAATTCCTCTTTTCTCCTCAATAATGCTATTTATATTATAGCTTGTTTACGTTCATTTGATGCATTCGACAGGAAATGGTTACAAGTTCAAATCCCCGAAGGCTATGTTTTGAAGTAAAATCCCTACCATGAATATCCAGATTGCTGTATCCAAGATCAATAAATATGCGACATCTGAAAGTGGGGACACCCTGGAAGTAATCGAACGCCCTAATGGGGGTATGTCGGTGGTACTGGCAGACGGGCAAACATCCGGTCGGGGTGCAAAAGCAATCTCGACCATGGTCGTACGCAAAGTCATCAGCCTCCTGGCAGACGGCGTTCGTGATGGCGCGGCTGCCAGGGCTGCTTCAGATTATCTGTACACAGAACGTAAAGGCAAAGTCTCGGCCACACTCAATATCCTGTCAGTGGATTTAACGACCAATACCCTTGTCATCAGCCGTAATAATCCCGCCCCGGTCTTCCTGGCACGTGGAGATAAAATAGATTGCCTGGATAGTGACAGCACACCGGTTGGCACCAACCGCAATATTCGTCCGGCTATCACGGAAATACCGTTGGAGGTGGGGTTGACGGTTGTGATGTACACAGATGGTGTCCTGCATGCCGGTGAGCGCACCGGTAATAAAATGGATGTCTCCACGACTTTGGAAGGCGTGCTTGAAGATGAAAATCCCAGCCCACAGGTTATCGCCGACGCGCTGTTATCGAATGCCATGCGACTGGATGACTCCCGGCCGGCAGACGATATCAGCGTCGTTGCGTTGAAAACTTCACCCACCGAAGGCGATGGGGTACGGAGAATGACAGTCAGTCTTCCGGTCAATCTGGGAGGTTGACAAGCTCATGGAATGGGTACGACGGCGCATGATCCACTGATCGGCATCGTTGGTCCCTGCGGGGCGGGAAAGACATCACTCGCAGCGAAATTATCCTCACAATTTGCGCGCGTGCGCGCCATCGCCCAGGAACACTCTTATGTGCCGGATATGTGGCGCCGGATAACCAATCCGGATATCCTGATCTATCTGGATGCATCCTACCCCGTCACCATCCAACGTCGGCATCTGGATTGGACCGAAGACGAATACCATGTCGAACTCAATCGGTTGGCACATGCCCATGAGCATGCGGATATCTATATTGCAACCGATCATCTGAGTCTGGATAATGTATTCCAGGTAGCGTTGGAGAAGTTGAAACACCTGGTTTCAAACACCGGGGGGTAAGGACACCTACTCATGATATCGCAATGGGGGTATAATCTCACGTCACGCCAGCAAAGTACTGGCATTTTTATGTGTCTGGAGGTTTATCAAGCATGACGCGGAAGATCTCGACCAATCTCGTCATTATTCTCATTGTTGTGGCCAGTGTCATATGGTTGAACCTTCCCTCGAGCAAGATTGATATTGGGAATTTTCAACGCGACCTGAAGCCAAAACTCGGTCTCGACCTGCGTGGAGGGTTGCAGGTTGTGCTCGAGGTTGATTTACCTGCTGATTCCACTGTCACCACCCAATCGATGGAAGATGCCAAAACCATTTTTGAAAACCGCGCCAATGGCCTAGGTGTTAGTGAGGTTGTCTTCCAGGTTGCCGGAACACGCCGTATTGTCGGCGAATTCCCTGGATTAACCAATACTGAAGAAGTCATTTCCGTACTACGACAGGTTGGTCAGTTGGCTTTCGTTCCCATGGGTACTACACCATTGGCGGAAGGCACCGAGGTAAAGGTGGATCTGTCTGGAATAACAGGAACAAGCGATACACAGACGACCACCACACCTGAAGTGATCGTAACGCCGACAACGGCACCCACCCCTACAACAGCCGTGCCGGAGATACAGACTCTGAAGGCGATCATGACTGGTTCTGAACTGAAAACCGTGGGTGTCACCCAGGACCAGCTCGGTAATTATGAGATCTCGTTTGAATTAACCGATACTGGAAAGAAAGTCTTCGGAGATTTTACTTCCACCCATGTTGGTGAGATATTGGGGATCGTTCTGGACAATAAGGTTATATCAACGCCTCGAATTGAATCCGCCATCACAGAAGGTTCCGGTGTAATCCAGGGGTCCTTTACCCTTGATTCGGCCAATGCGCTGGCGATCCAATTGCGCTATGGCTCTCTTCCTGTGCCCTTCGTTGTGGCAGAAAGTCGCGTTGTCGGTCCAACCCTCGGCTCAGAATCCCTTCAAAAAAGTCTGATTGCTTTGTTGATTGGCCTTACCATCGTTATATTATTCATGGGCTTGTATTACCGGGTACCGGGTCTGGTCGCAGACGTTGCCATCCTGATCTTCGCCGGCATTACCCTGTCAGTCTACAAATTAATTCCAGTCACACTGACCCTGCCTGGTATTGCCGGGTTTATGCTCAGCACCGGTAGCGCGTTGGATGCCAACATCCTCATTTTTGAGCGCATGAAAGAAGAGCTGCGTAATGGGCGCAGTGTAAAACAAGCCGTCGCGCTCGGTTTCCAGCGTGCCTGGCCTTCCATACGTGACTCGAATATCGCCACCTTCATCACCAGCCTGATCCTGTTCTGGTTCGGATCACAATACGGCGCAACCATCGTCAAGGGATTTGCAGTGACTTTGTTCCTTGGTATCGCCATCAGCTTATTCACAGCTCTGATGGCCAGCCGTACGTTCCTGGTGGTCATCTTCGAATATGCCAAGCCGAAAAATTTATCCCGCTGGTTTGGAATCTAAGAGGTTCTTATGATCGATATTCTCGGAAAACGATATTTATTCTTCGCCCTCTCAATACTCATCATCCTGCCCGGCATGATACTTTGGGCAATCAATGGGTTGCCACTGGCAATTGACTTTAAAGGTGGCAGTATTCTTGAAATCAGTTTTGCCAGCGGAACAGCTCCCAGCAATACCGACGTCTTCGAATTGTATAAGACCCAAGGCATTACTGATGTTCAGGTTCAGCCGACATCCGACAAATCCATTCTCATCATCCGCACGCCATTCTTGGATGAAAAGGCTCAGGGTGAGATGATCCGCGTGATTGAAACGAAATTCAATGATCAGGTGATCATCCGTACATCTGACAGCGTCGGTCCGACAGTCGGTAAGGAAGTGGCTTCACGGGCGGCAATCGCGGTCGCTATCGCCGGTCTGGCAGTGATTATTTACATCACCTATGCCTTTAGAGGGATCCCACATGCCTTCCGTTATGGTATTTGCGCGATTATCGCCATGATTCATGATATAGCCATCGTGATGAGCCTTGTCAACATTGGTGGAAAATTTTTTGGCTGGCAGGTGGATGCGCTTTTCCTTACCGCCTTGTTGACCGTCATCGGTTTTTCCACGCAGGATAAGATCGTTGTATTTGACCGGATTCGGGAGAATACCACAGTACTCAGACGTCTGCCATTCGAGACACTTGTGAATCACTCGATCATCCAGACCTTGCAACGCTCGATCAACACCCAATTAATGACAGTGGAATTCATGCTGCTCGCGTTGACATTGTTTGGTGGTGTGACGCTGCGGGAATTTGCGGTCATCCTGCTGGTCGGTCTGCTTAGCGGTACGTATTCCTCCATCTTCACTGCTGCTCCCATCCTGGTAGTTTGGGAAAAGAAGGAATGGCGAACCTGGTTTAAAACAGGGAAAGCCAAAACCGCAACGCTCTGACAAATTGAGACAAAAAAATAGAAAAGTTCTGAAAATACCAACCTTCAGAACTTTTTTCTTTGCTGATACAATCCATTCAGAAGAGGAAACTTATGCGGAATCAGGTTGTTTTGATTACTGGTATCAATGGGGAGATCGGTCACGGACTGGCACGCAGTTTATGCCAACGCCCGAATACCTATGTGATCGGTCTCGACGTCTCGCCGCTCGATAAGGCACTTGGATCATTCTGTCATCAATTCATCCAGGGTGATATTCTGGATAATATGCTTCTCGGACGTCTGGTGGCTGAGTATGAGATCCTAACGGTCTTCCACCTGGCATCGATCCTTTCCACCAAAGCGGAGTACAACCCCGAAACCGGCCACCGGGTCAATGTTGAAGGCACGCTTAATCTGCTTCGCCTGGCAGTCGAACAATCTCAATGGCAGGGGCAATCGGTTAAATTCATTTATCCCTCCTCGATTGCTGTCTACGGTCTACCCTCCAGCGCAATGAAAGAGAAAGCCGGGAAAGTCCGCGAGGATGAATATTGCTTCCCGATCACCATGTATGGCTGTAACAAGCTGTATTGCGAGCACCTCGGCAGATATTACTCCGCGCATTACCGGCAACTGGATGCCGACCAGATCAAACATACCATTGACTTTCGCGCCATCCGTTTCCCGGGTCTGATCAGCGCCGAGACCATACCCACCGGAGGGACGAGTGATTACGGGCCCGAGATGCTGCATCATGCCGCTCAAAACCTTCCCTACCACTGTTTTGTCAGGGAGGATACCCGCCTGCCTTTCATGGCGATGCCGGATGCCATCAAAGCCCTGCTTACCCTGGAAGTTGCCCCCAAAGACAAACTGACCCGGACTGTTTATAACGTTACCAGCTTTTCGCCAACCGCGCTTGAGATCCGTGAGATTGTCAGGCAGTACTTCCCATCTGCAGAAATCGACTTCGTACCGCATGCCAGCCGCCAGACGATTGTGGATAGCTGGCCGGCAGATATTGATGACAATGCTGCCCGCCTGGATTGGAGCTGGGAACCGGAGTATGACCAGGTCCGTGCTTTCAGCGAATATCTCGTTCCATCCATCAAACAACGATATCAACCTTCAGTTTGAGCCCAATCGGCGATGTCCGAAATAGGAGAGATTGAGGTATTTTCCCATCCCCGGAATGTTCTGGGGGAATCACCACGCTGGCATCCAATTGAAAGACGTCTCTACTGGACGGATATTGACGCGGGTCTAATTTTCCGGCAAGCGCCCGGTGAAGAAAAACCGGAGTCTTTCCCGATGGTTGTGAAAGTGGGCTGCATCGGATTCAGAAAATCGGGCGGACTCATCCTGGCAACATCCAGTGGATTTCAAGCGTGGCAGGAGAATGAAAACCGTCTTATCGAATTAGGAGACCCGGAAGCTGGTAAATCCGGTGCCCGGTTCAATGATGGCCTGGTCGACGCATTTGGAAGGTTCTGGGCTGGCAGCATGACCGAGACCGGCGCTTCAAGCTGTCTCTACCGGCTTGATCCCGATCACAGCATCCACACAATGGTCAAGGGTGTGACGATATCCAACGGAATTGGCTGGAACAAGGAAAACACCCGGTTTTACTTTACTGACACCTTGAAACGGACCATTTGGCTTTATGATTTCGACCTGAATGCAGGTAAGCTATCCAATCGCCGTGTGTTTGTTCAGACGAATGGATCAGGTGTACCGGATGGATTGGCAATCGATACCGATGGCAATATCTGGAGCGTACAGTGTGGGGGAGGAAAGATCGTAGTATACAATCCCGATGGAGAATCCATTCACGAACTCAGGCTCCCGACATCCTGTATCACCGCCTGTACTTTCGGTGGTCCGTATCTGTCGGATTTGTATGTGACATCTTCCCGCTCATTATTAAACCCATCTGAACTCCCTGATCAACCGCTGGCAGGTGCGGTCTTCAAAACAACAACTCATTCGAAAGGAATTTCTCCTTATTTCTACATGGAGTGATCATTTGACACACGACGATTATCCATGGATTGAATGATTTTTGTCACCATCGGAACTCAATAGTGATTAGGATATACTAGAGCCAGTAATTATTGATTATCAAAGCATAATACTTGGAGGAAAACTGTGACTTATGAACTCTTGAATGGCCTTTTACGACCAAAATCAATCGCGGTCATCGGAGCCTCGGCAAAACCTGGCAAGATCGGCTACACGGTTCTCGAAAACCTTCTGAAGGATGGTTATCAGGGGAAGATTTACCCGATTAATCCCGAAGCTACTGAGATCCTGGGATTGAAAGTCTACAAGAACATCGGCGATGTACCGGGTGAGGTGGACGCAGCGGTCGTAACTATCCCTGCAAAAGTTGTAGCCCAGGAGTTGGTGGAATGCGGAAAAAAGAAGGTCAAAGGGATCATCCTGATTACCTCCGGTTTCAGCGAAGTGGGTCGCAAGGATATGGAAGACGAACTGGTTGTGATCGCCCGCAAGTACGGCATGCGCATCCTGGGACCCAACATTGTAGGCACTTTATCCAATTCTGACAAGTTGAATGCGTCCTTCGCACCCTGTCTGCCCCTGCCAGGCAAAGTATCCCTGGCATCCCAGAGCGGCGCCCTTTTGATCGCCCTGGATGCAGCCACCTATGTCCGCCGGGTGGGTTTTGACAAACTCATCTCGAATGGTAACATGTGCGATGTCGATTTCACCGACCTGGTGCCATGGCTGGGCGACGATGAAAACACAACCTGCATTGCGCTCTATGTAGAAGGCTTCAAGGACGGGCGCAGTTTCATTGAAGCTGCTCAGAAAGTCACCAAACCGATTGTTGTCCTCAAAGCTGGCGTCTCAGAGCACGGTGCGGCTGCTGCCGCCTCACATACCGGTTCGCTGGCCGGTGCCGCCAAGGTGTATAGCGCCGCCTTTAAACAGGCTGGTGTCATCCAGGCTACTGATCTGGACGATCTATTTGATCGCGTGCTATCGTTATCCTTACAACCCCCAATGAAAGGCGAAAACCTGCTGGTGTTGACCAACGGTGGCGGGGTTGGCGTATTGGCTACCGATGCTGCCGAGAAATACGGCATTCCCCTGCGCTTTGCTCCCGCTGATGTCCAGGCTGAGTTGCGCAAGCACATGCCGGAATATGGTTCCGCCAGGAACCCGGTGGACATGACCGGCATGGCAGGCAATGACTGGTATTACGAAACCACTAAATTTGCTATTTCTCATCCCTGGGTGAACGGTCTGGTCGTTCTGTATTGCGAGACTGCCATGACCAACCCGCAACAGATCGCTGAATCGATCAAACGCGCGATTGATGACTCGAAGGTAAAGGATAAACCTGTTGCGGTTTCTTTCGTGGGTGGAGAGCGTTCAGACAAAGCTATCATGTGGCTGGTTGAGTGCGGTATCCCTTCATATGGCGCCCCGGATCGGGCAGTCAATGCCGTTGGAACAATGCGCGAATACACCCGCCTGCGCGAGTTGGTCAAGCAACCTGTCGTCGACTGTGCCGGAGTGGATAGCTCAAGCGCACGGAAGGTGATTGCCAAAGCGCGTTCTGATGGTCGCACGGCGCTGACCGAGATCGAAGCCAAACAGGTATTCGAAGTATATGGTATGCCGATCACCAGCACCACCCTTGCTACCAGCGAAGACGAAGCTGTAAAGATGGCGGAAAAGATCGGTTTCCCGGTCGTGATGAAGATCGTCTCACCTGATATCATCCATAAATCGGACGCGGGTGGTGTAAAAGTAAATGTTAAAGATACAGCTGCTGTGCGTGAGACCTACAAAACCATCCTGGCAAATGCCAAAGCATACAAGGTAGATGCGAATATCCACGGTATTGCGATCCAGGAAATGGCTCCCGCGGGAACGGAAGTGATCCTTGGATCGGTCAATGATCCGACCTTCGGCCCGACTCAGATGTTTGGTCTGGGTGGTATTTTTGTCGAGGTGTTGAAAGACGTCACTTTCCGCGTAGCCCCGATTTCGCGAGTGCTCGCAGAACAGATGTTATCTGAAATTCGTGGCGCTCCGATTCTGGATGGCGTCCGTGGTGAAGCACCGCGCGATAAGGAAGCCCTGGTGGATGTACTCTGCAAATTCTCCGCCCTGATCGTCGACCTGGCAGACGAAATTGCAGAAACCGATGCCAATCCAGTTTTGGTCTATGAAAAAGGGAAAGGCCTGAAGGTCGTGGATGCACGTATCATCCTGAAACAGAAGTAAATCAAGTCCATTGCAAACCAGAGTGAAGTTGCCTGCACCTCACTCTGGTTTTTTTTATTACCCGAATCCTGATATAAGTCTTGTGTTAATCAATATAACCAGACAAATATTATCCAATATTTTGTTATAATACACCTACTATGACGAAAACGATCAATCGCCGGGCTTTCCTGCAACTGGGCATGCTCAGCCTGTCAAGTCTGGCATTCAGACCATTCCAAAACGTAGCCGCCAGGCTGATTGCACCAGATCTGGCGCGTGTATCTGCCAAATCGATCAGTGTATACCGGGAAGCAAATGACACCAGCACGATCCTTTTCCAGCACTTCCGGGATGAACTGGTCAACCTTTACTACGAAGTGATCTCCCCCTCAGGTCCGACGTACAATCCACGCTGGTACCGGGTATGGCGCGGTTACATGCACAGCGGTAAGTTGGTTAAAGTGAAGTACATTCTGAATCCGATTATGCGCTCGATCCCGACCGGTGGTGTTCTCACCGAAGTGACCGTTCCATTCACCCAGGCTTATCGTTTCTTTAAAAATGGCACATGGGAACAGGTATACCGCCTGTACTATGGCTCGAACCATTGGGTTACTGGGGTGGCTAACGGAATGGATGGCACTCCGTGGTATACCATCACTGATGAACTGGGTGAGCTGGAATATCGCGCGCCTGCCAGCCATTTCCGTAAAATACTACCTGAAGAACTCACACCACTTGCCAGCGATGTCCCGGCCGATCAAAAACGGATCGAGGTCTCGCTCACGGACCAATCACTGACTGCCTATGAGGGTGACACGGTGGTTTTGAATACCAAAATATCCTCTGGCATCGATATAGAATCCAGTAACGGTGTGCCGACCAAGACACCGCGGGGAAAATTCAACATTGAGATCAAGATGCCGTCCAAGCATATGGGCGATGGCAAGATAACCAGCGACCCTGAAGCGTATGAATTCCCGGGTGTGCCATGGACCTCATTCTTTGTGTGGGATATCGGAGTGGCTTTCCACGGCACGTACTGGCATGATAGTTTCGGCATTCCAATGAGTCATGGGTGCATCAATATGAAAAATGATGAAGCCAAGTGGCTGTATCGCTGGTCTATGCCGGTCATTGAAGCCAATGCCTGGGTAAAGAACGGCCTGGGCACGAAAGTTGTGGTTGCATAGAAGAGCGACTACTCCCCCACGAACTGCATAAATACCTGATTGCCCAATAACCTCCCGTGGCGGGTCAAACGTAGTGTCTCACTATTGTTATCCTGCCACTCGAGCAGACCTTGATTGATCATCAAATCTATTTGTTTTTTGAATAAGTAGTAAAAATCATGATTGTAGTGAAGACAAAAATGGCTACGCGCAATTCCCTCTATCGTCAATCTCAGCCCAACCATCATCGCTTCCTGCATTTCGGTTTGTTCATCAATATTCAGGCGGGTTTCATTTGCCGGCGAGAATGGAAATACCTCGCTGCTCCCCATCCTGATCCGGTCGATATAATCCTGAATGGCTGTTACATTTGCCGTCCTGTATTTCGTTGAATAACCATGCGCACCCGCTCCAAAACCAAGATAGGGCTGGTTGCGCCAGTACTGCAGGTTATGCAAGCACGCTTTTAACTCTCCCTTTCGCGTCGCTGCCCAATTTGAGATCTCATACTGTTGATATCCAACCCCTTCCAGGCAATCCATCGCTCTCTCATAGAAATCCGCAACGAGATCGTCATCCGGTTGCGGCAATCGGCCGGATGAGATCGCTGTCGTCAGCTGTGTTGCATCTTCCAATGTCAAAGCGTATAAAGATAAATGTTCCGGATTTCTATCCATGGCGAAATTCAGCGATTTTTGCCAGTCTGACAACGTTTGTCCCGGCAAACCATAGATAAAATCCATGTTTATATTATCAAAGCCAGCCTGCCGCGCATCAGTAAATACCTGGCCCACATCCTCCACAGCATGGATCCTGCCTAGCATTTCGAGCTCTGCAGGTACGGCCGATTGCGCGCCCAGACTCAGGCGGTTGATTCCCAACTGGCGGATGTGTGTCAGATACTCCAGATCAATCGTCCCTGGATTTGCCTCCAGCGTGATCTCCACCTGCTTTGATAAGTTGAAATCGCGGCTCAGGTTGGTGAGTATTTTTTCGATCTGTCCGGTTTGCAGCAAGGAAGGTGTCCCTCCACCGAAATAAACCGTATGGACTTCCAAGGGTTGCGTCAGATTATTACTGACCAGCTTGACCTCCCGGCAGACTGCGTCCACATAAGCCGGTATGCTTTCCTCCATGCCGGCATAGGTATTGAAATCACAATACAGGCATCGCCTGACACAAAATGGGATATGGATGTAAATGCTGTGACTTTCCATCATTATCAGCATATCACATGCCAGGCAGCCTGCGAAGTGGCGGACATACCGGTGGATGATGCGATGGTATAATTTTGCCCTGACAAAGGAAACCTATGAGTCCTGAAACAAATCCAACCAAACTTTGCCCAACCTGCGGCACGCGACTGAGTGAGAACGCCTCTCGCTGCCCGGTTTGTGGTACCAGCATCAGCACGCCGGGGACCGGCAAGAAAGGAAAACCGATCCAGGGCACTCGTATGCCAGAGGTCACCCTGAGCCTGCCGGTGGCGCTCGGCATCCTTGCTCTTGTTCTGATCATCGGTGCAGTTTTCGTTTATATTGGTCTCAATTCAACCGGTTCGATCTCAAGGCCAACCGAAACCCCGACACCTTCCCAGACCCCTACGATCACGCTTACCCCGACTGCCTCATTAACCCCCACGCTGGCACCCACCTGGACGCCGCTACCCCCGATTGAATACACAGTCGCTTTAGGTGATACATGCAGTTCAATTGCACTGACTTTTAAAGCCAGTGTTCAAAGTATTATCCTCGAAAACAACCTGCCTTCCGCCTGCAACACTTTGCATATCGGGGACAAGCTGCGCATCCCCCAACCCACACCGACAGCCACCGCTGCTCCGACAAACACATTGAGCGCAGCAGAAGCAACCGACGCTGCCTGCCAGAAACTGGACTATACCGTTCAGGCAAACGATACACTGAGCGGGATCGCCAGGAATTACAACGTCAGCCAGGCA
>Ga0105152_10000009_pt1 | contig 40080 bp, 39 predicted proteins | sample LakBais05cmmetaG_FD_81534 | JGI IMG/M metagenome (GOLD analysis project Ga0105152, IMG submission 81534) | Lake sediment microbial communities from Lake Baikal, Russia to study Microbial Dark Matter (Phase II) - Lake Baikal sediment 0-5 cm | ecosystem: Environmental > Aquatic > Freshwater >...
CCAGCTGTTAGTCCCCCCCGCTGACCACAACCGCTTTATGTACTATTTCTCCGGTGGTCATCGTGTCTCGGGCGCCGACCTGATATAACAAACCGGCAGGAAACCCATTTTATTTCGCTCCCTAATGGAGCGTGATGAGGCGGCAGCCAGTGGTCTGAAGACCATCGGTTACGATCAATACAAATTCATGGAACTCATCAAGCAGGCAAAAGGGAACGAGTCCAAAGCCCGCGCCATGCTCTATAAGAAAATATTCACCGACCTAGGTTTGATGAAGGGTCGCGTGATGTTCTACGGCAAGACGGATGCCGGGTTAGCACATGAGCTCGCGAAAAACACCCGTAAGTTAATACCGGGCATTGAATTCATTGGCGATACGGAACGTTCAGTCCTTCCGACCGCCATGCTGACCAAGGATGCCGACGAGTTGGAGCGTATTCGTCACATGGGAGCCATCACCACCCGCGTGGTCGGGCGCACAGCTGAGTTTCTGACTTCCCATAAAGCCAAAAACGGACGTCTGGTTAAGCGGAACGGAAAGCCACTTACCATCGGCGAGGTCAAAAGCAACATCAACCTGTGGCTGGCAGAAGCCGGGGTTGAAAACCCCGAGGGCACCATCTTCGCCATCGGGCGCGATGCCGGCATCCCTCATTCGACCGGCAATCCCACCGACGAGTTGAGGCTTGGAAAAACCATCATATTCGATATCTATCCCTGCGAATCGCTGGGTGGTTACTTCTACGATTTCACCCGCACCTGGTGCCTTGGTTACGCACCGGATGATGCACAACGTCTTTATGACGATGTGAAGCATGTTTACGATACCGTGGTCAGCGAATTGAAGGTCAATGCGCCCGGAGCTGGATATCAGCATCGCACCTGCGAGCTGTTCGCTGCCAGAGGGCATCCGACGGTTGAACAGGACCGTCAGACCGTCAACGGGTATAACCACTCCCTCGGCCACGGTATTGGGTTGAACGTGCATGAGAAACCATTCCTCGGCGCCGTCTCGCAGGACAAGATTGTAAAAGGTTCGGTTTTCACGATAGAGCCGGGATTGTACTATCCGGAGAAAGGCATGGGCGTCCGGATTGAAGACAGCTACTGCGTTACACCCGAAGGCAGGATCGAATGCCTGGCACCCTATCCGTTCGACCTGGTATTGAAGGTAAAAGGGCATTAATGGCAAAACGCAGCCTGCCGGACGCGCGTATCCTGGGCATCGAAACCTCCTGTGACGAAACCGCTGCGGCAGTGGTCGAGAACGGGCGGGCGCTGATATCCAGTGTGGTCGCCAGCCAGATCGACCTGCATGCTCGCTACGGAGGTGTCTTCCCCGAGGTGGCATCACGCCAGCATATCAAGACCATCTATGCCGTCGTCGAAGAAGCCCTTCAGCAGGCGCATTTGCAATTAAGCGACCTGGATGCCATTGCTGTAACGCGCGGCCCGGGTCTGGCAGGCTCGCTGGTGGTTGGCATCAACATGGCGAAAGGCATGGTAGTCGCTTCCGGGCTGCCACTGGTGGGCGTCAACCATCTGGAAGGGCATATCTATTCCGCCTGGGTGTTTCCCTCCGGCGAAGATGTACCCAAAGAACCACGCTTTCCGCTGCTGGCGCTGCTCGTCTCCGGCGGACACAGCGAATTGAACCTGATGCAAGATCACCTGACCTACCAGCGTCTGGGTGGAACACTCGACGATGCTGCCGGAGAAGCGTTTGACAAGGTTGCACGTCTGCTCGGCTTACCATACCCGGGAGGTCCGTCCATTCAGAAAGCGGCTGAAGGCGGCGATATGCGTAGTTTCAACTTCCCGCGCGCGCGGCTGGAGAATACCTGGGATTTCTCCTTTAGCGGGCTGAAAACAGCCGTGCTGCGGGAAGTCAAGAAGCTAGAAGAAGCAGAGCGCGAGCTGCCTGTGGCGGATCTGGCTGCCAGTTTTCAGGCAGCGGTGGTCGAGGTTTTATCTGAGAAGACCATGCAGGCAGCCGAAACCCATCACGTCAAAGAGCTCATCGTGGCAGGCGGGGTTTCCGCCAATCAGGCTCTACGAGAGGCGTTCCAAAACCAGAACCGGTTCACCGTGCATATTCCGAGATTGTCACTTTGCACAGACAACGCTGCCATGATCGCCTCAGCCGGGTATTACCGTTTTGCCCTGGGTCATAGGGACGATCTGGGGTTTGATGCCATGCCAAACTGGCCATTATCGGAGTAAAGAGAGGAAAAAAATGGAACAACGAATAAATCCGATCGCCAGGGTTTTTGCAATCATTTTCGTGATACTGTTCGTGATCACCGGGATCATTGCCATCCTGGTCTTCAACAGCTTCAACATGGCGTTCAACCCTTCGGTGTACAAGAACGCGCTGTCAGACTCCGGCATCCATGAAAACCTGCCCAAACTGATTGGCGAACAGATCGTGTATCAAGTGGATCACAATCCCTGCATTCAGGATGCGACTGCCTGTGCCGAGGATCAAAAGAATTCAATACCAGGATATTTTAAAAGTATTAACGCTGCCGAATGGAAGGCAGTGCTATCGAAGTTGATCGATCCAGTCTGGTTCCAAGCCCAGGTTGAGTCTGCCATTGACCAGGTTTTCAGCTTCCTGAAATCGCCCGGTCAACCATTAAGCCTGAATATCTCCCTGGTAGAATTTAAAGCCAGGCTGGGTGGGGAGGATGGCTATCAGGCTATGATGCTGTTAATTCATTCCCTGGAACCCTGTACGGCCAAGGATTTATTGAAACTCCCGATGAGTTTGTTTAGCTCCTCCGATTTTGGCGCGGCTGAATTATGCCTGCCCAGTGAGTCGATCCTGAAACTGGGTGATGAGGCCATCCGGACTTTACTGAAAGACCTGGCTGCCACCTTGCCGGATAATACCTCCACGCTTTTCCAGGGTGTATCGAGCGGGCTGAGTGCCAATCTGGCAACATCCCTGCGCACACTTCAGATGATCAGGCTGACAGCCATGATCAGCCCAATTATTCCATTATTTCTCCTTTTAATTGTTACACTATTAGTCGTCCGCAATCTAAGGGGATTTCTGACCTGGTGGGGAATACCATTGACTATCATCGGTGTTCTGGTGTTTGTATGCTCATTGTTCATTACCCCGGCCATTCGCGCCTTCCTGCTGATCCGTTTCAACGCACAAGGGCTGGTCCCCAGTCTGATGGAATTGATTAAAACCATTGTGTTAAATATCGCCCGGTCATTCGAGTACGCACTGCTCGTGCAGGCCGGCATCCTGTGTGTTGCAGGGATCGTGATGATCATTGCGGCAGCCACCTTGAAATCCAAATCCCCGTCAACGCCTGGAGGATAATCCTGCCAGATATCCGAGGGCAAAACAGAGTTCTATTTCTGAACTCTGTTTTTATTTTGCGATTACCACGGCTCCCACAGCACCCAGACCAACATGCACTCCAAGAATGGGTGTGGCTTCAACCAATAAGGCTTCCTTCCCTTTCGGAAGCGCTCCCTCCAATAATTTCAACAAACCTTCCGCTTTGCTTCGCGCGTGAGCATGTACGATGGACAGCTCCTCGAGTGGCTCCAGGTTTTTTACGAGGCGAATCAGATGTTCTGTTGCAGAACGGGTGGTGCGCACCTTATCAATGGTGAGGGAACCGCTGGTGAGTGTGACAACTGGTTTTATACTCAACAAACTGCCAATGCTGGCGACCAGGCTTGGAATTCGCCCACTGCGCTTGAGGAATTCCATGGTATCGAGAGCAGCAAAGGTGTAGGTCCGGGCAGCCTTTTCGACAAGCATTTTTACGATGGCATCCAGCGATTCTCCGGCTTTTGCCGCTCTGGCAGCCATGAGCGCCAGGAGACCTGTACCGAGCGTCACCTGCCCCAGATCAAGCGGGGTGATTCTGACATTTTGAACGGCATCAGCTGCCAGTTGAGCCACATTGAAAAGATTACTGAGTTTGGCTGGTGGGTGGATGGAGATGATATCGCTGGCACCATCTTGAGCCAGTTTTTCATAGGTACGAATGAATGCTTCCGGTCCGGGTGCAGATGTTCTGGCGATGGATGGAAAATTCGGCAAGCCTTCGTAGAATTGTTCGCGGGTCATATCGACGCCATCCAGATAGGTCTGATTGCCGATGTTAATACAGGTTGGTATTACCGCGATACCGTGTCTTTTTGCCAGGGAGTCCGGCAGATCACAGGTGGAATCTGCAACGATGCGTATCGACATCTATACCTCTCATCAAGAATCATTATCCTTAATAGATTTAACTGATTTATCCAGCCCTGGTTTCACCGCTACAACTAGCCTTCCCGGTCAGATAGTTCCAGGTGGAAGTAATGAAAGAAGCGGTGAAGGAGAGGTGCAGACATAAATCCGACCGACGCCAATAAGACTAGCCCACTATAAAGGGCATAGATCCCGGCGAATAATTTGCCACCGGAAGTACGGATTGCATCCACCGGTCCCATGCCGCCCATGATCATGGCGGCATTTAAGAATGCATCCAACCAGGGCAATCCTTCCAGATAATGATACCCCATCATTCCCAACGATAGTGAAACAATCAGAAATCCCATGGCAATCAGAATAAAAATCACCTGCCGCCTGATATATGCACGTGCTTCCAACAGCTTTTCTGATCGCTTTTCGAAAATCAAGGTGTCATCTCCATCTCTAAATCAATCTTGTGACAGTCTCGATTATAATCATTTCCAATAATATTCGTATTATATACAAACATGTGTAACAAAGATCGATAAATACCATCTAATAAGATATGAAACATAATGCAGGCTGATATCGACATCGATAAGTTGATCCAGCGTGACCGGAAAGAATACGCTGCGTTGGTGGATTCCTACTCAGACAAGGTCTACCGTCTGGCATTAAGAATGACGGGAGATGAACAGGATGCTGAGGATGTATTACAGGAAACGTTTATTAAAGTCTTCAAGTATATCGACGGTTTTAAAGGATTATCGAGCCTGTCGACCTGGATCTATCGGATTGCGATGAATGAAGCTTTAATGCTGTTGAGAAAACATCGACCAGAAGGCTACTCCTTGGATGAAGAAAATGAAGACGAAGATATCACACCGCGGCAGATCGCATCCTGGGGTGCACTTCCGGAAAAGGCCCTGGTGAGCTCTGAAACAGCCCATCACTTGCAGGTGGCCGTTATGCGGCTACCGGAAACACTGCGAAGCGTATTTCTGCTTCGGGATACCGAACAATTTTCGGTAAAAGAGACCGCAGAGGCACTGGGTATCTCTGAAGGTGCCGTGAAAGTCCGTTTGCTGCGTGCGCGGCTGAAGCTGCGGGAATATTTAAGCGTGTATTTCAGCGAACCAAGTCTGGAGATGTAAACATGTCACACCAGCATGAATGTCATAAATATTTACCTGGCCTTTCGGAGTACATCGACGGTGAACTTTCCCCGGAGCTGTGTGCCGAGTTGGAGCGTCATATGGCAGGTTGTGAAAGATGCCGGATCGTGGTTAACACGACTCGCAAAACAATCGATCTCTACCAAACCAGCAGCGATCAACAAAAGACGCCATCTGATGTACGGGAGCGATTGTTTAAGCGGTTGAATCTGGGGGACTTTCTGTCTGGGGCAAATGTCAAATCCAAACATGAATGAGAATCTATTAGCATCACTTGAGCATAACGAATCAGAAATTGAAAGTGAGATTAACCAGAGCGGTAGTGTAAAAAACAGTTCCTGGGCGCCCGAATTGTGTCCACGCTGTCACACCGGCATCCTGGTTCTTGATGGTTGTTTAAACCTTACTTGCCCGCTGTGTGATTACACACAGACAGATGGAGGTTTTACCTGATAACACACCTGCACTCTGTACGAGTGCAAATTGCCGTGCTGAAATTATTTTAAATTGGAGATGATCATGGACGCAAAAGTGACCTGGAAACAACGCCTTTCTTTCGATGGAACAGCAACCAGTGGGTTCAGCCTGCCGCTGGGAAGCCGCCCCGAGGTTGGTGGAGATAATGATGGTTTCAGACCGATGGAGCTGTTGTTGATCGGTCTGGCAGGCTGCACAGCCATGGATGTGATATCCATACTGATGAAGAAAAAACAGGAAATATTGTCTTTCGAGGTAAACGTGCATGCCGAGCGCCAGGAGGAATACCCACAAGTTTTCACACATGCCACGATCGAATACAAACTGCAAGGGAAAAGCATTGATCACGCAGCGGTGGAAAGGGCAGTGGATCTTTCCGAGACCAAGTATTGCAGCGCCCAGGCTATGCTCGGGAAGGCCTTCCCCATCGACCGGAAGATCACAATCGAAGAAGTATAAAGAAAAACCCGGCTGCAAAACAGCCGGGTTTTATTATCTGGATCGTTTCAAATCGCGGTAATTCCACAACAACTGCCACACCCTCAGGGCAGCCTCCACCTGAATGCGGAAGGACATTTTTGATTTCCCCAGTTGACGTTCAGCAAAATAGATGGGGACTTCCTTGAATTTAAACCCCAGAAGAGTGATCAGGTATGCCATTTCGACCTGAAACACATAACCGCTCGAGCGGATGCGTTCAAACGGCAGTTGCTGGATTAACTGCTTCTTATACAGACGGAATCCTCCGGTGACATCATGCAGCTTCATTCCAAGGATGGTGCGCGCATACCAGTTCCCGAAAGCTGACAACAGCTTGCGCCAGATGGGCCAATCCTTATCGACTCCACCACCAGGGATATACCGCGAACCAACCGCCACGTCACATCCTTCCAGGGCAGCGGCCAGCTCAACCAGTTTGGCAGGCGGGTGTGAGAAATCTGCATCCATCTGACCGACAGCGTCGGCGCCCGCTTTCACTGCCATCTGGAATCCGGTCACATAGGCAGTACCAAGCCCCATTTTTCCCGGGCGATGCAGCACATCGATCCTGCCGGGATGTTTTTTCGCCAATTGATCGGCTAACATGCCGGTCCCGTCTGAGCTGTTGTCATCAATAATCAACAAGCCCAACCCGGGCATGGAAAGGGAAAAAAGAGCCTGCACCAGTTTCGGCAGGTTCTCTGCTTCATTATAGGTGGGTATCACAAGTGTGGTTTTCAATTTTCAGTTAGCCTTGGATGAGATGATTGGTTCTGTGGAGATATGAAATTCACAATAAGGATCGCCTTTGGCAATGCACAGACTTTCCACCACCTGATGATCCTCGCCGTTGGTCCCCCAGTGCAGGATGCCCTGCAACGCACCCACCGTCATATGACAAACAGGATGATCCGACGTGGAACGTCCGTAACAAGCAGAACAGTTCGTTATCTGGTAAATCAACTCATCGCCCTGCTCCACTGAGGTGAAATGCTGACCTCCCGTCTGGGTGAGGAGTTTCATCAGGAAATCAAGACCATGTTTGGTCCTTTTTTCTCGGGGAACGAGTTTGACCTCCAGTTCAAGGAAGGTCATCATCGGACCGAATTTCTCACGATAAGCATCCAACCCTTTTCTACCGGCGCGGGTTAACAGGGCATGACCGCCACGCACCCCATATATCTCCTTGACCGCCTGAAATAAGGATGACGTATCTGCAAAATCCGCCCCCTCGTCCAAATTCTGCGGCGGATAGTTATTAACGTATTCGTTCAAACCGGCATAATTTAACAAGGTGGCAAGTCCATTCATACCCAATATATCATCCAAAGTTGTCAGGATAGCATACGTCAATAAATTGGTATGATGGAAGCCGAATATTACAATACGTTGCATAAGATACTTTACAGAAGCTTTATTAACTCATCGGCCGTTCTGCGCATCTCGAGCAACACCAGCCCCAGCTTGGCGCTTTCGCGGGTCAAGGCGGTTAATACAGCATTCTCACCGATGGCGATCAGGATGACATAACCATTCTCCCCCTTGACGTAGACCTGCGCGAGTGTGCCGCGCTGTAATTCGCCGGCTATGCGCTCTCCCAATGAGAGCATCGCGGCAGACATGGCAGCCACTCGATCCTCCTCAATCTCTTTAGGTAAAGCCGACGCGATGGTCAACCCATCTGCGCTGACTACAGCCGTGGCCTCGATATCCGGCGCGGAAGCCTGAAGCTGGTGAAGTCGATCGACGATCAATTGAGAGCGTGAAGCATTCACGGCTGTCTCCTCATAGGGTCAGATTCATTTCGTTCTATTTATAGCGCAGGCAAGTTAATGTGTCAAGAAATCTATCTTTCTTGACCAGGATCATGGGACAAATATCAGGAGAGACATTTTAATAGTCTCCTCCACCCTGCTTGAAGCGTCACGATAAAGCAGATACGATATAATTTACGGAAATTATATCGTATTCATGATATTGCGCAATGCGAAAAATACCAGTCCTCATTACCCTGTTGATCCTGCTTCTGTCACCAATCGATGTGACGGCTGAAACCACCACGCCCATCCCTTCAACCACAGAAACCCCGACGATCACAACCACACCCGAAGATTCAGCAGAAATCTCAAACGGCATCCCTGTGGTTTGTCTCCCGGGGGTTTATTTACAACAACCTCCAGATTGCGTTCCCGCGGGTCCATCTCTCTTTCTAACCTCCATGGCTCGCATCGGGTTATTTTTTCCAATACGCCCATTGCCCACGAGCAGCCCCGATCCAGAAATGTCAAAAATGCCTGCCACCTATGTGACCGCCAGCAAAGAATCCATCCCTCTATTTGATTCATTATCTGCAGCAGAATCGATGAGCGCATCGCAGACACTTGGCCCCGGTCTCAAGTATCTTTCCATAAACGAGAGACTTGAGCAGAATAACGTCATCTATTATCACCTGCGCTCGGGTGAATGGGTGGAAGGTGCTTCAGCAGGGACCGGCTGCTGTATCTACTCCGGGCGTTTTCAGGGATTGATCTTCAAACAGACCCCGTTAAGTGATTTCGGCTGGTTTGTCGAAGAAGCCTGGAGCCGGGTGACGCCAGATTACGCAGCTGCATCGACAACCCATCATTACTACCGGGAAAATGTGGTGACGGCTTACGACATTCGCAAGGTGGGTGATACGGTATGGTTAATGATCGGACCTGACGAATGGGTCGAAAAGCGCCTAATTAAAAAAGTGCTGGTTAATACCACCCCGCCAACCGGGGTGACCGGCAACCGCTGGATCGAAGTCAATCTGGATGAACAAACCATGGCAGTTTACGACCAGGGGCAGCTGGTTTATGCCACCCTGATTGCCAGTGGTATGTCACCGTTCTACACCAGGCCTGGTTTATTCCAGATCCAGCAGAAAAAAGAATTCGAGACCATGAGCGGCGCCTTTGAAGCCGACCGGTCCGATTTCTACTATCTTGAAGATGTTCCCTGGACGATGTATTACGACCAGAACCGCGCCCTGCATGGCACTTATTGGCGCACAGTATTCGGTTACCCCCAATCCCATGGTTGTGTCAACCTGTCCCCGGGTGATGCCCACTGGCTCTTCGATTGGGCAAAAGAGGGCGATTGGGTCTACGTCTGGGATCCATCAGGGAAAACACCCACCGATCCGTCTTACTATGGCCCCGGCGGGGCATAATGCATCAACTATTTATTGTATGGTTATCAGGAGACTGGTGGCAACTGCCGGACCGGGCAATGGACCGATCGACTGCCGGATAATCAATTTGACCGGTGTTGCTTTAAAAACTTGGTATGGCAGGGTGGTAGAGAAGACCACCGGGCTGCCGCCGGATTCCCGCTTAACGATCAATTGACGGTTGGCAAGCCCGACGCCTTTTTCATCCACCAGTTCGAACACAATGGTTGACTGGCTTACAGGTCGGGCGTATCCAGAGACCGTAACCACACCGCCCTGGATGACCGATCCGGGTGCCGGCTCCGTGATGAGAAACGGTTCGTAAGGAACACCCGCAGCTGAAATTTCACTCTTCCCCTCTGATAGCAGCGTGAGCTCACAGGAGCTCATGGAAATCAAACGGTTGAAAGAATCATAGGTCTTTACCGCCAATCTGCCGCTTTCCTCCTCACCGGTAATTTCAAAATCCAACACCGGATGAATCAGGATGCGTTGGTCAGGACTCACATTTTGGTAGCGGATCACCCTCTTAACCAACAATTCACTGCTTGAATTCGACAGCTCAATCTGGATTGTGTTATTAACACCCAGTTTGACCGAAAGGTCTGTTTTAATCGGCGAGGTTAGCCGTGACCCGCCACCCGGGGATAAAATCCTCAGGTTGGATAAGGGATAGACCGGTTGTCCTTCATCCGCAGCATAGGTAAATTCAGGTTGTTCGGTTGGAGCAGGCATGAGTTCGAAAGTAGTGGGGAGTACAGTCACAAGAGGTTGGGGGGTCTCTTGAGTCGATACAGGAGACGTCGTTTCCATTACCGATATTGGTGTGCCTGTATGACCGCATGCTGTTGAAATCAATAGCACACAGAACACAAGATAAGTCAGGCAGCGTCGAATAGAACAGGTGATCTTCATCAGCATATATGAAAGATGGGGCTGCATCAACCGGGCAGCCCCATTGCTTGTCTCTTTATATTGTTACAGGTTATAGATTTCTCCAAATTTCTGTTTCAGATAGCGGATATATGGATTCGGGTCAATTTTGGAACCGGTTATCTTCTGGATCAATACCTGAGGTTCGAACTTGTGACCATATTTATGCACATTCTCTCGCAACCAGGCCAGCAAGCCTGAGAACTTGCCATCGGCGATCTGTTTTTCCAGGTCGGGGATATCCCGCTGGATGCATTCCCACAATTGCAGGGAAACCAGGTTACCCAGGGCATAGGTTGGGAAATATCCAAAATATCCGCTGGACCAGTGGATATCCTGCATGCAGCCATCCTTGGTGTCTGGCGGGATGATGCCCAGGTACTCCTGCATGCGTTTATTCCAGGCTTCCGGGAGGTCATTGACCGCCAGCTTGCTTTCCAGCATGGAGATCTCAAGCTCCAGGCGCATCATAATGTGCAGGTTGTAGGTAGCCTCATCCGCTTCAGTCCGGATTAACGACGGCCCCACCTTGTTGATGCCCTTGTAGAATTTTTCCAACGGGACTCCACCCAGCTCTTTGGGAAATGCCTTTTGCAGGCTGTCATAGAAATGGTTCCAGAATGGGAAACTGCGAGCGACCAGGTTCTCCCACATGCGTGATTGCGACTCGTGCAAGGCATGTGATGCTCCATCGTGTAAAGGTGAGCGGCTCAAGTCCTTTGGAACTCCCTGGTCGTAAAGAGCATGCCCACATTCGTGGGCCGTACTGAACAGGGAGTTCAATTCCGTTGGTTCAAATCGTGTTGTGATGCGGACATCCCCGTATCCAAATGTGGTTGTAAACGGATGCGCGGCTTTATCCTGGCGTCCACGCTTCCAGTCATAGCCGAAGGCAGTGATCATCTCGACGCCAAAGTCCCACTGACCTTTTTCAGCGAACGTAACCTGCAGGAATGAGTCATCCACCTGGGATTTGTCACTGATCTGTTTGAGCAGCGCAACCTGTTGGGGGCGCAGCACATCAAAAATGGCCTTCACGTCGGCGGTTTTCATACCCGGCTCATAATCATCCAACTGCGGGTCGTAGATATGATCATAGGGTTTGAAGAAATCGGAATACTGCCGGCGCATCGCTACAACCTTTTCCAGATGCGGTTGGAAACTGGCAAAATCTGATTTTGGCCGGGCTTCCGTCCAGACATCCTGCGAGATTGCAGTGATCCGGCTGAACTCCGACACCCACTCGGTGGGTACGCGCGTGTCTTTCAGGTAATCATGCCGCGTCTGATGGATCAAACAGGCATCATTGGATTCGGGGTCGATCTGCTTCTCGTACTCCTTCAATGATTCCAGCAGTTCACCCACCTCATTCGAGGTAAAGCGTTCATGACTCAAGCGGGCCAGTAATGACAACTGATTGCCACGGTCCTCCGAGCCGCCTGGCGGCATGTAGGTCTGTTGATCCCAGCTCAGCACGGAGGAAATGCGGTCCAGATCATATACTTCAGCCAGAATCTTTTTTAGCTGTTCAAGTTTTTTTTCCATATTAGGCGACTCTCCAACGCAGGGTTTCATTATTTAAAGCAGCCAGCACTTCGGTGGCGATATCCCCGGCAGCACGTGCCTGGGCTTCGCGGGTCTGGGCACCAATGTGAGGTGTGGCTACAACCTTGGGATGGGCTGCCAGGGGGCTTTCACCCGGGGGCTCAGTTGCCAATACATCCAAGCCGGCACCAGCCACCTGACCCGATCCAAGCGCAGCCAACAGTGCGGATTCATCGATGATCCCGCCACGGGCAGCGCACACCAGGTAGACACCCTTCTTCATTTTCCCGATGGTTTCAGCATTGATCATCCCGCGCGTTTGGTCGTTGAGCGGGACATGAATCGTGATCATGTCAGCCCGTTGATAGATCCCTTCCAGTGAGGCGGGTTCCATGCCCTTACGACGGATATCGATATCAGTGAGCAACGGGTCATACCCCAAAACACGCATGCCAAATGCCCTGGCACGGTCACCAACGGCAGCGCCGATGCGACCACAGCCGATGACCCCAAGCGTTTTCTGGTACAGCTCGCAGCCTTCAAGCTCCTTCTTCAACCACTTGTTGGCTTTCATGCCAGAATCTGCGCGCGGGATTTCCCGCATCAGGCTGAGCATCAACCCGAGGGTCAATTCGGCGACTGCCAGTGTGGTTGCAATCGGAGCATTCACAACAGTCACACCTTTGGCTTTGGCAGCCACCAGATCGATGTTATCAACACCAACGCCGGAACGGCCAACCACTTTTAATTTCTTTCCCGCCTCGAAAACCGCCGCGGTGACCTTTGTGCGCCCGCGGACAATGAGTGCATCGTAGTCTCCCACCACCTTCAGTAGATCGTCAGCAGTGATGGTAGGGTTGTTCTCCACCTCGGCTGCTGTTCGCAGCAATTCCTGTCCATTATCCTCAAGACCATCAGTTAAAAGGATTTCCCATTTCGACATACTATTCCTCCGAAAATGATTAGATAGTTACTTGAGATATTTTACTCCAAATCCTTAACCCTCCGCCTTCAGCTCGACCCTCTGTTTCAGATAGATAATCTCGCGTTTAGAAAACGACCGCACACCATTGCACTGAATCAGTTTTGGATCTGCATATCGTCCAAAATAAAACAATCCGCAGCAAGCTTGCTGCGGATTGTTTGGAAATACGGACTATTATATTTATAAAACTGGAGTAATGGTCAGATCTACCGCGGCGCTCTCCAGAGCCGTCCGCGCACCAACCACAGCCACAACGCCGGCACTCATCGCCTTCTCCAACACATCGCCAAAGGCATTGAAATCTGCGCGTGTGGTCGACAGGACTTCATCGCGATACAGCTGGCGCTTCTCATCCGTTTCGCCGGTCAGATAGCATTGCATGGATGTAAATCCCCTGGCATCTGGTAACTGATAAGCATCCAGCAAACCGATCGCCCCAATGATGCTCTTGAGCAGCTCATCAGCTGATAGCCGGGTATCATCCAGAGTCCTCAAGAACTTGTCTGTCCCGGAATAATTCTCGAGCGTACCTGCCAGATTGGGATCTCGGAATGAAACAAATGATAGAACGCCCGAATTATGGTCAAACACACAAAACGCACCATAAGCGCCGCCCTGCACCCTGATTTTTTCCCACAGATATGTCATGCGTAAATGGTTGAAGATCACCTCCGCAGATCCATCCAATCGATATCCCAGGGAATACAAACTGGCGGCTTTGCCTACATAATTCACTTGGGCAGGGATTGCCAGCCCTTCCATTTTAGCGGGAGGTGTAATGTCCCATTTGACAGGTTCAATCGGGTTCTCAGGTATCCTTTCCAGCAAACCTTCCAACTGGGGCGAAAAGACCTTCCAGCTCTCGTTATCCAAGGTCACGTTGCAGATCAGACCCAGGCGGTTGATCAAGAGCTTGCGCATTGATTCCAATTGGGTGAGGATAGTCTTCCAATCCTTCTCAATATCCTTAACAAGCTTCCTCAGGAAGAATAGCGAAGATATGCCGTTAATCTGTTCCGTTGCCCATCCGGCTGTTGTGAAATGCGCTTGCAACCGTTTATTAGCGTACTGATCACCACGCATTGCCAGTTGGGTTTCGATGCCCGCTTTTTGTTCGAGCACGATCTGCTTAAATCTTTCGGGGTTATCGAGCTTTGCTGTAAGAAGGACTTCTTGCAGGATTGACAGCATTTTTCCGGATTGCTGCAGCGTGGCTTTGGCGCGCAGGATCAACCGGGTGACGCTCATCTCGGATTGATACCCCTCTAGGCAAAGCGGATGACTTTCAATCCCTCCGGTGTATTTACCAATACGCTGTGATAATGTCACATAATCTTCGGTCTTGGTTCCCATTTCCAAAAGCGCACGTCCAAAAATCTCGGTGAACGGCAGAAAGTCGGCCGGAAGCACCGCCAAGTCGAACCCTAGGTCAAGATAGACGATGCCATTGGTAAAGAGGTCATGGTGGAGAACCTCAATACCCTTGCGGTTTTCGTTTGAGATCGGGATCATCTTGATCTTCTTATCCAGATCTTCGAGTTTAAGGATGGGCAGGCTAGCTAGCGCTTTGGCCGTGTCGGGGGTTTCCTGGCGTTTCTTGAGCGTATTCGTTCTATCAACCAGCTTTTGTAGTCCTTCTTCCGACATCCCCGCCCGAAGCTTCGCCAGGCGATCTTTTTCGGCCTTTTCCCTCTGTCTGGCTACATTTACATCAGGGATCAACAGCAGGTTAACTCGGAATGGATTATCAAGCAGGTATTTCCGGATCATTTCCTCAAAATAACGGTCAACCTGATTGAGTTTCTCCTTAATCATTTGGAATGGTTTTTCGAAAACGATCGGTTTTAAAGGATCATCATCATACAGCCAGGTGGTCATAATGCGGACCATTAAATCGAGACCGCGCGGGAAAGTTCCGGTGTTGTTCTCTCGCAACTGGAATTCCACCGTGTTGACGGCGGCTTCGATCATATCTTTATCGATGCCATCCTTGACCAGTGTCTCCAGGGTATCAAAGATGATCTTTTGTACCTTGTCAGAATCCCCCGAGGACAGTCCTTTCAGGCCAGTGGAGAATAATAATTCGCGATGCTCCACATTTTCCAGCCCGAGACCGGTCAGGTCGTCGCCCAGTCCCGAGTCGATCAACGCCTTACGCAAGGGAGAGGCAGGCGTTCCGATCAAAATATGCGCCAGGATGTCGAAACTGAATACCAACAACGGGTCGGATTTATCCGTCAGCGTCCAGTTGACTGTGAAATAGCATTTTTTCTGGCTATCAGTGTCCTGCCCGGCATCAAAGTAGACTTTCACTTTTTGCGGTTGTTTGAGCGGTTTAACAGGGGGGATCGATGAATCTATCTCGATCGCTTGATAGGATTTCAGGTAACCTTCCATGAGCTCCAGGCGTTTTTCGGGATCGTCATCTCCGTAAAAATAGACGTATGCGTTGCTCGGATGATAATAGGTATCATGAAAGCGTTTAAATTCCTCGTACGCTAGATCGGGAATATTTACCGGGTCACCACCCGAGTTAAATCCATAGGTATGACCGGGGAAGAGAGCTTCAAGGATGGATTCTTCCTGAACCCGCTCTGGAGATGAGAGCGCACCCTTCATTTCATTAAAAACGACACCCTTATAGGTAAGAAGGTCTTTCAGATTCTCAATTTCGTAATGCCAGCCTTCCTGTTGGAAAGTTAATGGGCTGATGAGTGGGTGAAGAACCGCATCCATATACACATCGATCAGGTTATAGAAATCCTGGGTATTCTGGCTGGCAACCGGGTAGCAGGTCTTATCCGGGAAAGTGATGGCATTAATGAATGTTGCCAGGGAGCCCTTTAGTAGCTCGACAAAAGGTTCCTTGATCGGGTATTTCATCGATCCATTCAACACCGAATGTTCGAGGATATGCGCTACACCGGTCGAATCTTTCGGGGGGGTCCTGAAATTAATCGAAAAGCATTTGTTATCATCATCATTAATAATGGAGAGCAGGCGAGCCCCGGTTGTCTCATGCCGGTACAGCCTGGCAACCGATTTCAATTCGGGGACATTCTCTTCCTTGATAAGGTTGAAATGGTGTGTCATATATTTTCTTACCTTATTAATGGAATAGCTTTTTATCGCTTTTTTATACGTCCAAATTCCTGACATCGCGGGCGTGGGTCTGAATGAATCGCGTACGGGGAGGAACCGCCTCACCCATCAGCATATCAAAGGTCAGGTCGGCTTCAGCAGCGTCTTCGATGGATACGGATAGAAGCGTTCTATTTTCCGGGTTGAGGGTGGTTTCCCATAACTGCTCGGGGTTCATCTCTCCCAGTCCTTTGTAACGGCTCAGGCTGGCTTTCTCAGCACCTGCACCTAGCTCCTTGATTATGCGATCTTTGTCATGGTCGTTATAGGCATACTGGATCTTATCTTTATAAGCTATGCGAAAGAGAGGTGGTTGGGCGATATAGAGATGACCTTCTTCGATCAGTTCCTGCATATATCGGAAGAAAAAGGTTAGAAGTAATGTGCGAATATGGCTGCCATCGACATCTGCATCCGTCATGATGATCACCCGCCCGTAACGTAAACCCTCTAGATCGAAGTTATCGCCGATACCGGTACCGAGCGCCGAGATCAATGCCCTGACCTCGTTGTTACCAAGGATTTTATCAAGTCGGGCACGTTCGGTATTGAGGATCTTACCGCGTAGCGGCAGGATGGCTTGAAAGTGACGATCGCGCCCCTGCTTGGCAGAACCGCCTGCACTGTCGCCCTCAACGATATACAGCTCGGTCTTGTTAGAATCGCGTTCCGAGCAATCAGCCAGTTTGCCGGGTAATGTCAGGCTCTCGAGTGCAGATTTTCGAATGACCAGGTCGCGCGCCTTGCGGGCTGCATCGCGAGCACGGGCAGAGGTCAGGCACTTCGAGACGATTGCCTTGGCGGCGGATGGATTTTCCTCCAAAAAGCTGCCAAATACCTCACCCACCACCTGCTGGGCATACGTCTGGACTTCAGGGTTCATCAGCTTTACTTTGGTCTGGCTTTCAAATTGAGGGTCGGGGTGTTTAATGCTGATGATGGCAGTTAACCCCTCGCGCGTGTCATCGCCGGAAAAGTTCGGATCCGCATCCTTGAGCAAACCGCTGCGCCGGGCGTAATCGTTGATCACGCGCGTGATGGCTGCCCTCAAACCGGTCAGGTGCGTGCCCCCGTCAATGGTGTTGATGGTGTTGGCAAAGGCATAGACCGACTCAGAATATGCGTCGGTGTATTGGATTGCAGCCTCAATTCCGATACCCTCAATATTCCGTTCTGCATACACCACGGAATGGAGCTTATCGCGGTTGCGGTTCAGATAGCGCACGAAGGATGTGATCCCGCCTTCAAAATAGAACGTCATTTCAGTACCGCTGCGTTCGTCCGAGGCGTAAATTGTCACGCCGCGGGTGACAAATGCCATCTCCCTCAACCGTTGGATGATCGTATCAAGTTTATAATCGAGATCGCCTTTGAATATGGTACGGTCGAACTGGAATGTGGTCCGCGTGCCGGTTTCTTCGGCCTTACACTTTCCGATCACCTTGACCGCTTCTTTGGGTTTACCACGTTCGTAGCGCTGGAAATAGATTTGAGACTCGCGCCTAACCTCCACCTCGCACCATTCAGACAACGCATTCACCGCTGAAACGCCCACACCATGCAACCCACCCGAAACCTTGTAACTGCCACCCCCGAACTTGCCTCCGGCATGCAGGGTCGTCATGACAACTTCAAGTGCCGAGATGCCTTTTTGGGGGTGTATATCCACCGGGATACCGCGTCCGTTATCAATCACGGTCACTGAACTATCGCGGTGAATAATGATCGAGATGCGGTTGCAGGGTCCGTTGAGAGCCTCATCGATCGAGTTATCCACCACCTCATAGATCAGGTGGTGGAGCGCTTTCTGATCTGTGCCGCCGACATACATGCCAGGTCTGCGCCGGACAGCCTCAAGGCCTTCGAGAACCTGGATATCTTTCGCGGCATAAGAAGGATTATCTGACACCAAGAACCTCCAAAAGACGGTTTCCACCCATATGCTTAGCTCGTGCCATGGGCGAACATAATTTTTTTATACGGGTGGCTTTTGTGCGGCCAATCGATGCTGGATAACTTCCTGTACCCATCGGACTGCAGATCGATAGTAAATGAAGCTGCCAGCCAGCAAGGCGGTCGAAACGAAAGCGTGACCGGCAATACCAATCAAGAGAAGCCAGCTATCGGCCGAGGGAACAGCCCAAAGCATATTCATGCCGGTGCCCAGGATCAGTATCACGACAGCGAACATGGCGATCTGGGGACCTGCATAGCGCCCCAGGCGAATACTGGTGGCAAGCGAAGCCCGGAAAGGTTGCCGGTAGGTAAAAATTCCATGCGTTGAGAAGATCAACGGCAGGGATAACCAGGCCACAATAAACACGACAGCCACCAGGACGAGTTGCCCGAGAGCCGGGCTGAGCATGATGATGATGGTCACGATCATCAGGATCGGAAGACTCACCAGGACAACCACCCCATAAAAAACCAGGTTGAACAACAACACCTGCCAGAGTACAGCAAAGATATCCCTGGTCGCAACATGTTCGGTATCCCGGTTGGCAACCCTGGCGACCATAAAAAAGTACTGCGCACCCAGGATGATACCTACGAGGGTGAATAACACCATAAATCCGGCTGAACCCCAAGCAGATTGAAAGTCAATCACCGGCGGCACCCCTAGAGGTGTTGTGGTCGGTTGCAGCCCGGAAATCAAGCTGGGGATACCCAGCGGGTAGCTGCGGATAAAGATGACCAGATTGAAACTTTCGGCAATCGTCTGCCAGGTTTGTTTGGATGTTTCCAACAACGTTTTAAGCTCTGCAGTGGATGATAATTTTGAGAGCTTGAGATAAGAATCCACCATGGGCATTAGCCAGGTCTTAATCCGGAGGTGATAACCAAACCACAACAGTGCATCCAGCGCGACCGGGAAGAGGATCAATCCGATATGCGAAGCGACCGCATCAAAACCAGCTTTGAGCGAGGCGAATAAACGCGGGGGGGTGATTGCACCAGATTCGGCAGTGGTATTCATACAAAATATTATTTTACCATAGTGATGCATATTAAAATCATCTTATATGATGCTGAGTATTTAAATTCTCAAATATTTTTCTGCCCGGTATCCCACCTCACGATGTTAACGAAAATGTTATCCTGAACTTATATCCTCGAACGATGCACAGGATTTATTTTTGTTACTTCCCCGTGCATCTGCACTCTATATGCTCACGGGATGCTCGCTAACGCAAAAATTTCTGATGATTCATAAATTTGCTTCTCTATAATGAAGATTATTTTTATCACCTCTATGAGATGATGGCGCCGGATCTTCCGTTTATTGAACGATACCAAGAAATTAATGAACATTTTTCTCTCTCTTTATAATTCATTTGACCCACTTCAATAAGCAACTATAATCAATCTGTTGCTCGAAATAGACATTGATAAAAATAATTTACGATGCGAAACAGATCTTTTCCCGAACCTGATCGCTTGAGCGTTCTCATGGCTGCCATCCTGTTGGCATACGCCCTGGCACGGTTTATCAACCTGCCGCCGCTGGTTCTACCCATCACCCTGTTTGGCATCAATCTGCCATTTCAGGTGAATTTCCAGACACTAGTGGCGCTGGTCGTAGCCGTGATGGCTGCCAGTGGAAGCATCTGGTTAATCTCCGATCATCCGGTATTCAAGACCGTCGCCGTCGGCTGGCGTAACACCCTGCAATTCTGGCTGCTGCCCGCACTCACTGCCTTCCTGTTAAGTATCCCGCTTAATTTCGTAGCGGCATCACCTGCCTGGTGGGTTGTTTTTATAATAGGTGCATTCTTGCTGGTTTTGGTATTCATTGCCGAATATGCTGTTGTTGACGTATCTGATCTGCGCCACCCAGCTTCCACCAGACTGTTGATTGCCCTCTCGTTCGCATTATTCCTGATCCTGGTGATCGCGTTGCGTGCAGCTGGTTTGCGGTTGTACCTGATCGTACCCGCAGTCGTGTTCACGTCCGGGCTTGTCAGCCTGCACACACTGTACCTGCGACTGGATGGGCGCTGGCTGACCAGTTGGGCGATCGGAATCGCCCTGGCAGTCGGACAGATCGCTATCGGTTTGCATTATTGGCCACTTACTCCCACGCGATATGGATTGGTCCTGCTGGGGTTGGTATATGCCTTGACCGGTCTCGCAGCCGCCATTGAAGACCGGCAGCCGCTGCGCCAGGCTTTAGTCGAGCCATTATCGGTTTTAGGGGCAACCTGGGTGATCGCGCTGTTGATCGCCTGAAGAGCTGACAGCGCTGTTTAGATAATTATGGCATCATCCGCTGTCGCTGCTTTTTGACTTCCACGGGCATTCTCAGCCGCCATGTGTCGTATCAATGCTCTGAGGTTGCTGCGATGTAAACCCTCTGCCAACCCACCCAGATACACACGGCTCTTGCCACACTCTTCGACACTAATTTCATCCAGATACTCAAGAGGATTCCTGCGTCTGGCAGCTGTTTTGGCAGCCTTCTTGATGTTCGCCAGGTATATCAGGTTTTCCCTGACCGCCGATTCAATTTCACCGCGCAGGATGATGTCGCCATGCCCCTGGATGATATTCTCAAGCCCCATCTTGCTGATGCGTTTAATTGAAGTAATCGTGTCTTCCAGGCTGCCATCAACGATATAGGGCAATGGCATGAACGAGTCACCGGCAAATAAAACCCGATCTTCCTCAACCAGGATGGCAATTCCGTCACGACTGTGCCCACCCATTGGTGTCAGGATCAGGTTTTTTTTGCCAACCTTCAATGTCAGCGTGCCTTGGTCGAAAGTCAGTTGTGGCGGGGTGATCTTCACATGGCGGTAGATATTGTTTTGTTTGTTTTGACGGGCTGTTTCCAGCGCCTTGACACCGCGGGTTAGCATTTCCTTGCGGCAGAGGCTATGGCCTACCACCATGGCTCCCGGGAAGAAGCAATTTCCCCAACTGTGATCCGCATGGTAATGCGTGTTGACCACATAACGCACGGGTACCCGAATCTCACTATCGATAAATTCGCGGATTGCCAGAGTTTCTTCCGGAAGTGCTAGGGTATCGATTACAACCGCCCATTGCGGTCCGGCAATCACACCGGCGGTCACCTGGGCATAAATCTCACTCTGGAACCAATAGACATTTTCAGATACTCGTTCGCGTAGCATAAACCCTTTAATATGGTAATTTTCCTGTCAAGCATAGCATACTTGAAAGTAAAAGTCAAAAATTCACATAAATGGCATAAAAAAACCCACCTGTTCGCTAAAAATCGAAGGTCAGTCAGGTGGGCAAGGTTGAAAGTGAGGTTATAGTAAGGCAGGCAGGAGAACTATCACCAGAATGGATTCATAGACCGCAGCGATAAAAAGCATGGAAATGATTAGCAGATATATACGCAACGTAAGCCTGAGTCCGGCCAGGTAGCCTTGGCTTGCTTTTTCCGCTCCAACTGAAGATGGTATTAGCCAGGCCCGCCCGTGTAGAAATGCCGCGAACAACCCCAGCACATATGCCTCCCCCTCAAAGACCAACAGCAGCCCTATTCCAATCCCTGCCAGGATTTTCAACGGGGTAAGCTCAGTCAGGTCAGGCGAGAACAGAAATCCCCAAATGATGGCTCTCAGGCCGCCCACCAGAAATCCACTGAAAGGTATGATAAAAGACGGTAATGTGATTGCGATGAAACATCCCAACACTAAATTGATGAAGAACGTAAATATCATGGCATTGATGATCTCGCCACTACTGTAAGCTCCCGTGATAAACTGCATCGGACCGGCGGTGAAAGCATTTCCAACCGTTTCCAATAACTGCTTCTTTAGCTCCGGGTTTGAATGGATGGCAACCATACCAATGGTGATGATGGCAAAATAAGCAATGTTTACAATGATGAATGTGATACGATTATTTTTTATCAGTGCAAATGCTTCACGATACGCTTTCATTGTTCCTCCTTTTCAAGGGTACCCATAATTGTATAACATATTTCCCAAACGAATAATGAAAGTCATTTCCCATTAATTGGGTGATATAGTACACTACGGATCAGGTATGAACATGTGGGATCCAAGTTGGCTGAGAAACAGGTCTTTCTGGGCGGAGGCAGGGTTATTCCTATTCTTCATCCTGTTATTGGTGACTGCTGCAGTTGTGAAGCCCAGCCTGCCAGGAGCGGGTGGAACCGCCACACCTACGACCGGTCCGATTGCGCCGGTATTCTATTACTCCGAAACTGACCCGGACACTTCCATCACCAAGATCTGGCAATCCACAACCGCAGATGTTAATACCAGGAGTGAGATAGCCATATTCAACCATGGACCCGGTAGTCTACCGACTGGAAGGCTGTCGCCAGACGGAACACAGATCGCCATGTTGATATCTCCAAAGGATACTGTTGATGTCACAAGTGGAGAACTGTGGCTTCTGCGAACAGACGGCTCATATTTCCAAAAGTTAACCGGTGAGAATTGTTCCTGGTTTGCCTGGAGGCAGGACAGCCAGGCTCTGGCATTATTCTCACAATCCACCGTCAGCGATCCGTCCGGGCAGTCCATTGGGCAGAAAACCAGGCTCAGCAGGTTGAATCTGACAACCGGCGAGACGTCGCTAATCCAGGAGGAGGATTCTTCGCTGGATGCCAAACCCCTGGGATGGTCAACCGGCGGAGATGAGTTTGTGATGATGACACTTGATAATACTGGAAAATGGTCGGTTTCTTCCATAAAATTAGAGAGTGACTCAAAGGTCGTACGTTTCAGCCTTCCCGAAAATGATCTGTTGCGCAATGCCTGGCTTAGCCCCAGCGGCGCATACTTGTTAATGGATATCATCCGCAACGAAAAGGCTCTCCTCTTACTATTTAGCCTGGATGGCAGGCAGCAAGTCGAGATTGCTTCCCTGGGGGTCGGGCTTTTTTCAGATCCTACTTCCTTCGCCGCAGTCTGGTCGCCGGACGGGCAGCGCATCCTTATTAACCAGCCTTCTGCGAGTCTATCTACTACAACCTGGAAGACATACGACCTGCAAGGTGGAACCGGCATTCCGGTTTTCCTCGGCGAAGTGGATCCCAACCACTACCTGCGCCCTCTGGATTGGTCACCGGATGGCAAGTGGTTGACGATGGCGGAGTCACTCTTCCCTTACGCTCGTTTATATATAAAGGAAATTACAGCCACCGATCGGCTACGTCTGCCGCTCGATAAACCCGAATACCGGGCATCCTGGTTGGGCTGGTCCCCCAGCTATTGATAATCTCAGGAGCCTACTGTTGATCCTGAAACCTAAGCTACTGGATCCTTCAGAGCTTGCTCGATCATTTTTTCGGTGATTGGACCCTTCCGAAGGATTCGCGGTCTGGAGCCTGATAAATCAACAACTGTGGAAGCTATTCCCCCGGGTGAATTCCCCCCATCCACGATAAGTTCCAAACAGCCACCGAGTTGATCCATCACTTCCAACGCATTTAGAGCCTCCGATCTTCCGGAGAGATTGGCAGACGTGACTGCCAGTGGACCGCATCGACACAGAAGCGCCAGCGTGAATTCGTGGTTGGGGATGCGTATACCCACGGTTGGCAGAGGGGTCAGGTTAACGGGTAAATCTGGTTTCTTGGGCAGGACCAATGTTAAAGGTCCGGGCCAAAACATTTCTGCCAGTCTGCGGGCTGCCTGCGGTACCAACCCAACAATGAGGCCAAGCTGGTCCATTCTACCGATCATGACCGGGATAGGTTTGTCAAATGAACGACCTTTGATCTGGTACAGCCTGTCTATCGCCTTTGTAGAATCCGCCATAACCCCGATCCCATAGATGGTATCGGTGGGGAATGCGACCACACCCCCGGCATTGATAATATCAACCGCAGCAGGAAGCGTCGCAGGATCAGTTTGGGGCAGCAGCAGAGTGTTCACAAACAGGTAAAACCTTTAATACCTTTAGCCCAATAGTCTCTTAAGGGCCCCCTGGTTTCAATCATTTTATCAGACTCCAAATCTTCAATTTCGCTGCCTGGTGGTGTATTATTCACTGGTTTATTCAATAAATTAGCACGATACGCATTTACTTATTTTCCAGTTCGATCAGCACCAGCCTGTCATGCCCTGCCAGATCCTGTTTGCATTGGATCGCAGCTTTTGGAAAATGCGTTTTGGCAATTTCTTCAACCTGACTGCCCAGGCTGGCTTCTATTTCCAATAAGATGAGACCCTCCGGTTTTATCCATCTGGGGCAGCGGGAGAGCAACCGCCGGATAACTAACAAACCATCAGCTCCACCATCCAGCGCTAGGTGTGGTTCATATCGAGAAACCGGGAGTATCTCCAGTTCTTGGCTGGGTATATATGGAAGGTTGGCACAAAGCACATCCACTGGTTCAGGCAGTTCATCTACCAGGTCTCCCTTAATTAACGTTACACGGTTTTCTACTGCATGGCGCCGAATATTCTTTTCAGCAATGTTTAATGCCCCGGCAGAGAGTTCAGTGGCTAACACCGCCAAATCCGGAAGATTAACAGCCAGGCTGATAGCAATGCAGCCCGACCCTGTTCCAATATCGGCAACCAGCTGCCGGCCAGGATGAGCTGTCAACCACCCAATGGCCATGGTAACCAGCAATTCCGTTTCGGGTCTTGGAATAAGTACCTCAGGGTTGACAATGAAATCCAGACCAAAGAAGTCCCAATGACCCAGAATATAAGGTAGTGGTACTCCTTTTGAGGCCTGCCTGAAGGCCTGGTCAAGGCTGGCTCTTTCCTCAGCAGAAAGCAAAGCTTCCGGGTGAGCAACGATCCAACCGCGTGATCGCTTCAGGATATGTGCAAGCAAGACGGACGCATCCTGCCGGGCTGTAACGCTTCTGGGGCGTAATAGATTGGCGGCTCGATTCAAAGCATCAGATATTGGCAGGTCCATAGTCTGTTTCATAATGCATTATTACACCCATTATAAAATATCAGGGCGTCTGAATGAACCACAGATGCCCTATTGAATGGGAATCGCAAAATCTGCTATTTCCCGAGGGATTTCAAACTGCCCAAGCCGGTGATGCGTTTTGTGACCTGTGGCTCGCCACGATATTCCACCGAACCGATACCGCTGAGATTTGCATCCAAACTCTCGGCGACCCATACACTGGCACTGCCAACACCGGATAACTTAACAACAGCCTTCTGACTTTCTAGCCGGCCGGCATTGTAGCTGCCGGCGCCGGATAGTTTGACATCCTGTTCGACGGTTTTGCCTGCCACGACAATGCTGCCTGCTCCGCTTAATTCAACTTTGAATGCCCGGGCATCCAGATTCTCGATCGTTTGGCTGCCAGCCCCGCTGTTAACAAGTTCGAAGGCATCACTGTGAATAGTAGGGGCTTTTAAAGAGCCCGCGCCTGAGAGTTTAATACTGCGGAGCTCCTTAATGGTCAGGAAAAATCGCAACGGCTCAAGACCATTCGTCCACATCTTCATCCAATCTATGAAATCGTTATCATGCCGGATGACCAGGATGCCATCCTTGACCTCGGTTTTTATCCTGGAACGAATTTCAGGGTCTGCCTCGATGCGAAGTTCATCCTTGTCGCCCTGTGTGATATGAACGCTGCCAACTCCCTTGTGATGCAGGCCGGTCAATCCGGAAAACACGCGTGTTTCACTTGGGGCAGAATCGGATGGCTCAACCACTTTGTTGACATCCGCAGTATGTATGCCAACGACGCTGCTGTTTTTTGAACCACTGCCACCGCGCCAGATCAGGCGCGAAAACAATATGTAGATGCCAAGGACAACCAGGGCAATCGGCCAAAGAAGGTTGCTTGTCTGATCTGCTCCCGAAATGCCGATCAAGACTTCAAAGAACAAACCAAAAACGATGAATAATACCAGACCCACGTTGGCTACATGCCTGCCGGCGCTGCGCAATTCATCCATATCACTGAATTTGCCGAATATCCACAATCCAACACCTACACTGAATGGAATGAGGGCCCAGGCATACGACCAGGTTTCCCAACGGTTAGTGAGACTCTGAAAGAGCAGGATCAACCCGATGGTGGTAATGATACTGCCCGGGATGGCAAGGAAACCGGTGGACTTGCCTGCCAGGAACATGGCAATAAAAAACACCAAGCCGGATGCGATGATGAACAACGGCCAGAGATAAGTAAAATTGATTTTAAAGATCTCACTTAGAAAAAACAACACCCCCACAGCAATCAACAGACTGCCAATAATATAACTGGTTTTTGTACGGTCCGACATGGTAACCTCCTCACGGGGAATAGCGTTCTATATGATATATACGCAATCTATGGAAAAAGGTTACAAAACGGATGGTTTCAGCTTATTCCGCTATTTGCCAGACGCTCGGTTTCATCACGCAAAGATAATTCATCGATAAATACATCCAGATTGCCTGCCATGACCCCAGCAAGGTTGAATAATGAGAGATTAATGCGGTGATCGGTCACGCGGGATTGTGGATAGTTGTAAGTGCGGATCTTCTCCGAGCGTTCGCCGGAACCGACCTGCGATCGACGGGTTTCCTCAAGCTCTTTCTGCCGTTTCTCTTCTTCTATTTCGTAAAGTCGGGCGCGTAGGATGCTCATGGCTCTCAGCCGGTTTTGAAGCTGTGAACGTTCATCCTGACAGGCAACTACGATGCCGGTAGGGATGTGTGTGATCCGAACTGCCGTGGCATTCTTCTGCACGTTTTGGCCGCCCGCTCCTGCCGACCGGTAAATATCCATACGGATATCCGTATCGGGGATATCAATTTCCACTTCATCGACTTCCGCTAGCACAGCCACGGTTACGGTTGAGGTATGGATCCTTCCCTGCGCTTCGGTCGCCGGGACGCGCTGGACTCGATGAACACCCGATTCATATTTCAGCCGCGAATAAGCTCCATCCCCGATGATATTGAAAATCACCTCTTTGTACCCGCCAATCCCGATATCGCTTTCAGAAAGGATCTCAATTTTCCAGGATTTATTTTCCGCGTAACGAGTGTACATACGAAACAGGTCAGCAGCAAACAAGGCAGCCTCATCCCCACCCGTACCGGCGCGGATCTCCATGATGACGTTGCGATTATCGCGCGGGTCCCTGGGGACCAGCAGGCGTTTGATATCATCTTCAAGCTTTACAATCGCCGGGCTCACTTCTTCAAGCTCACTGGCAGCCAGCTGCCGTAAATCGGCGTCGTCGCTGTCCAGCAGAGCCTGTGCTTCCTCCTGGCGTTTCAATGCCTGACGGTATTCGCGTGATTTGGCAATCACTTTTTCCATCTCGGCGCGTTCACGCGCCAGATCAGCCGCGCGCTTGTAATCGTTGCCCACGGTCTCAAGCTGGTGGTTAAGCTCATCAAAGCGCGATTCAATTATGGATAGTTTTTCAAGCATACACTGTTCTTTTTGAGTTGGATTTCAATCAAGAAAAATAATTATACCAGCCGGAAATGACCCGGGAGGGGTTATCAAGCCCAGACTGGCAGATATTTCGCAGACCCACGTAACTCCCTGATCTTTTTTTTGTATCCCGGATCATACTTGCCGACCAGATCCCAGAACTTTTGTGAGTGCGATAAAACCACAGTGTGACACAGCTCATGCAGCATGACGTAGCGTACAAGATCGGGGGTCAGAAAGATCAGTTTTTGATTCAGAGATATCGCTTTGTGACGCGAGCAACTTCCCCAACGTGTGCGCTGATTTCGGATGGACACATCCCTGATCTTAAAGCCCAAATCACGCGCCATTTTTATCAACGCAGGAGGAAGGGTAGCTTTGGCATAGCGGTTTGCCCAGCGTCTCAGCGCTGCCTGGCAGAGCGTCCGGTTTGTCACCGACCCTGTCAATCTCAGGGTGTGGTTTTCCGGTTGGGTCAGTGTGACACCGCGTGTTTTTGAAATGACATACTCGACACGCCAGGTCTCGGCGGTTGAAGGCAGCAGGATACGATCCGGCATGCCAGAGGCAAGCTCGGGATTTACCGAGCGGACCTGCCGATTGAGCCTTTTCAGTGTCCGCTTGATCCAGTCAGCCTTTTCCGCAATGATTTCGGGAACACGACGTTCGTCAAATCCGATTGGAATAACGACCACTAGTCCTTCGTTCTGACTGATCTTCAACCTGACATGGCGTGCACGCCGGCTGACTTCAATGGCATAGGGGATTGAGGTGGGCATTGTCCGCTATTATAACGGATTGACCAGGTTGTAGATTATTAATCTGGATTAATGTAAAGATTATTATTGTTGATATAATAGATGAATATAGTATGATTTGGAGGTCATAATGAAATCAATTAAACTGCTCTTCACTCTGATACTGATCCTGATCGTGGCTGCAGGATGCTCACCAGCTGTGAAATCCAACGTTACCACCCCGGATATGACCACCAAACCTGTGGTAAGTGACACTGCACAGGCTATGGCTGGCGGTACTGTTATTGATGGCCAGTTGGCCATTGAAATAAGTGGTTTTGCATTTAATCCCCAGACTGCGACAGTGAAGGTTGGAACGCAAGTCACCTGGACGAATAAAGATTCGGCGACGCATTCAATTAAAGCTGACGATGGCAGCTTCGATTCAGGCCCAATAAACCAGGGAGAATCTTTCACCTTCCAGTTTAATACCCCCGGCACTTTCCCCTATATTTGCACCGTTCACCCTTCCATGCAAGGAACCATTATCGTCATACAATAATATCCGATGAAGATAACTCCCTGTAACATTAATTAGCTAAAATACCCATCGCAGCATCGTAAAAGAAATCCAGCGGGTTTTGATCACCTGCTGGATTTTTCTGGTTAAATCTGATTTTACAAAGAGACACCTTATTTTAATATTATGGGTAAAAATAAATAACTAGCAATCACATGAATGGTTACCATGACAGTGGTGGAATAATCGAGCCCGTCAAATGCCTTATATGTGAATGTGGCAGCTCCCAAAAATGTATCGGTGGGTGTAAATGTGAATAACCCATCCACGTTAAATGTTAGAGTTCCTTGTTCAACCGCCGGTCCGCTAACAAGTTCCGCTGTCAGGGGGTCACCATCGGCATCACTATCATTGTTTAATACCCCGGTAGCCGCGTTCAACGATAATGAGTTCCTCCATAGAGTGGAATAGGAATCATCAACCGCCGCCGGTGGTGTATTGGCAGCGTCATCATCGATATTTGTGACCGCAACGTCGCTGGCATCCATCTCGTTGTAGTTGGAGTCTGTGCTGCTTGCTGCGGTGGTGACAATTGTGAAATCAACATCACCATCAATTTCGTAGTCATCCACACCGGTGACGGTAACCGCATGCAGGTTATTCCAATTGTCCGCAGTGAAGGTCAGGGAGGCAGGTGATACCGTGCCTTCTGCCGTCTCTGAGCTAGTGAGAGCAATGTTGACACTATCACTGGGTTGACTGGTCAATACCACACTGAAAGTGGTTGTCCCGCCCGCTTCGGTCACACTTAGACCGCTGGTGGGGGTGACAGTGATCCCAGCCGTATCATCATCCATGTTGGTGACCAAGACGTCATTGATTTCCAGCCCGTCGTAATCGAGGTCAGCACTGGTTGTTGCTGTAGCTTCAATATCGAAAGTGCTATCGCCGTCGTCCACATAGTCATCCACTCCGGTGACAGTCACCATTTGAGTGGTGTTCCAATTCGCCACCGTGAAAGTCAGGGAGGCAGGTGACTCCGTGCCTTCCGTTGTGTCTGAGCTGGAAAGATTTATGCTGACATCATCAGTGGGTTGCGTGTTCAATACCACGGTGAAGGTGGCAGTCCCGCCCATTTCGGTCACACTCAGGTCACTGGTGGGGATGACCGTAATCCCGGCCTCATCGTCATCGATGTTGGTGACCACAACGTCGCTGGCATTCATCCCGTTGTAATTGGAATCGCTGCTGGTTGCAGCGGGAGTGATAATCGTGAAATCAACATTGCCATCAAAATCGCTGTCATCCACTCCGCTGACGGTTACGGTTTGCGGGGTGTTCCAATTAGATGATGTGAAGGTCAGGGAAGCAGGAGACACTGTCCCTTCGTTTATGTTTGAGCTGGAGAACCCGATACTGACATCATAGGTAGGTTGGCTGGCCAATACCACAATGAAGGTCGCGGATCCACCCGCTTCGGTCACACTTAATCCGCTGGTGGGGATGACAATGATACGAGCAGTATCGTTATCCACATTTGTGGCCGTAACATCGTTGACAGGCATTCCGTTATACTTTGGGTCAGTGCTGTTCGCAAGCGCTGTATAAATCGTGAAATCGATATCACCATCAACATCGCTGTCATCCACTCCGGTGACGGTTACCGTTTGCGGGGTGTTCCAATTGGCCGGTGTAAAGATCAGGGAGGCAGGAGAAACCATGCCTTCGCTAGTGTCAGAGCTGGAGAGCCCGATGCTTACATCAGAGGTGGGTTGGCTCGCCAATACAACGGTGAAGGTGCCAGTACCACCCGCTTCGGTCACAATAAGACCGCTGATGGGATTGACCGTGATCTTGGCGGTATCGTTGTCGATGTTAGTGACCGAGACATCGCTGGCGTCCATCTCATTGTAACTGAGGTCAGTACTGGTTGCGGCATCTGTGACAACGTTAAAACTGACATCACCGTCGTCCATAAAGTCATTTACCCCGGTGATGGTTACCGTTTGCGGGGTGCTCCAATTGGCCGATGTGAAGTTCAGAGAGGCGGGAGACACCGTGCCTTCGCTTGTGTCATCACTGGAAAGGTCGATGTTAACGTCTGCAGTGGGTTGCGTGTTCAATACCACGCTGAAGGTGGCAATACTACCTATTTCGGTAACGCTCAAACCGCTGGTGGGGATAACCGTGATCCTGGCGGCATCGTTATCGATGTTGGTGACTGTGACGTCACTGGCATTGATCCCATTGTAATTGGGGTCATCACTGGTAGCATCGGCTGTGATGATAGTAAAGTCCACATTACCATCATCTAATGCGTCATCTATACCGGTGATGGTTACCGGTTGCGGTATATTCCAATTGGCCATTGTAAAGGTCAGGGAGGCAGGTGATACCGTGCCTTCAGTTGTGTCTGAGCTGGTGAGCCCAATGCTGACATCAGAGGTGGGTTGGCTAACCAATACCACGGTGAAGGTGGCGGTATCACCCGCTTCGGTTACACTCAATCCACTGGTGGGGGTGACGGTGATCCCAGCATTATCATTATCAACAATAGTTACCACCGCAGTGCTTGGAGTACCCAATGTAGCACCGTGCGTCGGATTTGAAAGCGTGATATTGAAGGTTTCGTTACCCTCAATAAACGAGTCGTTGGTGATCGGTATTCTAAAAGTCCATGAGCCCGCCTTAACAAACCTTCTTGTCCCTGCGGTGGAAGTATAATCACTGCCTGCCGTCGCGGTCCCATTTGAGGTGGCATAGGTAACATATGGTTTATTTCCGGTTCCAGACCCCGAGAGTCTGATCGTGATGGAAACCGTTCCACCGCCTTCGCCTACCGAGTATGTTGCAGAAGAAAGAGTGAATTGACCATTCCAATTTGCGCTGGCGGTGGATAATGGAACCAGTGCCAGAGCCAATGATAAGACAGTGATAGCGGATATTTTTTGCAGAACAGACTTAAGAATCATTTGGTTTCTCCTAAATTTCCCACTAAGATCAGCTTACAACTCAACGGCTTTAAGCATCTAATCGATGCGAGAATTAAGACCGACAGTATAGCCGATTTTCGGCTTGCAAATAAGGCCAGATTATATTGACATTCAAGGACAAATGCAAGGGGAATGCTCCTTACAAATTTGCAAGGTTTTCAGCCCACAAAAAACAATCGGTCATACTGGAAATATGCTTATCCCGCGAAATAGTATTTATCGTGATGAGGTAGATGCCATTAGAAAGTCTTAAATAATTCAAGGCTAAGCCCCAATTCTAATGGTCTATGATCCTATATTCTTGTGATCGGTTTATTATGGCCACCGGCTAAGTTGAAATAATTTGAACGGGTTCATATTTTTGGGTATTGCCCATAAAAATCGCTGACAATGCCCTTTATGTGTTCATCCAATTTATTATTGGTAAAATCCTTGATGACCCGCAGCAACCCTCCATAGCACGCTTCGGCAATCCCACCGGTGATGCAGGCCAGCGTGTCACTGTCGCCGCCAATTGTGATGGCATTGCGGATGGCATCTTCATAGCTGGTCGATTCAAGCAAGGCAATGATCGCCTGGGGGACGCTCCCCTGACAGGTTCCATTGTATTCAAACGTCAACCGTATATGATCCAGGCGATCATTCAGGTCGTAACCGAAGTTTGTTTCAATATAAACCTTGATCTCTGATTTGCTGGTTTTTTGTCTGGCCAGGAAGATCGCTGCTGCTGTCGCCTGGGCCCCTTTGATCCCCTCGGGATGGTTGTGGGTCACAGCGGCGCTTCGTTCTGCTTCCATCAGTACAGTCTGTAGATCATCAAACACAAACCCGATCGGACTGACACGCATGACGGAACCGTTCCCGAAACTGTTAGAGGACTGGGAATCCTTGGACCTTGCCCAACGGATGAAGTATCCGCCAAAACCAGCATCAGGGTAGCGGCGATAGTAACTTTTCAAATTATTCACATAGGGGATATTGTTCAGTAGTGTATCCGCCAGCGACACGGTTAAAACGGAATCGTCCGTGAAAAAGGCATCCGGGGATAAAAGAATAAAATCTTTGTGTTTGACATTGTGATGTTCGTATACCGATCCGATGATATCACCGGCGATTGCCCCAAGCATGAATTGCTCCTTTTTGTTCGATTATACAATGCTGCGACCCTGTTGCTTTCTGGTGATGTCTATTACTTCTTTTTCTATGAAAGGCTATAATGTCTTTAAGACCATCATGGAGACAGGACAATATCATGCAGATTCGCCAGGTAGCATCGCAAAGTGACTTAAACGAGTTTATCGCATTCCCTTACCGGCATTACCATAACGATCCAGTTTGGGTCCCACCGTTAAAAAGCGAACAGAAGGGGCAGTATAACCGCCACAAGAATCCGATGCTCGACCATTGCGAGTATGCATTGTTCCTGTTACGGGATGGCAACGAGGTGATCGGTCGGGTTGCAGCTTTCCTTGACCGGTTGGCACTCGAGCATTGGAAAGAACCCATCGGTCTTTTTGGTTCCTATGAATGCATTCAGAATAACCAGGCGTCCGCCAAGCTGCTGGGCGCTGCCTAGGAATGGTTGAAAAAACGTGCCATGAAAGCCATGCGCGGTCCATGGAGCTTTGCCTCTCAGGAATGGGGTCTGGTCTGTGAAGGTTACGAACCATCACCAGTCATCATGGCGCCTTATAATCCCCCCTGGTATAACGACCAGCTAGCAGGCTTTGGTTTGAAGAAGATCAAGGATCTGCTGGTCTACTATGCCGATGCCCGCGAAGGATATGCAGTGCCGGAGCGTTACCTGACACTGACCGAAAAGGTCAAAAAGCGTTATCACGTCCATACCCGCTCAATTGACATGAAAAATCTTGAAAGGGACGTGGTGACGATCGTCCAACTTGCCAACCAGTCGATCGCTGACAACTGGGGCTTTTATCCGGTAACTGACGAGGAGGGGCGCGCCATGGCGCGTGATCTTAAGCAGATCGTCAATCCAAAAGCTGTTGTGATCGCTGAAGAGGACAACGGACGCCTGATCGGATTTGCCATGTCACTTCCGGATATCAACATACTCCTGAAGAAAATGCACGGGTCCTTATTGCCGTTCGGTTGGTTAAAACTCCTCGCCGGGCTGCCCAAGCTCAGCCAGTATCGCATGTGGGCATTGGGTGTGATCCCCGAGTATCAGGGGCGCGCCATCGACACGCTGTTGTACCGTGCCACCTATGATGCCTTATATAGTGACAGGATCCGCCTGGAAATTAATTACGTCCTGGAGGATAACGACCGGATGAACAACGCTTTGGCGCGCCTAGGTGTCAAACCGCTGCGGCGTTACCGGGTGTATGAAAAAGTCATCTAATCGATGAGCAAGACATCGTTGCCGATCGGGAAGCTTCCACCCGCACTACTCGCCAGGCTCCTGGCTGACATAAAAATAAATGATAAACGAGTAGTGGTTGGACCAGGAAGTGGGTTGGATTGTGCTGTGATCGAAATGGATGACCGGCTGCTGGTATTAAAATCCGATCCGATCACCTTTGCGAGCGATACAATTGGCTGGTATGCCGTGCAGGTCAATGCAAACGATATCGCCACCAGTGGCGCGAAACCGCGCTGGTTCCTGGCGACCTGCCTTTTCCCGCCGGGTACGAGCGAATCGGACATCACTATGATCGCCAGGCAGCTGACGACTGCCTGTTCTGCCCTTGGGATCAGTCTGGTCGGCGGGCATACCGAGATCACGCACGGGATCGATCATCCCATCATCAACGGAACCATGATCGGCGAAACAACCAGAGAACACCTGATCACCCCACGCGGTGCGATGCCCGGCGATCTCATTTTACTCACCAAGGGCATCCCAATTGAGGCAATTGCCCTGCTGGCGCGGGAATTTCCGGAAAAGCTAAGCCAGGCAATCGGCGTCAAAAAACTGAAAGAGGCAGCCGATTATCTGACCTCTCCCGGGATCAGCATCCTGCGCGATGCACGCATTGCCTGTGATGCCGGGATTGTGAACGCCATGCACGATCCGACCGAGGGCGGACTGGCGGGCGCTTTGTGGGAGCTGGCTGAAGCATCTGGGCGTCGATTGATCATTGAAACGCAAAAAGTGTTCATTTCCAGTCTGGCTTCCGAAGTCTGTTCACTTTTCCAGCTCGACCCGCTCGCTTGCCTTGCATCCGGGTCATTGCTTCTGACTGTGCCTGCATCAGATGCGGGTACGATCGCTCAGGCGCTGTCAACAGACGGGATCCGTTGCGATATTATCGGGCATGTGAAGGAAGGCAAGCCTGGGGTAACCGCCTTGGAGTATGGCAAGCGACGTTCCCTTCCACGTCCAGAGCGCGACGAGATTGGTAAACTATTCTAGATTAAATAGTTGTGGTGCACAGCCGTGCACCACAACACCTAAAGCATTTCTCTGAGTCTATTTGACGCGGGTCGTCTTCGCTGTGAGCTCAGGAGCTGGGGCATTTTTCGGGTTTACATAGTCACCCAACAGGTAGATAACCATCCCAAACCCTGATACCAGTAATCCCTGGAGCATCACCCGCAACCCGGTCATGATAGCCGAGCCCGAACCAAGCATTCTCATCATTGGCAGGGCACGACCCATTTCGCGGGCACCGCGTGCAACCAGCATGGCTATGCCGGTCCCGAGTCCGCCTAATATAATCACAGCTCCAAGGATCATCAAGATGTACGAAAAGACACGAATCAGCTTTTTCATTCGATTTTCTCCTTCAACACATCCGATTATGCTGCTATCCAGTCAGCGGCGTATTACCGATCTGTAAAATATATGTAATTTCCCTACCGTCTCAGTGTTAACAGCCCAGGGGCGCGATCGAACATCCAGAAGCCGATCGGCATACCGATGATGGTGGCGCTGATCAGGTAGGCTGCTTCCATCCATAAGGCTGAGAGCCACCAACCGATCAGGATGAAATACAGGACGCGCAGGAGGATATGTACCTGCTTTACAGGCAGTTTTTGTTCTACCAGGTGCCCATCGGCCGTCCGGGTAACTTTAACCTGCTCCGGTTTATTTCGCAGAGCCATCACCTTGGGCAGCAGGTTGACCATGGTGATCCCCAGCGGGATGCCGACGATGGTCAGCATACAGATCCAGGCGACAATGATCCAGGTCTGGCCCAGCCACAAACCGACGATAATGAACCACAGGATTTGCCACAGGCAACCGGGATTCTCTTTTGTTACGACTATTACTTGTTGATTCATTGTTAATCCTTTGTCGAGTTTACATCCTGGTAACACAATTAATTATATCTTGAGACCACAAGTTATAATACACGTATGCGATGTTCATCTTTTTGGGTATGAGGTGATACGATGTCTCTATATCTCGATTCGGCCATTTTAGATGAAATCAAAGAAGCATTCTCCTGGGGTTGGGTCAGCGGTGTCACCACCAATCCCGCGCTGCTCGGTAAAAGCGAGGTCAAACCCGAGGAGCGTCTGAAAGCCATCGCGAACCTGGTGGATGGTGAGATCTTTTACCAGCTCATGGCGGAAACCCCGGAAGGCATGTACCTGGAAGCTCACCGGGCGCGCGACATTCTGGGTAAGAAACTGGTAGTCAAGATCCCCGCCACCGCAGTCGGGTTCCGCTCGTGTGCCAGACTGACGCCGGAGTTTTCCTGCGCCATGACCGCGGTCTATAGTCCCGCCCAGGCACTGCTGGCAACTGAATCCGGAGCACGCTATGTCATCGTCTACTTCAATCGGGCTGCCAGCTTGATGGGTGATGCTGACTTGCTCACTTCAGCCTGTTCCCAGGTATTGGCGGATGGGCTGACCGAGCTGATGGCAGCCAGCATCAAATCGATCGACGATGCGGTTAGCGCAGTGAAAGCCGGCGCCATGCACCTGACCCTGCCTTTCGATGTGCTTAAGACTTTACCGGAAAACGATCTGACCCGGGAATCTGTGCTCGAATTCAGCAAAACAGGCAAGGGGATCAACTATCAGGAACACCCATGACCGACCGATTGGATGAATTCCAGTACTACCGCAACCGTATGAATGCGCGCATCGCAGAGATCGACAACCTGGGTATTAAACGTTTCTACAATCTGGATACCGCCGCATATGGTGATGGCGCCTTATCAAAAAAAACCAAGGAATTGCTCGGTCTGGTGGCATCCATGGTCCTGCGCTGTAATGACTGCATCGATTACCATATCCTGCAGTGTATCAAGATGGGCTGGAAGGATGAAGAACTATACGATGCATTCAATGTCGCGCTTGTAGTCGGCGGCAGTATCGTCATCTCCCATCTGCGGCATGCCGTCGAAACGCTTGATCTCGCACGTAACAAGGAGTCTGCCGAATGATGGCTGAAGCACGATCCGATAAAAAAATCGGCCTGGCGCTGAGTGGCGGGGGAGCGCGCGGGCTGGCACATATCGGCGTGTTAAAGGTGCTGGAAGAAGCTCACGTTCCCATCGACTATATTTCCAGTACGAGCATGGGATCAATCATCGGTGCCGGGTATGCCTACGGCATCAGTCCGGCAGAGCTCGAAACAACCGCCCTGCGTTTTTCCCATATCCGGCAAATGGTCAGGATGGTCGACCTGGCTGGCGGCCGGCGCGGGCTGCTTGCAGGGAAAAATGTAAAGTCTTTCCTCTCAGAAATATTGGGCGCTGAAACTCAATTCTCCGACCTGCGTATTCCCCTGGCAATCTGCTCGGTGGATCTGGATAAAGGTACCGAGCAGGTATTTACTAAAGGTAACGTTTTGGATGCGGTCATGGCATCTATCGCAGTTCCGGGTATCTTTACTCCCCAGGTGGTTGATGAACACAATCTTGTGGATGGCGGTGTGATGAATAATCTTCCGGTCGACCACCTCCGAGCGCTGGGAGCCGAATTTGTCATCGCAGTCGACGTCATGCATCACGACTTCAGCCAGCTTGGAATTACGAATCGCACCACTCCATTTGCAATTACACCCACAATCACTTTCCAGGAAGTATATCGTTATGTAGCAATGATGATCTCGGAAATGACCCGCTTGCGCCTGACCCTGGATTCCCCTGACATCCTGATCCAGCCTGAAATTCCAAACGATTTATACGCGTTCGGGGGTTTCAACCGCCCTAACGAAGCCATTAAAGCCGGTGAGGACGCTGCGAAGAGATCCCTGCCTGATATCATCAACGCTCTGGTTCTTCCGGGTTAGAGATTTCGTTATTTATGGATACTCTCAATTCACCCCTGACAGGATAATGATTACTTGAGCATCATACCCAGCATAGCATCCAGACTCCCAGCGGTCGTCAGGGATACCTTTACCGCCTTAAAACATCCTAACTATCGATTGTGGTTTGTTGGGCAACTCGTTTCCCTGGTGGGTACCTGGATGCAAGCCACAGCTCAGGGGTACCTGATCTTCGACCTGACCCATTCGGCTGCCTATCTGGGATATGTGGGGTTCGCGGGTGGCATTCCCACACTGGTTCTGACCCTCTATGGTGGCGTCCTGGCGGACCGGGTCCCCCGCCGGACACTGCTGATCATCACGCAACTCTACATGATGTTACTGGCAATCATCCTGGCAGGTCTTGTTTTTTCCAACCTGATCCAACCCTGGCATATCATCGTGCTGGCGTTCCTGCTTGGGATCGGCAACAGCTTCGATGCGCCCGCCAGGCAGTCGTTTGTGGTTGAGCTGGTCGGGCATGACGATTTGGCGAATGCCATCGCATTGAATTCCTCAATGTTCACTACCGCCAATGCTATCGGACCCGCAGTGGCTGGCATCACATACGCTGCCTTTGGACCTGGCTGGTGCTTTACACTCAACGGTATCTCATTTCTCGCGGTCATCCTTGCGCTCTCTCTCATGCGACTGAAGCCGATGGTGTTCGAATCTGCACATAAATCAGCCGTCCATGCAATGGGTGAGGCGCTTCATTTTGTAAGAAGAAAACGGGCCATCATCCTGCTGCTCACGACGGTTTGCGTGGTCGGGATGTTCGGAATGAGCCTCATGTCGCTCATGCCAGCCTGGGCAGTGGATGTCCTCAAGGGCGATGTCAAAACGAACGGCTGGTTGCTCTCCGCGCGCGGGGTCGGGGCATTGATGGGCGCCCTGACTGTGGCTGCCTTCAGTGCCAGGACCGTACGTGGAAAATTATGGACGGCAGGCAGTTTTCTATTGCCGATTTTGATGCTGTTATTCTCATTTATGCGGATTGTGCCTGTATCGCTGGCGGCCCTGGTCCTGGTGGGCTGGGCTTTCATGACCGTTATGAACACCTCCAATGCCCTGGTACAGCTGCGGGTCACGGATGCGCTGCGTGGCAGAGTCATGGGGCTATATACATTGGTCTTCTTCGGTGCCATGCCACTTGGAACGCTCATTCTTGGATGGCTGGCGGAACAGGTGAGTGCCCCCTTTGCCGTCTGGGTGGCTTCCGGAGTGCTGGTTTGTTATTTCCTCATCATCTGGTTCCGATTCCCGGAAGTCAGAAAGCTGGAATAATTTAATTATCGGTGGTATAAGATGACCATGCAATTAACCTATGTTGAAAAACACGGCAGCCCGGTGGAGAAAGCCCGCCTGGCATATGTATTGAATGGCACCCCTCCTTCAAAAGAAATCATACAGGAATTATTTGATGACCAGTGCCAGGATGGCGGCTGGCCGGCAAAGTGGTCTCACAAACTGAGCTCACTAGATGCAACCTGCTTCCACCTTGCTCAGGCCGAACAACTGGGGTTAACTGTATCAGAAAGGCCGATAAAGGATGCTTTACGCTTCCTGGTGCGACGCCAATCACTGGATGGAAGTTGGGATAAAGATGCTTTAATTTCAAGTTATGCACCTGAGCGCTTGAAACCGGGTGCCCTGGAAACCAGACTGTACCTGACTGCCAATTGCGGATTCTGGGTGGCGTGTTATTATGGGCGTGACAACTCCGTCCCACGCGCCATGGGTTTCCTCATGCGCTATCTTGAGGAAAGTGGGTGTTTGCCATCTTCTCACCAGGCAAATTGGATGTCCGCCAGTCTCTGGCTGCGCATGCGGCGCTATGAGGTCGCCGACAGAGTGATCACTGCCTGTAAAAGGCATATGGAGGGATTACCTGCTTCAAGCCTGGCGTGGATGGGCGTAAGCCTGATCATCGGACGCATACGCCGCAAAAACCCGCTCATTCAGGCAGCGGCTGATAAACTATTAAGCCTTCGCAAACCTGGAGATTATTGGGAAAGTGAAGACGGCCGGCAGTGGAACTGCCATACAACCATCGAATCCATCCGTGTACTTAAGTTC
>Ga0105152_10000010_pt1 | contig 38964 bp, 34 predicted proteins | sample LakBais05cmmetaG_FD_81534 | JGI IMG/M metagenome (GOLD analysis project Ga0105152, IMG submission 81534) | Lake sediment microbial communities from Lake Baikal, Russia to study Microbial Dark Matter (Phase II) - Lake Baikal sediment 0-5 cm | ecosystem: Environmental > Aquatic > Freshwater >...
ACCATCCACCTATCGTTTGATCCTGCCGGAAGTCATGCTGGGTACCGACCAGGAACAACAGCGGATCCAGACCACCCAGGCTGCCATGCGGCGCTATCTGAAGGACGGGATGCTTGTAGAACACCGGGGAATGATCCTGGTCGAACGGCAGGTCGATGGCAGGACGCGCAAAGGATTGATGCTCGCGCTTGACCTCGAGCAGTATGATTATTCTGCCGGTTCGCAAACACTGATCCGCGCCACGGAAGGAACGATCGTCGACCGTTTGCCACCACGCATGCGCATCCGCGAAGGAGCTGAACTGGAATTACCCCATATTTTGGTGTTGATCGATGACCCGGGACAGACGGTGATCGAACCGCTCTATGCCGAGCGTACCAGGCTCCCCAAACTATATGATTTTGATTTGATGTTCGATAGCGGTCATCTGACTGGCTATAGTATTAAAAACGAAAAACTGGAAAGCCAGGTGGTCAAGGCGCTCGAGGCACTGGCTGAGCCTGGAGGCTTCAAAATTCGTTTCGGTTTGAAAGGCGAGGAGCGTGTTTTACTGTTTGCCATGGGTGATGGCAATCATTCGCTGGCAACCGCAAAAGCTATTTGGGAGAAAAATAAATCGCTGGTGGGGTTGAATCACCCCTCGCGTTATGCGCTGGTTGAAATTGAGAACGTCCACGATCAAGGGTTGGAATTTGAACCCATCCATCGGATCCTGTTTGGGGTGACCCGTGAGCTTATCCCGGACATGCAGCAGTATTTTAATAACACGCTAAATGTAATCTCACTGGCTGATTCGAAGAGTCTTTTCGACCATATCAAGGGCTCTTCCGCCAACCAGCAGGTGATCGGTGTTTTAGCCGGTGGTGTTGCACTGGCGGTTGAATTTAAACAACCGTCTGCCAATCTGGCTGTCGGAACTTTACAACCGTTTATTGACCAGTACTTAAAAGACCACCACGCAGGAAAGGTTGATTATATCCATGGAGATGAGGTGGTCGAGCGGCTGGCAGCAGTGCCGGGTAACGTTGGCTTTTACCTGCCGGGCATGGATAAAAGCGAACTATTCCGGACGGTCATTCTGGATGGGGTATTACCGCGCAAAACCTTTTCGATGGGTGAAGCCACGGAAAAACGGTTCTACATGGAGTGTAGAAAGATTGTTTAATCTTCACCATTCGACCGCAACCCATGCCCGGATTCAAGGTTAGTCATGTCATGAAAGGTTATCTGACCATACTCGGGATCTTTACGGCGGTTTATTTATGCCTGCTGCCTGGATGCGCAAAAACCGCACCAAACCCGACATCGATGGATTCGGTTGACGCAACGCATCCAGATAGCAGCCTGACCCCCACAACTCAGGTATCGCCCGCAGTTCTTGAAACAAAAGCGCCGCTGGGATTTTGTTCACCGCTGGCAGATATTGAATTAAGTGAGTTGGAGAAGTTTGTCAGCAACCCTTTCAGCCCATCGCTGATCGCAGATGCGCGCGACAGCGGGCACCACGGGGTTGACTTTGCATATTACACACATCCAGATACTGGCAAGATAATGCTGGGCTCACCGATAGACGCCATGCTGGCGGGGCGGGTGGCATCGGTCTCATCCGGGAAAACACCTTATGGCAACCTGGTGATCATTGAAACCCCGTTAAACCGATTACCTGATGATCTGAAAGCCATTTTTATCGGTTATCCACAACCAACCCCAATGATCACGGAAACTCATTTAACCTGCCCAAACACGCCCGATATCGATTCAAATTGGAGATTCGATCAACCGTCCATCTATGTTTTGTATGCCCATATGGATAAACCGGCTGAGGTGAAGGTCAACGAACAGGTGGTGTGTGGACACCAGATCGGGATTGTGGGGACCAGTGGGAAATCCGTTAACCCGCACCTTCATCTTGAGATACGCTTTGGACCGGGAAACGCAACCTTCACAAGTTTGGCACATTACACCGATGCGGCAACACCTGAAGAAATGGCAGCCTACTGTACCTGGCGGGTAAGCGGACTGTTTCAGGCCGTCGACCCGATGAAATTGATTAAAACCAATTACTTGAAGTAGATATAATTGGTCTTAATCTTTCCTGATAATGAGAATTCGATCCAGCCAAAGCGAGGTTTGAAATCGTTTGATTTGCAAGGGTAACAGGCACCCGGGTTGAAATAATGCCGGCCTGCGATGATGATGTCGACCGGTGTGTGGGTATGGCCAAAGATCACCAGATCTGCTTCGGGAAAATCCTTGTCAAAGTAGTGTCGATAACGGCCGAAATCATATCCTGTTTTGTAATACTTTAGCTTGTCACTGATATAACGAAGGAGTGATCCCTGCCCGTGTGTCAAAACGACTTTTACATTCCCGATCATTAGCCGATGATTGACCGGTAAGGTCTGTCTTAAGATCAGATCGCGATTTCCTTGTACGGCAATGGTTGGAGCAATCGAATCAAGTTCCAATAAAGTTGAGGGTAGAGAGATATCTCCGGCATGGAAAATCCGATCCGGATGCATCTGGCGCAAGATTGCGATCAGGCCTGGTGGCAGTCTGGGAATGCGGTCAGGTACGTGTGTATCGGCGATGATCGCTACATGCAATGGGAAGATCGTGCCTGGTAGAGAGGAATACTGTGTTGACGGCATAGGAAACAATTTTATCTCAATTATTTCTTATGAAGAATGGTTCGATATAAGTACACTTAAGTCGCCTGTTCACCAAGCGTATGACAGAATGAACAGTATGATATAAATGATCTCTGAAAACTGACCTTTGGAGAAGATAATGTCTGCTTTTATTGAAGCTGAAATGATCCATGTGGATGACCTGCCCGGCATCTGGTCACCGGTACAATGGGAACTGACGCCCGAAGAGCGCGTGGAGGAGGTGGAGACCCAGGCGCGTGCCAGTTTATTGGAGGCAGTGGATGTACCTGAGGCGATACTGCGTATGCTGCTGGGTGAAACAGAGATCGAACAAATATATGAAGCGCCACCCGGATACGACCCAGAACAGCAGGGAGAATGGGACAACCAAATCACCACTTTCCAGTTCAGACGACCGATCAAGCTGGTGAATGTTGAACGCAGGACGGGATTATTGCGCGTACAATATGACATGCACGAACTTGGCAGGTGGCAGGTCGAGATCGAGGAATACTCTTTTCGGGTAGAAAAAATATAAATAAAGACCAGGATTGTGAATCCTGGCCTTTGTTTTCTATGTTTGAAACCCAGTTTGAAACCTGAAAAGACTATACGTGGTCTTTTTCATCCGCCAAAGCGTCTTTTTTGGTTTTATGGATGGTTTTATCGCGATGGTTGGGTGGGGTGTAGAGCGTGTAAAGTTTGAGGGCTTGATTCTTGGATGTGTTGATCACATTGTGTTCAGTCCCCATCGGAACGATGAAGGCATCGCCAGCCATTACTTTGGATGCTTTGCCGTTCATGAGGACTTTACCTTCACCGGATTCGATCCTGAAGAATTGATCCACTTTCTTATGGACTTCCACTCCAATCTCCTCCAGTGGCAATAGACTCATCACCACGAGCTGCATATTCTTCGCGGTAAAGAGTACTTCCCGGAAGTACTTGTTCTTCATTGTCTTATCTTCGATTTTTCCAACATAGCCTGTCATAATAGCCTCCATTGATATTGAAATAAATATCTCACATATTTTTATTCAATGCAAGGGTAAAGCGATCTGAAATCAAAATAATCTACTCAGATTGAGTCACTCGCCTTTACGTTTTGGTTTGATCGGTTCCGGATGGACGATCACATCCGAGTCTGGATATTCACGATGGATGGCACGTTCAATGGTTTCGGTCATTTTATGGGCGTGTTTCAGGGATTGCTTCCCATCGAGCAATACATGCACGTCGATGAACAAACTAGGACCGGAGGTACGAATGCGCACATCGTGGCAATCGGTAACACCTTTAATGGATTCAACTGCCTGTTTGACCTTCTCAACAGACCCTATCGGGGCAGTATCCAGCAAACCCATGATGGTGCGTGAGCCAAGCTTGATGCTGACATAGATGACAATCAATGCGACCCCAAGCGCGGCTATCGAATCTGCTTTATCAAGCCAGGCAAGTTTCGGGAAGAGCTCGCTGAGCTTAAGTAAGATCAAGCCCAGGATTACCACGCTGGATGACCAGACATCGGTGCTGAAATGAAGGGCATCTGCCTCGAGCGCCTGGCTGTGATACTTGCGGGCAGCCTTGTAAAGTATCCGCGAGCGGCTGATATCGATGATGATCGAGGTGACCATGACAATGAATGCCCAGATACTGGCTTCCACTTTAACTGGACGAAAGAAAAGACGCTGGATCGCTTCGTAGATGATCCAGACACAGGTTGCAAGAAGGAGCAAAGTCTCAAAAAGCGCACTGAGATTCTCGATCTTGCCGTGCCCATAGAGATGGCGATCGTCAGCCTGTTTGCCCGATACCCTTACGGCGAATAAGGTCATGAGTGCTGCAATCAGATCCAGCGCTGAGTGCGCTGCCTCAGCCAGAATACCCAGGCTGCCTGTGATCATACCGACTATGATTTTAAAAGATGTGAGACCGATTGCTGCGATAACGGAACTTAGCGCCGCAGAATTTTTTTCTTTTTGTGCACGATGGGTTAATGGGCCAGAAATTTCAATCACATGTTCTCCAAAATAAAATGATTATCGTTATTCTACTATAAGTCGAATTCTTATTGAAAACGGTGAAACAGTTGGACATAAAAATGTAAAAAATTCATTCTTCATACAGCATCGCACTCAATATCGCTTTAACGTGATCAACAGTCGCTGGGATAGCAGCAGATATGGGTGGTGAAAGATTCTCGGAAAATTCGTAGCAATTTAACGTTTCGACTGCCAACACGGTGATAATCGAGGGGAGTGCGATCCCCATTATCTTACCGGTATTCAAAGCATTCAATAATGTTGTATCATGCGTCGATGTGCTATGACCTGCAGAAGGATCGGGAAGTTCAGCCAGTGGAAATTCACGGATAGTTCCAGCCGGATACAAACCTGATTCCAGGGCATCAATCAAAATCACATTATCGTAACCAATCATGTGTTCCATCAGGCTCAACCCCCCCAGAGAAACGCATTCCACTGCCACAGCATCCTGAACCGTATCTTCTGTTGTTAGCAGCCATTTGCTGATTTCATCAGCGATACGCCAGCCAACGCCATCGTCTCCAAGAATAGGATTTCCCAAGCCAATAACCAGAATACGTTTCATTTTATAATGCTATGATATTAAAACCTGAAGGTTACAACCGTATCTGTAACCTTCAGGTCCATTATGATTTGATACAAAGAGCCTTAACAATACTGTTTCATGACATCGATGACTTCCCCATCAACGTCATGGATGGTTACTTGTAAAGGCATCTTACCTGGCAGGGAATGAGTGGCACAGCCAAAACAGGGGTCATAAGCACGAAATGCCATTTCAATCATATTAAGCAATCCCTCATTGACCACGGTACCTTTATGGATCAGGCTCTGTGCAGCTTTTTTAATGGACATACTGATCGGAGCATAATTGTTGGTCGTACCCACAATCAGGTTTACCTTCGTTAATACACCATGTTCGTCTGTCGTGTAATGATGGGTTAATGTACCGCGGGGTGCCTCGACGATCCCAACCCCTTCAGTCGGGGTCTCGGTCGGGATGGCATGAAAGTTATCTGATATGATCTCAGGATCGGTTGCCAGTTCGACCCACCGTTCAGCCGCATACAGCAATTCAATCAACCTTGCCCAGTGGGTAGCCAGTCGCTGGTGTACAGGTTTTCCACCCAGCGTGCTGTAAAACCGCTCATACTCAGCTTGGGCAAGCGGGGTAGCCATCCCATCAGAGGCATTCAATCGGGAGAGCGGGGTGGCGCAATAGATACCAGAATCTATGCCATCCACCAGGCCTTTCCAACCGATTTTCTTAAGATAGGGGAACTTTAAGTACGTCCAGGGCTCGACGTGCTCGGCGATCCAATCTGTGTATTCATTGGGTGCATACTTACCCAGACGGTTGCCTTCTGGATCTACAACACTGACCTTACCATCATAAAAGTTAACTTTGTTATTTTCATCGACCATACCGATATAGTATGTATGATGCGTATAGATATCACCCAGTATCAGATCAACATAGGCTTTATTCCCCAAAACGATGTCATTGAAGAGTTTAAGGGAAAATTGAGCAAAATCAATTGCCCAACGCCCCATCTCTTCAATGGATTTCCGTTGTTCTTCTGTGATACCTTTTGTGAGACCACCTGGTATGGAAGTGCAGGGGTGTATTTTCCTGCCACCGATTATCTCTACAACATTATGTCCATTCTTACGGCACTGGATGACCTTGCCACCAATTTCCAAACCGACCTTGTGAATTACTCCCAAAATATTTCGTTCCGCGACTGGTGCATCGGGTCCCATGATAAAATCAGGTCCAGCCAGTGCATAAAAGTGGGTTGTATGGTCGGTAACATAAAAAGCGCTGTAGAGCAATTCGCGCAGCAGCTTGGCGGTTCGTGGTGGGTCGACATGGTAGACAGCGTCAGCGGCTTTTGCCGCTGCCATATGGTGTGCCTCCGGGCATACGCCACAGATACGGTTGGTGAGGAGAGGCATTTCCTCTACAGGTCGGCCAACGCAAAACCTTTCAAATCCCCGCAGTTCAGGAATTTGAAAATATGTGTTGGCGACTTCACCATCTTTATCCAGGAATATTTCGACTTTTCCATGCCCTTCAAGGCGGGTAATAGGATCAATCGTAATTCGTTGTATAGTCATTGTTATCTCCCGTCCCTGCCGTCATTTTTCCAAGCGGATTTACTCGCCCTGAGTAATGAACCTGCTAAACTGAATCGGTAAAATTGTCCGGCTGGGTCAGGAATACCTTCAATAATACGCTCAATTTCTTCTGGATCATTGCTATCGATCACAGATGCAAAAGCGGTGATCAAACGGGCGCCATAATCAATCACACCTTCAGCGGGTCCATAACAGCCAATGCATTGAGCACCAGCAGAAGGACAGCGAGCATCACAACCACTGCGGGTGGCAGGTCCGTTGCATGGAATACCCTGTTCCAATAGGCATAGACCGGGTTCAACCCGCGTATGTTGGATGCGTTTGAATTCTGTGATTGATTTTACATTCCGGGTCAATTTACATTCGTCACAAACAGTCGACATCCCAACCCCAATGGTTGCACCTTTGGGTGGTAATTTTGCCTTACCCTGCAGCACCTGGATCACCAGGTCTATCACGGCCGCGATCTGATGAGACTCTGGTGGGCACCCGGGCATGTAATAATCAACATCCACAACCTGATCCAGAGTCTTGAGAACCGGATAAATGGTTGGTATATGCAACTCACCTTCCGGTACCTGCCAGGTTGTTTGGGGAAGGAGTCCATCAGGGTTTTCGGTGGTGATCGTGTTAAAGGCGGTTGTTATGATTTCCTGAGCCGGGCTGAAATTGGCCAGTCCGGGTATACAGCCCTCACACGCGCAGGATCCAAATGCGACCATGATTTGTGATTTGGCTCTCAATACCTTGGCAATGTGTTCGTTTTCATCATTTCGGATACCGCCGTTAAATAATGTCAAAAGGATTGATTTATCAGGCATGGCTTCGAGATCTTTGTATTTAGCGTCCATTGCAACCGGCCATAGAACAACCTCGAAATTTGCATCAACATCCAGGATTTTCTCGTGGATATTCAATACTGCAATTTCACACCCGCCGCAAGAGGCAGCCCAATACATCGCGAATTTTGGTTTTGATTTGGTGCTCACGCTGATACTTCCTCCATTGCTGGGGTTGGAATTTCGACAGTTTTATTTTTCGGCCAGTTTAGAGGTCCTAATGCGCGAACTTCTTCGATAAATTTATCAAATTCACCGGCTAAAATTGCTCCTTCAGCAGCACTGGCCCATATCAACTTTACCCTTTCTGGTTCGATGCCGAACTGGGATAGCACCCGTTTAAACAGGGTATATCGACGCAAAGCTTTATAGTTTTGTTCAACGTAATGACAATCCCCAGGATGACACCCGGTGATCAATACCCCATCTGCGCCATCCGCAAACGCTTTAAGAACAAATGTAGGGTCAAGCCGTCCTGAACACATTAGACGAATTAACCTGATATTGGGCGCGTATTTCATGCGTGCTGTACCCGCCATATCCGCAGCGCGATAACTGCACCAGTTGCAGGTGAAACCGATAATAACCGGCTCGAAAATAGCAGTGTTTTCCATTATTTTTATCTCCGTTTCGATCAAGCCGTGATCTTTTGCGTTTCAGGATTGGATGTATCAACCAGCAGCAAACCTTCAATTTGTGCCAGGATTTGTTGATTGCTGAATCCGGTTCCACTGATTGCTCCCGCCGGACAGGCGGCAACGCAGGTGCCACACCCCTGACATAAAGCGGGATTGACTTCTGAAACCATTTTATCTTCATGGAACAGGATTGCATTAAACGGGCAGAGACCATTACAAATCCTACATCCCGAACACATCTCTTCATCAATACTGGCGCGGATCGGCTCAATGGTGATCTCGCCTTGCTGGATCTTACCTTGGATCCGGGCGGCTGCTGCGGCGCCTTGTGCAACAGATGCGGGAATATCCTTTGGACCTTGAGCGGTTCCTGCAATAAAGATTCCTTCCGTCATGGTTGCTACCGGATCGAGTTTCGGGTGCCTTTCTATGTACCAGCCATCAGAACTACAGGCGATACCGAACAGTTTCCCGATCTCCTTGGCGTCATGACGTGGCTCCAATCCAGCTGATAGGATGACCATGTCCAGGGGGATACGACGTTGTTTACCGATCAATGTATCTTCGACCTGAACAATCAGTTTCCCCTCCTCTTCTGGAATTCGTGAAACATTGGTTATTTCTGCAACTTTTCCACGCACGAAGTGAGTACCCTCATCAAGCAAGCGTTGATAGAACTCTTCATAGCCTTTACCGGGTGTACGGATGTCAATGTAAAAATTATAGACCTCTGCGCCAGTACGCTCATGAACCAGGTGGGCGAACTTTAGACTTTGCATACAACAGATCGATGAACAATAGCCATTATAGTTCTGGTCTCGGCTGCCGACGCAATGGACGATCCCGACTGATTTTGGTTGTGTCGTCCTATCGCTTAGTACAACATTTCCACCTGTAGGTCCGGATGCATTGCATAAGCGTTCGAACTCTAAACTGGTTACGACATTCTCCAGTCGTCCGTATCCATATTGTGGGATGCGGCGCGAGTCGAAAAGATCGAAACCGGTTGCCAGGATCACATTTCCGACCTGCACTGTGATGTCCTCATCCTTTTGATCAAAATCGATGGCGTGGGTTGGGCAAAACTTTTCACAAGCTTTACAGGTACCTTTTTCGAAGAAGATGCAATTCTCTTGATCAATAACAGGATAATTGGGAACTGCTTGCGGAAATGGCGTATAAACCGCCTTGCGTTTTGCCATCCCAACCTCGAATACATTATCCACCACTTTTTTCGGGCATTTCTCGTTACATATCCCGCATCCAGTACAAAGATCAGTATTTACAAAGCGAGATTTTTTCTTTATAGTGACGTCGAAGTTCCCGACGTACCCGTCAACTTTGGTTACCTCACTCCAGGTGAGGAGGGTGATATTCGGGTGAGTACCGGCTTGTACCATCTTGGGCGTTAAAATACAAGCCGAGCAGTCCAAGGTGGGGAAAGTCTTGTCAAATTGCGCCATATGTCCGCCGATTGAAGGCTCTCGTTCAACCAGATAAACATGGCTTCCTCCATCTGCGATTTCCAAGGCAGCCTGAATTCCTGCTATACCCCCACCGACAACCAGTGTATTAGGGTTGATCGGGACACGGAGCGGTTCAAGCGGTTCGTTATAGATTACCCGCTCTACACCACCAGAGATGATCGCTTTTGCTTTTTCTGTGGCTGCAACTTTATCCGTATGGACCCAGGACACTTGCTCGCGAATCGACACAAGTTCACATAAGTAAGGATTGAGCCCGGCATTCTCACAGGCAGTTCGAAAAGTACGTTCATGCAAATGCGGCGAACAGGCTGCCACGACAACTCTTGTGAGACCAAGATCCTTGATATCTTTTTCAATCAACTCCTGACCAAGGCTTGAACACATGAATTTGTAGTCTCTGACAATTATCACCCCACGATCTTTCAAACGGCTGCCAGCCCATTTTGCGACTTGTTCAACATCCACTATCCCGGCGATGTTTGTACCGCAGTGACAGACGTAAATACCAATTTTTTCGGTCATTAATTATTCTCCAGTTTTGTATTCTGATCTCAGAAGAGTCCATTGTTTTGTTGAAAACATGAGATCAAAATACAGGGTGTCAATGTTGAAATAAACTTATACATTGGATACAACCGGGATTTTTGACGCAAACTCTTTATTCACACCAAGCTGGCCTGGTTTTATGCCCATAGCCAGACCCATTAATTGCGTAAAATACATGATTGGAATTGAATAGTGGGTGCCAAATTCCCGATTGGTATGTCCTTGATAGATTTCCAAATTCACATTGCACATGGGGCAGGTTGTAGCAATCACATCGACTTTCAGATTATCAGCCTCTTGCAGTAATTTATAGACCATGTCCAATGCCGCTTTTCGATTTGAAATCATCAGCGACCCACCGCAACATCGTGTTTTTGAATAGTAATCAACTGCCTCTGCGCCTAAGGCAGTAAGCAGTGCCTCAAAGTATTGAGGATTTTCGACATCTTCAGTACCTTTTCTTGGGCGGATCAGTTGGCAGCCATAATAGGGGGCGACCCGTAGACCCTTCAGGGGATTGGTTACTTTTGAAGCGATTTCATCGTAGCCGATATTCTGGCAAAATACTTCGATGGGATGTAACACTTTTGTTGTGGCATTGACATGCAGATTGTCAGCCTCCAGGGCGAAATTAATATGTTCTGCCAGGTCAGCGTCTTTCTGCAGGTAGGAATTGATAAAGTATGCATTCTTATAACAAGCACTGCACGGCACAACGAGATCTTTTCCGGTTTTTTCAGCTTTTGCCAGATTTCTGGCGGTCAGTGTGTATGCCAGTAACTCATCCACAGGAAAGTACTCGGTCGCGCCACAACAGTTCCAGTCTTCAATCTCATTTAACTCGATACCCAGTTTTTGACTGACCTCCATCAATGAGCTGTGATAATTTTTACCTAAACTTTCCAGCGAACACCCGGGATAATACGCATATGATTTCATGACCGGTCTCCTATGGGGATAATCCGTTTAAGCATCCGCTGAAAATTTTTTAAACCTTTGATCTTTTTTGGCAAGAGAGGCATTTTCCCGGAAAGAACCAAGCCCGGAGCCATTAACGCTTCTTGAATGATCTCCTGGGCACTGAATTTTGGGAGATAAGCAACGGTCAGTATGGGCTCAAATGATCTACCGGAACCCATGATCATCTTTACGAAGCTCTCGGCAAACGCCCGGCCGATCAGATCAGAATGTTTGCCTTTCCACATCGAGTATCTCTTTAATGCATACATCATATCGGCAATATCAATACCTGCCGGGCAGCGCACCGTGCAGTGGTAGCAGGATGCGCAGGTCCAGTAAGTATTGCTCTCCAGAACCTCTTCTTTCAAGTCTGCACCAATCATCCCGATAATTTTCCGGGGTGAATGATCCATGAATTCTATTGCCGGGCATGTTCCCGAACATGTACCGCATTGAAGGCAATCCTTGATCGGTTTGCCATGCGACGCATACATGAGGTTATCGATTTCTTTGCTGAAAGACAGCTCAACACTCATTAAAACATCTCCTGTGGTTATTTCGCTGCTTTATTCTCTTCGGCCAATCTTAAAAGCATGCTGACTTTTTCCAAGAGTAAATTGGGACCAATCGGTTTTTCCACCAGTTCATCGATCTCCACAAAATTGGGGTGAACCGATTGACCGGGAAAAAGGAATGCCATTTGTTCTCGAATGCCTGTAATGATGAGTACCGGCATTTTTCTCAGAACGGGATCACTACGCAATTTCCTGGCTACCATGATACCCTCGGCTCCGCGACCCATCATTATATCAAGGAGGAGCAGATCATAGTGATTTGACTTTAAGGCTTTTAGCCCATCCTTTGGATTATACGCAACCTCAACAGCGTACTCAGCCCTGTCCAGGATAGCTTTGATCCCAGATACAAAATCAGGATCATCATCTATTATCAACAGTCTTTTTTGTGTCTCCATCAGATATCTCCTTATTCTGTTATGATTTATTCAGGACACCAAATTTATTATTAACCTAATGAAGAGTTTTTTCAAATTGCCGGCAGCCTGATAGTAAAAGTACTGCCTTTACCCAACTCACTCTCTACGCTAACGGTTCCTTTATGAGCTTCAATAATTCGGTGAGTTATTGCCAACCCCAGACCACTGCTTTTAGGAGCAATTTGACCGGTATCACCTGTGTAAAAATCATCGAAGAGGTATGGTAAATCCTCTTTAGCGATACCCACACCTTTATCGGTTACTTCTATAGTTATTTCATCACCTTTTTGTGTTGTTATTATGGTTACACGACTAGCAGCGCGGGAATATTTTACAGCATTGCCCAAGATGTTTACAATAGATTCTACCAGAGTCCCTTCATCCCCATTAACTTGATTGATGGGTTTAACGAAGCTATTAATAATTTCAATATCCTTGCGGATCGCATGAGGTTGAATTGAATCAATCGCTTTCGTGATAACCAGAGAAAGCGCAACCGGTTTGAATGTGCTTTGTAATTGATTGATATCGATTGAAATTACGCGAAGCCAGGTATGGATCAGGTTGATCAAATCATCGATCTTTAATTTCATATGCTGGATTCGATCCATTTGATCTTCACTGATCTTCCCGGCAAGCTCTGTTTCCAATACGTAGAGATTCTGTTGAACCGCACCGAGCGGTGATTTTAGTTCATGCGATACGATTGCGGCAAAATGCTCTCTAATTAGATCTTTTTCCCGTTTGAGCCGTATTGTATCCAGTACAAGCTGCCGTTTATCTATGCCGCGTTGCAGGATCAAACGGAATTCGTCGGGGGTGAAAGGTTTGGGAAGAAAGTCGTAAGCCCCATTTTTCATCGCTTCCACTGCAGAGTCCACTGTGGCGAAACCGGTGATGACGATTGTAACGATATTGGGATCGAGCTCTCGAGTTTTATCGAGTACTTCAAAACCTGAAATACCGGGCATCTTCAGATCTACAAAAACCAGATCTGGATGTTTTTCAGAGATTTGTATTAAACCATGTTCTCCGTTGTTGGCCGTTATCACCTCGTAGCCGGATCCTTCCAGGATCATGGTGCAGGAATCAAGCACAACCTCTTCATCATCAATAATCAGAATTTTATACTTCTTATTGTCATTCATTACTTAACAATACCCTTTTCAACCGTGCCTGTAGTGGAAACCGGCAATCTGATGATAAAGGTTGTTCCTTTCTTGTGTTTACTTTCAACCGAGATGGTTCCTTTGTGTTCCTTGATGATTCCGTAACTGATGGCCAATCCCAAACCCACGCCGTGACCGGTGTCTTTCGTGGTGAAGAATGGATCGAATATTTTCCCGATGTTTTCTTCTGATATACCAGGACCGGTATCGGCAAAACGCAATTCTATTACATCATTACTACGATCATATATGGATGTAATGGATAATTTACCATTTTCATCCATGGCTTCAGCTGCATTGAGAATAAGGTTGATAAATACGCGTTCCATCTGCGAAGGATCAATGACAGCCAGAGGTAAGTCAGTGGCAAATGACTTCACAATATTAATATTATGAAATATCGCCTGATCTTCTAATAAGGAGATGCAACCAGTTATTACATCATTGAGATTGCATAAGGTTTTATCTGGTTTTTGTTGACGCGAAAAATCCAATAGGCCTTTGATAATGTCTCTGGTGCGATTTGCCTGGGTGACTATTTTTATAAGCCCTTCTCGAGAGGGGTCATTGGGGGCGAGTTTTTCAAGCAATAAATGCGAATAAGTTACGATACCAACCAGCGGGTTATTCAATTCATGAGCTACATTTGCTGCGAGCTGACCAATGAGCGCCAATCGTTCAGACTCCATGATTTTGCTCTTGGTATATTCTTTTAATTTATCATCCCGTTCTTTCAGCGATAGCGTAACATAATTAAAAATAGATGCAAGCTCACCCATTTCATCGTTTGATGTAATATCGACTTTTACTTCGAAGTTACCTTTTGCCAATTCCCTGGAAACAAGGACCAGTTTCGAGAGTGGTCGGGAGATGGTCCGGGAAATATTGATGGATAACAATATGGCTATCAACGTGCTGATAAAGGTGATCGTTAAGTAGGCAAAGATAATCTCGCGTCGGTTATCTGCATATTTCTGTTCCAGGATACCGACGTATAGTATCCCGATGATTTCATCATTGATATTTCTGATGGGTTCGTATGCGGTGATGTACCAGTTGTTGACCACATACGCCCTGCCGATGTATTGTTCCCCTGCCAATACAACCTGGTCATATACTTCTCCGGATACACGCGTACCTATCGCTCTCGAGCCATCTGTATTGAAAACATTTGTCGAAATCCTGACGTCATCCTGAAAAATTGTTGCAGTTCCAATATCCTCACCCTTATACTTAAGACCCTGATAAACCGTATGCTTAATATCGTCGACAATTTCGTAGTTTCGATTGATCAGTACCCCGCCGTAAATAACTCCGATCAAATTACCCTCATAATCAAATATCGGCGCAGCCGCTTTTAACATCATTCCGGATGAATTTTCTTTTATCAAATTGGGATTTGATAACGGTGTGTCGATAATTAGAAGATAAGCCCCCGCTACGAGATACGGAGATTCTCGTGCAAGATCATACGCCGAAACGATTTCCGTCGAAGAGACAGTCTCATGACTAAGCAGCACATTCCAAATGAGGCTATCAGTGCTTTGGTCATCTCCGATTTCCGCATTATTCCGGCTACGAAGAATCACTTTTCCAGAGGAATCAGTTATCGTTAAAATATCCAATTGTTCCCTTTGGCGTACCCTGGATAACTCATTTTCAATGCTTTGTAAATCATGCGCCAATATTGCATCGGTGAGAAGTGATCTATTCGCTGTTAACCGTACCACATCACTGATACGACTCTGCTGATTATTATAGATAACCCTTGCAGAATTCAGGTCATTTCGTACTTTTTCCTGTGTTTCATTAACGATCCTGTCATTAATCATTCGAATTCCGACCAGGATGAAAATTATGCTGGTCATGAAAATGATCAGTAAGAAACTAACAATCAACCTGGTAGCAATCGGGATTTTGATACCGGGTTTTTTGATTGAAACTAATCGCGAAACGAATTTCCTATACATACTCCCATGCGGTTTTTATATCGCCTGGCGGACGAGCTCAATGAGATCCTTGACTGCAATCGCCGCGTCATTGCCGGTGGTTTTTACAGCATCGCGATACATGGTCACATCTTTTGGACAGGCAACAATGAAATATTTGACATCATCAAGCGCCGTAGCTTCTTTAATCCTGGATTCGCTCGGGCGCTCTTTAATTTTTCCTTCCGCCATCCAGATATGACCGCCACCTGCACCGCAGCAATAGGATCTATCTCGTGTTCGTGGCATTTCCACCAACTCACAACCGGTCGCCTGGATCACTCTGCGAGGGATATCATAGATGTCATTGTATCGCCCCAGGTAGCAGGGATCATGATAGGTTACCCGGTAATTCAATTTTTTCGTCAGATTCAATTTCCCGGATGAAATCAGTTGATCCAACAACTCTGCATAATGCATTATTGGCGGATTTCCTATATCTACCAGCGGATACTCATTCTTTAAAGTGTTATAGGTGTGCGGGTCGGTTGTCATAATGCGCTTGAATTTACACTTGCTGAGAACGGCCATATTCTTTTCGCTCAGCATCTCATACAATCCCTCTTCTCCAGCCCGGCGGACATCGTTTCCAGCGTTTCTTTCGGAATCATAAAGGATTCCAAAGTCCACACCTGCCTTTTGGAGTACCTCGGCCATAGCAGCTGTGATTTCCGTAAGGGCCGGGTTGTAGGAGGCATAATCGCCTACAAACCATAAATAGTCAACGGGCTCTTTGCGCGCATCCTTGATCACCGGGGTGATGGGTTGCGTCCATTTAGCGCGCATCCTTTCGGACTGCCCAAACGAGTTGCCATAGCGCCCGAGATTCGATAGGGCATCCTGCAATTCATTGTCTATCTGACCTTCAATGACCAGATGACGGCGCATCCCAACGATGGTATTGACATGCTCGATAAGGACCGGACACTCACGTATACAAGCTCCGCAGGTCGTGCAGGACCACAATACTTCATTTTTAATCCTGGTTCCCACCAAAAGGGGTATTTCACCTGATGGTTTAATGGCCTTCGGACCGTCCTGTTTTAGAGCCTCGCGAATATCCAGTATGACTTCTTTTGGACTGAGGGGCGTGCCTGAGGCGAATGCCGGACAGACATCCTGGCATCGACCGCATTCCGTACAAGCGTCACTATCCAGGAGTTGCTTCCAGGTCAATCCGCGCAAGGTGCTAGCGAATATCTGATTCCCGGTTTTGTTTTCGGGAATCGGTGCCAGATAACCGAATGGGTGATCCACATCTGAAAAGAATATATTCAAGGGACCAGTTAAGATGTGAAATAACGTCCCGACCGGTAACGTCATGAAGGTAAAAGTGACCGATAATAAATGGACAACCCAGATACCCAGGTGCCAGTTCAATAAAGTGGCTTCAGAGGCACCGGTGGCATTCCATACCTGTGCGAGCAGGCAACCTGCGGGAGACCAGTAGCACCATGAAGGCTTTTCAATTGCCAACCGTAGTGATTCAGTTAGCAACCCACCACATACAATAAAAACGAGCAAAAGCAAGGAGAGTGCGAATCCAGAACGAAGAGTGAGACGGCTGGGTTTTTGAATGAAACGCCGATACGAAGCCATGCCAGCGCCGATCAGGAAGAATACTGCAAAGAAATCTAACAACAGTTTATAGATTAAGTATGTGTGTCCGGTTAGAAATATAAAAAAATGGGAATTCAGAGTAGCCAATGCAGTTCCCATGAAAAAGGCAAAAAAGGACCATGCAAGAGCGACATGCATGATTCCTGGATAGCGCTGCCTTAATACCCTGGTCTGGGCGATCGCATAACTGATCAGCCTGCCAATTCTGGCAGGCAGTCGATTCCAACGAACTTCCGGCAGTCCGATTCGCCACCAGAGGCGGGCACGTTGATAGAAACGGAAAGCCAATATGACGGTTGCCAGACCCATCAGAATATACACGTAAATCGATGGTGGGCCCCAGGTGCTTGGAATGCCCCAAAAGTCAACACGCTCAGGCATGGTGTCTTCTCCTTAAAGAGTATTGAATGTGCATCAAGCTTTGGCCTGACTGATCTTTCCAGTCAACACCTCGATCAGATCAAAGTGGTCCATGACGATACCATATTTAGCTATATCGAAAATCGGCGCTTTGGGATCCGTATTTACTGCGACGATCATTTCACTGCTTGTGATTGCCTCAGTATGCTCCGGCGCGCCACTGATACCCATGGCCAGATAAACTTTGGGTTTGACATATTTGCCTGATTTCCCAACCAGCCGGGAAGCGGGCAACCAACCCTGGTCGATGACAGGGCGTGAAGCGCAGACCACTCCATTGAGAGATTTCGCAAGTTGTTCAACCAACTCTATGTTATCTTGGTTCTGTATCCCTCGACCTATCGCAACCAGAATGTTCTCTTTGGAAATATCCACATCCCCGGTTTCAGGTTCGATGTATTTGTTAAGGATGACACGGGGTGATTCGAATTTCGGTAGATCACCCATTTCCACCGGCGGAGATTGGTCTTTTTGACCTTGTTCAGATTTGTAACCACCCGGAATTACAGTTATTAGTATAGTTGTGCCGGAAAGTACTCCCTCGGCCATGATCTTTCCACCACAGATTTGGCTGGTAAACTTGCCATCCTCTCCAAGCGTTTTACAGGAACTTATAAGTGGTAATTCCAGTTGGACGGATAATGGTCCCACAATATCCGAGCCAATGGATGTGCTGCCGAACAGTACTGCCCGGGGTTGATATTTTGTGATCAAACCCTTCAGAATTTGCAGATAGGGTTCTGGAGAGAATTCAGCCAATGATGAATGTTCGAAATAAATGACTTTATCTGCGTTGAGTTTTTCTGTAAGTGATTTGACTTTATTTCCCAATAAAATGGCAGTTACAGTACCGCCCTGCCCTTTGGAAAGCTCGCGTGCTGCAGCAAGCATGATATACGAAATATCCGAGATTTTTCCCTGGATATGCTCTATAACGACAAATATATCCTGGCTCATTGCATTTCTCCTTGTTTATAACAACCCTGCTTGTCGGAGTACTTCAACAAGCTTGTCAGCAACTTCATCTGCATTGCCGGTCAGCATGGTTGCCCGCTTGTCTATTTCAGGCTGGAACATACGGCTGATTTCGGAACTTCCTGAAGAATCCAGACCGGTTACGGTTTGTTCTTCAATGCTGGATGTTTTCATCGCCTGACGTACTTTACTGACAGCGACATAGCGTGGAGGCTGTTCGGCTGCCTGAATTCCCAACACAGCAGGCAGTTTTACCTCCATATCGGCTATTAATCCGCCAGGGTATTCTTTCTTGAGGGTTATCTTCCCATCATTTACAGCCACATTCGAAATATAACCAATATACGGAATTCCCAATAATCCGGCAACCAGTGAACCGACTGAACCATCCAGATCATTGTTGGCTTGGACACCGGTCAGGATCAAATCAGGCTGGATGGCATTTATGACCGTCGTGAAAGCTCGCGCCAGCGCATGGTTATTCACGCCGCTTTGGAAATCCCCATCCAGTTTGATCAACCGGTCGACATTTTTAGCGGCGGCGGTGAACAGCACATCATCGATACTATCGTTATTGGGGGCGATCACCGTGACATGACTGCCATCGCGATCTTTCATTATGACAGCCTGCTCGATGGCATGATCATCGAATTCATTAATGACCAGACGGAGCCAGGTCATATCAATGGCTTTTCCGCTGGGATCAATACTGATTTCTTCAACCAGATCGGGAACAAGTTTGGCAAGTACCACAATTTTCATAGCTATTCCTTTCTAGTCACCCATGGATTCAGCTAATAATTCGGCAATATCTCGAATTAATAGATTCTCAGCGCCTTTTACTGTCTTCGAAGCATCTTCAAAACGAGGTGTTTCATATGGACAAGCCACAGCCATAATATCTGCGCCGGCAGCCATGGCTTCCTTTACTCTCCATTCGGATAGGCGGACATGCGCTTTTTCCCATTGGAAACCGTCCAGCCACATTCCACCGCCACCACCGCCACAGCAAAGGCTATTTGTTCGATTGTGAGCCATTTCTACCAATTCAATTCCGGGAATTGCCCCCAGGAGCTGCCGGGGTTCCTCAAAGATGCCATTTGCCCTGCCGAGGTAACACGGATCATGATATGTGACTTTTGCTTTAACCTCATGTTTTAGGAGGGGTTTAAGTAATTCAAGACGTTCAAATAAAAATTGTGTATAGTGCTTTACAGGGTAAGATATTTCCAGCCTGGGATATTCATTTTTAAACGCATTAAATGCATGAGGATCGGTGGTGATGATTTCCTTAAATTCATATCTACTGAGAGCTTTGCCGTTTTTTTCGGCAAGCATTTCAAACAAACCGAATTCACCGGCCAATCGCTGAGAATCTCCATCGCTGTTCTCTTCTGAACCGAGGATACCAAAATTCACTTCAAGTTTGGATAAAATTTTGGCCATGGCTTTTGTAGTGGATTGTACACGCGGATGATAGGATGGATAATCGCCCACAAACCAGAGAATATCGACAGGTTGCTTGTATTTGGCCATCTGTTTGATCTCGGGAATTACATCAGTCGCCCAATCTGCTCGTTTTCGAGGGGATTCTCCCAGCGGGTTGCCATAACGTTGGGAGTTTTCTAATGCGTTCTGAAGCTCGGTTGGAATATTGCCTGCCAGTATAAGCTCCTCTTTTGTGTGCGACATCAGTCCATTGGTAATAGGAATTTTAGAAGGACAGACCTGGGTACAGGCATGACATGATACGCACATCCATACAGTGTCTGTATCAAGTACTTTATCAAATCGATTAGCACGGATATTAGCGATCAACCTGCTTGGGGGATAGGTCATTAAATAACCGAAAGGACAAATCCCACTGCAATCGCCACATTCCAGACATAACCTCAATCTCCCGCCATCTGGAGTGGATTTAAGCACGTTGTCATAAAAAGTTTGAGAACCAGCCGTATTACTGGTCACGGGCAATCTCCTTTCGTATCCTTATTTTTAAAAATCATGATCGCATGACGATGACTACACTATGCGTGAAATAATGCCGGAAACGTATAATGTAATTGAAAGAGTATTGTTGTAAGGGTTTACCCTGGGAATATGAAATAATGACTGAGAACAGGATATTGATATCATTGCAGCGTAGGGTAAGTCTAATCCGTGCATAATTTTACTATGTATTAGACAATATTGGGCAAGGTAATTATGGGAAGGCAGGATTCAATGGATTTAAATATTGACTGAAATTTCAGTATTGCAATATATACTAGATAAAAAAAAGACTGTCAAAAATGGCAGTCTTTTGTAGAATTATTTTGTAGATTTTTTTGCTTTTTTTACATTACCGACGGGAATCGGGTTTCCGCTGGTCTTGGGATGGGGAGGTGGGAAGATCTTTTCGAATTCCTCACGTGTCAGTGTTTCGACTTCAAGCAATTTATTGGCGACTGCTTCCAGATTTTTTCTGTGTTTTTTCAGTGTTTTCAACGCACGATCGTATGCATCGTCGACGAGATGTCGGACTTCGCTGTCGATTTGTTCCGCCACGGCCTCAGAGTAATCACGTTGTTCAGATATTTCACGACCCAAGAAGATCAATTCTTCTTTTTGACCATATACCAATGGTCCAAGGTTTTTACTCATGCCCAGGCGTGTAACCATTGTGCGGGCCATTTGGGTGACTCGTTCAATGTCATTGGAGGCACCTGAGGTAATGTCATTAAAGACCAGGGCTTCAGCTGCACGACCGCCCAATAATGTAACTAGTTCCGCTTCCATTTTTTTCTTGGGCATCAGGTTGCGATCTTCCTGTGGCAGGTTTTTGGTATATCCAAGCGCCATGCCGCGCGAGATGATCGTGATCTTCGACACTGGATCTGCTTCCGGTAGAGCGTTGGCGATGACTGCATGACCGGCTTCGTGATAGGCAATGATGCGTTTTTCTTCGGCGTTGATCAGGCGACTGCGGCGTTCAGGACCGGCGATCACGCGATCGATCGATTCTTCGAAATCCTTTTGCTCGATGCTCTTTTTATTGCCGCGCGCGGCAAGGATGGCAGCTTCATTGACCAGGTTTTCAAGGTCAGCACCGACCAATCCCGGAGTACCTTTGGCAATTGTTCCAAGGTTGACATCGGGAGCCAGTGGTTTGCCCCGGACATGTACTTTTAATATGGCTTCGCGTCCACGCATGTCTGGTTTATCGAGCACCACTCGGCGGTCGAACCTGCCAGGGCGCAACAACGCCGGATCGAGAATGTCGGGACGGTTGGTGGCTGCCATGATGATAATGTTGGTATCGGTGTCAAAACCATCCATCTCTACCAGCAGCTGGTTCAGGGTTTGTTCACGTTCATCATGACTGCCGCCCAAGCCGGCACCACGCTGACGACCGACGGCATCGATCTCATCAACGAAAACGATGCAGGGAGAATGTTTCTTGGCCTGATCAAACAAGTCTCTAACCCGGCTGGCACCGACACCGACAAACATTTCAACAAACTCGGAGCCAGAAATCGAGAAGAATGGTACGCCGGCCTCCCCTGATACAGCCTTGGCGAGCAGTGTCTTGCCCGTGCCGGGGGGGCCAACGAGCAAAACGCCTTTGGGTATACGGGCACCGAGCGCAATGAATTTCTTGGGTTCTTTCAGAAATTCAACCACCTCGGTCAGTTCCTGTTTTGCTTCCTCAACACCTGCGACGTCAGAAAAGGTCACAGTTGGACGGTCACCTGCAAACATGCGCGCGCGGGATTTACCAAAAGCCATGGCTGCACTATTGGACCCTTGCGCCTGGCGCAGGATATACCAGAATACGACCACCAGGACCACCATGGGCAGGATGTACCACAAAGAGGAGAGCAAACTTGTCCAAAAACTTGGAAGCGTTATCTCAATTTTCAGGTTGGCTGAGGTCAAGGCTTCGGGAGTTACCCCGTACTTATTTAATTGATCGATCAGGGATGTTTCGGGTTCCTTGTTGGTTGTGCGTTCAGTTCCATCCTGATAAACGACCGTCAACCTGTTCTCGCTGGCGGTTATTTTTGCGACGGTACCGGATTGAATATCAGAAGCAAGCTGGTTGATGGTTAATGGTTCCGGTGCTGCGCTCTGATTCTTTATAGCCATATATCCCATCACAAGCAGCGAAACCAGCAGTAAAAAATATACCAGATATGTTTGATTTCTGGAATTCATTATTTTCTCCAAATTTGTTTTGCAGCTTAAAATCGCAAAAGCATTATACCAACCTTGAGGTCACGAATCCAGTAATTTATAGATATTATTATAAAGAATTAATAAAAATCATATAAAAACACTCCAAAATGACCTCAAAAAACATAAAAACCCCGAACGGGGTTTTTATGTTTTCGGCTATATATCGATTTGAGGAGAATCGGATATACCTAATGGGATGTTGTCATCTTGATCACTTTGCCAGATTCGTTTGCCACGACTCTGACCACCCGGGGAAGATTTTTACCGCTGGCTGTCTTTGTGGATCCTTTGAAGATGACGAGAATGTTTCCAATGCCAGGCCCTGCCATTTTTTGGGTGATGGGTTTTACCCCCTTCAAATCGGGAAATTGATTGTAAACCTGACTGCAAATGGATTCGATGATGTCTGAGCTCATCATAACTCCTTTCTATCCATTCATTCGATAACGCTTGCGGATAAAAGCGGGCATATCCAGGTTGGTAAGAGCATTGTTGCGATCTGCGGAAGTATTATTGCTTTCAATTAGATATGCAGGCTGTGATGGTTGAAAAGTTGGTTGACCTGGAATGGGTTTGATTGTCCTGGGGATGGGAAGGGGAACTTCCTGATTGACTGCCTTGCCACCCAGCCCGGTAATGATCAGGATCACCTGGGCACGGTCCTGAAGGCGGTCGTCATTCATTAGTCCGGGTATGATTTCAGCTTGATGTCCGGTACGTTCCTGTAACAAGGTCAAGGCTTCGGCAACTTCATAAAAACTGAGGGAACTGTCACCGGTAAAGTTTGCAATGATACCGGTCGCGCTTTCAACGGGGATAGATTCCAGCAGGGGATGGTGCAATGCCTGGTCGATTGCCTGGCGGGCTTTCCCTTCACCCTGCCCATAACCGATGGACATATAAGACCCACCACCTTGCTGCATCAAGCGCTTCAAGTGGGCGAAGTCCACGTTGATCATCCCGGTCTCATTTACCAGTTCTGAAATACTTTGAACACCCTGACGTAAAACATCATCTGCCAGTCTGAATGCCAGGTCAAGCGTCAAATCGCGTGTGGCGACCTCCATAAGTTTATCGTTGGGAATGGATATGAGGGTATCGGTGTAAGGGCGGATCTTATCCAATCCCTGGCGGGCATTCACCTGGCGACGGCCGGATTCAAATGCAAATGGCATGGTGACGATTGCGATCGTAACTGCACCCATATTGTGAGCGATGCGGGAAATAACCGGAGCGGCTCCGGTTCCGGTACCACCGCCCATGCCGGCGGCTATAAAAACCATGTCTGCCCCGGAAAGAGCATCACCGATGGTGCGAATGCTTTCTTCAGCCGCCAGCTGACCGATTTCCGGTTGCCCGCCAGCACCCAGTCCTCTGGTGCAATGCGGACCGAGTTGCAGTTTGACGGGTGCCAGGCAGGCGGATAAAGCCTGGGCGTCGGTGTTGGCGACTACAAAATCAACCCCACTGATTCCCAGTTCTATCATACGGTTAACTGCATTACAGCCACCACCGCCGACTCCGACTACTTTCAATACCGGCGGCTTGGCTGCTATGGGGGTGTGATGGATTGTCTGTGTATTTGATCCTAAGGTCATGGGTTACCTCTCAGATAGCTGTGATGCAATACTGGTGCCATCGCCGCTGATACGTTCGACCAGACATCCTGCAAGTCTCAGCTGGTCGACGGTATCCTCCGGGATAGATTGGGTATTCCCGATAACGGTTACACGGGCAGCGTGTTTGGCTTCATCAATGGAAAAACCGACGGTGGTTTGATATTTCTTAACGAAAGGTTTGACCACATCCAGGTGCCAGTCTGATACCCCCCATTCATAACTGGGTAACAGGATGTAATGACCAATAAAGCGAGTATTATCAACCGGCGCCGATGATACGCTCTTCGTTGCAGGCACCGGTGAATAGTTGATTGATTTGGAACTCTGCCACTGCCGCAGGGCGCCAACCACAGGCAGGTTTTTCGATCCAGGTTGGAACCAGGCATATTTGGATGCCGGTGTATCTTCAGTCGCCGCCAGGCGTGCAAAATTGACACACAGAATGTATTCCGGCAACGCGGAGATGGTCTTTCCGTTGGCGGAAGGATCCGCTACATCCTCGCCGTTGAGTGCCTGTGTAATCGCCATATTGATGGATGCATGTTCTGAAGGGTTTATCTTGAAGGCAATGTCCGAGAGGTCATTACCAGGCATTCCGACACCCAGCAGCATAATCGGAAGGGATCTGCCAAGTACGGATTCAATGATGGTTTGATACCACTCATAAATATGAAAACCGCGTTGATCTTCCTCATCCTCTGGTGTAAAGTACGGGCGTGCTCCAGCCCAGCGTTCGGGACCGCCTGAACCATAGGATAATGGCTTGCCATGCGTCCAGGCATAGGCCGCAATTACCAGCGTATCAAGTAGTTTGGTCTTTTGCCTGCGTACGATCGATTGCATGATGGATTGTAGAAAGGTTGTATCCCAATAGCTCCCGCCCGGTTCGAGCGGAGGAAAGACCGGAACCATACCCAGTTGAGTGGCACTTTCAGCCAGGGGCAGGTAAATATCCAGGAATCGCTCGACCAGGTCTTCCTGTGCCCAGGTGGCTGAGGACCAGGTTTGATCGGTGTTGGGTCGGTCTGAGAGAATGACATACTTCACGCCCCATTTGGCGTAAGTGGAGAGCAGGGTGGGTAAATCCTTGTTTTTCTGTACTGAAGGGACTGGAAAATTAAAATGGAGGATTGGCTGGATGCCACCCGTAAGCAGACCGCGCACGAACACTTCGGGAATGGCACGATCGGCGGGAGCGGTCAATACCAGCCAGGCGGCGCCCAGTGATTGTAATTCAGGCAACCACGCCCGCAAATCCGACTCGCGGTAATGCTGTGTGTCAGAAAAATAATGGAACCCTAATCTATTCTGCTTTTGCGGCATCTGGTCAGACATGATTTTTTCAGCACTAAGTTCCTGTTTTGAATATCCTCACCTCGCTATGGTGCAAGAACGATGCCAAATAAAGTGGGACAACCTGCTATAATTTCAGCGATGATACTAATCTCCGGTGGTACTGGCTTTGTCAGCCGCGCACTGATCCGAAGACTGAATGAGCTGGGTCACTCGATCCGCATCCTGATACGGCCTGCCGAAAAAAGCCCGAGTTTGCCGGTAGGCATACCGGTCGAAGTAGCAGTGTGCAGTTTGAGCGATCCGCGCGGCTTGAGAGTTGCCATGAAGGGTGTTAAAACCGTATTCCACCTGGCTAGTTCGGAGAGTTCGGGGAATAAAGCTGACCTGATGAAAGTGGATATTCAGGGGACTGAGAATCTGGCGGGTGCTGCCCGAGATGCTGGAGTTGACCGGATCTATTATCTCAGTCATATTGGTGCCGACCGCGCATCCGCTTACCCGATGCTCAAGGCAAAGGGAATTGCAGAGACACACATCCGTAATTCAGGATTGGATTACACCATTTTTAGGACAGGATTGTTATATGGGATCGGGGATCATTTAACCACCGGGTTGGCAAGGCTGCTTAACGGTATGCCGCTGGTTTTTCTTTTGCCTGGCGGGGGTCAGACCCTCATTCAACCCCTGTGGATTGAAGATCTTATAACGTGCATTTTGTGGTCACTGGACGATGAAAAAACTCGCGGACAGACGTATATACTGGGAGGTCCTGAGTTTCTCTCGTTTCGGCGGGTGGTTGAAATCATCATTAGAAAGATCGGCATCCATCGCTGGTTGGTCCCCATCATGCCGGCCTACTTGCGTGCGTTGACTGTCATATTTGAGCAATCTTTTCAGGCTTTTCCGGTTTCGGTTTTCTGGTTGGATTATCTCGCAGCAGATCGAACAACTGCCATCGACTCGGTTGCCCGCAATTTTGGGCTGCTACCGTCATTATTTGAATCCCGCCTGGATTATTTGAGCGGTGAAAACTGGCGTGGCAACCTCTATCAATTGCTTTTCAAACGGATGCGGGGGTAGATCCAGCCAGCTGCTCGATCAATTGCTTTACCTGGCAGTTTGACTTCTTTTCTGCCTGTTGGATCTGTTTAATAGCTGTATGAATTGTGATCATGCGTTCGACCAGACCGGCTTCAGAGCTATCTGGAGTGATGACAGCCAATACAGATGTAATCGCCAGCCACCAAATCAACCGTTTGAAGGCTTCCTGGTCAAACCACAGGATGCCATTGTATGTGTTTACTTTCAAATACGAAGACAAATGGGGGTCTTGAAAGACCCAGGTAAAGAGCTCAACCATCGACTGTGATTTGGTCTTGGCACGCCAGCTTTGTAATGCGAGCATGCCGAGGACGAGGTTATGTAGTAAACGTGCATTTTCATCTTTTAGACCACAGTTGCGAAAAGAGGTAATTAATTCCTGTGAGAGGTGCAGGTCATCAAGGAACCTAATACCTTGATAAGGATGGTTGGCTGAATCATTGACTTCAGCCAGCGGGGCGAGATAAACCCAGTGGAATAAACCCATCCAGTCACCATACTCATCCAGGGGCAAGCTGGATAGATACTTTAACGCTGGTATAAATTGTCTGGCGGTCGGGATGGCGTGGGTCTTTGACAATGTTGGCAGGCTTAATATTATCCCTATGCGTTTGATGACCTCCTCGACTTTTTGGTTAATGTTGGCGATTCCACCAGACCGTTGAGCGGCGGCATTCAGGAAGGATAGATAATCCTGGCGGATGGTGTTCGCCTGCTCGGGCGAAAGGTATCCTGTACCTCTTCCCGCTCGAGCATTCAACAGTCTTTGCAGCACATCCGTGTTTGAAATGGCTCTGTAGGGATTTAATACCGGAAGCAACACCAGCTCGCCTAACGCATCATCAATGCTCGAAACGCCTTTACCACCCAGATATGCTTCGAGCCGGGCATAATCATGTTGATTGTTTGAGGTCACTTCTCTGAAAGACAGTAAAACCTGGTTTTGATATGCACCCAATTCGAAGTGAAGACCCTGTTTATGAATACTCTGGCAGTTTCGGATATATTCCAAATTGGAATTCTGATCACGAAATATGACATAAGAATTCGCGCGATGACCCAATCCCAATCCCAATCCCACATCAGTATGGACAAGCCGTTTCGAAGAGCCACTTTTTCGAGTGTAACTCGCTGAACGTTTGATCCAGCCGCTGGCGTGATGGAAGCGATTGTTGTAAAGCACCAGACTGTGCTCACCGTCAGCCTGGTTGGAATAGGCGAAGACATCCTCATTCACCTGGCCGGTATCCATGTAGAAATCATAAAGCAGGAAATGGTCAACCTCAGAATACAGATAGCGGCGATGCAACAGAGGGGATATCTCTCTGCGATGCCGGTCAACTAAAGAGTCATCAACCCCCTCATCCATTAAAGAACGCCGGTATTCCATGCCGTATTTTTCGGCGAAACCTTCGATCTGTCCATGCCCAAACATTGGCAGGCCGGGCATGGTTGCCATTAGCGTGCAAATGCCGAAATATTTATCCCCTTTTCCAAATTGTTCGATGGCAGTTTTCTCATCAGGATTATTCATGAAGTTGACGTAACGCTTGAGGATCTGGGGATCGAACTCAAGTGTGTTTTTAATAACCAGGCGGTAACTGGCGTTTTCTTCATCGCGCAGCATGTTCATGAAGGCACTGTTATAGACGCGATGCATACCGAGCGTGCGGACAAAGAAACCTTCCATCATCCAGAATGCTTCTGCCAGCAGGAGTGTATCCGGGGCTTCACGGGCGACCCGCTCGACCACTTCACGCCAGAACTCCTGTGGCATGAGACGGTCGAAGTTGGATTTTGACATGCCAAACTCAGCCCGGGTGGGGATGGCACCACCGCTGCCTGGTTCTGGGAACCATAGTCTTTGAAAATGTTTCTTGGCCAGCGTCATGGCAGCATCAAACCGTATGATGGGGAAGTGGCGGGCAACGGAAAGGATGGTTTGTATAACCACCTCGCGCACCTGCGGGTTCAAATAATTTAATTGAGCGGTGTCATTCCATGGCATATTGGTACCATCATTGCCATGATAGAGGTACTGCTCGCGTCCGCTGGATCGGTCAATCCGCTTAAAGACAACTGATGCATCGTTCCTTGTGTAATAGTGATCTTCCAGAAAAAGACCAGCCCGCCCATCTGTTGACAGGTCAGGCCCGTTGAAAGTGTAACTCGGGAAGGGGCTGTGTTCGAGCGATAAAAACCAGTCGGGATGCTCGATCACCCAGCTTGAGTCGATGCCCATATGATTGGGTACCATATCGCTAGCCAGGCGGATGCCGTATCGGGCTGCCATGTCGCGTAGTGCCTGGTAGGCAGGATCGCCGCCCAGGTCGCCGGCGATGGCATAATCTGCCAATGAATAGGCGGATGCCACTGCGTCGGGATTACCGCAAAGCTGTTTGATGCGTTGCGAGGCTCGGCTGCGTTCCCACAATCCGATCAGCCACAATCCATTCATGCCAAGACGTACTAAAAGTTCCAACTCCTCGTCGGGGATTTGATCCAGCCGGTTGATCTGTCGTTGGTACTTGCGAGATAATTGATCCAACCAGACGTAGGTATTCTTTGCGATCAGAACACAATTCGGCATCCAATCGCTATCCCGGCTGAACATCTCAGATTCGGCATCCATTTGACCGAATTGATAGACCAGACTGGGTCCGGGACCACCGGGAATGAAGGCTTTTTCCTGTTCGCTAAGAAAATCCAGACTGCCAAGCAGGCGCTGCAGGTAACCGCCCAGCAGCGCTGCCCAATGAGTGCGAATAAACTCAAGTTGTCCTTGCAGGGATTGGGGTGCGGCGACAGCCGGAGCGCGCAACATGGCAATCAGGTTTTGATGGTCAGGACCAAAAAATGGTTGTTTATCAAAGAATGTAAAGAAGTTATCGATCAGGATGAGATAGGGAGTTTCCTTCCTCAGCCCGGAAGCATCGAAAAGTTCATTGTAGGGTGAGAATGCCGGGTTAACATTTGCCAGCCAGAGGAGCAATATCTCTTCGAGAATGATTTCCCGGTTTGTCCGGTCACCGCTTATACCTTTCAGGTATGCATTAACCTCCACAATACCGCGATAAACCGGAACAGACGGGAACTCAATGATAAAACGGGTTAAGACCTTGTCGAGTTCCTCCTGCCCCATCTGATTGGAAAGGAAGCGTAAAGCTTTCTGAGTTATCTGTGGGTCGATCTGCTGTCTGTATAACTCAACAACGAGGTGCAGGATCTCATCGATCATCCCCATTGCATTGATATCTCCGGCTTTCATTTCCCTGGTTGGGGAGTTTGCCCGGTCTTTATGCAGGTTCATTTGATAGGCAAATTGCCTGACAGCCGGGAAATTCGCCAGAATGACATTGCCGGAAAACGAAAAGAGGTCCTCGTCAAAGTGATATAGATCACGTGCAGCTCGGGAGATATGGAACTCCATCATGGAACCTCTGTTTGTCAATAAAAGTATGTAGTTATTTAACCATCAATGGAGATTATAGCATTCCACGGCGAGTGTATCAGGATAGCTGATGCAATGCGTAATATTTTCCCCTCTGACCTTCTATTTCGACATCCTGGTTAATTAATCGTAATGCTGTCAGACCGTCCAATGCAGGTGAGGTTTGATCGACCTTCCATTGAAATAGCCGTTGAATTTCATGGGTAGTTGCTGCTCCGACCGACTTGAAGTACCACGTCAGGATCTGAGCCCTGGCATCATTCTGATGGATGGACCGGGCTTGTTCCGCCAGGTCCGGATAAAAATGGGAGACCGTATCATACAGATAGGAGTAATGCCAACCGCCGGCATCGGTTGTTCCCACAGGCAGTACTTTAAAATCCGCCATCAGTTGATCGAGCGCTTTATTAAAACGAGTTTCACTATCAGGGCTGGAAAGACGTGCAGCTTTGCGCAGCGCAATCGTGTCGAGCGGTCCACGATCCAAGAGTACTTCATAAACCCGTCTGGCTTCCTGGGTCAGACGACCTTCCTGATACTGAATGAGGTAATCTTCTTCGGGTGAACCGTAATTTTCAGAAAGTGCATAAAAATACGGCAGTAGTGAATTTGAAAGGAATGTCCCGCGTCGCTTCAGAATTTTTGCATAGTACCAGTGACGTTTCCCCAACAAGCTGTCCTTCCAACCCCAGGTGACGTGCCCTGGATCGTCATGTTCATTCGCCACAGGCCGGTCACCGGCTGCTGCTACCCAAAGGCTGGGAAGTTGTATCCCTCTGACAGGCCAGAAAAAAATAAACCCGCGCTCATTGACAAATTCAATCGCCTGATCGGGTGTTTTTAATCGCTTAACAGGAGATAGACGATATGTGTTATGGCGAAATTGGGAGAGCTTTTTTTGTGAAAGCACTTGCATCGCAGGTGAATCCTGAAGTGAAATTTTACTCCAGGGATACCGCTTAAATCAAGCACGCCGCAGAATATGCGTAACGATGTTGGATCCGCTACCGCCGATGTTTTGCGCCATGCCAAACCTTGCGTCAGGCACTTGGTTTAGTCCAGCCTCACCACGCAGTTGCTGTACGACCTCGACCAGCTGGTACATACCGGTAGCACCCACCGGATGCCCGCGTGCTTTCAAGCCGCCCATCGTGGCAACCGGAATTCTGCCGTTCACTGAAATATCATTATTAAGAGCAGCTCGTGGACCCTTGCCGCGTTCACAGAATCCACTGGCTTCCAGCGATAATGCGCACATGATGGTGAAGGCATCATGATATTCAAATAGATCGATATCTGACGGACCTGTACCAGCCTGCCCATAGGCGCTTTTTACCGATTTTACGGCTGCACTCAACCAGATGGGATCACGACGATCGTGAGCAGCGATGGTATCTGTTGCCGAGCCTGAACCGGCCACAAGGACCTTTGAATGAGCCATCGTGTTAACCGCATCTGCGGGGACCAGCACGACCGCCGCGGCACCATCCCCCATGGGAGAGGCATCCATGACATTAATCGGATCCGCGATCATCGTACCTTGTTCATAGCTTTCAAGTGTGAGTGTGTTGTGAAAGCGTGCAAAGGGGTTGTTCTTTGCGTTGGAATGGGCATTTATTGAAAATTGAGCAAAGTCTTTATGCTGCCAGCCATATTCCAGCATGTAGCGTCTCATGATCAATGCATTCAAGGCGACAAAGGACACGCCTTGATCCACCTCCCAATCGGCGTCCGCAGCTGTCGCCAGTGCAGCCGTGATTTCAGCAGCGGGTGAATCCGTCATCTTCTCAACGCCGACGACTACCGCGCTTTCCACTTCGCCGGAAGCTATCGCCATCAAACCTGTTCTGAATGCGGCGGCGCCGGAGGAGCAGGCAGATTCAATGCGATAAGCTTCAGCCTGATGTAAACCAACCCAATCGGCAACATAAGCTCCCAAGTGTTGTTGGTGATTGGCGGTGGAAGACATCATATTGCCGATATACAGAGCCTCTGCGCTGTCTCGCTGCGCATCCCTCAAGGCAGCCAGCACTGCTTCACCCGCCAGGTCTCGCAGGGATAGATCCCAATGTTCATCTATTTTTGTCTGACCGATCCCGATCACAGCAACTTCACGCATACCTGTATCCTTTTTGTTGATTGATGTGAGTATTATATGGAACTTAGCTATCAGATGCTATCAGGTCTTGTTAATATTTTAGCAAGGTATATAATCAACTTTATCTGAAGAGATCAACGATGAATGTAGATCCAAAGAAATTATTATTATTTTGTTTAATAGCTATAACAATGGTAATCGCAGGGTTCCTGGTGACCGGGTGTAGGTCCGCTCTGACACCTCAAACGGCAATGTCAACAAATGCTGATCTAAACTCAAATGTATCCATAAATCTGACAATATATTGGGGGGACTCAGTACCCGATGATCTTATATCCAATATTCCAAGGCTGGATAGCATAAATTGGGTCAATGACCAGGAGGCAGCTACTTTTATTATCCATGGAATTGATGATGGTCGCGTGGGTGATACCGATTACCAGCAGTCCATGCGCATTTATGCCCTGGTTGCGCCGTTTCCAACCATTATTGACGATGTTTCTGCAGAAGCTCTTCAAGAGTTTTGGCAGGGTCAGACAGCTCCAGAACTTGTATTTACAACTCTTACCATGAGTGAAGATACTCTGGAGGTAATTTCCAATGTCTGGGGAAAGCCTTCTGATGGGATAATTCAGACACTTTCAACCGGTGAAACCCTGGAGACTTGGCAGGAAATGGCCACTTGGGCGATTATTCCCTTTGAAGAACTTACGTCGCGATGGAAGGTCATCAGTATTGATGGAATTTCACCGTTAAATCCAGATGAGCCTTTAAACAGTTATCCTCTGGCAATAACCTATTATTTAAGCGGTAAACCGGGCAGCGAAGCAATCTGGGAGAATTACTCATCGAAACTCCAACTGGCTGGGAGTAATCGCGATACCGCGAAAATGACCAGTGTCATCATGACCGGTGTTACTGCTCTGGTTCGTGCAACTGCCGATAAGATGGAAATTAATGGAATAAGCTATCCGGCTCAGGATATCGGCGATTGGCTTCGGAAAGCTGACATCACCCATATAAATAACGAGATAAGCTTCATTGATGGCTGCCCGCCACCAAATCCGGTTTCGACTTCCCTGATGTTTTGTAGTGATCCCCGGTATATCGGTCTGCTGGAGGATGTCGGAGTGGATGTTGTTGAACTAACTGGCAATCATCTGAATGACTGGAAAACGGACGCTGTCGGTCTTACGTTGGATATGTATCGTGAACGTGGATGGCAGTATTTTGGAGGCGGTCGCAATCTGGAGGACAGCCGCAAGCCGGCACTGTTTGAGCAGAACGGCAACCGGATTGCTTTTATTGGCTGCAATGCTCCAGGTCCTGTTTTCGATTGGGCGACCGAGGAACGGGGGGGTGCAGCGTCGTGTGATGACTATGTCTGGATCATCGATGCGATACGCGCTTTAAAGGCAGAGGGATATCAGGTTGTGGTTACTGTACAATACTATGAAAACTATTCCTACTATGCAGGTGAATTACAGCAAAATGCCTTCCGCCCATTGGCGGATGCAGGCGCGGTTGTTGTGCAAGGCAGCCAGGCCCATACACCCAAAGTGATGGAGTTCCGGCAGGATGCCTTTATTCATTACGGCCTGGGTAATTTATTTTTTGACCAGATGAATGTTTATGACAATGGTAAACGGATCGATTCCACACGCCAGGAATTCATCGACCGGTATACCTTTTATGATAACCACCTGATCAGCATCGAGCTGTTAACTGCCATGCTGGAAGACTATTCAAGACCAAGGCCGATGACACTTGATGAAAGACAAGCACTCCTGGAAGCGGTTTTTTCGATTGGCGTTTGGAAATGAGGAGAAGATTCTATGAAATGGTTTGACATTACCGTGGAAGTATCTGCGACGTTGCCGATCTGGCCGGGGGATCCGAGAGTGTGTATTGAAAGGATACAAAAGCTGGAAGATGGGGCGAATGTCAACGTATCCCAAATGGATATGGGTCTACACACCGGGACGCATGTGGACGCGCCATACCACTTTTTAACCGACGGTGCCAAGCTCTCGGAGGTGCCATTGGAGCATTTCTTTGGACCGGTCACGGTCATTGAAATACCGGGAAATGTCGATGTCATTAATGCCGATGTGCTTGGCAATATTGACCATTCATATTTTACCGAACGGATACTATTTAAAACACGTAACTCTGGCTTTTGGTCAGAGACATCAGTGCATTTTCACAACGATTTTGTCGGCATCGATCTGACCGGCGCTGAGTTTCTTGTCGACAGGGGAGTGCATCTGGTGGGAATTGATTATCTCTCGATCGCCCCATTTGGAAACAGCAAACCGACTCACGTAACACTGCTTAAAGCCGGCGTGGCGATAGTCGAGGGGCTTAACCTGTCAGCCGTCCATCCGGGGACTTACGAGCTTTATTGCCTGCCACTAAAACTGGGAAATGCCGAAGCGGCACCGGCACGTGCCATTTTGATCGAGGATTGATCAACGCGGGGTTAATAGTGTAAATCCACCGTCAACCACGATGGTTTGTCCGCGGATCATCGTGGCATCCGGCGAGCAGAGAAATGCAACCACTCCGGCGACATCCGCAGGCGTGGCAAGCCTTCCGACCGGGGTTGTTTGTGCGGTGCGCTCCATCAAGTTACTTTCTGACATTACTGAAAAATGTTTCAAAGCATCGGTTGACACCATTCCAGGCGATACCGCGTTCACAGAGATATTCATGGGTGCAAGCTCGACCGCCAGATATCGTACCAAAGCATCTAAAGCGGCTTTGCTGGCACCGACCGAGATGTATTCGGGCAGGACCCGGTAAGCCCCGGGGCTGCTGATCGCAACAATGGCGCCACCACCACGCTTTTCCATCAACGGCACAGCCTTCTGTGTGGCAAACAGGAAAGAGCGCGCATTCACGTTCATCGTACCCTCCCAGCCATTGGGCTTTTGAGCCATGGCAGGCCGGTTGTAACCGATGGCGGCGTTGCTGATGAAGAAATCCAATTCTCCGAATTCTGCCGTGATGGATTCAAACAAACGGTCGATATCCTCCAGTTTTCCGACATTGGCGCGAAATAGAAGTGCCCGTCTGCCGAGAGCCGTAACCTGATCGAAGACCTCATGGGCAGGTTGTTCATTACGTACAAAGTTCACAATCACGTTGGCGCCCAATTTGGCGAAATGAAGTGCGATGGCGCGCCCGATACCCCGCCCGGCACCGGTGACTAAAACGGTTTTATCCCGAAATGGCATGTTTGACACTAAATATCTCTTTTCAGGAGTTGGGTCACCAGCGTCTCGAGGTTTTGGCAGGCAAGCGGGCTGTTATGGAAAGCCTGGTGGAGCGCATCCAACGAGGAGTGGGTATACGCTTCAACTTTCTCTTTCGCATAGACATATGTCCCTGTCTGCTTGAATAATTCCATCAAGCGAGCGATGGCTTTAGGAGAGGTATGGTCAGCCTGCCAGGTGGCATTAAATTCGGACGAAATGGCCAACGCATGAATGACTGGCAGGGACTTCTTTCCACAAACCAGGTCTGAGTCAGCTGGTTTCCCAGTCTTTGCCTGGTCACCCCAAATGCCAAGAATGTCATCCTGGATCTGGAATGCCAGACCGAGATCGATGCCAAATCGTTCAAGCAGTGTCTGCTCTTTCACTGGCATGCTACCCAATAGGGCTCCCATTTTTGCACAACAACCGAGCAGGGCGGCTGTTTTACCAGAACTCATTGTCAGGTATTCAGTTTCTGTCACCAGCTCCTGGTCTTCAAAACGCATATCAAGATGTTGACCTTCCGTGAGTTTCAGACATGCCTGACTAAAGGTTTCAACCATCTGGTTTACAATTGCCTCGGCATATAGACTGCGGGCATTCAACAATGCCAGATATGCCAGCGTGAACATCGAATCGCCGGTGTTGATCGCCTGAGGGATACCCCAGCGCACCCAGAGTGTGTCTCTGCCATGCCTTATTTTCGATTGGTCCTGGATGTCGTCATGGATGAGCGAAAAGTTATGCAGGTACTCGACAGCAACGGCTGCCGGCAAGGCATGCACCCAGTCCTTCCCGCAGGCATCCACCACCAACAGGATAAGGACAGGACGGATTCGTTTGCCCTGTACAATTTTTCCGGCGTTCTGCTCCTCCCAACCCATGTGATAGGCGATCATTTTACGCAATTCATCAGGTGCATTCGCAAGGGATTGAGCCCAATGTTCCCGCAAAGCATCCTCGATTACTGGTAAGAACCTGGTTTGAACGGGATCAGCCATTATTTTCACGCACGGGGATTACTTCGATAATTTTGGTTTTCGAAAGGGCTTTGAGATTTCGTGCTCCAGCCGCGAACATGGCAATTTTCAATTGCTGTTTAACTTCGTCGACAGCCTGGATGGCTGTATCCAGCGACTGCGTGGCTGCCTTCAGGAAGGGACCTGCGATACCGCCTGCCGTCGCGCCCAGGGCAATGCATTTGGCAATATCGATCCCATCTCTAAGACCACCGGATGCCAGGATGGTTAATCGTGGCAGTTGTTGTTTGACCATACGAATGGACTGGGCAGTTGGTATACCCCAACCACGAAACACCGAGGCAATGTTAGCCAGATGGGTATCCTCCCATCGGTGCAACTCCACTTGAGACCAGGAGGTACCGCCGGCACCTGCCACATCAATGGCAGTCACACCGGCATTGACAAGCTGCCTGGCGACAGCAGCCGAGATACCCCATCCCACTTCCTTGATAACTACCGGGACCGAAAGCTTCCGGCAAACGTTTTCGATCTTTCTGAGAAGTCCTGAAAAGTCTGTTTCACCTTCAGGCTGCAATGCTTCCTGCAGCGGATTCAGGTGAAGGATCAACGCATCAGCGTTGCACTCCTTTACTGCCCGTAAGCAATGCTCGCTTGTGTATCCATAATTCAGTTGAATGGCTCCCAGATTGGCGAAGAGCAGAATGTCCGGAGCAACCCGTCTGACCTGATAGGTGGCGGTTACCTCCGGATGGTCGAGTGCCGCTCGAAAGGAGCCCAACCCCATGGCTACCCGGCTGGTTTGGGCGGTTTCTGCCAGAATGAGGTTCAGCCTGCCTGCGGCTGGAGTACCCCCGGTCATGGAGGATATGATAATGGGGGCTGAGAGTTTGCGCCCAAAAAGCGACAAATTGGTTTCCACTTTATCGAGTGCCATCTCAGGCAATGCCTGATGAACCAGACCAATTCGTTCCAATCCGGTGGTGATGCTCGATTGGACATCCTGTTGCAGGTTGATCTTCAGATGATCTGCCTTGCGTGTCTTTATCCGGGAAACTTTTTTCATTTTATCGTGTTTATAGTAACGGATTTACAAATTGTATCCGATTTTTAAGCCTTGACAGAAGACAGGCGACCATTACAATACATATAATACCAAAAATACTGGAGGACTGCATGGCAAGCACTTTTGACGATGTCAAAGCGGTAATAATGGATGTTCTGAAAATCGATGGCAAAGGGATAAAAACGGAAACCCGCTTCATCGAGGATTTGAAAGCCGATTCGATGGACCAATTCTTCCTGATCGATGGTTTTTGCGAAAAATTTGACCTGACCATCTCCGACGAGGATGCCCGCACTATTAAATCCGTTGAGGATGTGGTCAAATTTGTAGATTCGCATAAAAAGTAAGCGTACAGGTGACTGGTCTTCCAAGAGCTGACCGGAATACCAACTATAAATATGAGCGCGTGGGTATCCATTGCTAGGGGAGCTCATGCGCTCGCAGCTTGCATGACTCGAAAGCTGAGCCGGGTTGAAATAAGGACGTGATGATGGATTTGGTGATGCGTCAAAGATTATTGGTAGGAATACCCGGTAGCGCACATTTTGCTGGTAGTAAGGCGTGTCATGAAGGTGCACAAATATCTGAAAAAAAGGAGAATGTGCTATGTCACAAGATAGGACACGTAAAATAGTAATAGCAGGAGTGATGGCCGCCGTATCCATCCTGCTGGGTGTGACCCGCTGGGGATTTATCCCCTGGTTTGCCGGTGTTTCGTTGACCATCATGCATGTGCCAGTTATTATCGGTGCCATTCTGGAAGGACCCATTGTAGGTCTGGTGATCGGACTGATCTTTGGTCTGTTCAGCATGATCCAGGCTGCGGTGGCTCCAAACGGGCCTGGTGATGTAATCTTCACCAATCCCCTGATCTCAATCTTACCCCGACTTTTTATCGGCCCGGTGGCCTGGCTGGTCTGGAGTGCCCTGAAACGCTGGAAAGTAGCGGGATTGATCGCCACCGGTCTGGCAGGCAGCCTCACCAACTCGGTACTGGTGCTTGGTATGATCGGACTATTGGGGTTATATCCCTGGCAGGTAATTGGCGCAGTCTTCGTAGCCAACAGTCTGCCAGAAATGGCAGTATCTGCCATCATTGTGCTATTTGTAGTGGCTGCCTGGTGGCGGATCCGGGTAGGGAAAAAAGAGGGTTCCAATCTATAGCGGGATAACCAGGATCACCGCGGATATCCCCACAGATATCAGAACAACAAGAGCGTCAATCCATCCAAACCGGTAATGTACCAGGATTGAACGCTCTTTCTGGTTGCCATAACCACGCGCATCCATCGCCAGCGCCATATTTTCCGCCCGCCTCAGAGAGGTGAGAAATAGCGGTAAAAGCAACGGGATGAATAGTCGCACCCTGCTCAACGGGCTGCCGCTACCTTTCTGCCAGGC
>Ga0105152_10000011_pt1 | contig 38557 bp, 55 predicted proteins | sample LakBais05cmmetaG_FD_81534 | JGI IMG/M metagenome (GOLD analysis project Ga0105152, IMG submission 81534) | Lake sediment microbial communities from Lake Baikal, Russia to study Microbial Dark Matter (Phase II) - Lake Baikal sediment 0-5 cm | ecosystem: Environmental > Aquatic > Freshwater >...
GCCGCGCGCGCTGGTGCCGGCCGCGCGCGCTGGTGCCGGCCGCGCGCGCTGGTGCCGGCCGCGCGCGCTGGTGCCGGCCGCGCGCGCTGGTGCCGGCCGCGCGCGCTGGTGCCGGCCGCGCGCTCCCCCTTTCCTCACAGAAAAACCCTTGCGGCAAGCTGAGGTCGGGCGTAGAATGAATCCATTGCCACAATGCAATATCGGCTTGGTCGCCGATTCTCAGAAAAGCCATTTATGCAACCTGGCGGTTTCTGACCGCTCGGCCAACCCTGCAAGGGGAGGTTGCATAGATGGCTTTTTTGTGGCCAAGTGTCCCGTCTGCACTTTCAGGCGGAAATGAAAAAGCCCGGTAACGAGCCGGGCCTTTAGGAGTGAAAAATGAACGAGTTGATTGTATCTCATGGCGCACCAGTTGCTACCATGACCAGCCGCGAGATTGCGGAGCTGACGAATAAGCAGCACCAGCATGTGCTTTTTGACATCCGTAAGATGCTGGCGGAGCTTAAAGAAGATGAGTCGTCTTTCCGACGCATCTATTTTGATGGCCTGAACCGCCAGCAAACCGAGTACCACCTCGACCGCGAGCTGACTGAAACCCTTTTGACCGGCTACAGCGCCATCCTGCGCCGCAAGGTCATTGCCCGCTGGCGCGAACTGGAGGCCAGGGCAGCAGCGCCATTGCTGCCTAATTTCGCCGACCCTGTAGCCGCCGCCCGAGCATGGGCCGATGCAATCGAAACTCAGCAGGTGCTGACCATCGAGCGCGACGCAGCCATTGCCACCAAGGCCCAAATAGGAAACCGGCGCGAAGCCACGGCAATGGCCACGGCCAGCTCGGCGAAAAAGGAAAGCGCGAAGCTGAAGGAGCAGCTTGGGTTCGGCGCCCGCTATGCAACGATCATTGCAGTCGAGCGCGTGGATGGCCGCAACTTTGGGACGGCGGAATGGCGCCCGCTGAAAGCATGGTGCAAGGCCAACAATGAACAACCGAAGACCGTGCCATGCCCGCGATATGGGACGGCACAGGCGTGGCCTGCTGGCGCGTGGCTGGCTGTCTATGGCGTGACGCTGAGCGATATCTTTGCCGAGGTGGCAGCGTGAAAAAAAATCGCACGACCTCAAAATCTGAGCGTAGAATCAGGGCTGTCTCGCAAGAGATAAACGAGATTGGCGTCTCGAATGGAGCAGCACATAGCTGCTTGGCACACAATGTTGTCTGCAGCTTTTTTGCGTCTAGCGCCCCCTTTTTGGTGGCCCGGACGAAGGGTGATTTGTTTCACCGCCGGTGCTCCATCGGTACGCCAACTTCGTTTCGGGCTGCCGCCCCTATTGGCGTAGGGGAAGGCAGTAACAAAACCGTTACTGGAGCGCATTTCATGGCTACCTCTCCCGACGCATCATCGCGTCAAAACCCCCGCGTTTTCGCGTCCTCCTTTGAAAGGGTGACGCCATGCTGATCACCAGGGGCGTCAAGCCCGAGCGCGACTTCGCCATCATCAGTAACACCTTGCTGCGCGACACATCGCTGTCGTTCCGCGCAAGGGGCATCCTGTGCTGCATTTTGAGCCATGCAGAGGGCTACCGCATTTCGTCCGACCGCCTGGTTGATATGGGCCTGGAAGGCCGCGACGCTATCCGCAGCTCACTGGCTGAGCTGGAGTCTGTCGGCTACCTCAAGCGCACAAAGACCCAAGACGCAAAGGGTCAGTGGTCAACCAACGCCATCATCAGTGATACGCCTGATTTTGGCGGACCCGCTGAACCGACGACTGGAAAACCGACGCCTGAAAAACCGGCGTCGGATAACCGGGCGTCGGTTTTTCAGGCGCTTAAAGAAGACAAAGAAGAAGATAAGAAGAAGAAGAAGGAAGCAGTTCCAAAAATCAGCTTCGATGGTCTGAAATTTCAAGACCTGTCAGTCGGTCAAATTGAAGTCTGGTCAGCCGCATACCCCGCCATCAGCGTGACGGCCGAAATCCTCAAGGCTGCGGTGTGGCTCGACGCCAACCCAGCTAACCAGAAGTCGGACTACAAGCGATTCCTGAACAACTGGCTTTGCCGGGCGCAGGACAAGGCGCCCGCCAGGGCTGCCCAGCAGCAGGCACCGCGCCAAGCTGCACCGCGCTACGCCAGCACCGCACAGACCACGGCTGACCGCCGCGCAGCCACCCTCGCCGGATTGACCGGCCAAGACAACAACACCCAAGGACAAGACCATGCTCGCACCATCGACGCTCAATCGCGCTTCATCTGACATCGCTGCGCCGCTGGCCGAGTCGTGGGTTGAACGGGTTTTCATCCGCCTGTCGGCGCAGTTGGGCGCCAAGATGGCAGACCTCTATAACGGCATTTCCCCGAGCGCCGTCAAAAAAGAGTGGGGCGAGGGCTTGTCTGGTTTCGAGCCAGACGAAATCGTGCGCGGCCTGAAGACGTGCCAGACGCGGATTTTCGCCCCGACGCTGGGTGAGTTCCTGCGCCTGTGCCGCCCCGCGCTCGACCCAGAGCTGGCTTGGCTTGAGGCTGCAGAGGGCGTCAGGGCGCGCAATGCTGGCCAGGTCGGCCAATGGTCACACCCTGCCGTGTACCGCGCTGCCGTGGTGATGACCTTTGAGTTGTCATCGAGCAGCTTCAAGCAGTGCCAAAAAACATGGGCCTGGCGCCTGGAGCGCGAGTTTGCTGCTGGATGGGGCGAATCCGTGCCGCCGCCAGCCCTACGCATCGAGTGTGAGTCCGCCAAGCGCGCCGCGCCGAGTGCCGAGCAGCGCCAGAAAATCGCCGACCTGCTGGCTGGCCGCGTGGCCAAGCTGGTGCCAGTCGCGCCACCGGCCAACCGCCCGCTGACAGGGCAAGAGCTGAGTGCGGCCGAAGCCGCATCTGTAGCACCGGCACCGGCCGCTGCATACATCGACCCGGCCGCCGCCCTGCGCACCGCCGAGTGGGCCGCCGCTGGCCGGGGAGTCGCAGCATGATGACGCTCGACGAAATAATGGACAACTGCCGCATCGAGGACGCCGACAGCGGTTCGCCGCATTGGATTTGGCGCGGCGGAATGACGGGAAAAACCCCGCGCATTTGGGCGCCGGATTACACAAGAACCCAGCAAGCCATCAAGGCCGGGAGTATTCGCCGTGCAGATGGCCCGCTGATGGCTTCGCAGCCAGGGCGCCGGGCAGCCTATCACCTGTCAACCGGAAAGGTGCTGCCGTCAGGCTGGCGTGTGTTTGCGACGTGCGAGGAATACGGCTGCGTTATCCACTTCGGCGCCGGGCCAGCGCAAGAGACTGGTCGGCAGATTAGCAAGATGGGTTGGCACAAAGATTCGATCAGGCACAAGCTGGCCAGCCGGGCCACGGGGCGCAAGCGATCAAAGCTGACGATGGGCATGATTCATGAAATCCAGCAATCCAATGAGCCGGGAGTGGTGCTGGCCAAGCGAATGGGTATCGGTCAAACGCTGGTAAGCAAAGTGCGAATCCACGGCTTGCCATCGCACCAGCCAATCGGCGGCTTTTTTTCCGGACTAGGCGCGAGGGCTGCAGCATGATGGCGCCCAAGAAAATCGGGCGCGGCATCTACGCCGCATTGGAAGCCATCGAGCGCATCGGTGGCGCGGGCCAGGCCGTCGCGGTAACGAAGGAAGTCGGCTCCAAGTCGAAAAATATGAACTGCACGCTAAACAGGGCGGTGAATCGCGGTCTGCTGCGCGTGGATCGTGACATCTACCCGCGCCAGTTCAGCGCCGTGCCGGGCTGGCGTGACCGCGTGATCCCGCCCGAACACTGCGACGAGCCGTATCTGGACCAGGCGAGCGCATCTGCGGAGCTCAACAACATCTGGGATTGGGTTCTGCCGGGGCTGGAGGTTGCTGCATGAGCACCCGCATCGAGTCGCGCCGTTATTTTGACGAGAGTCGCGAGGACTGCGAGAGCCGAATCCTCGACCACGTTTACACCTTGACCGGCCCATGCTGCGCGGGCTGCGACTGGTGGCAGCCGGTAAACACCGTTATCGGGGAATGCACGCGCTCCGCGCCAGTGTCAGGCATCGAGCGGGGCGATGCGCTGGGGGTCACGCTACCCGTTTGCCGCCTGCGCGCTGGCCACATCCTGACGTGGCGCGAGCACCGCTGCGGCGAATTCAAGGACGAGTTTGATTGGTCCACGCTGCCTGTGCTGTACCTGCGCCGGATCGGGCGCAATGAGCGCGGCGAGGTGGCCGCGTGACCGACTGCCTCATCACCCTACACGCCGTGATGCGCGACCCCGCCGAGCTGGCCGCCGCCCAGGCCGACATCGACGCGCAATGGCGCGCTGCGCTGGCCCGCAAGCCCCGTGCCGCCCGCGAGCGCATGGTGGCGACCGGCGAGGCTGCCCGCCGCCACGCCTGCCACCGCATTCAAAAAATTATCATCATCACCGAGAAAAACTGGAGCGAAAAATGCTGATCCTTGGAATTGACCCCGGCGCGTCATCCGGCGTCGCAACCTACATCGATGGAAAGCTGCTGCGGCTCGACACGTTCGATCCGCACCGCCTGCCCGAGGTGATTCGTCTGTCCAGCGCCAAGCGCGTGATTTTTGAGGACTCACGCCTGCAGTCGCACCTTTTCAGCGGGCACAAGCCCGGCGCCCGCCCGCTGACCGCAGCGCAAAAGCTGAAAATCGCCCGCAATGTCGGCCAGGTCGATGCCTGGTGCGCGCTGATTACCGCCGTCTGCGCTGATCTGGGCATTCCTGCTCACGGAGTCAGCCCACGGGCGAAGGGCGCCAAGCTCAATGCGGCCGAGTTTGCAGCGATGACCGGCTGGACTGGTCCAAGCAATGAGCACACCCGCGACGCTGGCGCCGTGGCTTGGCCGTACCGCAGGGCTGCAGCATGACGCACAGGATTAGCTCAGATGGCGCCGCCGCCGTGGATACTAGCTATTTCTGGCGACCGATGGCGACCTGCCCATCCGGCGTCAAGGTGCAATTGCTGGGTGAAGGCGGGGTGGCCGTCTATGGCGAGCGCCGCGCCGCAGATGGTGACTTTTGGCGGGGCTGGGCACCGCTGCCCAAGGTGCGAAAAGTTGACTATTTTTGAGGAATTTGCTATGATTTAATCTCAAACAACAGGAGAAGTTAAATGGAAAAATTTCAAATCAAAAATCGCTACACGGGCGCCGTCCTGTTCGCGCACGAGCCGCTGGCCGATCAAGTAAGTGGAATGGCTGCACGCCACGCGCTGGAGGCCGCCGTGAAGACCGGCGCGAACCTGCGCGGCGCGAACCTGCGCGACGCGAACCTGCGCGGCGCGAACCTGCGCGGCGCGAACCTGCGCGGCGCGGACCTGCGCGGCGCGGACCTGCGCGGCGCGGACCTGCGCGACGCGGACCTGACCGGCGCGAACCTGACCGGCGCGAACCTGACCGGCGCGGACCTGCGCGGCGCGGACCTGCGCGACGCGAACCTGTGCGACGCGAACCTGCGCGGCGCGAACCTGTGCGACGCGAACCTGCGCGGCGCGAACCTGCGCGGCGCGAACCTGCGCGACGCGTACCTGTGCGGCGCGGACCTGCGCGGCGCGGACCTGCGCGACGCGTACCTGTGCGACGCGAACCTGTGCGACGCGAACCTGTGCGACGCGAACCTGCGCGGCGCGAACCTGCGCGGCGCGAACCTGCGCGACGCGTACCTGTGCGGCGCGGACCTGACCGGCGCGGACCTGACCGGCGCGAACCTGACCGGCGCGTACCTGCGCGGCGCGAACCTGTGCGGCGCGAACCTGTGCGACGCGAACCTGCGCGGCGCGTACCTGGGTGAAAAAATCAAAATGGTCGGCGACCGGCCCATGTTGCAGATCAGCCCCATCGGCTCGCGCTCCGACACGCTACACATCTACCTGACGGATGCGGGCATGCACATCCGCGCAGGCTGCTTCTTCGGCCCCCGCGAAAAGTTTGTCGAGGCACTGACCAAAGAGCATGGCGAGAACATCCACGGCGTCGAGTACCGGGCTGCGCTGGCGCTTGCTGATGCTCACGCGGAACTGTGGACGCCCAAGCAATGAGAGGCGGCCCCCGCAAAGGCTTCGGTGGCCCGCAGCCAAACTCGGGTCGCCATGCGCTGACCGTGCCAACAAAGCCGGTTCAAGTGCGGCTGACGGTGCCGCAGTGGCTGGAATTCAAACGGCTGGGCGGCTCCGCCTGGCTGCAGGGCACCATGAATCTGCTGCTGGCCGACAAGCCCGGCGCGCTGGTGCTGCTGCTGATTGATGCGCTGGCGAAAAAGCACGGGCGCGAGTGGCTGGTAGAGCTGGCCGGGAAAATCAACGAGAGGGCGAAAAATGCCTAAAAAGCGCACCTACCGCCTGGTCCACGCCGAAGCGCGCCGACGCGCAATTGCAGACTGCCAGAGCGCGCCAGACGGCTTTATCGTGACTGTGGCAGAGCCTACCCGCACCTTGGAACAGAACGCGGCTCAGTGGCCGATTCTGGAGTGTTTCGCGCAGCAGTTGGAGTGGCCCATCAATGGCGTGATGCAGAAGCTGACCGCCGACGACTGGAAAAACATCTTGACAGCGGCGTTTAAGCAAGAGGCGGCCCGCGTGGCGCCGGGGCTGGATGGTGGCATGGTGTTATTGGGCCAGCGCACGAGTAAATTCGGAAAACGCGAGTTTGGCGACTGGCTGGAGTTTTTGAATGCGACGGCGGCGCATCGGGGTGTCGTGATTTATGGGTCGATGGGGTGATGCGCTGCGCCGCCTGCCATCGCCGACTGCTGGATGCTGCCTACACTGCGCCCGCAGGCTGGAGCCTTGGCCCCAAATGCCTCGAAAAAGAGCGCGCCGCTGGCCGTCTGCCACGCCCGTCACATTTTCTTGGAGGGCCGAAGCCGAAAAAGGAAAAGTCGCGCAAGCCAGTAAAGCGCATCAAACGCACGGCGCACGTGCAGGATGATTTATTTTGTGGTGAGGTTGAAAATGGCGGGGAGTTGGATTAGAATTTATTCCGTAGCAAGTAAGGTAAACCGAAAGGATGCAAGAAAGCTTGACACTCCGGAAAGACGGGGACTATCAAGTAAGCGGCTTGGCAATACGAACGGTTCATGCAGCGCGAGGCACAGACGTTTTACCCTAAGCTGCTTTCTTAATGGGAGATAGAAATGCTTTTGTTTATTTTCGGTCTTTGCCTTGCGGTGACGCAAGACAAAGTAAGGGTAAATGGTTTTGATCCGCCGGGCGAAAATTCAACGGCGGAGATGAAGGAGAGTGAGCTGGAAGCAAGGCCTAAGGGGGGTCTTTAGCTTGGAGGTCTATTTATTTCCTGTGGATTAGATTTGCACCCTTAAGGTGCTGCCATCAAGTAAGCGGTAACAAGCCCCGGTCTTGGAGGGGCTTTCCGGTAACGCTCAAATACCAAGTTTTAGGGCGCCCATGAGGTGTCTCTAACCATGACGCGCAAGCTGTCGAGAGATTAATTCATGGTTGGGGAGTCGGTTTGATTCCGGCATTGCCCATCAAGTTTTTGCAGTGTAGCTCAGTCGGAAGAGTAGGCGGTGAAAGAAAAAGATGCAGGCAGGAAATGGCCTTCATCTCCACTGCTGGCGCGCTGGTTCGACACCAGCCATTGCAACCAAGTTTCAACAACAGGAGCGTGAAATGGGAAAAATGGGAAAATTGGTAGAATTTACAATTATTTCGGTCGGTTTTGTTTTATTGCTCGGTGCGGTTGGTGGATGGGTTTTCAACATCGTGAGAATTGTCCAAGTCATTGATTTGCCGATTACGGGAATGTTCATCCTTCGCTGCGTCGGCGTTCTTTTTGCCCCACTTGGGGCTATCCTGGGCTTCATGTAGCAAGTAGCAAGTAGCTGCAACCAATCAATCCCGCCAGTGTGATGCTAGGCGGGATTTTTTTATTCAAAATAAACAAGAATTTGATTTATAATTGGAGTTTTAAACTGGAGAGTGAAAATGAGTGAAATGCAAGTTGAAATGAATTTGAACGACGCGCTGGAGGCGAATAAAATCGAGCAGGCCGCGTTGCTGGAAAAAATCAAGGCTCGTGACGCTGAGCAGCGCACCGCTGCCCTGGCGCCCGTGCTGGCTGCCATCAAGCAGCACGGCTTCAGCGCCGTCGAGCTGCGCTTCAAAACCTTGAGCCCTGAGCGCAACGTGAAGGGGGCGACGGACCTCCGCAGCAAGGTGGCACCAAAGTACCGTGACCCGGAAACCAGCACCACCTGGACGGGGCGCGGGAAAACTCCGGCATGGATGGCGGCGCACATTGCTGCTGGCCGCGACAAGAGCGAATTCTTGATTGAGCTGCCGATCCTGGATGGCGCCGACAAAAGCGCCACAACGCCCGGCTAATGTCGCAGTTGTCGAAGTCAAGCCACGGAAGGTCAAAAATGCCAAAAACTGAAGACTGCGAATTGCTTGAGCTGGCCGCGAAGGCTTTTTGGGCTGGCGATGAAGTGTCGGTGCGATACAGCGAGGAAGACGGTGGCCTGGTTTACATTTGCGCCGACAATCAGGATCATGACGGTCTGGATTGTGAGCTGGTTTGGAACCCACTCACCGACGATGGTGACCGCTACAGACTCATTCAAGCGCTGGGACTGGCCGTTGATTTTTCAGAATGCACTGTCTGGAAGCGGTTGAGTGACGGCTCACTGGTGCAGTTCTGCTGGGGCGAGATACCTGATTACCCTCAAGAAGTGGTGGATGATGAGGCTCACGCTGTTGTGCGCGCTGCTGCTGAAATCGGGAGGGCAATGTGACCCCATTCATCATCATCCCGCCGACAGGCTGGGCAAAGCTGGCGCAGGAATATCACCTGCACCACTTTGCATGCCCGACCTGCATTGCCGCCAGCAAGGGCGAGGGGTACGGGGCACGCTGCACCGCTGGCGCGTCACTCTGGACCGCGTACCAAGAGGCACGCTGACGCCAACGACAATGACCAAGGCCCGCCTCGTGCGGGCTTTGTCGCGTCTGGGTCTGCAGTAAAATCGCGCAATGACCCTCACACCAAAACAAGAGGCTTTTGCTCACGCCGTCGCAAGTGGTAAAACGCAGGCAGACGCCTACCGCCATGCCTTCAGTGCTACAAAAATGAAAGCAGAGACAGTTATTCAGTCGGCATCCCGTTTGATGGCTGACCGCAAGGTTGCCGCAAGGGTTGCGGAGCTGCGAAAGCCGGTCGCTGACGCCACACAAATGACGCTGGCAGGACACCTGCAGCGCTTGGCCGACTTGAGTGCGTCGGCAGAGAAAGAGGGAAAATATTCAGCTGCCGTATCTGCTGAAATAGCAAGAGGCAAAGCGTCCGGCCTGTATGTCGAAAGCGTGGAGCTGACCGGCAAGGACGGCGGCCCGCTGGAAACCAAAACCACAATCGACCCGTCCAAGCTGTCTAGCGCGGCACTCAAGGAGATTCTGAATGCCCGTGCTTGAGCTGACCGATGCCGACCTGCTGGCCGTGGAGCGCGAGCTGTGCGGGCGCAGCCTGGCCGAGTTCGCCCGTCGCGCCTGGCACGTCCTAGAGCCGGGGGCAGAACTTAAATGGGGCTGGGCGCTCGACGCGATTTGCCTCCACCTTGAGGCCGTTACCGATGGCCGCATCACGCGGCTGCTGATGAATGTTCCGCCCGGCTCGATGAAGTCGCTTTTGACCGGCGTCATCTGGCCTGCATGGGAGTGGGGGCCAAAAGCCAAGCCTGAAAATCGCTTCATCGGCACGGCGCACGAAGAAACGCTGGCGATTCGGGACTCACGCAAGTGCCGCGACCTCATCAAGTCCGAGTGGTATCAAAAGCTCTGGCCACTGGCGCTGGCGTCCGATCTGGATGGTAAGCGCGAGTTCGGCAACACGCACAAGGGCGTTCGGCAGGCGCGCAGCTTCACCAGCATGACCGGCGTGCGCGGTGACCGGGTGATTTTGGATGACCCGTCAAGCGCGGATGCTGCAAACAGTGAAGCCAAGCTGGAGGCCACGCGAATTGCGTTCACCGAAACCTTGCCCACGCGCATCAACAACTACGAAAAATCGGCCATCGTCGTCGTGATGCAGCGGCTCAGCGAAAAGGACGTGTCTGGTGTCATCCTGAGCATGGGACTGCCCTATGTCCACCTGTGCATCCCCATGCGGTTTGAGTCGGCACGGCGCTGCACCACGGCTATCGGCTGGACGGACCCGCGCACGGTGGACGGTGAGCTGATGTTCCCCGAGCGCTTCGGTGAAGACCAGGTGCGCGAGCTGGAGAAGACGCTTGGCAGCTACGGCACGGCGGGCCAACTGCAGCAGCGCCCAGCCCCACGCGGCGGCGGCATCATCAAGACGCCGTGGTTCCGGTATTGGACGGTGTTGCCGAAGCTGGACTTCCGCTTCATCACCGCCGACACGGCGCAAAAGACCGGGCGGGAAAACGATTACAGCGTGCTGCAGTGCTGGGGGCGTTCTACTGTCGGTGAGGCCGTGCTGATTGACCAACTGCGCGGCAAGTGGGAGGCGCCCGAGCTGCTGGTGCATGCGCGGGGGTTTTGGTTCAAGCAACTCGCCGCGCACGGGCCCGTGCTGCGCTCGATGATGGTAGAGGATAAGGTGTCGGGCACGGGGCTGATTCAAACGCTCCGCCGTGAGGGCGTCCCCATTCTGCCGATACAGCGCAGCCTCGACAAGACCAGCCGGGCGCACGATGCCGCGCCGTTCATCGAGTCGGGCAACGTACTGCTACCGCAGGACGCGCCATGGCTGTCGGACTTTTTGTCCGAGTCGGAATCGTTCCCTGGCGGCGCACATGATGACCAGCTTGATCCAATGTTTGATGCTGTGGCTTATGTCCAGCGCGCCCCGGCTCAATCTAAAGTGCAAGCAAGCGCACCAATCCCCATCAAACATCGCTGGTGAGATAATCAGCAAAAGGATACGTAATGACTTCAAAATCAGAGAAGCTTCACCTCATTCACCAAGATGCAATCGCAGAGTTTGAGCGCATTCAAACGGCCATGCGTGATGAGCGACTGCAATGCCTGCAAGACCGGCGATTTGCCACTATTGCCGGGGCGCAATGGGAGGGGCCGCTAGGCTCTCAGTTTGAAAACAAACCACGGATGGAGTTCAACAAAATCCACATGGCGGTTATGCGAATTGAATCTGAATATCGGAATAATCGCATATCGGTATCGTTTGCAAGCAAAGACGGTGAAGGGGCGGAGGATTTGGCTGACTCATGCGCCAGTCTGTACCGCGCTGATGAGCAGGACAGCACGGCAAATGAGGCTTACGATAATGCGTTTCAGGAGGCACTGCTAGGCGGCTTTGGCGCGTTCCGGCTCTGCACCGAATATGAGGATGAGGAAGACGAGGACGACGAGCGTCAGCGCATTCGCATTGAGCCAATCTTTGACGCTGACAATTCGGTATTCTTTGACTTGAATGCAAAGCGCCAGGACAAGGCAGACGCAAAAACCTGCTACGTGCTTACCGCAATGCCGCGTGATGCGTATATGGATGAGTATGGCGACGATCCTGCAAGCTGGCCCAAGCAAATCCACCAGCGGCAATTTGACTGGCTGACGCCTGATGTTGTGTATGTGGCCGAGTATTACAAGGTGGAAGAAAAGTCCGAGACTTTCCACATTTTCCGTGGCCTGGATGGCTCTGAGAAGAAAATCAAAGGCGCTGAGCTTGAGGATATGGCCGAAGAACTGGATGCTACTGGCTTCACTGAATCGCGTCAAAAGACCGTCAAACGCAAGGCTGTTCACAAATACATTCTCAATGGCGCGAAGGTACTGAAAGACTGCGGAATTATTGCTGGACGGTATATCCCTGTCGTCCCCGTGTTCGGCAAGCGGTGGTATATCGACAATGTTGAGCGTTGCATGGGCCATGTGAGATTGGCAAAAGATGCCCAGCGGCTCAAGAATATGCAGCTGTCCAAGCTGGCAGAAATCAGCGCATTGTCCAGCATCGAGAAGCCTATTTTCAGCCCCGAACAGGTTGCAGGCCATCAGGTTGAATGGTCAGAAGACCACATCAAAAATTACCCATACATGCTGGTGAATCAGGTGACTGATGTAAATGGCAACATGGCGCCAGTTGGGCCTGCTGCATACACCAGAAGCCCGCAAATCCCGCCCGCAATGGCTGCATTGCTGCAACTGACTGAACAGGATATGGCCGAGGTGCTCGGCAATCAGCAGCAAGCCGACAAGATGGTCAGCAACATATCAGGAAAGGCCGTGGAGATGATCCAGACCCGACTTGATACGCAGACCTTCATTTACATGAGTAACTTCGCCAAGGCCATTAAACGGGCTGGTGAAATCTGGCTGAGCATGGCAAAAGAGGTTTACGTGGAGGATGGCCGCAAAATGAAGGGCGTCACCGATGGGGATCAGGTCGAGTCCATCGAGCTGCGCCGCCCGGTAATGGGTGAGGATGGCGAAATCGAATATGAAAACGATATGAGCCAGGCGGAATTTGATGTTGCGGTTGATGTTGGGCCATCGTCCGACACTAAACGCGCCTCCGTTGTCCGTGCGCTTACCGGCATGATGGGCATGACGCAAGACCCGGAATTGACGGCCGTCCTCGCCAATGCTGCAATCATGAATATGGAAGGTGAGGGGCTGAAAGATATTCGTGCCTGGAGTCGCAAGAAAATGCTGATGATGGGTGCTGCTACTCCCACTGATGAAGAAGCAAAAGAAATGCAGGCCCAGGCTCAAAATGTCCAGCCTGACCCGCAAGCGCAATATCTGCAATCGGCCGCAGAAGAAGCTGACGCAAAAGCAATGCAGGCAAAAGCAAATGCTATTTTGACTATTGCGAAAAGTAAGGAAACTGAGGTTAAAATAGCTGAAATGTTGTCGAATATGTCAATCGCAGAACGCGATAATGTCATCCGTACCGCACAGGCTTTACGCGAGATGCAACAGCCTGCCGCAGTGCAACCGGAAACCGTCCAGCCGGATAATATGGGCGAGTGAGAAAGAGATTATGACGATTGAAAATGAAGATCAAGAATTGAATGTCCCTCCTGTTGAGACTGAGCAGGAGCAGGAACAAGAACAAACCCCTCCGGCTGATGCGCCCGGAGAGGGTGAAGGTGATGATGAAAATGAGGTTGTCATTACTTTTGGCGATGAACCAGCGCCGCCACCATCGGAAGAACCGGCACAATCCACGCCCGCCTGGGTGAAAGAGCTGCGCAAAAGCCAGCGCGATTTGCAGCGTGAAAACCGTGAGCTGAGATCGAAGCTGCAAGCCCCGGCACCTGCTGATAATGCACCTACGCTTGGCGCAAAGCCCACGCTTGAGGCGATGGAATGGGACACGGACAAATATGATGTGGCCCTGGAAAAGTGGTACACAGACAAGGGCAAGGTGGAGGCCCATGCAGCCACCCAAAAGCAAGAGCAGTCGAAGCAGCAAGAGGCTTGGCAGGCAAAGCTGACCAGCTACCAGACCAACAAAGCAGCACTCAAGGCCCCCGATTTTGAAGAAGCCGAACATGCTGCAACTGAGATTTTCTCGGTTACTCAGCAAGGCGTATTGCTTCAAGGTGCTGAGAATTCGGCGCAGCTTGTTTATGCTCTGGGCAAAAATCCAGCGAAGGCAAAAGAACTCGCCGCCATCACCGACCCCGTGCGTTTTGCATGGAAAGCAGCTCAACTTGAAAAGGAAATGAAAATGACCACGACCCCGCGCAAGACTCCGCCGCCACCAGACCGGCCCCTCAAGGGTAGCGGCCCTGTTGGTGGAAGCTCTGATGCAACCCTGGAGCGCCTGCGGGCTGATGCAGAGCGCACTGGCGATTTGAGCAAGGTTGTTGCCTACAAGCGCGACATGAAAAGCAGGCAAAAATAATAGCGTAGAATGCGCACCAAAGGAATCGCCCGCCTCAATGGGTAGTTAACGGCCACCGTCCAGCCTTGATGGATGAGTAAGAAGCAAGTGTTCAAACTCATTCATATTTAGGAGGCCAACGGTGGCTAATCAATTTTCAAAAGAAGAACGTGTAGCATTTGAGATGCTGCTCGAAGGTTTTTACGACCAGCTCGTCCTGAGCCGCAACGTTTCGATTTACAGCACTGACCAAGTGACGATGGAGCGCACGGCCGATGTGATCTGGCGTCCTCAGCCGTACATCGTGTCGTCGTTCGATGGCACGGATCAAACCAACAATTTCAAGGATCAGACCCAGCTTGCGGTTCCTGCAACCATCGGCTTCAGCAAATCCGTGCCTTGGGTGCTGACTGCAAAAGAGCTGCGTGATGCACTGCAAGAGCAGCGCCTGGGCGCATCGGCAAAGACCCGTCTTGCATCGGATATCAATCTCGCAATCAGCAATGTGGCTGGCCTGCAAGGTACGCTGGTAATCAAGCGCACCACTGCAGCCAGCGGCTTTGATGATGTTGCGCTGTGCGATTCGATCATGAACGAACAGGGCGTCCAATATGGCGACCGTTATCTCGGTTTGTCCAGCCGCGACTACAACGGCATGGCATCGAATCTGCAGGTCGCCAGCCGTTCGTTTGATGGTCAAAAATCCGTTACGGCATACGAAAAGGCGTATGTCGGTCAGGTGTCCGGTTTCGAGACTTACAAGCTCGATTACGCCCGTCGCCTGACTGCTGCTCTTGGCAGTGCCATCACGATGGACACGCGGTCCACTGCGAACAATTTCTACATCCCCCGCGCATTCACGACTGCAACCACGGGTGAAGTCGGTAATGTGGACAATCGTTACCAGACCGTGACCGTTAACAGCACGACCAACGTTGTTGCTGGTGATGCATTTACCATCGCAGGCGCCAATGCCGCGCATCACATCACCAAGGCAGACACGGGCCAGCTCAAAACCTTCCGGGTTATCTCGGTTGGTTCCGGCACGACGATGGTGATTTCTCCGCCGATTATAAGCAATCAGGGCGGTAACGTTTCTGAAGCGCAATACCAGAATGTCGTGGTGGTTCCTGCTGCTGCTGCTGCTGTTGTGTGGCTGAATACCGTTGCAGCAAATGCAAATCCGTTCTGGCACAAAGACGCGCTTGAGCTGATCCCAGGCCGTTACGCTGTACCAACTGATGCAGGTACCGCTGTGATGCGGGCGACGACCGACCAAGGCATCGAGCTGGTCATGCAAAAGTTCTACGACATCAACACCATGAAAACCAAGTATCGTCTTGATACTCTGTTCGGCGTTGTCAACAAGCAACCCGAGATGACGGGTATTATCCTGTTCAATCAGACCTGATTATGTTGGGGCTTCGGCCCCGATTATCAAACCAATTTTCAAGGATTCAAAATGTCAAATATCAATATCGGCGCACTCGGCACGGCCACTTTCACCGTAGCTGCTGGCGCATCTGTCGTCGTTTTCAGCCGTGGCACTGCCCAGGTCTACCAAGTCGTCGGAACCCCAAATCACCCTGGAACGCTGAATCTGATCGGCAACGTCACCAATACCCAAACCGTTTTTGGCCCGTTTGCCAGCGGCGCTACGCTGCAAATCGAGGCGAGCTCTACGGGTGCGGCTTATGATGTGGGTGTGGCCCCGTTCATCGGGACGGTTTCCGGTTCGTTTCAGGGTACTCCTGGAGTGCTGAATGCTACCGGCGCATTGACTGCCGCAATGATGACGGCAATGATTATCACGTCCACCACGGCGGCGGCGGTGGCTGGTACTGTGCCGACTGGCACTGTTATGGACGCGGCATCGAATCTGCAAGTTGGCGACAGTTTTGAGTTTATTGTGATCAATACGGGTGCAACCAACACATTCACCGTAACCGCGGCTGCGGCACATACGCTTGTGGGGAATGCTGTTGTCGCATTGTCGGCATCCGGTCATTTCAAGACTGTGAAAACGGCGGCGGCAACTTATGTCACTTACCGCATTGCATAATCAAGCGCAAAATGCCTCTCAAAAAGGGCTATAGCAAAGCCACAATCTCGGCCAACATTGGCCGGGAAATGAAGGCAGGAAAGCCGCAGCCGCAAGCTGTGGCGATCTCTCTTGATGTTGCTCGCAAGTCAGCGGCAAAGGCCGGAAAGCCTACGAAAGCACCCCCGAAGAAAGGCAAGTGATGGAATTCCCAAACTTTGTTTACAGAGTACCTGGCCCATACCAGCGAGGCGGCGGCACCTACAGTTATCTACAAGTCGTGGATGATGCCGATCTGTCTGCCGCCCTGGTTGCGGGCTGGAGTGCAACGCTGGGGGATGCTATTTCTCCAGTGCAAGCAGAGCCTGTTATCTCTACTGATGTGGAGCCAACCCGCGCAGAAATTGAAGCAAAGGCGACTGAGCTGGGGATTGAATTCGATGGACGATCAACAGATAAAACGCTGCTGTTGAAAATTGAGGCGGCTTTGGCTGGTGCTTGATGGGCTGGACAAAGCGCGAATTTATCACGCAAGCACTTGAGGAAATAGGGCTTGCGTCTTACGTCTTTGATCTGACGCCGGAACAATTGCAATCTGCTTTGCGTCGTCTTGATGCCATGATTTCGGGATGGTCGGCAAGTGGGATTCGGATTAGCTATCCACTCCCCATAAATCCTAGTGCAAGTGATATTGACATGGATTCCGGCGCTCCTGATTTTTGCAACGAAGCCATTTATTTAAATCTGGCGGTTCGGCTTTGCCCATCATACGGCAAGGTTGCATCTCCAGAGGCGCGTAAGCTGGCTGATTTGTCATATGGCAACATGATTAATCAATTTGCGTTGCCTACGCTTGAACGTCAACTCCCTGGCACCATGCCACGCGGCGCAGGAACAAAACCCTGGCGCAATTTCAACAATCCGTTTGTCAATCGGCCAATTGACCAATTGCAGGCAGGCTCAGATGGCAATATCGACCTGGAATAATCTATGTCCACTATCAATCAATTAAACGCTGTTGATACACCTTCCGGTTCCGACCTGCTGGTTATTTATTCGCAGCAAAATGGCGATTCTCGGAAAATCTCGCTATCGAATTTCTTGGTGTGGATTCAGGACAATATCGTTCTGTCCAGCTCAAGCGCATTTCCGGAGTACATCACGCAATATTCTGCGCCATCGGCTACAGGCTTTACTGTCACGCTGACCGATACGCAAACGAATGGATGGCTGATCCTGACGCCTACCGCTGGATTCGCTGCTGGGACTATCAAACTTCCTCTTGCGTCAAACACGCTGGACAAGCAGGAGGCAATCGTTAACTGCACACAAGCAGTAACCACTCTGACGATTGATGGAAATGGCGCAACTGCAGTCACTGGTGCGCCGACTACACTAGCGGCAAATGCAAATTTCAGGCTCAAATACGACAAGGCCACAAGTTCGTGGTATCGCATTGGTTAAAGGACAAAGATAATGACAATCAAATCCCCGTTCATGCCGTCGCGTGGTGGCAATCAAGTCGTAACGCCTGCCGCTACTTCGGCATCTGCAACACTTGCCAGTGTAAATAAATCCGTGCGCTTTGTCAATTCTGGTGCCGCAATTTGTCATGTGCGTATCGGAGTTGATGGGAAAGACGCCACAACCGCAGACACGCCAATCCTTCCAAATACTGCTTTGATCCTGCAGAAGGCAATGGATGATGATGTGGTGGCATATATCAGCGCAACTGGTACGACGCTGCACATTCAGCCTGGCGAAGGTGGCTACGTCTAATCATGCAAATCCCTGTCCTCAATGGTATTTATACAAACGAGGCATCGGATTTTCGCACTTCATACCCGCGTAATCTGGTTCCGATACCAAAGCAGAATGGGATCAGCCAGGGATATTTGCGCCCTGCTGATGGCGTAACGTTATTCGGGGCTGGCCCAGGCGTAGATCGTGGCGGCATCGAGTGGCAAGGCGTTTGCTATCGGGTAATGGGCACAAAGCTAGTTCGTATTTCAAATGCTGGCGTTGCCGTGGAGCTTGGAGATGTTGGAGGCTCTGGAGCTGTTGCACTTGACTACAGCTTTGACCGGCTTGCGATTGCCTCAAATGGGAAATTGTTTTATTGGAATAACATCACACTGACGCAAGTAACCGATTCTGATCTGGGTACAGTGCTTGATTTCAGGTGGATTGATGGCTATTTCATGACCACGGATGGCACCAGCTTGGTAGTGACCGAGCTAAACGACCCGACAAGTGTAAACCCGCTGAAATATGGGTCGTCTGAGGCTGACCCCGATAGCGTGGTTGCACTTCTCAAGCTGAGAAATGAAATCTATGCACTCAACAAAAACACAATCGAAGTGTTTCAAAACGTGGGTGGATCATTATTCCCATTTCAGCGAGTTTCAGGCGCTCAAATGCAAAGGGGTTGCCTTGGCACTCGTGCCTGCGCTATTTTCCTAGAAAATATCGCCTTCCTTGGCTCTGGCCGAAATGAAGCGCCTGCTATCTGGATGGGAAATAACGGACAAACTGCGAAAATCAGCACACGGGAAATTGAGCAGGTTCTGACGGAATATACATCCGTGCAGCTTTCTGCTGCAATCATGGAAACTCGGATTGCCGATGGACACCAGTTCCTTTACCTGCATTTACCCGATAAAACGCTGGTCTATGACGGCGCAGGAACTCAGGTAATGGGTGAACCTGTCTGGTTTATCCTGACCAGTGATGCAGCAACACCAGGACAATATCGCGCTAGAAATTTCGTTTGGTGCTACGGCAAGTGGCTATGCGGCGATCCTGTCGCGGCTCGGCATGGCTACCTTGTGCATGATGTGTCATCACAATATGGCGAATTGAACTCTTGGGAGTTCGGCACGGCCATTGCCTACAATGAAGGCAGGGGCGCAATATTCCATGAAGTCGAATTGGTTTGCCTCACTGGCCGCGTAGCCTTGGGCGCAAGCCCGGTAATCAGTACATCATATTCTGTCGATGGCGAGACATGGAGCCAGGACAAGACAAGGCCCGCAGGACGCGCTGGGGAGCGCGTTAAGCGTATCTCATGGCTGCAGCAGGGATTCATGAGGCATTGGCGCATACAGCGATTCAAGGGCACTAGCGACGCCCATTTGAGTGTTGCGCGGCTTGAGGTGAGATTGGAGGGGATGAATGTCTAATCCGCCACTCAACACGACGCGCCAGCAACTCGCGCAAATGGCACCGAATCCGAGGTTATTGAAAGCCTTGGAGGATATGCTTGTTCAGGTGAACAATGTAATCCCATCCAGCACTGATACGGTGGCATTTGATGCAAGCCTTGGCGTGTCTCAATCAACGCAAGCATTGTCAGCTATTGAGCGTATTGCATCGGCACTTGAAATGCTGGCTACAGCTCCGCCCATTCGGCACCAACAAATCCCCGATGATTTGGTGCCAATCAAACAAGAGATTCCAGCCCCGCAAGATAATTTATCTCCACCACAACAAGAAAACAGTTCTCCGTCTGTCGATAAAATCGACTTCGCCACACTTGCGCCAAAGCCTGCGTTTGTGCCTGGGCGGCTTTTTTACGACAAGGAAAGTAGGGCACTTGCTTACTACAGCGAGACTCCCGGCGTTACGTTTGACATTTGCAAAGAGTCAATAATTACTGTAATAAATGCTTCTGGCTCTAGCCTAGTTCCTGGGGAGCTTGTTTATATCAATGGGGCATCGGGTGATTGGCCTACTGTTAACCGTGCAAAAGCCGACGCCGAATTAACCTCACAGACCACTATTGGCATGGTTACTTCGCCGATGACTATCGGACAAATTGGCGAGGTTTGCACATCCGGTATTGTTCATGATCTTGATACATCGGCCTATGCGCCGGGAACGACTCTTTATTTATCAGCGACAGTAGCGGGCGGGCTTACATCGGTTGCACCACTCCAGCCTAATTATGTTGTTGAGGTTGCCAATGTTGTTAAGCAGAATGCAACTGTTGGTAATGTGTATGTGCGTGTTGATAAGAAGCCTTGGTTTCCTTCAATTGAGATACGAGATACAGCCGCGTCTGTAGTGCTTCCAACAGCGCCAACAGTCTTCAAACCGCCCACCATCGTTCGGCAAGATGGCTTTATTTATGACTCTGGAACGGGTATATTGACATTCACGCGATCAGCTTCTTATTCTGCTGTTCTGTTATTCAATGCACAGCCAAGCGCAGCAAATAAAAACATTTATTTCTATTCCGAAGAAGACAACGGGGTAGGATTCGTAATCAATAGATATTCGGCAAGAGCTTTAAATCTTCCAAATTCAACAGAGACTCAGGTTATTATCGCCACTGCTAGGTATTTTGCAGTTGGCGATAAGATTAGATTCAATATCTGGGGCGATGCAACAGTGACCCTAAAAACAACTGATCTACCCGGAACAACTCCAGGCACTGTAACGCTTCCCGCCTTCCGTTTTGTTATTGCTGGATAAAGGAATATATGACTATAACTGTTAAAAACATAATCCCGCGTAAACAGGCGGAAAATGTACAAACTACGCAATACACTGCTGTTAATTGCAAGTGCATCATTGACAAATTCACGGCGACGAATACCAGCGCCGCGAATGTCACAATCAGCGTCAATCTCGTGGCAAGTGCTGGGGCTGTTGGTGTTGCAAATCTTGTAACGCAATTGCGATCTATCGTACCGGGCGAGACTTGGACGGCCCCGGAACTTATTGGGCAGGTTCTTGAAAATGGCGGTTTTATCTCAACTCTCGCTAGTGCCGCTACATCACTGACGATTAGTGCAAGTGGCCGTGAAGTGACGTAAAATAATGTCAAATGACACAAATCACAATTACCACGGGAATCACTGACGAGCATTTGCAGCTCGTCTATGCTGATTCCCGCATACAGCGCATCGGGCACGACCACAGGCCCGCAGCGCCCGTAATTCACCCGCTGGCTCAGTATCTATCGGCTTGGGTTGATGGCGCGTTTGTAGGTGCCTTCCTGTCAATCCGTGCGCTATCTACAGAGATAGAAATTCATGCGTTGCTGCTGAGTCAGGCCATCCACGAATCACGCAAGCTTGGGCGGCTGGTGCTGGCCTGGGCATTTGAGCAGCCAGGCATTTTGAGAGTAACGGGGCTGGTCATTGATGGCCTGGATTCGGCGCTGAATTATTGCCGAAAAGTTGGCATGACTTACGAAGGGCGAAAGCGCCATGTTTGCCTGATTAACGGCAAGCCCACCGATATACACATTACGGGGATGACCCTGCAAGATTGGAATAGATCATGAGCTTTGTTGGTGATTTAATTGGAGATGTTGTTGGAGGCATCACTGGTGCAAAACAGGCGGCAAATGCGGCGGAATCTGCATCACAGACGCAAGCGGCATCGGCTCAAGCTGGTATCGACCAGCAGAACAAGCAATTCGAGGCGATGGTTGCACTTATGGCTCCATACGTCACAGCGGGTCAGGGCGCGCTCGGTGGTCAGCAGGCGCTGATTGGTCAGCAGGGCGCAGGCGCACAACAACAAGCAATTGCGGGCCTTGAAAACTCGCCGATGATGCAGGCAATGATGCAACAGGGTGAAAATGCCATGCTGCAAAATGCGTCTGCAACTGGCGGGCTTCGCGGTGGTAATCTGCAAGGTGCGTTAGCGCAATATCGCCCGCAAATGCTAAATCAGATGATTGAACAGCAGTATGGGCGGCTTGGCGGTCTTGCACAGCTCGGGCAGGCGTCTGCTGCTGGTCAGGCATCTGGTGGCATGAACTCGGCATCAAATATTGGCAACCTCCTGGCGCAGCAAGGCGCGGCGACTGCTGGCGGTCAATTGGCTCAGGGGAAGCTTGCCGGGAGTGCATTCGGGACACTTGCAAATCTTGGCGGTATGGCTTACGGTGCGGGCTTGTTTGGTGGTGGCGCTCCAGCATTAGCAGGAGCAGGAGCAGGAGCAGGAGCAGGAGGACTAGGGAGTTTCGCCGGACTTGGCGGCGCTCCATCACTTTCAAGCATGGGCGGAGGTCAAGGCTTCCAGCTCGGTGGCGGCGGAATTTCCGGTTTCAAGTTCTGAGGAATAAAAAATGGTAGCACCTATCGACTACATGAGCATGATGCAACAGCCTGATATTGGGCAAAGCATCATGCAGGGCTTGCAAATCGGCGGCGCTTATCGTCAGCAACAACAGGAGCAGCAGGCGCTGGTACAGGCGAAGGCACTGAAAGAACAATACGCTGCTGATCTGGGCGCGATGTTTAAAAACCCAACAGCACAAGCTGCCGCGCAGATGGTTGCTAAATATCCAGGCCAGCGCGAGGCATTTGCTGAATCTTGGAAAATGCTTTCTGAGGATCAGAAAAATACTGAATTCAGCGCAGGGACTCAGGCATTTAATGCTATCCAATCTGGCAATGTTGACGTTGCCAAAAAGATGATGGATGAACGCATTGCAGCCACGAAAAATTCAGGCCGCGATACATCAAAGCTAACCCAGATGCGTACTGCGCTGGACTCTGATCCAAAAATGGTTCAAGGGCAGCTTGGTCTAATTCTGTCGTCAACTGATCCTGAGCGCTGGGACAAAATGACAAAGACCATGCAAGGAACGCAAAAGGCCGGACAAGAAGCGCAAGCCTTCCCGCTTGAGCAGCAAAAGCGACAGGCCGACATAAGAAATATTGATAGTCAAATCGTTAACCGTGCGGCTGTGCTTGGCCTTGACCAAGATAAACTCGCTTCAGAAATGGGGATTAAACTTTCGGAGTTGAAAGCCAAAGGCGTAGAAATGGGTGAGAGTGGCAGAAAGCTTATGAATGATTCGGTGGCGTCTTCGATTACAGGGGAGGCCAGCGCTAACGCAATGGAAACCTTGGCAACGAAATTCACTCAAGAAGGCGGTGGTTCAGGAACTATGTCCGGGTTTGGTGAGTGGTTTAAAAAATCTACCGGCAACCAAAATGCCATGACTGAACTCAGGAATAATTACGCCAAAATCCGAAACTCGGCCGCCATGAAACTATTGCCCCCTGGGCCAGCGTCAGACAAAGATGTTCAAATGGCTCGGGAAGGTATGCCGCCTGAAACTGCTGACGTTGCTCATATTTCCTCATTCTTGCGTGGGACTGCAAAAATTGAGCGAATGAATGCCCAGCTTGATGATGCAAAATCTCAGTGGGTTGGCTCAGTTGGTTCCTTGGGGCGTCCACGAACCGATATTAATATTGGAGGCGTAACCATCCCGGCTGGTACCACGTTCCCAGAATTCCAGCGCCAATTTGCTGAGTCCCGCGCCAAGGGGTTAGCGATTGGAGCTGCTACAGCGCCAGGCGGTGCGGTGCAGTCTCTGTTCCAGAAATACTCAAAATAAGGCAGCAAATGGCCCGTGAAATCCCGACAAAATACGACGATCCTTTTTGGACTGGACTTGCTGCGAATACTGAGAAAAAGCTAGATTTGCCGTCTGGGCTGCTGGTATCTGTGCTGACCAATGGCGAGAAAACGAACGCTGACCGGGTAAGCCCTGCTGGAGCCAAAACGCCATTCCAAATCATCCCGCAGACGCGCTCGGGGGCAATGAAGAATTACGGAATTGACCCGTATCTAAGCCCAGAGAATGCGGCTGAAGTTGCCGGGTTGTTGCTTAAGGATTCGCTAAAGCGCAACCGGGGCGATGTGGAGCAGGCTGTGGGCGAGTATCACGGCGGCTTAGATCGCAAGGCATGGGGGCCGGTGAATGAGGCTTACCGCAAACGAGTAATGGGCGGAATGGGCGCAGAGCCTACAGGCCAGCCACAAAGCACTTACGAGCGCCTCAAACAAGCCAATGAAGCCAGGACTTCGGGCGGCTCTGTATCGTCTGTCTATTCAGCTTATACATCCGGGAAAATGACGCCGGAGGATTCCGCGACTTTCGAGGATGCCGTTAAAAATGGACAGATCATGCTGCCACGCGGATCTGCACTCAAGTCAGCACCGGCACCCAAACAGGGTGGGAATATGGCCCCGCAGTCTGTGGCTGACGCATACGCAAGCGGCACGATGGAGCCGCAAGACAGGGCGCAGCTTGAGGGCTGGATCAAAGATGGCACAGTGACATTGCCGCCATCGAGCGTAAGCAAGATACCCACAGAACCGGGCGCAAATCTCGTACCAACCGGGCCAGGGCCAGAGCCGACATTGGGAGAAAGAGCAATCGGCACGGGTGAGGCCGCACTGTCAGCAATTACCGGCATGACTGGCGGCGCTTTGGGCATGGCTGGCGGGTTGCCTGTTGGTCTTATAAAGGCTGCTGCAAAAGGCCAGCTAGGCACCCCGGAAGGCGCTAATCTTGTCGAACAAACAATGGCAGAGGGCGCTGGAGCTTTGACTTATCAGCCCCGAACCCCGCAAGGCCAACAGCAGGTGCAGGCCGTAGGCAACGCATTGGCGCAAGCTCTGCCCGTTATGCCGCTTACCGGAGAATTGCAGCTCCTAGGCCGTGCTGGGGCTACCGCTGGGCCATCCATCGGCGCGGCGCGTCAAATCGGCACACAAGCTGCGAAGGCGGGCGGGCAAGCTGTGGCGGCTGGTGCAAAGCAGGCAGGGCAGGCAATCGCGGCATTGCCTGGGCGCGCTGCCGAAGCTGTGGGCCTGCGTGAGCCTGCCGCAGCACCACGGCAGGCCGGTGGTAGTGGTGGCGCTGCTGGTGCAAGCCTGGAGACTGTGCGCGATTTGCAGGCGGCGGGGTTGCCTGTTCCTGTAGAGCTTACGCGTGGTGCGGCGCGGCGTGACGCAGGGCAGTTGGCTTTTGAAAAAGAGCAAATGAAGTCTGCTGAATTCGGCGAGCCACTACGCGCAAGAGCCGAAGCGAATAGCGACCAGATCATGAGCAATTTTGATGCATTTGTCGATGAAGTCGGCCCAACGGCATTTGAACCGTCTGATGTTGGCCGATCTGTCACGAATGCGCTTGCCGCGAATGCAGCAAAAGACAAGGCAGCAATTCGCGTTGCGTTCAAAAATGCCGACAAAGCAGGCGAAACGGCGGCACCAGTCAATCTCGATACGCTGGTGGCACATCTTGAGCAGTCAGCCCCGGAAGCTGCAACGGCACCACTGTTGACGACTGCAATAGCACTCGCTAAAAAGCTGAAAATAGCGGAAGAAGTGAATGGGCAACTTGTCCCGCTGCCGAACGTCCCCATTAAAACTGCCGAACTATTCCGGCAAGCGATTAACCGGAACACGGGATTTGAGCCGACGAATATTCGTCAATCGTCCATCATCAAACAACTTATTGACGAATCGACGGCAGGCCAGGGTGGGGATATTTATCGAGGCGCTCGGCGTCTGCGTGAAAATTTCGCAAAGCGTTATGAGAATCGGGCCATCATTGCAGACCTGATTAACAACCGAAAAGGCATGAGTGATCCACGCGTGGCAATCGACAAGGTGTTCAATCGAACTGTGCTGAACGGTTCGCCGGAAGAATTGCTATTTCTTCGCAGGTCTTTGAAATCTAGCGGCCCCGATGGAGTGCAGGCGTGGAAAGATTTGCAAGGTGCCGCCATCAAGCACATCAAAGAATCATCTACAGCACTCTCCAAGGATAGTCTTGGCCGTGACATGGTTTCTGTTGCGAAGCTCAATCAGGCGGTAACGGCGTTAGAAAAAAATGGCAGGCTTGAAATCCTGTTTGGCAAAAAAGGCGCTGAACTCATGCGTACACTGAACGAGGTGGCAGGCTACGTGAACACTGTACCGCCTGGGACGCTTATCAACACAAGCGGTACGGCTGCAACCCTGATGGCTGCAATTGCGGAGGCTGGTCTTACTGGTGCGACAACAGGCATTCCATTGCCTATAATCAGTGGACTTCGCCAAATATCGGCAAGCATCAAAAATGTCAAGTTGAGAAGGCGCATTCAGGATACGCTAAAAGCTCCAGAAAACCTACAAGGAAATCCGTAATCATGACTGCAACTTTTGTACCTATCCCTTTTCCTGTATTCTCCGATGCGGCCGGAAGGCCGTTAGAGTCAGGGAATATCTACATTGGCAAGCCGAACCTTGATCCTCAAACATTCCCGATGCAAATCTACTGGGATGAGGCGCTCACAATCCCAGCGGCTCAGCCAGTTCGGACTATTGGGGGTTATTCGGTCAGGAATGGCTCTCCCGCCAAGATTTTTGTCAATGGCGATTACAGTATTCGCGTAACTGACAAAAATGGGGTGTCAATTTACCTTGCGCCAATCACGGCTAGTCAACTTGGCAGTAATCAGATTACATTTACTCCATCCGGTACGGGTTCCGTTTCAACGACTACACAAAGCAAGCTCCAAGAATCGGTAAGCGTTAAAGACTTTGGCGCAGTTGGTGATGCCGTTACGAGCGATCAAGCCGCCATTACGGCCGCTGTCAATTCCGCATACACTCGCGGCGCTGAGCTTTTTTGGCCTATCGGGAATTATCTGACCACTGCAAGTTTCAGCAATTTCCATTCAATCCGGCATTCCGGCCCAGGCGTGGTAATTCGTGGATCAGGTACTTTTTACGCATCCCCGCGTGAGGCGCAGGAGAACATTATTTATGCGGCATCGACTGGAGTGCTTGGCAATGACGGGCTTTCCTCGTCAACTCCGACTACGCTTCAAGGTGCATTTAACATCCTGATGACTCATGATTACCTAGAAGGTAATTGGCGCATTAAATTAGCTGCCGGTAATTACACTGGCGGCGCAAGGATTGGCCGAGCAAATGAGTCGGAGGTCAACCCCAACTCCGATTCGTACAAAAATAATAATATTGAATCAAAAAATTTCATTATTATCGAAGGGCCGGATGTTGGTTATATCCCGTCTTCAAATCCGTTTCCTACGCCAACCGCCTTGTTTGATGGGGTATCTGCTGCAGCAATTGGCATTGAGGCATACAACGTAAAATTGCTAATCAAGAACCTGAAATTCTCAAACTACAACGGCTCGACAAGCTCCGGCGGCGTTATTGGCGATGGTTGTGAAATTAGAACCGAGAATGTGCATACCAGTGGATGCTATTATGGGTTGTCAAATTTCCGAGGACTGCTGGAGATTCGTGGTGGCTGGCTGTATGGAAGCGCAACAAAGCAATACACCGGCATCCGATCAATGTTTTTGAATAAACATGAAGTCGGATCACAGATTGCTGGAGGTATCGGACAGGGGCCGAAAATTACTTTCTGTAATTTTGGATTGTTTGTGCAAGAGGGCGGAACAGGTCACTCTGATTATGTCCAGTACGAAGATTGTGGCGATGCAATCCGAGTAACTGTGAATTCTCGCGTAAACTATAGTGGAAGCGATTTTAAACGCTGCGAACGTGCTGTTCGGGTTGATTTTAATTCGGTTATTTACGAATCTGGAGCCAATTACAACCTTGGAACTGCTGACGCATGTCTTGAGCTGGTGGCAATTCAAAACGGTGGCGTTGACGAAACGCGTGACAGCTACGCCAACACCGCCGTTTCTACCGACTATTTGAACACCTCAACAACGATAACCGGCACGCTTGTATCGACGCCAATCCTGGTCAAAACTTTAGCGCGCGGGCGGTTTGCGCCAAGCCTGCAAAGCATCCGAAAGCCGCAAGGGATTCGCATTTCTGGGTTTGGCTCACTTACCGGAACCGCTGGGGCCAAGCAAATAAAAATTCGGCTTGGAGGTGTGCTGGCTGGCTCTGTCAGCGTCACCGCTGCGACAGTCGGCAGTTTTCGGTTTGATTCTGATGTTCTGTTTTTTGCTCCAGCAGTTCAGCGCGGTGGGATTACCGTGTCGCCACACCAATCGGTCATCTATTCGAATTATGTAGCAACAACAGTTGATATGATGGCTGCAGATCAAGCCATCCAGTTTGAAGTTCAATTGGTAAATGCTGCCGACTCGATCACTATTGATAGTTGTGTTTTTGAAATTATTGGATAAATAAATGGCTGAACCCACGTCAACCACCATCGCGGCAGCAACAATCGCCGCTGCTGCAACCACCATCCCCGTACTGACGATTCTCGGCGTCCCGCTTGGCGTCCCGCCCGAAACCCTTATTGCTGGATTTTTTGGCGGCCTTGTAGGCGTTATTCTCCTTAACACCGTGCCATCATCTGATGTGGGTATGTGGCCCGCACTCTGGACGACGGCGCGGCGCATGGCGGTAACATTCGCCAGCAGCCTGACCGCCGGGTATGTTGCGCCGATGTTCTCCGGCATCATCGCTGCAGTCCCTGGCGTGACGCCCTACGGCGCGCTGCTGGGGTCTGCGTTCCTTGTTGGAGCCGGGGCGCAGCGCATCATGGCCAAGGCCGTCCAAAAATTAGCACCACCGGCAGACGCCCCAGAGATAAAGGCTTCATGCAATGACTGATATGACCCCCCTCCTTCATGCCACTTCTGGGCTGATTGTGCTTGCTGAGGCGCATCGCCGGTTTGACGCGGCCCGGCTGACCTGCGCCAGCCTGTCACGCCGCCAGCGGGCATTGCAGGCGCTACACGTCGTAGCCTGGCTGCTGCTGGCCTTCCCTGCCGTGGTTGCGGTCTTTGCGCCACTTATTTCTGTTGCTGGCCCGCCGATTTGCTGGCGCGGCCTGTCAATCGACATGGTGACGCCACCCAGCACTGTTGATGTGCTTGTGCTGGGTGGATTTGCCGTCATGGTCGTGCGCGACTGGCTGGATTCGCCATGTACCCGATAGCCTGGGCGCTCTGGTGGGCGTGGCTGCGCGGCAAGCTTCCTCCGCTCTGATGCCGTGAAACGCAAAAAAGCCCGCCACCTTTCGGCGCGGGCTTTGGTTGAAGCTCGGTTGCTACTTTTGCGCCAACTTGGCAATTTCCGCATCAATCGCCGCATCCAGTGACTCATAGCTTTTCAGCATCCGCCCGCCGAAGCCATCCTTTTCTGTAATGGTGGAACTTCCGCTGTAAATTTCACGCAGCCACACATAACGCGCTGCGTTCTTTGCCATGGCGTCGCGCTCTGCGGTCATTACAGCCAGTTCGGCGCGCAGCTTGTCGCTTTGAGTCTCCTGCGCTGCAATGATGCCGTCCTTGCGGCGCATGGTGTTCACCTGCCATGCACTTTCCAGTCGTGCGATTTCCGCATCCTTCGCGGCCAGAGCGGCCAGAGCGTCGGACTGACGGACAACGGCAAAGCCCCTGCCTTCAGCGCAGGTTTCCCAACCTTTGCGATCCGGCAAGGTTGCTCCGGCCTGAATCCATGCTGCCACCGGCATGGCCGCGTCCCCGACTGGCGCGGGCGGCACCACTTCAATCGGCGGCGCTTTCATGCCAGTGAGCGTGGCAATGAAGTCAATCGACGCCTGGAGTACAGCGTCTTTTTGCTGCGCGGCAAGGGTTTTATTTTGGTTCATGGTTTTCTTTCTGCCCGCGCGCGGCGGGCGTGGTTTAAATCAGGTGTTACAGGCCGGGCACGGGATGCCGCGCTTTGCCTCGGTGACGGTGCTGAAATTGATCCAGCCGGTTTCGGCCCCGCATTTGATGCAAGTCATTCGGCACTGGTTGTCATCTGGCGGGCCGCTGCCGCGTGCGTCGCTGACGTGCATCAGCACCCGGTGCAGCGCCCTTTTCTTTGTCTCTGGGAAAAGGTCGGGGGTTTTCATGCCGCCCTGCGACTTGTGCATTTCAACCATTTACCAAATCCGCCGCTCACATCCGAGTTCAGGTAGTCCCGGTAGCGTTGCTGGCCGCGTGTCAGCTTGGGGCGCTTCGGGCTGTGCTGTTCAATGTGGGCAATACCCTGCGGTGTGACGTGGAAAATGTCGTCGCCACCGGAAATTGCAGAGCCAGCGCGGCGCGTCATCAGACCATCCTTGACCAGCGCCATGCAGTTGTCGTAGTCGTTTGAGCCGGGGCCTGTGCAGAAGTGATTCCGTTGTCGGCTCCCTTCTCCGTATTGATTTGCTCCGATTGAGTGCTGGAGGATTTGGAGTTTGCTGTCCATGATTTTTCCTTGAGTGCCCGCGCGCGGCGGGCGGTTGGTTATGCGGATTTCTTGCCAAGTTCGGCGGCCATGCGGCGACCAATCCAGGCGGCGCAAGGCACAGCCCAGGAGTTGCCCAGCATCTTGTAGCGCGGTCCATCGGCAATCGCCGTCTGGCACTGCTCAAGCGACATCACGCCGCCCCGCGCCAGATACTTGATGTAGTCGTGGTCCAGCTTTTCCGGGTTGATCTTCTTGCGCCTGCCGGGGATCAGCGAGTAGTCATCGGGAAATCCCTGTAGGCGCTCACACTCGCGCGGGGTAAGTCGGCGGATGCTCATGGCTGTCAGCAGCGCCGGGGGTGGACTATTCGCGTCCAGGCAGGCCGTGCGCTCGTAGAAAATCTTGCCCGCGTTATTGCTGGTGGTGTTGTGCAGCTTGCTGGCACAAAAGGCGTAGGGTGCCTCATGGTTGCAGTTGAGCGTCGGAGCGATTTCGGCACCGATTTCGGCACCGCCTTGACCCGTGGCGACGCATAAAGTTCGCACCGCGACTACCGGGTCTTGACCTCTGGTGTCTCCTGCGCGCTCGACTCCCCTGCCACTTGCAGTAAGGCTTGGAGCAAGGTCGTGGGCAGTGCCTTTCCCCACTTCTCTGCGCGGCGCAGAATCCCGGCGCAGGCCGTCGAACTCAAAAAGTACCGCTGCGGGATCGAAGCCGTTTCGAGCACTTCCGACAACAAACACACGGCGGCGTCGTTGGGCCAGTCCGAAATATTGGGCATCCAGGATGCGCCACGCTGCTGTTCGGCTGGGGCCAGAAACACAACCCGCATCCGGCCAGCCGTCGGGCGCATTAAGTGGCTCATCACCCCCACATAATTGTGCGAGGAAGCAGCCGAAGGCGTTATCTCGGACGCTGAGGAGTCCGGGGACGTTTTCATATAGACACACGACAGCAGGTCGTCCGTGGGAAATGCGAATTCTGTCTGCATGGTCGATAAGTTCCGTGTAAATAAGGGTGAGGTTGCCCCGGTCATCATCCAGACTGGCGCGAGTTCCGGCAACAGAAAACGCCTGGCATGGCGGGCCGCCGACAATCGCGTCTGCGTCGATGAATATCTGTTCCGGCCAGTTTTTATACTGGGTCATATCGCCCAGATTTGGGACGCTGGGGTAATGGTGTGCGAGAACGGAAGATGGGGTGGCATCTATCTCGCTAAATGCAATCGCCTCCCATCCGAGGGGATTGAATGCGACGGACGCCGCATCAATCCCGGAGCACAGTGAAATGAATTTCATACAATCCTTGGAAACAAAAAAGCCGCTGTGATGCGGCTGTGAATTGGTTCGGCGCGGGCCGAGTGCGTCAGGCTTGCGGCAGCGCTCCCTCAAGGATTTCGTGCTGCTCGCCTTCTGCAACCGTGACCGGGGCCAGCACCAGGCGGCCGGACAGCAAGGCCTCCTTGACGGCGTTGAACTCCCAGGCGTAGCACTGGCTTTCCACGTAAACGCGCATGCCGTCGCGGTAGTCGTGCTTTTTGCGCTTGATGAAGGCTTCGGCCGCGTCATTTGTGAAGTGCGAATTGACGTACTCCCATTCCTCTTTCCAGCCGGTGACAGTGTGGCCGGGTAGTTCGGCCAGCACGCCCAACTGTTCAGAGATGTCCAGACTCAGAAAATCCAGATCGTGGGCGGCCTGTGCCAGCGCGTTGATGTCTTCCTGCGAACTCTCATCGCAGGCGTCCCAGTATTCTTTCGGGCTGTACCAGATTGAGTCATCGCAATGGACCAGCGTGGAGTCGCTGTCGCAGTAATCGAGGTCAATGCCCGAAATGATCCGCCTGGCTTGCACGATAAACAGGGCGTCGGCCGTGCCATGCTCGCCTACGCCCTCGCCCACGCAGTCATGGCGCAGGCGGGTGATGAAGTCGGCAAAGGTTTCGGCGTCCAGCGGCGCGCCGGTTGCGAGTGATTTTTTGATCATGATTTTCCCTTGGAAATAAAAAGCCGTTTGTCAGGCGGCTGTAAAAAGTGATCGGCGCGGCAGGGACGCCAGCGCGATTAGGATTCTCATGCCATCACCGTCACCTTCTTGAATTCGATAACCCAGACCCAGGGGTTTTTCTCCCATGAGCCGGAACCGTTGATTGACTCCCAAACCTGGGCGTAATGGTATGAATGTTTTCCAGCCAAGTAAGCGCGAAGACTTCCAATTGGGCAATTCCCATCACACCCTTCTGCCCGCGCATCCGCCTCGCTGATGTCCTGCAGGCGCTCCACGCGAATGCTGACGATCTCCAGCGTGGTGCGGCTGAAAGCGCGTGGCATGTGGATGCTGGGACGCTTCCTTCCCGTGATCTTGTCGCCATCGGCCCAGTAATGGATCGAGCGAAGTTCCTTCAGGCTTGATGGCGATTCGCTGTCGAAACAGGCGTGGGTTGACCATGACTCGCGCACCCAGAGCCGGTCACCTGGCTGGCCGTAGGGGCAGTTCGCGTATTTGCCTGCATTTACCTCGCCAGCCAATTCGTTGGTGGATAGTTCGCACCCGATATTGCGATCTTTTCCGGGCTTCACGATGTGCCGCGTCTGGGTCTTGCTGCCGTCGCGCAGCGCCCGGACCATCGGCGCACTGAAAATCATCGGGCGTTCTTTTTTCGTGTTTATGATGTTGCTTCCGTTTTGAGATCAAGCCGATACAGGGCGGGCGCGCTGCTTGCGCGGCACGGCAACCAGGCCAGCCGGTTTTTTCTTTTTCATCGAGTACCGGGCGGCCGCAATGCCTGCTGCGACACCCGGCAGGCCACCCAACAGGAAGGCACCGACCTCCCACAAGTTCGACTGGGCAAAGAACTGGTGCGCCAGGGCGTTGACCCCGGCCAAAATTACCACGCAGAAAATTGCGTGGACGACGCTCTGGCGGCAGGCCGCGAAGCCGAGCAGCGCCAGGGGGGTGAATCCGGCGCCGAGCGCCACGAGAAGGTGAAGGGGGTCAATCATGTTGTTGCTTCCGGTTTGACGTTAAAAAAGCGCCGGGTGGCGCTGCTGGTGTGCGCCCATGATGGGCGCGGGTTTGTTTACGCGACCAGGCGCTGCCGTGCCATGACTTTTTCGATGTGCGCCACCAGTGCTGCGCCGACGAGCTGAAAGTCGTGCTCGTGGTACAGCACGGCAGCGCGCTCCTTTGCTGCGGGCTCAAAGCCAAGTTGGCGCAGAAAGTCGGCAGTCACCGCGAAACCCAGGCGCTCCGAGATGGCGCCCAGGCGCAGGGCAGGGGTGTAGTGAGGTGTTGGCTTGAAGGCGTCAACCAGGCGCGACGCAGGCAGCGGGACCAACTGGACCGGCTGAATCTGAATGATGGGAGACAGAACAATTTCCGGTTCAGCCGGGGCCGCCAGCAGCGCGTCATCGGCAACCCGCTGGCGCTTGGCCTTTTCCTCGTCCGCCAGCCTTTCACGCTCAAGCCGGGCAACTTCTTCTTTGCGGATGCGCTCGCGGTCGGCCTCGATACGCACTTCTTCGGCACGCTGGTGCTCAGAAATTCGACTCTTGACCAGCGCCCGCAGGTCGTCCGGCTCCTTGAGCACGATCGGGGCAGCATCTGCAAACAAGAAAGCGTGCGCGCTGGCCAGTTCGCGCAGTGTGGTCAGGTTCGCATGGATGCGGTCAGCCGTGGCGCTGGCGCCGATCTTGGAGCTTGCCAGCAGGGTATCGACGGCATCGTTCAGGCTGGCCAGCGTGCGCTTGCCCTTGACCGCGCCCGCGAAGTCGGCATTGACGACTGGCATGTAGGCCTTACCCAGACGGGCGTTCAGCGAATCAACGTGCGCAGCCAGCGCGGCGCGGCCCCGGCTCACAATGTCAAGCCGGATGGCGTCTTTTTGAGCCGCCACCAGCTTTTCACTTGCCAGCCGCGTGGTGCGCGCCAGGGTTCGCAGATCAGCAACCATGCGGCGCATTTCCTCGACGCTGCAGAGCTGGGCGAGTGAGCTGGTTTCCGCCGCCTCAAGCGCGTCCTCTGCCTTTTTCAGCGCCTTGCACGCGCTTTCGGTGTCTGCGAACTCCTGATCCGTCGCAGGCTTTACAGGCATGCGCTTGATGAAGGCGCGCAGCAGGGCGCCGAACTCGGTCAGGTTTGACGCAACCACCAGCTCGCCCTGGACCTGCACCACAACAGCAGGCAGGGACTCGACAGCCGCAGCGACTGCCGCCGCAACTGGCGCCACCGGCACATAGGCGGCCAGGTCTTCGGAGAACTGCGTCCAGCCTGCAATGATGCTGGCGCGCAGCTTGGCGTCCGATGCATACCAGCAATGGCGCCTTTCAATCAGCTCGTCGCCTTCCCACTTGGATGCCATAAACAGCACGCGCCCGGCGCCCGACACCATCAGCTGCTGCTCCATTTGCACTTGATACTGCAGGGGGAGGCCGTAGCCGTTCCCCTCATCCTTCATGCAAGCGCGAAGCTCGTCGTTCAGGGTCTTGTGCTCGAAGGCGGTATCTTCGAGCATTGTCAGGCCGTCAAAGCTAGCGGAAAACTTGCCCAGCGACCCGACCACGGGGTAAAGCTCGTCGCCGATGATGGCCTCGGCCAGGGGGCGGGCCAGCGCCTCGAAGCGGTGACCATCATCAAAGCGGCGCTGGGTGCCAGCATTGACTTCTGGCGCCAGCCCGGTGTGCAGCTCGTGCAGCAGTTGGGTGCGGGTCTTGTACTGGCTGCAACCCATCATTGCAGGCGCATCGCTGGCATTGAAGTGTTGGGCGCGATAGGCCAGCCACTCGGGCGAGCCTTGAACGAGGTTGTGAGTTTTCATGCTGCGACTTCCATTTCGATGACGTTGCTAACGGTGGCGCGAAGCGTGGCGATCTGCTTATCGCTCAGACTGGCTTTTGTGGAGACGGTGGCAATGATCTGGTCTGCCGTTTTCTTTCCAGACTCAATCAGGCCGCGCCAGGCTTGCAGATTCCTGGAAAATGCCTCATCCGAATAAGCGGGCAGGGATGTCGTGGCTGGCTTGATCTCGCCGGTTGCCGGGTCGATGATTTTGGCGGGCTGAATGCTCTCAACGATGCGCTCGGCCTCGTCGCTGTCGTAAATGCCGCCGAAGCCGAAGGCAATGCGGGCGCATTGGATCATTGCCTTGTGGCGCAGCATCCGGTAGGGGTGAGACTTCCAAGGGCCAGTGCTTTTATCGCATTCAACCATCCACTCTGTAATCTTGATTGGGTGGCCCCGGTCCTTGCGGTGAATTACGCAAGTGCAAGAGTCGGCATCCTGCACAAAGTCCATGCCGTCAAACTGCTGATTGCTGTTTATGATGCGGGCCCAGCCATCAACACCGACAACCGGAACAATCCCGCCTTTAGCATCCGGGAATGCGTGAATTTCTTTCGTCCAGGGGTTCAGGCCGTACTGGTTTGCCACAATCAGCAGCGCGCTCAGTTGAGCGTCGGAAACTTCACCCTTGAAGGCGGTGGCCTTGAGGACGCTGTAAAGTTCCTCGCTTTGCGGCAGGTTAAAACGAACTGCAAGTTCGTTTATCTGGGTGGTAATCATGTTGCTCACTTCATTCTCCTTCGTGGTTGTCGTCAAAAAATCAAATCAACCGGCGCTTGTCGGCTGATTTGATGTCTCGGGGCGCAAAAAAGCCGCATCGAGTGCGGCTGGCGGGGCGGGCGGGCGTCATGATTTGCGCCCCAGCGTGCCGCAGGTGAGCTGGCCGTCAGCGGTCCACAGTGCGACGGCCAGCGGGCCAGCGGTCAACATGCAAAGCTGCTGCCCGGCGCGCTTCTGAGCTTCACTGCCCGGCGCGGCGGTTTGCACCGCCTGCCTCAGCGCCGCTTCTTTGTCGTTGGCGGCTTGCGCGGCGGGCAGCAGGGCCAGCGCCAGGAGCAGGGCGCTGGCGAGTTTCACTTCGCACCCTTTTCGACGGCTTCACGCTGCAAAACGGCGCTGCCAACATCGTCACAGTCTTTGATGCACTGCTTGATCTGCTGACGCATACCTTCCCCCATCTCATCACCGAAGTGGCAGTTCAGTTTTTTAAGCAAAAAACCTGCTCCGATGCAAATTCCCTCAAGTCGCTCAAGGCGCTTGGCCGATGATTTGTTTTTACTCACGTCTGCAACTCCTTCAGCGCATCCTCTTCGATCAGCGCAACGAGCCCGGGGCTCAGCAGCGCATCCAGCACATCCGCACCATTCAGGTACGCGGCGCGCAGCTCAGCCTTGGCTGGCCAGGCCGGGCAGGATTTGGTTTCCGCTTCGCCCAGGTCGATGTCCAGGTGGCACACCAGCTTCACGCCCGGCCCGGCTCCGTACCAGTGTTCGGTTTGGCCTTGTGGGCAGCGCGGCGCGGCGAACTCAGCCGGGACATGGCCCCGGCAGTCGGCATGGCTCTTTTCAAAGACCTTGCCGCACTGGTTGCAAAACTTCACGACGGGGTGAAGGGTTATGACGGCGGCAATTGCCGGGTGCGCCACGCGGGCGGCAGGTTTGATACTCGTGTTCATGGTGTTCTCCAGTCGTTCAGAAAAATTTACCGATGGCGATGGCCGAAGCCAGCACCGTGAAGGCGAGAAGGCCAGCTTGGATAAGGCTGGCGATGTAGCCAGTTCGGTCGGGGGCGGAATCCATGCCGTGTGTTCGATTGGCGCAGCAGGTGCAGTTCCTGCCCTGGTTGCAGTCGTGTGTGCAGTTATTCATTGGTTGCTTTCAACTCTCGACCTTCGGAAGACTCCACTTTCCCGCCGAACTCACAGCCCCGATTCGCTTTAGGACCGAGCTGATCGCCGATGATGCCGGGACAGCCCAGGCCGTGCCGTACTCGGACATGCACCATTGCTTGTTGATTTTCCGAGCAATATCAGTCGGGCCAATTGGCTTTTTTACTCTTTTGAGAACAGCCAAGACGGCAGCGTCTCGCTGTTCTTTTGTCGTTTCAGATTTCATATTTTTCCTTCTGGTTAAAAAACCGCATCACCCTGCTGCAGGGTGATCTGGTTTACCCTCGTTGCGGAGGGCGGCGCCGGTCTTTCCCGGCTGTCATACCCTAGCGGCACTTCGGCGGCCTCAGGACCATGCGATCTGCACGGCGGCACCCAGCGCATTACGCATCGGCCAATTTCTTCTATATGAGCCGAGAGTGATGACAGGGGCGGGCTGGAGCTGATCCCAGCTTGCCGACAACTTCGTACTCACATCAGGCTCCGGTCGGCGATTGCTCGCACGTGGGGCAGGCTGGGGTCGGCGGTAGATAACCTTGCACATCAGCACTGTGCGTTCCGCCTTTGTCATCACTCTCGGATTTTTAAGGGACCGTGCCAGAAGCTGGCGGTCGGGCTGAGATCAGACCTTGCCGCTTGCGTTTGCTTGCGGCATGACTGAATTATGCAAGAAAGTTTGCATGAAAACAATGGGCAATGCAAAAAAGTTTGCATATTTTTTGTAAAGCTGAAACTTTAGGGTTCTTGTGATGCCCGGCTTGCATGCGTGCCAAGTTGCCCATACAATGCAAACAACTTTGCACCAGGAGGCAGCATGAAAGAAAAGACGGGCATCGAGAAAGCACTCGACAGATTCAATGGAAGCGCCGTCAAGCTGGCGAAGGCCGTTGACGGCTTTGCCACTCGACAGAACATCGAGTGCTGGAGCGCAACAGGGACAGTCCCGCCGGAAAAGTGCGTTGCAATCCACCGCGCAACAGGCGTCAGCTTGGGCGAGTTGAACACGCGCATGGACTGGAATGCCATTTACCGGGCACTGAGATCGGAGCGATACGCCAAGAGCAGAGCGCCGAAAACGATTCCTCGACAGGTGCCAGCATGAGCCGCGCCGCGTGCCCGGCCTGCGGCCACTGCGCCGCCAGCCCTGCGACGGGGCAGGGGGTTGCCATCGGCGACTACGTTGACATGACTCCGCGCACCACAGAGCCCACAGGCGCGACTCCAGCGCCCGCGAGCGATTACCCCCTGCGCTTGGGTTTGTTCGGCATCCTGGACCGCGCTGGTGCGGCCGTCGTTCGATTTGTGGGGCAGCCATGACCGTCATCACCGGATGGCGCAACCGCAAGCCAGCACCCAGCAAAGCATTCTCCGCTGACCCGGCGTTCAGCGGCACAAACCTCAAAAACGCACAGCGCTCGACCGAAGCGAATGACCGCAAGGGGATTCTGAGCAGCGACTCGATCAGCACCGAGACGATCAGCCCGACTGACAAGCGCGCCCGCTTGTCCAAGGCCAGTATTTAAAGCAAAGCGGCCATGCCTTTTCGGCCGCACAAAAAGAAAAGGCCACCGGGAAGGGTGGCCAATTCAATTTTCAAACACGGAGACAACGAGCGAATTATGCACCACAAATCTGAAACCTTCATCCGCAAGTTGGTCAGCGCATCGCCTGAGCTGATTTGCGCCCTGGCGGTTGACGCCGCAGAGCGCGGCGAGTCCCACGCCCAGGCGAACTTCTACCCTGAAGGCGAATTCGAGTACCTGTTTTTTCAGGTGTCCTACCTTGACCGCATCGATGAGCTCAAGGCCGAGGCCCAGGCCGCATACGTGATCGAGCGCGCCAAGGGTGGCGGGGTGGCGAAGTGATCTACCAGATCCACCGCCGCGCGCGCTGGTGCCGGCCGCGCGCGCTGGTGCCGGCCGCGCGCGCTGGTGCCGGCCGCGCGCGCTGGTGCCGGCCGCGCGCGCTGGTGCCGGCCGCGCGCGCTGGTGCCGGCCGCGCGC
>Ga0105152_10000012_pt1 | contig 37605 bp, 34 predicted proteins | sample LakBais05cmmetaG_FD_81534 | JGI IMG/M metagenome (GOLD analysis project Ga0105152, IMG submission 81534) | Lake sediment microbial communities from Lake Baikal, Russia to study Microbial Dark Matter (Phase II) - Lake Baikal sediment 0-5 cm | ecosystem: Environmental > Aquatic > Freshwater >...
ATGTCAACCTCGAGGTTGAGCTGATCATCCCCGTGGCGCTCGAGCAGGGCTCCAAATTCGCCATCCGCGAAGGCGGTCTGACCGTCGGCGCTGGCGTTATCACCAAGATCATTGCATAGGCAAGGAGAGACGGACCGGCTAAACCGGCTGTCGGAAGAGTAACATGGCATCAAAAAAGAAAGATGTTCGACCGGTGATCACGCTGGCATGCTCAGAGTGCAAGGAAAGAACCTATACCTCTGAAAAAAATCGGCGCAATGATCCAAACCGGATGGAAATCAATAAGTATTGCCCGCGCTGTAAGAAACACACGTTACATCGCGAGACAAAGTAGATAATCTCCATCGTTAATGGTGTATACTTAAATGTTGGTGCCATTAACGAATACAGGCCAGTAGCTCAATTTGGTAGAGCGCCGCTCTCCAAAAGCGGATGTTGTGGGTTCAAGTCCTGCCTGGCCTGCCTTTGAAGGATGAAGAACGCCGTCGTCAATTGGCGGCGTTTTGAACGTAAGAACGAGGAGGCTGTTGTGACCGATAATGTAAAGAAAACCAACCGTGCTACCCGCTGGTTCAGAGAAACCATCGGTGAACTGCGCAAGGTTAACTGGCCTACCACCCAGGAGACCTGGAACCTGACCAAGGTCGTTCTCCTGGTTATGCTGGTCATGGCAGCCATCCTGGGATTATTGGATTTCGTCTTCTCAACCGTGATTACCTCACTGGTTGCCTAAGAAGACTTGAAGTATTGACCAAACTGGAAAGTGATGCAAAATGCAGGATATTGATGGCATAACGTCTGATATGGAACTGCCCGAAGAACCGGCTGAAGAAACTCAGCCCACCGGCGGAGATATCAGCGCGCCTGTCGAACCCGCACATCCCTCCACCAGCGTACCTGCACCTGCAAATGGCGAGGAACTCCCACCCATTGAGGGTGAAAAACCACTGTCGGAGATCATCGCTTCGGTTGAAGCCGAATCCCCTGATGATACACGCGCATGGTATGTCATCCATTGCTACTCCGGCTATGAGAACAAGGTCCGGCATAACCTGGAGCAGCGCATTGAATCGATGGGCATGAAGGACAAGATCTTCGATGTGGTCATCCCGACCCAGGAAGAGATCGAAGTCAAGGAAGGCAAACGCCGGACCGTTGAACGTCATGTCTTCCCGGGCTACGTGCTGGTAAATTTGATCCTGACCGATGAGTCCTGGTTTGTTGTCCGCAACACACCGGGTGTGACGGGGTTTGTCGGCATGGGCAACGACCCAACGCCGCTGCGACCCGAAGAGGTCGCCCAGATCCTCAAGCGTATGGAAGCCGAGGCGCCGCATGTCAAGGTGTCTTACAAGGCCGGCGAGCGCGTGCGCATCATCGACGGACCGTTCAATGATTTCCGCGGTTCCGTCGCAGAAATTGATATGGAACGCTCGAAGGTTCGCATCATGGTGAACTTCTTCGGGCGAGAAACACCTGTGGAGCTGGATTTCCTGCAGGTGGAAAAAGCATAACGCAGTTGGCAAGCGTGGGAGGGTTCTCCCAATAACCCGCTAAAACCACAAAGGAGTAAAAAGTGGCAAAGAAATTAAAAGCAATCGTACGTTTACAAATCGAAGCCGGGAAAGCCAATCCGGCGCCCCCCATCGGCCCTGCTCTGGCAGGTCATGGCATCAACATCATGGCATTCTGCAAGGACTACAACGCGCGCACCTCGAGCCACCCGGGAGAGATCACCCCCGCCGAGATCAGCGTCTACACCGATGGATCATTCACCTTCGTCCTCAAATCCTCACCCGCCTCGGTTCTGCTCTGCAAGGCAGCCGGTATCGAAAAAGGATCAGACCAGCCCAACCGCAACAAGGTTGGCAAGGTCACCCACGCCCAGATCCGCGAAATCGCTGAGATCAAAGCCAAGGATATGAACACGATCGATATCGAAAGTATGATGCGTCAGATCGAAGGCACAGCCCTCAACATGGGCATCACGGTTGAGGATTAATTTGGTGGGAGGGCATTGCCCGTTATCACCACATAGGAGCAACAATGGCAAAGCATGGTAAAAAGTACAAAGCAGCGTTAGAAAAAGTCGACCTGGACGCATTATACGAACCGCGCAAGGCGATCGAACTGGTCAAGGAGACTTCCTACACAAAATTCGACGGCACGGTAGAACTGCACCTGCGCATGGGTCTCGACCCGCGCCAGGCTGACCAGATGGTCCGTGATGTGGTCGTTCTGCCCAACGGACTGGGCAAGACCGTCCGGGTATTGGTGTTTGCCCAGGGCGAAGGCGCGACCATCGCCCAGAAAGCCGGTGCAGATGTGGTTGCCGACAGCGATGAGATGATCAACAAGATCGCCGGTGGATGGACAGATTTCGACGTCGCCATCTCGACCCCGGATATGATGGGCAAAGCCGGCAAGCTTGGTAAAGTGCTCGGCCCGCGTGGCTTGATGCCCAATCCCAAAGCCGGTACGGTGGTTGGTCCCGAGGATTTACCGCGAGTTATTAATGAAGCCAAAGCGGGGCGCGTGGAGTTCCGCCTTGACAAGACCGCCAACATTCACGTTTCAATTGGCAAGGTCTCTTTCACGGTCGATCAGCTTGACCAGAATCTCTCGGCGCTGATGGAAGCCATCAAGAAGGCACGTCCGGCAGCCGCCAAAGGTACCTATATCAAGCATGCGACCATCACCTCCACGATGGGTCCCGGCGTCAAGCTTGACACCAACCTGGCACTTTCCATGGAATCGACCGAATAATTTTGTGATATAATCGCAACCCTACCGTAGACAGCTGGTGCCCTAACAGGGCTTAATACCCCGCCGAGGTAAAGACTGAATGCAATTACTACCCCCAACCGGGTTGAAAAGTCTTTGTCTGGCGGTACCAGACAAAGACTTTTTATATTTCGCGAAAGGAGGCGAAAGCACATTGGCTTTTTCAAGGAAACATAAAGACGAACTTGTTGTTAATTACACCGAGTGGATCAAGAACAGCCAGGCGATCTACCTGGCATCCTATTCGGGTGTGACCATGAAAGCCATCGACGGCCTGCGCGTAAAAGCGCGTGATAGCGGTTCCGAGATCCATGTGGTGAAGAATACACTATTCACCATTGCGATGAAGAACGCAGGCATTACCCACGCACCGGAGTTGCTGGAAGGCTCGACCCTGCTCGGTTTTACACCACAGGACCCGCCTGGTCTGGCAAAAGTGTTTGCCGATTTCACCAAGGGTTCGGAAACCGTGAAGATCAAAGGTGGTTTCCTGGGCACGCAGATCCTGACAGCCAACGAGGTGAAAGCGCTGGCAGACTTGCCCCCGCTGCCCGTTTTGCAGGCTAAACTGCTTGGGACGATCATGGCACCGGCTTCCAAGCTCGTGCGCACCCTGGCCGAACCGGCCCGCTCGCTGGCCGCGGTTGTCATGGCTTATTCAGAGAAAAGCGCTGCCCCCGCAGCCAATTAACCAAAATTAACTTCCGCAAGGAAATAATCAAGGAGAATTAAAATGGCAGATATCGATAAAATCGTTGACGAACTCGGCAAACTTTCCGTTCTGGAAGCCGCCGAACTGGTCAAGAAATTGGAAGAAAAGTGGGGCGTTTCCGCCGCCGCTCCCGTAGCCGCAGTTGCCGCCGCTCCCGCTGCCGCCGTCGCCGAAGCCGCTGAAGAGAAGACCGAATTCGACGTCGTCCTCAAGGACGCCGGCCCGAAACGCATCGAGGTCATCAAGGTCATCCGCCAGTTCACCAGTCTCGGTCTGGTGGAAGCCAAGGCCATGACCGAAGCCCCTGGCACCAAGGTTCTGAGCGCAGTCTCGAAACAGGCTGCTGCTGATGCCAAGAGCAAGCTTGAAACCGCCGGCGCTGTGGTCGAGGTCGTCTAAGCGTTAGTATTAACGAAAAAGATCCAGATTGTTCTGGATCTTTTTTATTTAAGGCAAATATGTTTAATTTACATCAAGCTGCCGGATGACCAGGATAACTTTGCCCTGGACTTCCACAGTGGCAGGATCCTCGATGTAGATCGGTTTCATGGTCGGGTTGGCAGGTTGCAGGCGCACCCGGCCGCCTTCCAGGTAGAAATATTTCAGGGTGGTTTCATCGCGGTCGCGCAGCCAGACCGCCACCATGTCGCCGTTGTTGGCGCTGTTGATCTTTTTCATGATCACCAGGTCGCCGTCGTTGACCATCGCGTCCACCATCGAATCGCCATGGACTTCAAGCGCAAAGAGCTCATCGGTTTTTTCACGCGCCGGCAGCATGGAGCGGGCGATGTTGATGCCGGTGTCGGGGTCGAAGTGACTGAAGTCAGAGGAGGGGACCGGGATGGGCGAACCTGCCACGATCCTGCCCACCACGGGGATGCGCAACATCTCGCCAACAGCTGAGGTAGCATCTTTGGCAACTGTTGCGACCGTTTCGCCGAAGGTTTTCAGGATGCGAATACCACGCGAGATGTTGCTCTCGCGCGCAATATACTCGGCTTCCTCCAGCTGGTCGAGATAATAGTTAACCACCGAGGTGGAACTCACTCCGGTGTGTTCACCGATCTCGCGGATGGAAGGTGGATAGCCAGTCTTCTTTTGGTAGCTCTCCAGAAAAGCCAGGATCCTTTTATGCCGGTCGGTCAACCCCATTTTTTTTCGCGCCATACAGATCACTCCTTGGGTTGCTCTAAGCCATTCTTCGCTCATATGAGCTAAGATAATCATACACGAACATTCGTTCTATGTCAAGTAGGCGAAAACGGCCTTTTTAAGGTCGGTTAAGAGAAAACGGTAACATATACGAGGTTATAATCATTTTGAAAATAATTAATCCATTGTGTGATTAATGTTTTCAAGAGGTTTTAATCATGTCCAGGAGATAACGTAAATGACATCGCAACTTGATATTTGTATCAGAAATGTCCGCTTGAGGAACTCGGGAAATGAGAGCCTGGATATTGGGGTCCAAAATGGTGTGATAAGCATGGTCGAGCCAAAAATTCAAGTTCAGGCCCAGCATGAAATTGAAGCCGGCGGTTCGCTTGCCACACCTCCTTTTGCAAACCCACACCTGCATCTTTGCAAAGTCTATACCCTTCCCATGATGGATGAAGAGGCCTTGAGTTATTACCACGGCCCTGATATGGGCAAAGCCATGAATGCTGTGGAGGTAGCTGCCAAAATCAAATATAAATATGACCGCTCGTGGATCATCCAGAATGCCCGGAAGGCCCTGGCTCTGGCTGCTTTGCATGGCATGCTTTATGTTCGCGCATTCGCTGATGTGGATGGAAAGGCAAAACTTGAAGGCTTATCTGCGCTTTTAACTTTACGTGATGAGTTCAAAGACATATTAAAAATCCAGGTTGTCGCCTTTGCTGAAGATGGCATTGTTCGCGAACCAGAAGCTGCAGAATTGATCCGGGAGTCCATGCGATTGGGGGCGGATATCGTTGGTGGTCACCCATTCATCGAATTAACCGATGACGATGCCCGCGAACATATCCACGTCCTCTTTGATATCGCCGAAGAATTCAACGCGGATGTATCGATGCTGGTGGATGATGCCGGTGATCCTGGCCTGCGTCAGACTGAAATGATGGCGCTCGAAACGATCAAGCGCAAATGGGATGGAAGAGTACTGGCTCATCATGCCAGAGCCATGTCAACCTATCCCATCCCCTACTTCCGAAAACTTGTCGCCCTCTTGAAACTAGCGGATATGGGGATCGTCACCAACCCGCATACAGGACCGCTGCATGCCAGAGTCAGAGAGCTGCTATCCGATGGCATGGATGTATGCCTTGGTCAGGATGATATATCCGATGCCTATTACCCCTACGGACGCAATAATATGTTGGAAGTCGCTTTTCTGGCTTCCCACCTGCTTTGGATGACGACAGCAAAGGATATGGATTCATTATTTGATATGGCAACGGTCATCCCGACCAAGCGAATGCGAATTAACCATCCAGGGATCATTCCTGGAGCACCAGCAGATCTGATCGTATTGGATGCCCCAAGTATTCTTGAGGCACTCCGCGAACATGCAGCCCCGAAATATGTCATCAGCCAGGGAAAACTCTTGGACAGCCGGCGCATGCAAGACCTTGCCTGCCGGGAATGACCCAATTGATCAGTTGAGCTTCTCCGGTTCGACAGGGCGGTAAAACCCTGTCAGGCTTGCTGGCCTTCCCTCCCCGATTGATTGCGTTTATGGGATAATCTATGGCACTAAAGTGACAAGGAGATAGCGTGAAATTCAATAAAGTGTGTGTGCTCGGCCTGGGTTACATCGGTTTACCCATCGCCAGCACACTTGCAACCCACGGTGTGAAAGTCACCGGCATGGATAGCAACCCCCGGATCGTCGAAACGCTGGAAAAAGGTGAGCTCCATATCTATGAACCCGGCTTGAAAGCGCTGGTCGAGCAGGCAGTCCAGTCTGGCGATCTGAAACTCTCCCATGAAGTTGAACCGGCGGATGCTTTCATAATAGCCGTCCCTACCCCAATCACTACGGATAAACGTGCCGACCTGGAGGCAGTCAAATCCGCAGCCACCTCCATCGTGCCACACCTGAAAAAGGGCAACCTGGTGATGCTCGAATCAACCTCGCCGCCGCGAACCACAGTCGATATTGTTGCGCCTATTCTGGAGCGGTCTGGCTTGAAAGCCGGGAAAGACTTCCTGCTGGCATATACTCCCGAGCGGGTGTTGCCTGGTCAGATTATCAAAGAATTGGCCACCAATCCACGCGTTATCGGCGGTGTGGATGCCGCTTCCACCAAAGCCGGCAAAGCGTTGTATAAAACTTTTGTGACCGGTGAGATCATTCTGACAGATGCCACCACGGCCGAGATGGTCAAATTGATGGAAAACACCACGCGCGACATCAACATTGCTATTGCCAATGAATTCGCCCGCCTGGCAGACAGGCTGGGTGTGGATGTGTGGGAAGCCATTTCCATCGCCAACCGGCATCCGCGCATTAATATCCTGAGGCCGGGACCCGGCGTCGGTGGTCACTGCATCAGCGTCGATCCCTGGTTCCTGGTTGAGGCTGCCCCCGAGATCACCCCGCTCATCCGTACCGCCCGCGAGGTCAACGATGCCCAGCCGGAATTCACCTTCAAATTGATCGAGCGCGCCCTGGGTACAATGATCGGCAAGCGCATCGCCGTTCTCGGACTGTCCTTCAAGCCCAATGTGGACGACCTGCGTGAGAGTCCGGCCATCGAGATTGCCCGCATGATCCAGGAGGGCGGTGCCACCCTGATTGCCTTCGAACCGTTCAAGCCCGACCTGGATTTGGAGGACATCCCTCATTCCGATACGCTTGAGGAGACTTTGGCAAATGCCGATGCGGTTGTATTGCTTGTCGCCCATACCCAGTTCTGCAAGCTCGATCCCCAGCAAGTGGGGAGGGTGATGTCTGGACGTATAGCCATTGATACGGTCGGTGGGTGGGATCCTGTGCGTTGGTCTGAAGCCGGGTTTCAACTTACTCGTCTTGGAGTCGGGAAAACGAATTGAAAAAATTGAAAGTATTGACGGTTTTTGGAACACGCCCCGAAGCGGTGAAGCTGGCACCTGTCATCCGGGAACTAAAAAAACACCCCTCGATCGACTCGGAGGTGTGCGTGACTGCCCAACACCGCGAGATGCTCGATCAGGTATTGAACCTATTTCATATTGTACCGGATTACGATCTCAACTTGATGCAACCCAATCAAAGTCTGGCAGAGATCTCAGCCGCAATCCTGACCAACCTTGACCCACTGCTCGTTCGAATCCAACCAAATTGGGTGATATTACAGGGGGACACCACAACGGTTGTGGCGACCGCCTTGCTGGCTTTTTATCGGCAAATCAAAGTTGGTCATGTTGAAGCTGGCCTGCGTACCGGTAACAAGTGGCAGCCATTTCCGGAGGAAATAAACCGCAGGATTGCCGGTGTGATCGCTGACCTGCATTTTGCGCCCACCGAACAGAATCGCCTTAATCTACTCAAAGAAGGCATATCTCCCGATATGATCGCCGTCACCGGCAACCCGGTTATTGACGCGCTTAAGATCATCAGTGCAGAGCCGGAGCCCTCTGATGTTAAACAACTCCTGGACGGGTTGGGAGTGACTGGCGGTGATAGAAGGCTGGTGATCATCACCGCCCACAGACGGGAAAACTTTGGCAAGCCACTGGAAGCGATATGTGAGGCAATTGCTCAACTGGCAGAGACCTATCGCGATCATGTTGCTTTTGTTTACCCCGTGCATCTCAATCCCAACGTCCAGAAGCCGGTATATAACCTTCTTTCGGGTATTGCTAATGTGAAATTGATTCCACCGCTTGACTACCTGCCACTGGTGCATCTGATGAAACATGCCACGCTGGTGATGACCGATTCGGGCGGCATCCAGGAAGAAGCACCCGGGTTGGGCATCCGACCCTGGTGTTGCGCGAGGTCACCGAACGCCCTGAAGGCATCGAAGCCGGAACGCTCAGGCTGGTCGGTACCGATCCTTCCCGCATTGTGGCGGAATGCAGACGGCTGCTGGATGACCCGGCCGCACATCAGGCGATGGCAAAGGCAGTCAACCCGTTCGGTGACGGGCATGCCGCCGGGCGCATCGTTGCTCGTCTGCTGGAACAATCCCGAATCCAATGACCGGCAAGACCCATCATAAGATCTGTCTGGTTCCAAAGCTGAAGGGGCTGGGGGGCACAGCCAGTTTTCAGGCAAAGTTGACTGGCAACCTGTCAACCCGGGGGATCGAATACACCTACGACCTTAGCGACCCTGGCGTGGATGTGATCCTGGTGGTCGGTGGAACACGGCGTTTCAGAGACCTGGATCTTGCGCGGCAGCGTGGGGTTTTGATCGTCCAGCGCCTCGATGGGATTAACTGGCTCCATCGCAAGCGGTACACGGGGGTTCGCCATTTTCTGAGAGCCGAAATTAATAATTGGATCATCGCCCACATCCGTTGCAGCCTCGCTGACCGCATTGTCTATCAAAGCCAGTTTGTCAGGGAGTGGTGGGAAGAGCGCTACAGCGATCCAGGCAAACCGGCTTTCATCATCCATAACGGCGTTGATCTGGGGCTCTATACGCCCAAGGGTCCCAGAGAGCTGCCGGTCGACCATTTCCGCCTGCTGCTGGTCGAGGGGCGGCTGGGTGGTGGTTATCATATGGGGCTTGAAAATGCTGCCCTGCTCACCGGGCAATTACAACACAGGCATCATTTGCCTGTCAGTCTGCGGGTGGTCGGAGAAGCCCCCAACCGTTTGAAGAATCAAATAACCGAAAAGAACACCTGCGAGATCGAATGGATGGGTGTGGTCAGCCGCGGGGAGATCCCTGAATTGGACCGTTCTGCACACGCCTTCTTTTCAGCTGATCTGAACGCTGCCTGTCCGAATGCGGTTATCGAGGCGCTGGCTTGCGGTTTGCCGGTGGTTGCCTTTGATACGGGCGCCGTGAGGGAGCTGGTAACGGGGGGTTCAGGAAGGATCGTTCCATACGGTGGAAATGTCTGGCGGCTCGAACCGCCGGATGTTCCCGCGCTGGCGGATGCCTGCGTGGATGTATTAAAAAATAATGGAAAATACCGCCAGGCTGCACGGGCACTCGCCGAAAAGCGTTTCAGTCTGGATGAAATGGTTGATAGGTATTGCAAGGCCTGGGACAGCATTTGATAGTTCCAGGATAGTCTTTGAGAGATTGGATGACCTATAGTATGTTCGATGGCCGCCTGGCACTCCTGCAACGAGTTTTACCCAGCTATCGCAAGGCATTCTTTGAGGCGTTGGCCGCCCGGTGCACCAATGGTCTATTCCTGCTCGCCGGACAGCCACGCCCATCAGAATCGATCCACCCGGCTGGGAGCCTGAACGGTATCGAACTGACCATGACCAGAAACCTGCATATCTCTCAAGGGAAAAGCTACTTCTGCTGGCAGAACGGCGTAAAACGCTGGTTGTCTGAAAGCGATCCGGATGCGTTGATCGCTGAAGCCAACCCGCGTTACCTTTCCACACCACCGGCTGTGCGTTGGATGCATGCCCGGCAACGCCCGGTGATCGGATGGGGTCTGGGAGCGCCTGGAAGTGGCGCGCAATCTGGATTGCGCGCCAGGTTCATCCATCAGTTCGATGCCCTCATCACCTACAGCCAGTCAGGTGCCGACCAATATGGAAGGCTGGGCTTTCTGTGTGAGAGGATATTCGTGGCGCCGAATGCTGTTGCGCTGCGTCCCTCCTGGCAGCTTCCCGCCCGGCCGCTCCATCCGGATGGGAAACCAACCATCCTGTTCGTCGGGCGACTTCAACCGCGAAAGAAGGTTGACACCCTTATCCTGGCATGTGCACAATTGCCGGAACGTCTGCAGCCGCGGCTGGTGATCATTGGTGACGGACCTGCGCGGGGGGAGCTGGAAGCGCTTGCCCATGTAAATTATCCCAGGACTGAATTCCCGGGCGGCATTCACGATGAGGCTCTGGCGCTCTGGTTCCAGGCAGCGGATCTGTTCATCCTGCCTGGCACGGGAGGGCTGGCGCTCCACCAGGCGATGTCGTTTGCTCTGCCGGTGATCGCCGGCGTGGCGGATGGGACGCAAGCGGACCTGGTTCGCCGAACGAACGGCTGGCTGCTGGAAAATGACACGGTTGCTGACTTGGTGAATATGCTTGCAGAAGCCCTGTCGGACATCAGACGCTTGCGTAAAATGGGTGAAGAGTCCTTCCGTATCGTGCGCGACGAGATCAATGTCGAACGCATGGTGGATGTGTTCCTTGCGGCCATCGAGCAGGCATCCTCAACAATCAAAGGTAGAAAATGAATATCAAACATCGCTCAAGTCTCATCCTGGTTTCCATTGCGATTGCCTGGGCTTTTGATCAACTGTTTTTCAAGAAAACTCCCGGCATCTCGTTCCCGATCTTTGCGATCGTCTTCCTCATCGGTCTCGTCTGGTTGGCATGGCGCGAGAAGGTCAAACCGGCTATTCCCGCCCTGATATTGTTGGCTGTCACACTGTTCTTTGCCGTGATGACTTCCGTTCGGGAACAGCCATTCGTTACATTTATCAATGTTTTATTGACCGTGACCGGTATGGCACTGCTACTATTGACCTTCGAGAATGGTTTGTGGCACCAATACAGTCTGAGTGACTATTTCATGGGTGTGCTTAGATTGACCGGCGCGGCTTTTGCCAATCCGATCAAGTTTTTATCAGCCAAACCCGCAGGCGGTGAGAATGAAAATTCACAACCCCGCAAGAAGATATCTTTCTGGTCGGTGGTGGCCGGCATCCTGATCGCCATTCCCGTGGTAGCTGCATTGACCGCCCTGCTGGCTTCGGCTGATCCGATCTTCTCCGCGAAGGTCAATGACTTCTTCATTTTGTTTAGAATCGAAAAATGGGGTGAATACCTGTTTCGTGCCTGCTATATCATCGTTCTGGCGTATCTGTTGATCGGTGTCATCCTGCACGCCATTACAGCCAGCCGTGAACGCAAGTTGATCGGGGTCGAGAAACCCTGGTTGTCACCCTTCCTGGACTGGATCCAGAGTGTCATCGTCCTCACAGCGGTCAACCTCGTATTCCTGGCATTCGTGATCGTCCAGTTCCAGTATTTTTTTGGCGGGCAATCCAATATCGTCATTGACGGCTATACCTTTGCTGAATATGCCCGCAAAGGCTTCAATGAACTGGTAGGTGTAACATTCATCAGTCTGGCATTGCTGTTTGCCCTGACCAGCGTTACAAAACGCGAGACCAAAAACCAGCGCCGGTCCATTTCCGTGTTGGGGACACTGCTGGTACTGCTGGTTGTGGTGATCCTGGTTTCCGCCTTCCAACGCCTGATGCTGTATGAGAATGCATACGGCTTCACCCGTATCCGTTTGCAAACACACGTGCTGATGGTCTGGCTGGGTATCCTGCTGGTGGCGACGCTGGTGCTCGAACTGATCAATAAACCGCGCGTGTTCGGGCTGGCAGCGTTACTGGTGTCCCTCGGTTTTGGTCTCACACTCAACGTCATCAACCCGGATGCGATGATCGTCAAACTCAACTTACAACCGGATTACACCACACAGGAACTGGATGCCCAGTATCTGACGACGCTTTCAAGCGATGCAACTCCCAATCTGGTAAAGGCATTTCAGGATGTAAGTCTTCCTATTAAAACCCACAATCAGTTGGGCGCGGTGTTGACTTGCCGTCGTGAGGCGATTAAGCAAGACCGCCAGGAGACATCCTGGCAGTCCTTCCATTTTTCCCGTCATCTGGCGGAAAAGTATATGAAACTGATTGATGCCGACTTAAGTGCTTATCAATTGGTCGATGATACTGAACAAGGTGGTCCTGCTGTTAAAATAGGTTCAAATCGCATTAACTGCTGGTCTTCGATGGATTGAGCGGTTAACTCCGGCGCCGGCCCATGCCGAGCACCATCGAAACGAAATATAACAATTGCATGACTGCTGTGGCAAGCGCTGCGATATAGGTCAGCGCTGCCGCATTTAATACGCTGTTGACGCCTCGCGCTTCTGCTTCGCCGGTGATGATGCCTGAGTCTGACAGCATCTTCCTGGCACGTGCAGAGGCATTCATCTCGACCGGGACGGTCGCCAGAGCGAACAGGAAACCCAGCGCAAAGACAGCGACGCCCAGCCAGGCCAACCCACTGTAGTTGATTGCCATGCCGACGACAAGCAGGATCCAGCCCAGATAGGAGCCGATGCTGACTGCCGGTGCCATTAATGCGCGCAGTTTAAGCGGTAAATAGCCTTGCTGATCCTGAAGGGCATGTCCGAGCTCGTGGGCTGCGACCGCCACCGAGGCAATCGATGGGCTGGTCGCTACTGCCTGTGATAAGTGCAGCACCTTGCTGCGCGGGTCATAGTTGTCGGTCAACGTTCCACCCACTCCCTCGACGCTCACACCCACCAGGTTGTTTTGGTCAATCAGCTTTTGGGCGGTAGCCACACCGGTGAAACCACTGCTGGCTGCCACCCGGCTCCATTTGCGGTAGGCGGAACTGACTGAGATCTGGGCGATCGCCATTAGAATAAACGCAGGGATCATACATAGCATGTAATTCAGGTTGTAATAAAGTGGATTAGTATCCATTTTCATCTCCTCGAATTTATCTGGTCGTTTATTTTAGTGTACCAGCAATCATCTCGTTTAGCAATTCAATGGCTTTCAAGAGCTGGACGTCCTTCTTATCGGTGAGATCCTGCTCGGTGAACTCCACCACGTAATCCGGCTGGATGCCGACTTCATTGATCTGCCTGCCGTTGGGGGTCAGCCAGCGGGCGATGGTCACCCGGATGGCACCCTGGTCGTTGATCAGCGCCATCCAGTTCTGGACTGAGCCTTTACCATAGGTGGTGGTGCCAACGATTTTACCGCGGCCGTAATCCTGGATAGCTCCGGCCGTGATCTCGGAAGCCGAAGCCGTACCCTCATCCACCAGCACAACCAGCGGGATCTCTGTTGCCAGACCTCCGGATTGAACTTTGTATTCGTGGCGGGTACCGTCACCGTATTCCTCGTAGACCACTACACCCTTGTCGACAAATTCGGAAACGACCTCGATGGCGGTATCCAGATATCCGCCGCCGTTACCGCGCAGATCGAGCACCAGACCACGTGGGTTGGCTTTGAGAAGTTCGCTCAGTTGCGAGCGTAGTTCCCTGGCAGTATCATCTCCGAAAATATTGATCCGGATGTAAGCCAGGTTATCCTCGAGTGTCTTGCTCTCTACACTGGGCACGGATATCTTGGCACGTGTGATGGTCACATCGAAGGATTTATCCACCCCTTCGCGCCGGATGGTCAGGGTCACCTGCGATCCGGCAGGACCGATCACTTTCGAGTGAACCACATCCCCGGGTATACCGGTCATATCCTCGCCGTCAATCCCGACGATCAGATCGCCTGCCTTCAGCCCGGCTTTCTCGGCTGGTGAACCGGTGATGGGCGAAATGATTTCCACGTACTCACCGGTCGTGTCTATATAGGCGCCAATGCCTTCATATTCACCCGACAGGACCTGTTCCTCGAGTTTATATTCTTCAGGGCTCATGTAGGAGGTGTGCGGATCGCCGAGCGAGTCCATCATGCCGTGGATGGCACCCTGCATGAGAGTGGTGTCGTTGACGGGTTGATCAACATAATCATCGTGGATCACCTGCCAGGTTTGCCAGAATGGCTCGAACAGCATTTGCAGGTTGGTCGGCGTGCCACTATCAGACGAGGTAGTGGATGTGGTCGCGGATGGATTCAACAAACCACTGATGCCTCTGCCCGAACCAACCGGGAAAGCCCAACCGACCAGTAAGCCGCTCGAAAACATGCCCGCAAGCAGGATTACGCTGATACAACCGATTAAAGTGTATTTAATTTTCGGATTCATTCAGTACTCCATCTTAAACGAAAAGTTGGGACAAGATTATCACAAAATGATTAACAATAAATTAGATTTAGGAGTGTATCAGTGAGCAGGGTACTGTAACGTTCCGCTGATTGAGAATACCCCTGGTAATTCTTTCAAATTGCGGATAGTCGGATAGAGGAGTGAGGGTTGTTTCTTTTCATTGACATGCACAACTGACATACCCAACTTGGCAGCAGTCTCGATGTTTTTCAGTGAATCATCGATGAACAGGCACTCATCTGGACGAATCCCCCCCAAGAGGTCCAGGGCAGTCTGGAACGCTTCCGGCTGCGGCTTGCAGTGAGGGGCGATATCCTGGACGTCAACTGTGCCATCAATTAAATCGGCTATACCGATGCGGGTTAAGACTCGCTGGGTGTGTTTTTTATCCGAGTTGGTGAAGATCACCTTGCGCTGGGGATAGCCGGCCAGGATGGCATGCAAATCCGGATCAGGTGAGAGGATCTTTTCAACCGGAACGTCGTGGACGTAATCCAGGTAATCGCGTGTATCGATGTCATGGTTGATCTCCAGCCCGCGCAGGGTGGTGCCGTATGTATTAAAGTAGCTGTATTGCAATGTACGGATCTCTTCTGGATTGAGCCCAAGCCGTTCCTGAATGAAGACAAAGATACGATCACCGATCAAGTCCCATAATCCGGTCGATGAAGGATAGATGGTTTCGTCCAGGTCGAGGATCATGGTAGTGATTGACATAACGCGAGGATTGTAACATACAGGCGATTATTGAGTTTCAATAAGCAAGGTTCTATTGACTTTGTTTGGTTACTTCTGTATAATCCTTTTTAATTGAATATCAGATGCCAGGAGGAGTAACCGGGTGGTAGCTTCCAGAAACGGAGCGCCTAAGGCTGGAAGCCTCCCAAGCAAGCCCCTGATGAAAGTCGCCTGGCGTGAATGCCGAAGAAATCCATTGGAGTGTAGACCGGCACGGGTGAGCCCGATACAGCTTTCACCGGATGACTGTCCGGTTCGAGCGCGCCAGTACGCTGGCGAATTGAGGTGGTACCACGAAATGGAACCCTTTCGTCCTCAGGTTGGAAGGGTTTTATTATTTAAAGAGGTGAACCATGAGCGAACATGAACTGCCCAAAGCCTATGACTTCAAAAATACCGAGAAGCGCCTGTATGACTGGTGGTCTCAGAAGGGATATTTCAAACCGTCCAACGACCCCAACCGGCCGGGTTTTGATGCATCCAAAAAGCCGTTTGTTATCTCCATCCCGCCGCCCAATGTCACCGGTGAGCTGCATCTGGGAAATGCCATGTTCGTATCGATGGAAGACCTGATGATCCGTTATCAGCGCATGAAAGGAGTCCCAGCGTTATGGGTACCAGGCACCGACCATGCCGGAATTGCCACCCAGTTACAGGTGGAAGACGACTTGCTGCGTACCGAAGAAGTGACACGCGAGGAACTCGGGCGTGAAAAGTTCGTAGAGCGGGTCTGGGCCTGGAAGGAAAAATATCACGATATCATCACCGGCCAGATCCGCCGGTTGGGTGCCTCGTGCGATTGGGAGCGTGAGCGTTTCACCCTTGATGAGGGTCTTTCGATAGCGGTGCGCGAAGCGTTCGTCCGCCTGTACGAGAAGGGGCTCATCTATCGTGGTCCGCGTCTGATCAACTGGTCGCCGGGTCTTAAAACCGCTGTCTCGGATCTCGAGGTGGAGTATTCCGAAGAACCGGGCTCACTGTATTATTTCAAATACATGCTGGCTGATGGCTCCGGCGAACACATTCCGGTGGCAACCACCCGGCCGGAGACGATTCTGGGCGACACGGCTGTGGCGATCCATCCGGAGGACGAACGATACCAGAAATTCATAGGTAAAATGGTACGCGTACCGGTGTTGGGGCGCGAGATACCCGTTATCGCCGATGATTACGTGGATAAAACTTTTGGAACGGGGGCTTTGAAGATCACGCCCGGACATGACCCCAATGATTACCAGATCGGCCAGCGTCATAACCTGGCGCTCATCTCGATTATGGATGAAAACGCAGCCATCAATAAAGAAGGTGGACCCTATGCAGGCTTGGACCGCTTCGAATGCCGTAAAAAGATCTGGGCGGATATGGCGGCTGCCGGGTTGGTGATCAAGATAAATGAGTACACCCTGAACGTACCGCGCAGCCAGCGCGGGGGCGAGATCGTCGAGCCGATGATATCGACCCAGTGGTTCGTGCGCATGCAGGGTCTGGCGGATGCTGCTCTCAAAGCGGTGCAGGATGGAAGGATACGCATCATCCCGGAGCGCTTCACAAAAGTCTATTACAACTGGCTTGAAAATATCCAGGATTGGTGCATCAGCCGCCAGTTGTGGTGGGGTCACCGCATCCCGGTCTGGTATTGTGACGACTGCGGAGAGATGACCTGTACCCGCGAGGACCCGATAAAATGCAGCTCGTGCGGAAGTAAAAAGATCCACCAGGATCCGGATGTGTTGGATACCTGGTTTTCCTCGGGTCTTTGGCCGTTCTCGAGCCTTGGCTGGCCGGAGGAGACACCCGATTACCGCTATTTCTACCCTACCTCGGTGCTCGAGACAGGCTACGACATCCTGTTCTTCTGGGTGGCGCGCATGATCATGGATGGGCTTGAGCTGACCGGTAAACCGCCCTTCGATACCGTTTATTTGCACGGCATAATCCGCGATGAGCACGGCAACAAAATGAGCAAATCGAAGAATAATGTGATCGATCCCCTGCCGGTCATGGATGAACTTGGCACCGATGCGCTGCGTTTCACCCTGTTGGTGGGTTCAACCCCTGGTAATGACATCAACCTGAATGTGAAACGGGTAGAAGCCAACCGCAATTTCGCCAACAAGATCTGGAACGCCGGCAGGTTCGTGATTGGAGCAATAAACAATGCTCCGAAGGCCGCTACGAAAGACCCCGAATGGACCCTGGCAGATTCCTGGATATGGGCACGTTATAAGTCGCTGCTTGCTGAAGGCAACCGCCTTTTCGAGGGCTATCAATTCGGTGAAGCGGGCAGGCAGATCTATGAATTCTTCTGGGGCGAGTTTGCCGACTGGTACATCGAGATCGCCAAGATGCAGCTGGCCGAGGGCGGCGACCGGGCTTTCTATACTGCCCATGCGCTTCTTAGGATCCTGGATGGTTGTTTGAGGTTGCTGCACCCGTTTACTCCGTATGTCACCGAAGAACTGTGGGGTCACCTGAAAGCCGCTGCTTCTGCTCACTCACCTGCGTTTGACCCGAAGGGCGGCTGGCCGGAAGCATTGATCATTGCAGACTGGCCTGAACCCCTGCCACTGGAAGGGTGGGAGGAGGAAATGACAGGCAAGTTTAATTTGATTATGGAGGTGGTGAAAGCCATCCGCAATCTACGCGCCGAGAAGAAGATCCAACCTGGAAAGCTCATAACGGCCACGATTGTGGCTGGTAAACGGACGGACGAAATCAAGCAGCAAGCCCGTACCATCCAGGTATTGGCGCATCTTGACCCCGCCTCATTCACAATAACAGATCACGTCGATCAAAAACCGGAAAAACAGGTCAGCCTGGTCGTATCAGGCCTGGAAATATACCTGCCGTTGGAAAATTTGGTCGACCTTGGGAGTGACCGTGATCGTCTCGAGAAGGAGCTGGCATCGATTAACTCCCAGATTGAGCGCCTGCGCGGGCTTCTGGAAAGTGATTTCGCTGCCAAAGCGCCGTCCCAGGTGGTCGAAAAGGAGCGTATGAAGTTGATTGATTATCAAGAGACCGCCAAAAAACTACGAGAGCAGCTGTCTGTTTAGAAAGATGCAGGCCGGTCTTGTTCAGAATATCAGACTATGCTAATATCATTTGCACGATGAGGCGTTAAAAGATAAAGCACGGATGGAGTGCACATGCCAGGGAAAAAAAGAAGAAAAGAACGGATGGTCGTGCTGATACCCTGCCTCAATGAGATCGGGGCGATCCGAAAAGTTATTGCCGATTTTAAAAAGGAAATTCCGGAAGCCGAGATCATCGTTTTTGATAACGGCTCGACGGATGGATCACCCCAGGCAGCGGAGAAGTTGGGTGCGTGTGTATTTTATGAAAAACGACGGGGCAAGGGATATGTCGTCCAATCCATGTTCCAGCGTGTCGATGCTGACGTATACATCATGGTCGACGGGGATGATACCTACCCGGCGGAGCGTGTCCGTTCACTGATAGAACCGGTTATCAATGATGAAGCCGACATGGCTATCGGCTCACGCATGACCAGTTCCAGTCGCAGCCAATTTCATCTATTAAACAAATTGGGGAATATTTTCTTTCTGAGATTGATCAACATTCTATTTCATGCCCATCTGACGGATATCTTAAGTGGTTACCGTGCCATGAACAGGCGGATCGTCAAGGGACTGCCCCTTTTTGAAAAGGGTTTTGCTATTGAAGCTGAGCTGACCATGAAAAGTCTTGAACGCGGATACCGGCTGGTCGATGTGCCGGTCGATCTGCGCGCGAGAAGCGAGGATAGCCAGTCGAAAATAAAACTGTTCTCGGATGGTATGAGGATTCTCGCCACCGTTCTGGCTCTTTTCAGAGATTACAAACCTTTGACATTCTTTGGGCTGATTGGTCTTTTCTTCATGTTTCTTGGACTAATACCCGGTTTCAGGTCGATCATCGGATTTTGGCAGACGGGCATGGTGCAATATTTTCCATCAGCCATTCTGGCAGTTGGATTGGAATTGACCGGATTGCTGTCCATAACAGCCGGTTTGATCCTCCACACCATTGACCGGCGCTTCAATGAACTTGAGCATTTCATTCAAGTTGTTGGTGATCGACCGCATAGAAGTTGATAATTACACACGAATGAATTTTCTGATGGTCCTTCTACCGGTAGCTACTTTTTGTTGTGTCGTTATTTACTTGGCGAATCAACCCCGGGCAGAGGAGGTCCGTACTATTTTCATACGCGCGGCGATTCTGACGGCTGTATATGCCATCCTGACACTTGAAATACTAAGTCCTTTCCATCTGGTAACACGGAATTTACTGATCCTGGTTTGGTGCATACCGTTATTCGTTTTTGTTGCCTGGAATCTATATCAAAGACGTGCCGGGTTTCGCATTTTGCTGCCGAAAATCAGCCTTCCACATGGCTGGTCTGGTTGGCTTGCATTTTCTGCCATTGCATTGATCATCATCCTGACGGCGATCGTTGCCTGGATCTCTCCCCCCATGACGTGGGATTCGTTGTCCTACCACATGAGCCGCATCGCGCATTGGGCAGAAAACCGATCCATATGGCATTACATTACCGGGATCGAGCGCCAAAACAGCATGAGCCCGGGGGCAGAGATGCTCACCCTGCATGGATATGTTCTGACAGGTAATGACCGGTTTGCAACCTTCACCGAATGGCTAGCCATGCTCGGCAGTGTTATGGGTGTCAGCCTCATCACCAAACTGTTGGGCGGGCGCGGATACGCACAGTGGTTGTCGGCGCTGTTTGCCGCTACACTACCGATGGGAATCGTTCAGGCATCCAGTACGATCACCGATTATGTTGTGGCTTTCTGGCTGGTGTGCCTGGCGTGCGAGTTGTTGAACTACCAACAAACGAAAAACAATTCCGCTCTTGTCTTTGCAGTTCTTACCACCGGGATGGCGGTCCTCACCAAACCAACCTGCATGCCCTACCTGGCGCCTTTTATGCTGTGGGTAGTTGTCCTGGTCGTAAAAAACAAAAACCCCCTGGCCATGCTTAAATGGGCGCTGCTGGCGATCGGACTGATGGCGCTTATCACCGGAGGGTACATAAGCCGTAATGTAATCACCTTCGGTGGATTATCAAACGGGGATGATTTTAAAAATCATGTCAATCAATTGCTAACCCCGGCCGGGTTTATCTCCAACGTCATTAAAAATGCGGCGCTGCAGGCCGGCACCCCAAGCGATTATCTTAATAACGAGCTTGACCTCCTGATCCGCAAGGTGCACGTAAAAATCGGCGTCGATATCATGGACCCGCGGACCACCGGGGACGGCTATTTTATGATTCGCAAACCGATCTATTCCGAGGATTTGGTTTCGAACCCGTATCATGCGCTTCTGGCGATAATATCGTTTGTCGTTCTACTCGTGATGATAAGGAAACTGGGGTTGAAGACTCTTTTGTATGCACTATGTGTCATCGCCGGTTTTGTGTTTTATAGTGGGCTGTATAAGTGGCATCTTTTTAATGTCCGGTATCATTTATCATTTTTTATCCTGATCGCTCCCATTTTTGGATTGACGTGGGGTCTGTTTGAAAGAATCAAATGGGGGTTGGCTGTCATATTAATTCTCTGGATCACATCGATACCCGTTTTGTTCAGTATTGTCTCGCGCCCCCTCATACCGAACCATGCCATCACCGATCACCCGAGCATCCTGACACAGTCGCGTGAGAAGCTTCGATTTGCAAACTGTGTGGATTGTTATCCCATTGATAAAGCCATGGTGGAGCAGATCGAAAACAACCGCTGCTCCACGGTTGGGATCATGTTGAATGGCGACGCCGGGGAATACCTGTTCTGGAAGCTTTTCAATATTCCCCTGGAGCAGCTACGCATCGAGTGGATCGTCGCCGGGACGCCGTCAGAGAAATATGAATCTGATGATTTCACACCCTGCACGGTGATCTGCGAGGGTTGTGGCTCTGATCAACCCTCCATCCGGGGGCTGAACCTGTTCTCTTTGGAAAACGGGTACGCGTTATATCTGAATCCCATTGGAGAATAATATGGCTGCCGGGACCTTATTTATTGTTGCCACCCCGATCGGGCATCCTCATGACATCACCCTGCGTGCATTGGACACCTTGCGCACGGTGGACGCGGTCGTGTGTGAAGAAGCCCGCCCGGGCAGCACCCTGTTGAAAAAATATGATATTCAAAAGCCGCTGGTCTTGCTCAACGAGCATAATGAAAAACAGGCAATACCGGATATCGTTGCGCGCCTGAGTGGCGGCGAAAACCTGGCGCTGATATCGGATTGCGGGACACCGGTCTTTGCCGACCCGGGGCTCAGCCTGTTGAACGCTTTGGAAGAATGTGGCATTAAGGTCATCCCCATTCCGGGACCGGCATCGCTTACGGCTGCCATTTCGGTGTGTAAATATGACCTGAGTCAGTTCGTTTTTGGTGGTTTCCTGCCGCGTGAGACGCAGGAGCGCCGCAGGGCACTTGCGGCATTGCAAGCCACCCGGCTTCCCATCATCCTGATGGATGCTCCCTACCGGCTGAAACAGCTGTTGGAAGACACCGCTTCTGTTTTTGGGAACGCTCAGCTGGCCATGCTGGGGTGTGACCTGACCCTGCCCGGTGAGAAGATCATCCATGGCTCATTGCGCTCGGTGATCGATCAAACAATTGGGAAGAAATGTGAGTTCGTGCTGATCGTGGCCGGGCACGATCCTGCCGGCCAGAGGAAACACCAGCGTACTACCCGGTCAGGTAAGCGCTGCCAGTAAAACACTCAACCAATATAGGAAGAATAACGGTACCATCAAAATCGCCATATTAACCGGATCAGTGGTGGGGGTTGCCACTGGCATCATGACCAGGAAGGCAAAAAGGACCCCGCCCACAAACAGCAGGCTGGGGCAGCCGGCACACCAAAATAGATCCAGCACTGCTCATTCTGGTGAAGTCCCGGCAGGATGAAAGCCAGCAGTTCGTAAACGATGACCGGCATGGCCAGGCAGGCACCTCCCAACAGCGAGATCTTCATGGCGACCGAAATGTTTTCGGTGACCCGGATGACATGCAGATTTTCCAATCCGCCCACCGGCGCAGCCAGGAGATCCAGCAGGTGGGGGGCGAAGTAGAAGGACAAGCCTGCAGCTGCCACCAGTGACAGAATGACGATCACCAAACGATTGCGCAGTTCATCAAGGTGATCCCAGATGGTCATTTCATTAGATGAGGCACTCATTGGGTCTTCTTTGTCTTGTCGGATGCTGTTGGAGTGGTTTTCTCTGAGGGAGGTTTGGGGCGATTATCCTTCAGCCCGTCTTCCAGGTCGATATCACGCATGATCTTCCCGGGCAGCTCGTTGATGTCCCGCGTGGTGTTCACCATATCCTGCCACCAGGGCGACCGCGTGACCTTGTGCACGAATCGGCCGGTTTTGTGACCGAGGTCACTCAAACCCTTCGGGCCGAGGACGATCAGTGCGATGATGGCAATGATGAGCAGTTCAAAAGGACCAATTCCCAGGAAGTTCATAGCAGGTCTTCGTTATTTTTCTTCGGGTTTGTCCTTTTTCTCTTCATCGGTCTCATCTTCGCCTTTCAATCCCTGCTTGAAAGAGCGAATGCCCTTGCCAAGCTCGCCCGAGATCTTGCTGATACGGCCAATTCCGAATAAGAGGATCACAATCACAAGGATAATGACCCACTCCCAACCACCTAAATTAGGCATGAGATACCTCCATGATAATCATTCGATGTTTCCTTAATCAAGTTACGGTAATTCTACTCCAACTTGGTCGCTTGCCCGGCAGAAGACCATTCGAGAATACCCCGCCCTCTCATAATTCACTTGACTTTATTAATCATCCCATCATATAATCTCTGCCTTGTTCCAGAAAGCGTGAATTAGAACGAGCATGACCCATTACGACAAACACAACGGCAGCGCCGTACAACATCGGGGAACGAATTTAAAACCCCAAAAGACGATCCAAACCTGGTTTATTGGTAGGCCTCTGGCGACCGCAGACGCCCCGCACCAGACGATTAACAAGCTGGTTGGGCTGGCAGTATTTTCATCCGATGCCCTCTCCTCGACCGCCTACGCCACTCAGGAAATGCTGGTCGTCCTGATCGCGCTTGGGACTCTGGCATACCAGTATCTTACCCCGCTTGCCATCGCCATCGTCATCCTGCTTGCCATCCTGACTTTAAGCTATGAGCAAACCATCCATGCTTACCCGGGTGGAGGCGGTGCGTATATTGTAGCGCGTGACAACCTGGGTGATACCCCGGCTCTGATTGCTGCAGCTTCTCTATTGACGGACTATATTCTGACAGTTGCTGTGTCAATTTCATCAGGGGTAGCCCAAATCGTTTCGGCCTATGAAGTACTCTATCCCTATCGGGTGGTTATTTCGATCTGTCTCGTCTTGTTTGTCATGATTATCAATTTAAGGGGTGTAAAGGAATCCGGGGCAACCTTTGCCATACCGACATATTTCTTCATTTTGATGATGTATGCTACTGTCATCGTCGGTTTTGTCAGATTTCTGGGCGGATCGCTGGGCACGGTGGTTGATCCTCCGGCGTTTGAATCATTATTGGGTATCCAGGCTTTCTCCATCTTGTTGATCCTGCGTGCTTTCTCGAATGGCACTGCTGCTCTAACCGGTGTGGAAGCCATCTCCAATGGTATTCCAGCCTTTCAGACACCTAAAAGCAAAAATGCAGGTCAAACCCTGATCATCATGGCTGTCGTGCTGGGAAGTCTGATGTTGGGTATATCCTTCCTGACGGCTCAGATCCAGGCCGTGCCGGCGGAAACTGAAACGGTCATCTCGCAGCTCACACGAACGGTATTTGATGGGCGGGGTATCCTCTACCTGGCAACCATCCTTTCCACCACGGTCATTCTGGTCCTCGCCGCCAATACATCCTTTGCAGATTTCCCCCGCCTCAGCGCCATCGCTGCCGCAGACGGCTTCCTGCCGCGCCAGTTGACCTTCCGTGGCAGCCGGCTGGTGTATTCGCGCGGTATCATGGCATTGGCTTTCTTCGCCTGCCTGCTTTTGGTGATATTCCGCGCCAGTGTTACCAATCTTATTCCCCTTTATGCCATCGGTGTCTTCTTATCCTTTACCATGTCTCAAAGTGGTATGGCACACCGCTGGTGGAAGATCGGCCATTTGAAACCCGGCGTTGAGGTAAAAGAGAGAGGCTCCACGCTTAAGTATGGCCCAGGCTGGCAAGTAAAAATGATCATCAATGGTTTCGGGGCGGCCCTCACGGCTCTGGTGGTGGTGATTTTCGCCATCTTCAAATTTAAAGACGGCGCCTGGGTCGTTGTGATCCTGATACCTGTGCTGGTTATTATTTTTGCATCCATACACCGTCATTACCAGGGTGTGGCACGGCTTCTTTCACTTGAAAATTTCGGTTCTGTCCCCCATATTCAACGCCACCGCGTTCTGCTGCCAATCGGTGGTGTCCACCGTGGCACGCTGACCGCCTTGCGGTATGCGTCTTCACTCTCGGATGATGTCACCGCAGTCCATATATCGATCGATCCGGAAGAAACCGAAAAGATAAGGGAGAAGTGGGAGATCTGGGGCGAGGGTGTACGGCTCGTGATCATCGACTCACCCTATCGCCTGTTCCTGGAACCCCTGTTGGATTACATTGAAGAAATTGACCAGCAGCGGCAGCCCAATGAACTGATCACCATCGTTGTGCCACAATTTGTTTCACGCCGCAAGCTGGGAAACCTGCTTCACACCAGGACGGCCGACACACTCAGGAAGGTATTGATTTTCCAGAAGGATATCGTCATCACCGACGTGACCTATCAGGTGGATTGAATCACTGGTAAGATTATCATAGAGGAACCGTTATGAATATTATTGTCATGGGATGCGGCCGGGTTGGCTCAGATCTGGCATCTGAATTGTGCAAGGAAGGCCACCAGGTATCTGTGGTCGACAGCACCGAGGCTGCATTTAATAACCTGCCGTCCGATTTTTCCGGTAAGATGGTCGAAGGTGAATTGATGTCGCGCGACGTGCTTTACCGCGCCGGCATCGAAAAAGCGGATGCGCTGGCGGCTGTCACCAATGATGATGCCCTGAATGCGGTCGTGGCACACGTCGCCCAAGCCATCTTTGATGTCAAGCATGTGATCGTACGCAACTATGATCCTGATTTCAGGCCGCTGCTTGAATCATTTAATCTGCAGGTGGTCAGCCCAAACAGTTGGGGCTCCCAACGCATTCAGGAACTGATCCTGCATTCCGATATACAAACCATTTTCTCACCGGGCAACGGCGAGGTGGAAATTTATGAGATCAGCATCCCTGACACGTGGGCAGGGCAACCATTGGCGAAACTTCTGCCTGCGAAGGAATGCATCGCCGTATCCATTGCCCGTGCCGGGCAGGCGATCCTGCCAACAACAGGCTGTAAACTTGAGGAATGTGATGTCCTGTATGTCAGTGCGACGAACGAAGGTATAGAAGCTTTGCGCGAGAGATTGAATAAACCGGTGGAGAAGTAGCATGTTGATCCTGATTGTTGGTGGAGGCCGGACGGGCACGCAGCTTGCCACGATGCTGATGGAACAAGGTCATACTGTCCGGTTGATTGAATGGCGGCGCGAAATCCTGAGCCGGCTCCATCATGAACTTCCAACCGAGGTGATCTTCCATGGAAAACCGATCGATCCGAATGCGCTTGAACGTGCTGGTATCAAGGAAGCTGACGTTCTGGCAGCCGTGACCACTTCTGATCAGGAAAACCTGGTGTTGTGTTATTTCGCCAAGGAAGTATATAAGGTCAGACGCACGATCGCCCGTGTAAATAATCCGCGGGATGCCTGGCTTTTCGACGAAAAATTCCACGTGGACGTGGCGGTCAACCAGGCTGAGATCATCTCGCGCCTGATCGAGGAAGAGATGGCGATGGGCAGCATGATGACCCTGCTCAAATTACGCAAAGGTGATTATTCCCTCATCGAGGAACATATTGTCGATGGTGCGCGCGCAATTGATATCCCCATCAAGGACCTGGGTTTGCCCAATCACGTTGTAATTGCAGCCATCATTCGTAAGGGTGAGATCATCGTCCCGCGTGGCGTATCCAGTTTTGAGGCTGGCGATGACGTTTTGGTCTTCACGGATTCGGATGGAGCGCAGAAAATCAAACAGCTCTTTGAAATATCGTTGTAAGCTGCGCTCTCGTTCTGTTTGACCATACAGGGTGCTTAAGATATAATAACCCCCTTGTTAAAGGTATTATCTGATTAACAGATACTGCCAGATAACCCAGGAGCTTAACAGGGTTTTGGTTGCCGGGCATTTCAGCCAAAACTCTCTTCTTGTTCAGCAATCATCTATTCTGGAAGGTTAGAATGTCGACAAAAAGAACTTACCAACCCAAGATCCGCCATCGCATACGTGTTCATGGTTTTCGCAGCCGGATGGCCACCGCTGACGGACGTCAGGTATTGAAACGGCGTCGTTTAAAGGGTCGCTACAAGCTGACCCCCAGTATGAACAATCACACCAAAAGAATCCGCTGGTAAACTGAAGCGGCGCCAGACCGCCAGATGCCATGAACCGTCGTTTTCGTTTGACGTGTTCGGAAGATTTTAACCAGGTAAAGCGTGACGGGAAAACCTTTTCAAACAAGTTCTTCAAGGTCATCCTGCGTCCCAACCAGACATCCAACCTGCGTTTCGGCTTCATCACTGGGAAATCGATTGGCAATGCGGTCACACGCAACCGGTGTAAACGTATAATGCGAGCAAGCATCCAGCAGATCAGCGGTTCCCTCCAAACAGGTTGGGATGTGGTCATCATCGTACGGCAGTATGCCGCGCAGGCTGATTTCCAGACCGCCCATTCTGCTTTATCAGAAATATTCAAACGCGCCGGTTTACTCGGCACTCCACATGATAAACCATCAAAGTGATGACTATCCCAATGAACCGCGTTTACGCGACCTGCCGGTAACGCTATGGAATTTGCCGAGCTTTCCCCTGCTGGGGATCATCCGGTTGTATCAAATGCTCGTGTCGCCGGCGGCGGCACCCAAAACCTGCCGCTTTTATCCGAGCTGCTCCCATTATACCTACCAGGCGATCTATAAATATGGAATTATCAAGGGCAGCTTCATGGCTGTCTGGCGTTTACTCCGTTGTAACCCATTCAACCCCGGTGGTTATGATCCGGTGGTTTGATGTTTAAGGAAAATTATATGAAAAAAAATTGGCGAATACCCATCCTGTCCATTCTGATCCTGGCCGGCTTGCTTGCAGGCTGCACCGGCTTACCGACAGGGACGAACTGGCCTGGTCTGGCAGCATCTGCGGATACTGTGTACCTGTCCAATTCATCCAACGTATATGCCGTCCAGCTGAACAATGGAACAATGCTGTGGAAGTATCCCGAGGAAACTGCGCGCATCATGTTCTATGCGCCGGCTGCCCTGGATGGAAATCAGCAGGTCATCGTCGGGGATTATCAGAAAACACTCTACAGCATCAACCCCAAGAACGGCACCACCAATTGGAAGTTCACGCAGGCTGCCAGTCGTTTTATCGGGGCTGCCCTGGTCACTTCCGATTTGATTTATGCGCCCAATGCGGATTTTTCACTTTACGCGCTTGACCTCACGGGTGGTCTAAAATGGAAATACACCACCGGTCAGGCAGTCTGGACGCAACCGGTTACAGATGGCGAAGTGGTGTACTTCAACTCGCTCGACCATTTCACCTATGCCCTGAAGGCAGTGGATGGTTCCCTGGTCTGGAAGACTGACCTGCAAGGTCCCACCGTCAACGCCCCGGTTGTGGGGGATGGCAAGATTTATGTAGGCATGCTCGATAACGGGCTGGTTGCATTGGAAGCTGCCACCGGCAAAGTGCTTTGGGAAACCCCCACCGAGGACGGCGTTTATGGCACACCGGTTTTGAAAGACGGAAAAATCATTCTCGGTGATCTATCCGGTAACATTTATTCCATGGATGCCGGTAGCGGTACGGGTGACTGGAAGATTAAACCCGGCGGGTTGATCGCCAGCAATCCAGCAGCCTTCGAAAGCGGTGTAGTTTTCACAACGGAAATCGGTGAGGTGATCGCGATCGATCCGGCCGGCGCTATCCTGTGGAACAGGCAAATCACCGGACAACTAAACGCTTCACCGGTGGTATCGAGTGGGCTCATACTGGTGGCATCCTTCCAGGGTGACAACCTTCTGACAGCGTTTGACTTTGAAGGCGCTCAAAAATGGACTTTTAACCCTCCCAAGAAATAAAGGCAGGTACACAATATGAATATTTGGGATACTTTTATTATCACGCCAATGATCAATGTCCTGCTGACGATATATTACTATATCGGCAGCTTTGGCATTGCCATCATCCTGTTCACCATCCTGATCCGGCTGGTCACCCATCCGTTGATGGTCAAACAGATCAAGAGCGCCCAGGCGATGCAGGGCCTGACCCAGGATAAGCGTTACAAGGACATGCAGGCAAAATACAAGGGTCAGAAGGAAAAGCTTGCACAAGCCCAGATGGAGCTATACAAGGAGATGGGTGTCAGCCCGTTCGCATCCTGCCTGCCAACTATCATTCAGCTGCCGATCATCATCGGCTTGTATCAGAGCCTGACGCGCGCCATGGCGTCCACACCGGCCGAAATGTTGTACCTGAAACAGCACATCTACCCGGGCTTTCTCAACATATCAACCCTGATCCCGCTCGATAATCGCTTTTTATGGATGGATCTGGCTCAACCGGAACGTCTGTTCCTGCCGTTCATTGCATTCGGCATCCCGGTCATGGCGATCATCGTGGTGATCACCAGTTACATGCAAACCAAACTGACCATGCCGCCGGCCGACCCCAGCAACCAGAGCGCCATGATGACCAATATGATGAATATCTACATGCCGCTTCTGATGGGTTACCTGGCGTATACGCTTTCCTCGGGTCTGGCGCTGTACTTCGTGGTCAGCAACATTATCGGGATCCTGCAGTATGCCATGTTAGGCAGGGTCAATTGGAAGAACCTGTTACCCGGCCAGAAATCGGCGGCGCCTGTGAAAAAAGGACGTTAATTCCGCCCGGATGCAGTTACAAACAGGATCATTCTTATTACAATTTATCGATAGAATATCTATTAGAGATCACACTCCGAGGGCAATATGACAGGTAAACGCACAACATTAGAGATAATCGCCCCGTCCGTGGAAGAGGCTGTTCAGAAAGGCCTTGGCGAACTTGGCATCCCCGAAGATGCCGTTGAGGTAGAAATTCTGGATGAAGGATCGCGCGGCTTCCTCAAACTTGGCAGCCGTGATGCGCGCATCCGTCTGACAGTCAAAGAACCGGAAAGTAAGGTCGCGCCGCGCCCCAAACGACAAGCTGCACCTGCCCTCAAAAGCGAGCCGATACCTGCCGAACCGCAAGAGTTGGACGAGCAGCTCATCATGGCAAAAACCACGGTCGAAGACCTGCTCGAACGCATGAAGATCTTTGCCACCGTATCCACCCGTTACGGCGAACCAGAGAATCCCGGTGGTGAAAAACCGGTCGTGGTGGATATCCGCGGCAATGACCTCTCGATCCTGATTGGCCGTAAAGCCGAGACTCTCAATGCCTTGCAGTACATCACCAATTTGATCATCGGCCGGCATCTGGAAAAGTGGGTGCCGCTGCAGATCGATGTCGAGGGTTACCGTGCCAGACGCGAGCTGGCACTCAAGAACCTGGCAGAGCGCATGGCAGAACAGGCACGCTCCAGTGGCCGCCGTCAGGTGCTTGAACCGATGTCCGCCAATGAACGCCGTCTGATCCACATTGCACTGCGCGAGGATGAGTCCGTTGTCACCGAAAGCATTGGCGAGGAACCCAACCGTAAGGTGACCATCTGTCCGCGCAAAGTGAAAGACATGGCAAACATGGAGCATGAGGAAGCTAATCTCGGTAAGTAGATTTCATTAATATGTTGTTTATACGGCTGGAATCCCCTCGTCCAGCCGTATTTTGTTATTCGTTAATCTGGTGGTATAAATACAATCCTGTTGAACTCATTTACCCGGAGGACGCATGCGCGCTGTCGATATCATTATTAAAAAACGGGATGGTCTTGAGCTATCTGCCCAGGAGATCGAATACTTTGTTGAAGGCTACACCCACGGTGATATCCCCGATTATCAGGCAGCAGCCTGGGCCATGGCGGTCCTGTTGAAGGGTATGAACGCTCGCGAGACAACCGACCTGACCCTGGCCATGGCAAATTCGGGTGAGATCCTGGATCTGTCGCAGGTTGTCCTGATCGCGGTTGATAAGCACTCGACCGGTGGGGTGGGTGATAAGACCACCCTGGTGGTTGAACCGGCTGTGGCTGCCTGCGGGCTGCCGGTCGGCAAGATGTCCGGTCGCGGGTTGGGTTTCAGCGGCGGCACGCTGGATAAGATCGAATCGATCCCGGGTTACCGGGTTGATCTGACCAAGGAGGAATTCCTCGAGCAGCTTGGGCGGGTCGGCATTGTCCTGACTGGACAGAGTGTTGACCTGGCGCCCGCCGATGGCAAGTTTTATGCACTGCGCGATGTGACCGGAACAGTTCAATCCATCCCACTCATCGCTTCGTCGGTCATGAGCAAGAAGATCGCCGCCGGGGCGCAAGCCATCGTTCTGGATGTCAAGGTGGGGTTGGGCGCATTCATGACCAACCTGGAGGAAGCCCACCGGCTGGCAGAGTTGATGGTCGCAATCGGCAGGTCTTCAGGTCGGCGGGTGGTCGCCCTGCTGTCAGATATGAATCAGCCGCTGGGGTCGGCAGTCGGTAATGCGCTTGAGCTCATGGAAGCCATCGACACCCTGCATGGCGGTGGACCGGCGGATTTCCGCGCGCACTGCATCGAAGTCGGAGGACATTTGCTGGTTTTGGGCGATAAAGCCAAAGATCTAACCATAGGCAAAGCCATGATCGAAAAGGCTCTGGGTGACGGGTCAGCCTGGGAAAGCTTCAGGCGCTTGGTCGTTGCCCAAAAAGGGGATGTCTCTTATGTGGACGACCCAACAAAACTGGCACACGCTTCGATCCTCGAGGAGATCACGGCTCCCGCTGATGGTTATATCATGGAGATCAATGCCCGCAAGGTGGGCGAAGCAGCCATCATGCTGGGTGCCGGGCGCGCCAAAAAGGGCGATGTCATCGATCCGGCTGTCGGCATCCTGGTGCATGCCAAGGTGGGCGATTCCCTGAAAAAAGGACAACCGCTCTTCACCATCCACGCCAACGACCGCGCGCTGGTGGAGCCGGTGCGCATAGCCTTGTTGCAAGCGGTTGCCTGGAGCATGGTGCCGGTGCAACCCCTGCCGCTTTTCTATGGTTTGATCGAATAATGATTAATTTGGACTCCATATATTTATGAACCGGCTGCGCACCATCGTCCTGCATCCTTTTTTGTTTGCGGTCTACCCGATCCTTGTGCTGCTGGCGCGTAACATCCAGGAGGTTTACCCCAGCGCAGCAGTTCGCTCGTTGCTGGTGGTGCTGGTTGCGACTGCCGTTTTACTGACTGCCGGGCGCCTGGTCTTTGGCTCCTGGGCGAAAGCCGCTATCTGGGTCTCGGTTTTTTTGATTATTTTCTTTACCTACGGGCATCTTTACTTGATCTTAAAAGCGAACCCCATGCTTTACCCGATCATCGGACGCCATCGTGTCCTGGTGGTGGTCACACTGGTCATCCTGGTCGGGCTGGCATGGTTGCTCGTTAAGCGCGTCAAACAGACCGGTCTGGCGACCCAGGCATTCAACCTGATCGCCATTCTGCTCCTGATCCTGCCCGTCTTTCAGTTGGGGAGTTATGCGGTGCGATCACTCAGTGCTGAATCGCGCGCGAACATCCAGCCGGCAGCCGGAAGTTCGCTCCAGCCCAACCTCGCCAAACCGCTGCCGGATATCTATTACATCATTCTGGATCGCTATGCACGCGACGATATCCTCCAAAACACCTTTAACTACGACAACAGCCCTTTCCTGAAGGAGCTGGAAGCGCGTGGCTTTTACGTGGCGCGCTGCAGCATGAGTAACTATGCCCATACTGCGCTGGCGTTGGGTTCGACGCTAAACATGGATTATCTCGATAAGCTGGCGAAATCCTTCCAACCGGGCAACACCGACCGGACGCTGTTGACACTCTTTATGCGCGATTCGCGCGTGCGCCAGGAACTGGAACAGATTGGCTACGTCACCATCAGCCTGTCGGGTTTCGAGCCATTCCAGATGCCGGATGCCGCCTTCTTTTTCAACCCCAATATCGTCCAGTTGACCGACAAGGCTGGCAATCCGCTTGTCAATCCTTTTGAAGCCATGCTGATCAAGAGCACCGCCGGCATCATCCTGCTGGATATGAAATCCGTCCAGAACAACCGCCTGGCGCAGGATGTCAACTATCCCTATGCCGCACACATCCAGTCGCAAAAATACATCCTCAATAAATTGGAATATATCCCCCAGATCCGTGGACCCAAGGTGGTGTTCGTCCATATCAAGATTCCCCATCCGCCGTATGTATTTGGCCCCAACGGCGAACTGGTTGAGGATCCGCCGCCCTTCCCCGAGACCGGCTATGATATCGACCCGGAACTGATCAAGAAGCTGTATTCTGACCAGGTGACCTACATCAACAGCCAGATCCTGCCGCTCATCGACCGGATCGTTGCCCAGTCGGAGGTCAAACCGATCATCCTGCTGCAGGGAGACCACGGCTTTGACCCTCCCAACCGCATGGAGATCCTGAGCGCTTACCTCGTCCCGGATGAGGTGAAGAGCGCACTGTATCCCGGCATAAGCCCCGTCAATTCCTTCCGCCTTCTGTTTGACAACTATTTCGGCGGGGACTATCCGCTGCTGCCGGATGTGAGCTATTATTCAAACTATGCCACGCCGTATGAATACACGCTCATCCAGGATGCCCGTCCGGGGTGTGATACGTCTCGCTGAATGCCTGTAAACTCACTGGGTGAAGCAGTGATGTCATTGCGAGCCACGCTCTGGTCCTATGTGGCGTGGCAATCCAGATAATGAGCAAGCATTCTTAATGGATTGCCAACCCCTAAAGGGGTCCAAAGAACAGACGTCGGTCGCTCCCACTCCGAGTGAGTGCTTCGCAGTCTCCTCGCAATGACAATTGTGGAAAATCTTGGGGTGAGAAGCGGGTTGCTTATAAAGAATCAAAAAGCGGGCGGCATGCCGCCCGCTGATTATTTAACTGAAAATCTATTTCAAGTTACCGCGACCGATGCCGGAATACTTGAAGCCCAGCGATTTCATCTGTTCTGCATCCCACAAATTGCGACCGTCCACGATGATCGGCTGGCGCATGGATGCCTTGATACGTTTGAAATCCAACTGTTTGAATTCGTTCCATTCGGTCGCCAGGATCAACGCATCCACCCCTTCCGCCACCTGGTAGGGATTCTCGCACAACGTGGTCTTCTTCAAGACCTTGCGACAGGCTTCCATTGCCTGCGGGTCGTAAGCTTTCACTTTGGCGCCTTCCACCTCGAGCAGGTGGATGATCTCGAGCGCGGCAGCTTCGCGGATGTCGTCGGTGTTGGGCTTGAATGACAACCCCAGAACACCGATTAGTTTGTCGTTCAGGCTGCCAAGTTGATTGCGCAGGCTCATCACTGCCCGCCGGCGCTGGTTGCGGTTGATATCCATCACCGCCTGCAGCAGTTTGGTCTCTGAGCCGTGCATGGTTGCCATGTGATCGAGCGCCTTGACGTCCTTGGGGAAGCAGCTGCCGCCCCACCCCAACCCGGCATCTAGGAAGGCGGGTCCTATACGCTTGTCAAGTCCCATGCCCCTGGCGACCACCAGGACATCCGCGCCCAGTTCCTCGCAGATGTTGGCGATCTCGTTGATGTAGGAGATGCGTGTTGCCAGGAAGGCGTTCGAGGCATATTTGATCATCTCGGCCGTTCTCAGGTCGGTCTCGAGGATCGGGCAGCGCAACGGGTGGTAAAGCTTTGCCACCCGGCCGGTGGCATGCGGTTCCAACGAACCCAATATTACCCGGTCGGGGGTCATGAAATCGTTGACCGCCGAGCCTTCACGCAGGAACTCGGGATTCGACACCACCTGGAAATCGGGCGGCTTGCCGGCGCGGCGTTTGGTGACCACTTCAGCCACCCAGTCGCCCGTACCGACCGGCACGGTGGATTTGTTGACGATGATGATCGGGTGATCGACGTGATCGGCAATATCCTCGGCAGCGGCGCGCACATACTGCAGATCCGCCTCGCCCTCGTCGCCCGAAGGCGTGCCAACGGCGATGAAGGCAAACTCAGCGTCTTTGAGCGCTTCATTAATATTGGTCGTGAATGATAACCGTTTGGCATGCACGTTCTGTTCGACCACCTGTTCCAGCCCCGGTTCGTAGATCGGCATGATGTTTTGTTTCAGCTTGGAAATACGTTCCTGGTCCACATCCATGCAGACCACCTGGTTGCCCAGGTCAGCAAAACAGGCACCGGTTACCAGCCCAACGTAGCCCGTCCCGATTACGCAAAGATGACTCATAAATGGCTCTCCTTCGGGCTGTATTATAACGGAAAAAGCAGCGGGTAATATTCATTGGGAAAGGGTCGCTGGTATAATATTGGCGCAGGGCTATTTCACCCACAGAAAGATATAAATTAAGATGACATCAATGAGTGGCAAAACCTTCATCACACATGTTCGGGTAGCGTGAGTCCGATGACCATCGTATTGCCGCTGGCGAATAAATTATATTAAGTGAAAGTAATCTGGTATCCGCTATAACATGGATCTTGTACCTGCACTGAAATTTGAAATAGATGAAAGGATCGTTTTATGAGCCTGAAGAACATTCGCAATCCTGGTTTATTATTTACGATTGGATTGCTGATGTCCATTGCCATAATGGGAGCCTGGCTGGTCAAGACCAACACGCCTTTCCGCATGGGCATGTTCCCGGATTCAGTGACTTATATCATGGGATCGCGCAACATCCTGGCTGGAAATGGATATTCACAGTTTTCCGGTACTGAGGGTCTTGAACTCATCACGGTTTGGCCCCCATTGTATTCATATGTTTTGGCATCGATCGGCTTGACCGGCTTGGATCCCATCCGGGGAGCACGGCTGTTGAATATCGTTCTGATGGGGCTTGATCTGTTGCTGTTCTCGGGATTGGTGATTTATGAGACCCGAAATAAACTGTTATCCTTTCTTGCCGGTCTTTTGTTCCTGTTCTCAGTGCCTTTGTTTGAACGTTATACCTGGGCGCTCACCGAGCCGCTGTTTTTTACATTGTTGCTTGGGTCTATCATTAATTATTACCTCTTTTTGCGGACCCACAAAGTTGGTTGGGTAATAGCCTTAGGATTTGGCACTGCTCTCCTATACCTTACCCGATATGCCGGTATTTTTATGGCAGTGGTCTGGTTCCTGACGATCCTGATTGTGTCCAGTCCAAAATTCAGACTAAAAAATGTTATCCTTTATCTGACGGGACTGCTCCCGTTGATCATTTTTCATTCATTGTGGAATTACCTGCATGTTGAAACACTCGTTAATCATAGTATTAACCTGCAGGGCATGCCGTTTGCGAAGGAAAATTTTTTGGCTGGGCTGAGTGATTTGGAGGGCTGGTTCACCGCAACGGGTGAAGGACTCGCGTCTCACACTGTCAGCCTTATCATTTTATGTCTATTGGCGTTGGTATTACTGGTGGCTTTAGTCCTCTGTGGCTTTAAGATATATCAACAGGTGAGTAATGCCGGTGAACAACCAGGCAGGCAGGCTATCCTGTTTCCACTCATCCTGGCCTTGCCTCTCTACGTGGCTATAGTATTATTAACAGCCTTCTTTTTCGAAACTGAGATAAAAATCGATAGTCGCATCCTATCCCCTTTATGGTTCATGGGTCTTTATCTGCTTGTCCTGATTGCAGATTTGGTTATTAAAAGAGGACGCATCCTTAGTGTCGCAACTTATGTTTGCCTGTTAGTTCTCTTGGTCTTCTCCATTATTAAATTTCAGAATGTCTCAATGATCTTGCGCTCGGATGGACAAGGATACTTCAGTAAAGGATGGCGGGAATTAATTAGCATGGAATATATTCGACAGACCCAACATAACCTGATCTACAGCGATGAACCGCTGGCGGTGTACATCCTGACCGGCAAAGTTACCTATCAGGTACCGTTTGTGAAAATTGATGAAAAAAAGTCCTATCTGGAGTACTATCAACAATATGATTTCATGCGTGAGCGAATACTCGAATCGGACGGAGTAATGGTTTTATTCGCTAAAAAATGTTCTGATCGTACTGATAAGTGGATCCAGGTTTTGACACGCGATTTACATCTGATTGAGAAGATAGCCAGCACTTGTATATACGTTCCATAACCCCAGATGAGGTCATCGACCTTAACTGTGAACGCTATGTACTGAAATATATTTATTCTATATCGAGGTAATTGTGCTGCTCTGCTGCAACGAATGATATCTTAGCTTGCGTTTTGGCTGAGGGTATAATGAGGATTGAAAATTCATTCTGTTCGGGGAAAGGAGTATTTTATGACAGCCCAGATCATTGATGGCGCCGCTATTGCCCAGGCTTTACGCACGGACGTGGCGCGTGAAACCGCGGAACTCATTCAGAAAGGCAAACCCCAGCCGGGGCTTGCCACCGTTTTGGTGGGGGAGAACACTGCCTCTCAGGTTTATGTGCGTTCGAAACAGAAAGCCTGCGCCGAGGTGGGCATCGCCAGTTTCGGGCACGAGCTGCCCGCCACCGCCAGCCAGGCTGAGGTCGAGAAACTGGTGAAGGAGTTGAACGCTGACCCGCGGGTGAACGGTATCCTGGTGCAGTTGCCTTTGCCAAAGGGACTGGATGAAGAGGGCGTTCTGACTTCCATCAGCCTTGAAAAGGATGTCGATGGTTTCCATCCGGTCAATATTGGGCGCCTGGCGCAAAAAGGACGCGATCCGCTGTTTGTGCCGTGCACTCCGGCGGGCGTTATTTATTTATTAAAGACCGTCGTACCCAGTTTGGAGGGAGCAAGCGCTGTGGTGTTGGGGCGCTCCAACATCGTCGGCATGCCGGTGGCTCTGCTGCTGGTGCGGGAGAACGCCACAGTCACCATTTGCCACTCGCGCACGAAGGACCTGCCGGCGGTGGTGCGCACGGCAGACGTTTTGGTGGCGGCGGTCGGCAAGGCTGAGATGGTGAAAGGGGATTGGGTCAAACCCGGGGCAGTTGTGATCGACGTCGGCATCAACCGGGTCGAAGATGCCACCCGCCCGAAGGGTTACCGGTTGGTGGGTGATGTGGCTTTTGACGAAGTTAAGGAGGTTGCCGGCGCCATTACGCCTGTGCCGGGTGGGGTGGG